>Ga0308157_10000686_pt1 | contig 95740 bp, 99 predicted proteins | sample PhyBR1_FD_201035 | JGI IMG/M metagenome (GOLD analysis project Ga0308157, IMG submission 201035) | Phyllosphere microbial communities from UC Gill Tract Community Farm, Albany, California, United States - DLSLB.R1 | ecosystem: Host-associated > Plants > Phyllosphere > Unclassified | place: USA...
AGCGCGTCGCCTATCGCGTCGAGCCGACCCGTCAGGGCCAGTCGATGGATTACGACAAGCTGATCCTGGAAGTTGAAACCAACGGCGCCGTCTCGCCGGTTGACGCGGTGGCTTACGCCGCCCGCATCCTGCAAGACCAGCTGCAGATCTTCATCACCTTCGATGAGCCGACCAAGGCTGTTGAGGCGACGGACGGCAAGCCCGATCTGCCCTTCAACCCGGCCCTGCTCAAGAAGGTCGACGAACTGGAGCTGTCGGTCCGCTCGGCCAACTGCCTGAAGAACGACAACATCGTCTACATCGGCGACCTGATCCAGAAGACCGAGGGCGAAATGCTTCGCACCCCGAACTTCGGCCGCAAGTCGCTGAACGAGATCAAGGAAGTTCTCGCGACGATGGGCCTGTCGCTCGGCATGGACGTGCCGAACTGGCCGCCCGAAAACATCGAAGATCTGGCCAAAAAGTTCGACGACCAGATCTGATCATCAACCCTCCGCCCAGCGCCCTTCGGGGCGCGGATGGGGCGGTTAGAATGAACAAGGCCCCAGGTCCCGCCCCTTTTGTTAAGGCCGGAAACCAGGGTTGAGTAGGAGAGACCCCGATGCGCCACGGCGCCGCTTACCGCAAGCTCGGCCGTACGGTCAGCCACCGCCAAGCCATGTTCGCCAACATGGCCGCCTCGCTGATCAAGCACGAGCAAATCACGACCACCCTGCCCAAGGCGAAGGAACTGCGTCCCTTCGTTGAGAAGCTGGTCACGCTGGCTAAAAAGGGCGACCTGCACGCTCGTCGTCAGGCCATCAGCGCCGTCCGCGACGTGCCGCAAGTCGGCAAGCTGTTCGAAACGATCGGCCCGCGCTACGCTGAACGTTCGGGCGGTTACATCCGCATCATGAAGGCTGGCTTCCGTCACGGCGACAACGCCGCGATGGCCGTGATCGAGTTTGTCGATCGCGACGTCGAAGCCAAGGGCAAGGACTCCGGTCCGGTCTTCGCCATCGAGGGCGACGAAGCCTGATCGGCTTCTTCAACCTGAAGATATGAAAGGGCGGCTGGAGCGATCCAGCCGCCTTTTTCATTGTCCGCCGCGACGCCGGGGGCGATAGAGCCTCTATGAGGACGCCTGAAGATCGTATCGTCGCCTATACGCCCGCGGGCCGCGCGGCCTGGAAGGCCCTGAACACGGGATGGCTGGTGGAGGGCGGGTTCGCGCTGGAGGCCAAGGACCATCTGACGCTGGATGACCCCGAGGCGCAAATCCTGGCCAAGGGCGGGCATATCTTCTTCGCTGAGCGCGACGGGGTTCCGGTCGGTTGTTGCGGCCTGATCGCCATGAACGACGGCGGCTATGAGGTCACCAAGATGACGGTGCTGCCCGACGCGCGGGGCGGGGGGCTGGCGTTGCGCCTGCTGCAGGCCTGCGAAGCGGCGGCGCGGGCTGCTGGCGCGCACCGCCTTTATCTGGAAACCAGCTCGACGCTGGGGCCGGCACTGGGCCTCTACGCCCGCTTCGGCTTCGTGAACCTGCCGCCGCAACCGACGCCCTATGCGCGAGCGGACGTCTGGATGGAGAAGCGGCTCATCTCTCAAGCGAAGATCTGAGTTTGGACGCGAGCGCGTCCAAACCGATTTCGCTCTAGCCGCTACTCCTTCGACAGGTCCTGACGGGTGAACCACCACAGGGCCAGGGCGAATGGTGTGAAGCTCCAGAGGGCCAGGCTGGCGACGGCGCGCCAGGCGACGCCGTCCTGCAGGACCGCTGCGGGGACGCCGCCCAGGATGGCGGCCTTCAGGGTTTCATAGGCGACGCCGGGGAACAGCAACTGGGTCTGCCAATCGACGGAACTCCACCCCAGAAGCGGGGTGGCGGTGACCAGAAGCTCTTGGGCGACGCCGACGACCAGAGGCACGAACAGGGCGGCGAGCAGCGAGCGCGTCAGCGTCGCGGCCAGCAGGCTGAGCAGCAGGAACTGGATCACCCGCACATAGGCCAGCAGGAACAGCAGGCCGAAGGTTCGCGCCTCTTCGCCGCCGAAGCGGAAGACGAGGTCCTGGTCGAGGATCAGCCCCTTGGCGACGGCGCCGATCAGGGCGGCGGCCAGGAACAGCAGCAGGCCGATCAGGGTCATCAGCTTGACGGCCCCGGCCTTGCCCATGATCAGGTTGGCGCGGCTGTTGCGGGCGGTGATCAGGCGCCAGGTCTCCCAGCGATAGTCGCCGGCGAAGATGGTCGCCGCGCCGATCAACAGGAAGGCCAGCAATCCGGGGTTGGCCAGTTGGCCGGCGGCCGAGACCAGGGCGGCGCCCACATCAAGGACGCCGTTGGCCGCCGTCAACTGGGGCGGCAACTGCTCGCCCATGCGCTCGACCCTGGAGTCGAAGACGGCGCCGCCGATGGTTCCGGCCAGCATGACAACCGGCACGAAGATCAGGCTCCACGACAGGACCGTGCGGTTGCGCGTCAGGCGATAGGCTTCGGAGCGGATGGCGTCAGCCAGCATGGAGAGACTCGCGGATTTGCGCCTCGGTGCGCGCGGGGCCGGTCTCGGCCATGAAGACGCTTTCCAGATCGGCGCCGACCCAGCGGGCCTCGTCGATGTCCACACCCTGTTCGATCAGGGCGCGCAGCAGGGCAGGGCCCTCAGCGCGGGGGATGGCGGCCAGAACGGCGTCGCCGTCGATGGTTCCCTTGTCGCCCAGCACGCCCATGATCCGGGCCAGAGGCGTGGCGGACAGGCGCAGGCGCTCGCCGGATGCGGTCAGTTCGCTGACCTTGCCCTCGGCGGCCAGGGTCCCGCGGTTGAAGATGGCGACGCGGTCGCAGACGCGCTGGACCTCGAGCAACTGGTGGCTGGCCAGGATGATCGTCACGCCGTCGTCGTCGGCCAGGCTGCGGATCAGCGCGCGCATTTCCTGGATGCCGGGCGGGTCCATACCGCTGGTCGGCTCATCCAGGATGACGAGGTCCGGCTTGGTCATCAGGGCGGCGGCGACGCCCAGGCGCTGCAACATGCCGACCGAGAAGCCGCGCACCTTGCGGTCAGCCGCCTCCGTCAGACCGACCCGGTCCAGCCAGGCGTCGATGGCGGCGTCCTTGCCGCCATGCGCCAGGGCCAGCCATGCCAGCACCTGACGCGCGGTCATGTAGGGCGGGAAGCGCGGCGTCTCGATCATGGAGCCGATGCGGCGCATGACGGCGGGATCGCCCGCCTGCTGGCCCAGGACCCGGACCTCGCCCGCCGTCGGCCGGATCAGGCCCAGCAGGATGCGGAACAGGGTGGACTTGCCGGCGCCGTTCGGGCCCAGCACGCCGTAAACCCCGCCGCGCGGGATGGAGAGGCTGAGCCCGTCCAGGGCGCGCACGGCGCCATAGGTCTTGGTCAGGCCGGTCGTTTCGATAACAGCGGTCATGCGGCAGAGCTTGGCCCGATGGGGATAAGCGGACAAGCCGTCTTCTGCCTGTCGCAGATTAAGCTTAGGCAATCTCCCCGAAGTGGCTTCGGAGTTCCCCATGTTTTCTCGCGTCGCGGGCCTGTGTCTGGCCCTGCTGTTGACCGCCTGCGCTACTACGTCGGCTGAGACCCCGGAATCGCAGGTCGCCGAGCCGCCGCTGGTGATGCTGATCTCTATCGACGGGTTCCGCGCTGACTATCTGGACCGGGGCGTCACGCCCAACCTGTCGCAACTGGCGGGTGAAGGAGCGACGGGGCCGATGCGACCGTCCTTCCCCAGCGTGACCTTTCCCAACCACTATACCCTGGTGACGGGCCTGCACCCCGACCACCACGGCATCGTCGGCAACAACATGATCGACGCCGAGTTGGGCCGGTTCTCGCTGGGCAACAAGCAGGCCGTGACCGACCGCCGCTGGTGGGACCAGGGCGAGCCGATCTGGGTCTCGGCCGAGAAGGCGGGCGTCAAGACCGCCACCATGTTCTGGCCGGGGTCCGAGGCCGACACGCACGGCGTTCGCCCCTCCTATTGGACGACCTTCGATCAGGGGATGCCCGGCGACGCGCGCGTGGATCGCGTGCTGCAATGGATGGACCTGCCGACGGATCAGCGGCCGCAACTGACCACCCTCTATTTCGACATCGTCGACACCCAGGGGCACCACTATGGCCCTGACGCGCCCGAGACGGTCGAGGCCATCCGTTCGGTCGACGCCTCCATCGGCCGCCTGGTCGAGGGCTTGAAGGCGCGAGGCCTCTATGAGCGCACGGTGCTGGTGGTCGTGTCCGACCACGGCATGGCCGCGACCTCGCCCGAGCGGGTGACCTGGATCGACGACTTGATCGACCCCGATGCCATTCAGATCGTCTATTCCGGCGCCGTCACCTTCTTGAACCCCGTCGCCGGTCGCGAGGCTGAGGTCGAGGCGGCGCTGCTGGGCTCGCGCCCGCATCTGGACTGTTGGCGCAAGAGCGAGATCCCGGCGCGGTTCGTCCTGGGTTCCAACCCGCGCGTCTCGGCCATCGTCTGCGCGTCCGAACCGGGCTGGACCTTCACGACCAGGGCGCGTCCGGTGACCAAGCCGGGCGGGGCGCATGGCTATGATAACTTCTCGCCCGACATGGCCGCCATCTTCATCGCCCACGGTCCGGGCGTGGTGCAGGGACGGCGGCTGGCCGACCTGGACAGCGTGGACGTGCAACCCTTCCTGGCGCGTCTGCTGGCCATCGACGCGCCGCACGGCGACGGGCGGGCGGAAGACACCTTGCCGGTGACGACGCGCTGATCCACGCGTAGAAGAACGCTCCAACAGATCGGCGTTCCATGTCCCTACATCACCCCAAGGTCCGCCGTGCGGCGATCGCCTTCATCCTCGTGACCGCGGTGCTGGACATTGTGGCCATGGGGATCGTCATCCCCGTCCTGCCGCATCTGATCGAAGAGTTCGTCGGCTCGAATGCGCGGGCGGGGCTGCTGAACGGCGTCTTTGTGGCGCTGTGGGCGGGGATGCAGTTTCTGGCCTCGCCGGTGATCGGTTCGCTGTCGGACCAGTATGGGCGCCGTCCGGTCATCCTGATCAACTGCGCTGGCCTGGCGGCGGACTATGTGCTCATGGCGCTCGCGCCGAGCCTGTGGTGGCTGGCGGTCGGGCGGTTGATCGCGGGGGTCACCTCGTCCAGCTTCACCACCATCTACGCCTACATGGCCGACATCACCGAACCGGACAAACGCGCGCGGGCCTATGGCCTGATCGGCGCGGCCTTCTCGGGCGGCTTCGTCCTGGGGCCGGTGCTGGGCGGTTTCCTGGGCGAGTTCGGGCCGCGCGTGCCCTTCTGGGTCGCCGCCTTCATGTCGGGCGTGGCCTTCCTCTATGGCCTGTTCATCCTGCCCGAGAGCCTGGCGGTCGAGAAGCGGATGAAGTTCAGCTGGCGGCGGGCGAACCCCATCGGGGCCATGATCCTGCTGAAGCGTCATGCTGAGTTGACCGGGCTCGCGGTCGTGAACTTCCTGCTCTACTTCGCCCACCACGTCTTTTCGGCGGTCTTCGTTCTCTATGCCGGGCTGAGATATGACTGGGGGCCGTGGCAGGTGGGGATGCTGCTGGCCCTGGTCGGTGTGCTGGACATGATCGTCCAGGGCGTCCTGGTCGGGCCGGTGTCGAAGAAGCTGGGCGACCGGATGACCATGATCCTGGGCCTGTGCGGCGGCACGGTGGGCATCGCCCTGATGGGTTGGGCCCCGACGGGCGTGGCCTTCATCATCGCCATGCTGCCCAACGCCCTGTGGGGGCTGGCCATGCCGACGCTGCAGTCCCTGATGACCCGGCGCGTCAGCGAGAGCGAGCAGGGCCAGTTGCAGGGGGCGAACATGAGCGTCGCCTCCATCGCCGGGGTGGCCTCGCCGCTGTTCTTCGGGTGGGTCTATTCGGTGTCGGTGGGGGAGGGCTTTGGGCCGGTGAGGACATGGCTGAGCGGCGTCGGCATAGACTCGACACTGGCGTCGGTGGTGGTGGACGCCATTTCGACGCCGGGCCTCGCCTTCTATCTGGCCGCCGTGGTCCTGGCCCTGGCTGCGCTGATCGGCTGGATCACCGCGCGGCGGGCGGAACGGGATGAAGTCACGCTCGTTTGATCGCGGCGCGGCGTCGGGCTTGGCCATTGGTCTTGATCCTGTCTCAAACCCGTTGCGCAATGCCTTGTAAACTCAGCCTTCCGAACGAGACCGGACGACATGAAGACTTCCAGATTGGCCCTCGCCGCCGCCCTGATGCTGTCCGCCTGCGGCCAGCCGCAACCGTCCAAGGCGCAGGAAGGCGTCTTCGCCGAACAGCCGCGTCAGGCTCCGCGCGACGCCGGGACGATGAAGTCCAGCTTTGCCCCTGTGGTGCGCGAGGCGGCCCCGGCCGTAGTCAATATCTCGGCGCGCGGCGTGCAGCAGGTCCGCGATCCCTTCTTCGAGCTGTTCGGCGGGGGACCGCAGTCACGCGTGACCGGCTCCATCGGCTCGGGCGTCATCGTGCGCGCTGACGGGGTGGTGGTGACGAACAATCACGTCATCCAGAACATGCAGCAGATCCGCGTCACCCTGAATGACCGGCGCGAGTTCCCGGCGCGGGTCCTGCTGGCCGACGAACGGTCCGACATCGCCGTGCTGCAACTGGAACAGGTGGACGGCGACCTGCCTGTGCTGCGTATCGACGATCAGGAAGAGCAGCAGGTCGGAGATCTGGTCCTGGCCATCGGCAATCCGTTCGGGGTCGGCCAAACGGTGACCAACGGCATCATTTCGGCGGTGAACCGCACCGAGACAGGGATCAGCGATTCCGGCTCCTTCATCCAGACCGACGCGGCCATCAACCCCGGCAACTCTGGCGGCGCCCTGGTCGACATGGACGGCGACCTGATCGGCATCAACACCGCCATCTTCTCGCGCACCGGCTCCTCGACGGGGGTGGGCTTCGCCGTGCCAGCGACCATGGTCAAGCGGGTGGTGGATTCCGCCATTGGCGGCGCCAAGTCCGTCGTCCGGCCCTGGCTGGGCGTGAAGGGCGACACCGTCAGCGCCGACATTGCTCGCAGCCTGGGCCTGTCGCGGCCGCAGGGCCTGATCATCACCGACGTCTATCCTCAGGGGCCGGGCGCGCGCGCCGGGCTTGAGGAAGGCGATGTCATCACCGCCATCGACGGGGCCGAGATCAACGATCAGGGCGGGTTGAACTTCCGCGTCGGCACCAAGTCGCCGAACGCGACGGTCGCTGTGACCATCCTGCGCGACGGCCGGACCCAGACGATCAATGCGCGAGTTTCGACCCTCCCCGGCGAGGCTGAACCCGGTCCCGGCACGACCGTGGGGCAGGGGGCGCTGGCCGGCTTGCAAGGCGTGGCGCTGAATCCGGCTCTGGCCGACCGCCTGGGCGGCGATCCCTTTGTCAGCGGCGTGGTGGTGACGGGGGTGCAGCGCAACAGCCTGGCCGCGCGGATCGGCCTGCGTCCCAACGACCTGATCGCTCAGGTGGACGGGCGTCCGGCGACCTCGGTCGGCGTGCTGGCCCGGGCGCAGCGCGGCTCGGAACTGACCATCGTGCGCGGCGGGCGCAAGCTGACGGGGCGGTTGCCGTAACGGAACCGGGGATAGCTTCGCCTTTCCATTTGCGAACGGTGATGCCTCATGCCGAATGGCGGGATGATGATCCTGCCCTTCGCCGCCGCTCTTGCCCTGCTGTCCGCAAGCGGGAACGCCCTGCATGACGATCCCCTGACGCAGCCGATTCCTGGAAACGCGGACTGGGTGAAGCCGCAGTCGCCGTTGAAGCTGTACGGAAACACCTATTTCGTCGGCACCGGCGGCCTCAGCCTTGTGCTGATCGATACCGGTGACGGTCTGATCCTGATCGACGGCGCCCTGCCTCAGACCGTGGCGGCGACGGAGGCGAGCATCCGTCACCTGGGTTTCCGGGTCGAGGACATCCGCTACATCCTGAACACCGAGGCGCACTATGATCATTCCGGAGGCCTGGCCGCCCTGGCGCGCGACAGCGGGGCGCAGGTGATCACCAGTCCCATCGGCGCCGCCGCCCTGCGCACGGGCCGGGTCGACGCCCATGATCCACAGGCCGCCAATATTCCCGAGCATCCGCCGGTTCCCAATGCGCGGGGGATCGAGGACGGCGAGGCGGTTCGTCTGGGCGATACGGCGGTGACGGCGGTCTTTACGCCGGGCCATACGCCGGGCAGCGTCAGCTGGACGTGGAAGACCTGTGAAGGCGAGGCCTGCGTGGACGTGGTGTTCGCCTCCAGTCTCAACGCGGTGGCGAACGGGGCCTTCACCTATAGGGCGCATCCCGACGTGACGGCGGCGCTGCGGACCTCCATCGATCGTATCGAGGCCCTGCCGTGCGACCTGCTGATCTCGGCCCACCCGGACAACTCGGGCGGCGACGTCAAGATCGCGGCCTTGGAGGCCGGGGTCACGCCCAACCCCTTCCTCGATCCGTCAGCCTGTCGCGCCTATGCCGAAAGGGCGCGGGGGCGGCTTCAGGCGCGACTGGATCGCGAAGCGCCCTAAACGCCCTTGCTGGGGCCGCCGATGGACCAGGTGTGGCCGAAGGGGTCGCGGACCTGGCCGTAACGGTCGCCCCAGAACTGGTCCTCGAGCGGCATGACAGGAATGGCGCCGGCCACCAGGGCGCGGTTCCACCACTCGTCGGGATCATCGACCTGAAGATGCAGGGTGACGCCCTTGGGGGTGATGTCCGCTTCGCCGGTCCATTCGGGGAACTCGTCGGCCAGCATGAGACTGGCGCCGTTGATCTTGAGGTGGGCGTGCATCAGCCGCTCGCCGTCCTCGGCGGGTATCCGCATGATCTCCTCGGCGCCGAAGGCTCGGCCGTAGAACTCGATGGCCGCCGCGCCGCCACGCGAGGGGATGGTCAGGTGGGGCGTGACGCCGCCGGTGGGGCCTTGGTTGGCCTGGGGTTCGGACATGGAGCTTCCTCGGTTGGCCCGATACTAGTGCGTGCAGTTCCGTGAACGAACGCCTATCTCTGCCGTTCCCCAATCCTTGACTGTCTCATGAGTGATCTGTTCGAAGCCTCCGGCATCCATCCCCCCGACGCGCCGCTTGCTGACCGTCTGCGCCCGCAGACGCTGGATCAGGTCGTGGGTCAGGATCATCTGCTGGGCGTCGGCGGGCCGATCCGGCGCATGATCGAGGCCGGGCGCCTGGGCTCCATGATCCTGTGGGGGCCGCCCGGCACCGGCAAGACCACCATCGCCCGGCTGTTGGCCAAGGCGGCGGGCTATGAATATCAATCGATTAGCGCCGTCTTCTCGGGCGTTGCTGACCTGAAGAAGGCGTTCGAGGCTGCAAGGATGCGACGGGCCGCGGGCCAGCAGACCCTTCTGTTCGTGGACGAAATCCACCGCTTCAACCGCGCCCAGCAGGACGGATTCCTGCCCTTCGTCGAGGAGGGGGTGGTCACCCTGGTCGGCGCTACGACCGAGAACCCGAGCTTTGAGCTGAACGGGGCGCTGCTGTCGCGGTCACAGGTCTATGTGCTGAAGCGTCTGGATGACGCGGCGCTGGATCAACTGCTGGATCGGGCGGCGGCCCTGATGGACCGACCCTTGCCGCTAACGCCGGAAGCGCGTCAGGCCATGCTGGCCCTGGCCGACGGCGACGGTCGCTATCTGCTGACCATGTCCGAGGTCCTGTTCGACCTGCCTGAGGGCGAGCCGTTGGACGTGCAGGCCCTGGCGGGCGTGCTTCAGAAGCGCGCCCCCGCATACGACAAGTCGCGCGAGGAGCACTACAACCTCATATCGGCCCTGCATAAGTCGGTGCGCGGGTCCGACCCGGACGCGGCGCTCTACTGGCTGGCGCGGATGCTGAACGGGGGTGAGGACCCGCTCTATCTGGCGCGCCGCATCGTGCGCATGGCGGTCGAAGACATCGGCCAGGCCGACCCCCTGTCCATCATGGTCGCCAACGCCGCCAAGGACACCTACGACTTCCTCGGCAGTCCCGAAGGCGAACTGGCGCTGGCGCAGGCGGTGGTCCATCTGGCCACGGCGCCCAAGTCGGTCGGGGTCTATGAGGCCTTCAAGGCGGCCAAGCGCGCGGCGCACGAAACCGGCTCGCTGATGCCGCCCGCCCATATCCGCAACGCCCCGACCAAGCTGATGAAGTCGCTCGGCTACGGCAAGGGCTACCAGTACGACCCCGACACCCCCGAGGGCTTTTCGGGCGCCAACTTCTTCCCCGACGAGATGGAGCGCCGCACCTTCTACAAGCCCAAGGGCGAGGGGCATGAGGAGAAGGTCAAGGCGCGGCTGGAACGCTGGGCGGCGCTGCGGGAACGGGCGCAAAGGGAAGGCTGAGCGGTAAATGACCAGATCACGGATTTTGGCTGTAGCGCCAATCCTGCCGATTTTCGTTCTGGCGCTTCAATACTGGGGAATCCAGCGCTCGCCCGATCTCCCAGATGTGTGGTCCTTCTGGATGTTGCTTGCGACGCTTGTTGCGGCCGTCGTTTTCTTTGGATCACTGCCCAGCCGTTGGTGGGCGGTGGCGGGTATCGGTGCGGCGGCAGCAATGGCCGGGTTCAACGTGATCGCGATCAAGTTGAATATCGCCTGGAGGGTCTCCGGCGGTGTGCCGGAGAATTGGCTTCTTGAGTTAAGCGCTATTGTCTTTGTTCTGCTGATCCCGGCGGCGCTGTTGGCTGGGACTATAGCATGCATTGCCTGCGCTCGGCGCTGGTTTGTCGGAGAGTGATCGCTGTTCATTGTTAAGCATGGCGGTTAGGGCCTAGCCTGCCCCATCGGCAACCTGGGGAGGGAAACATGACCGATATTGCGAGGCGTCAGGCGACGCCCTGGCATCTGTGGCTGGTGGGCGGACTGTCGCTGCTGTGGAATGCGACCGGCGTCTGGCAGTGGTATCAACAAGTGACGGGCGCTCCGGCATATTGGGACGCGTTGACGGCGGCGGAGGCGGCCTATCTGCGCGCCGCGCCGGTCTGGACCGACGTCGCGTTCGGCGCTGCGGTCTGGTGCGGCTTGCTTGGGGCCATGCTGTTGCTGTTTCGTCGCCGGCTGGCGTTCAACGCCTTTATCGCCGGCTTGATCGCCATGCTCGCGGACAGCGTCTACGTTCATTTTCTCAGCAATGGCCGCGAGGTTATGGGCGCCGCTGGCATGGGCTTCGGATTGCTTGTCATCCTCATCTTCATCGGCCAGATCGCCTATTCCCGATGGGCGCGCGGCAAGGCGATAATCCGCTAGGCCATAGCTGGCTATGGCTGTTTCGCTGCTTCGGCATGCCTCGGCCATGGCGAAGAAGGGCGTCCTCCGCTAAAGGCTCGGCGGGTGAAAACCCGCCAGCCCGCTTCCCTGACCGAAGAAGACATCGCCGCCGTCCGTTCGTGGGTCATCCACGAGGACGCGCATATCATCGCCTTCAACAAGCCGTCGGGCCTGTCGAGCCAGGGCGGACGCATCCAGGCCCATACGCTGGACGACCTTTTGTGGGCCTTTGCGCGCTCGAACGGCAAGCGGCCGGAGTTGGTGCATCGGCTGGACCGTGACACCTCGGGCGTTATCCTGGCGGCCAAGACTAAGCCGGCGGCGGGCTTCCTGGGCAAGGCCATGCAGATGCGTCGCTTCCAGAAGACCTATCTGGCCCTGATTTCAGCGGCGCCCGAGCCAAAGTCGGGCCGGATCACCGCCGCCCTGCGCCGCGAGGAGATCGGGCGCGAGAGCTATATGCGGGTGGTCGAGTTCGATGCGCCGGGCGCGCAGGGCGCCGTCAGCGGCTATCGCACCCTGGCCTCCAGCGAGGACGGGGCTCTGGTCGAGCTGTCGCCCGAGACGGGGCGGATGCACCAACTGCGGGTCCATATGGCGTCGATCGGGCGGCCCCTGGTCGGGGATGTGCGTTATGGCGGGGCGCTGACATTTGCTGGACGGGGCGCGCCGCGCCTGATGCTGCACGCCGCCAGGCTGTCCTTCCCGCACCCCGAGGGCGGGGAGCGGGTGACGCTGGAAGCGGCGCCGCCTGAGGACTTCGCGGCCTTGCAGGCGGCGGCAGGGCTCTAGGCGGTTCAGCTTCTGTTCAGCGTCACGGCGGAACATCCACGATAGCTCGACGCTAATCGGGCAGGAGATTTCGCATGAAACGTCTGACCTTCGGCCTGATCGCAGCCTCCGCCGTGCTGCTGAGCGCCTGCGCCAGCCTGGCCCCCTATGGTCCGCAGCAGTCCGCGCGGGGGCAGGGGTTCAGCGAGCAGCAGATTGAATCCAACCGTTTCCGCGTCACCTATAACGGCGTCGGCGCGCCCGGCCCGGTGGTCGATCGCGCCCTGTTCCGTGCAGGGCAACTGACGGTGGATCAGGGCTATGACTGGTTCGAGGTGACGCAGCGCTGGATCGACGGCCGTCCCGACAGCGCCGGCGGCGTGCGCCCCAGCGTCTCGATCGGGGCGGGCGGCGGTCGTTACGGCGGCTATAGCACGTCGGGTGTCGGCGTGGGGCTGGGTTTTGATCTCAGCGGGCCGCAGCCGACCTCGACCACGCTGGAGATCGTCATGGGGCGCGGCTCCAAGCCGGACCGCGCCGAGGCCTATGACGCACGCCGGGTTCAGGACGCGATCCGCAACCGGCTGTAGCGAACGGCCAACCGCTGTCATTCCCGCCGTGTCGGTGTAGAAGCCCGGCATGATGCAATTTCTTCTTGTCGCCGCCGGCGGCGCCCTGGGGGCTGTGGCCCGCTATGGGCTGGGCCTGACGGTTGGGCGGCTGGCGCCTGGCTCCGCTTGGCCGTGGGGCACCTTCGCCGCCAACATCATCGGCGGTCTGCTGATGGGGCTGTTGGCCGGCTGGCTGGCGCTGAAGGTGGGCGCGGGACAGGAGAGCATCCGCCTGTTCGCCGCTGTCGGCGTGCTGGGCGGCTTCACCACCTTCTCGGCATTTTCACTGGAAGCCGCTTTGATGATCGAACGCCGTGAACTGGCCACGGCTTTCGTCTATGCGGTGGGTTCGGTGGTTCTTGCCATCGCCGCCCTGTTCGTCGGCCTGATGATCGCGCGCAAACTGTTTACCGGAGTGGGCGCATGAGCCGCGAAGTCCAGACCCTCTATGTCGCCGAAGACGAGCACGACATCCGCCTGGATCGGTGGTTCAAGCGCCGCTGGCCGCACCTTACCCATATCCAGGTCGAGAAGATGGCCCGCAAGGGCGAGATCCGCGTCGATGGCTCGCGGGTCAAGCCGCAGGACCGCCTGACCGCCGGCGCCGCCGTGCGTGTGCCGCCCCTGCCCGAGGCCAATCCGCGCAAGCCGGGCGACCTGCACGAACTGACCGAGCGCGACGTGGCCTACGCCAAGTCGCTGGTCCTCTATGAAGACGACATGGTCATCGCCCTGAACAAGCCGCACGGCCTGGCGGTGCAGGGCGGCACCAAGACCACCAAGCACGTCGACCGCCTGCTGTCAGCCTGGGGCGAGGGGATGGACCGTCCGCGTCTGGTCCACCGCCTGGACCGCGACACCTCGGGCGTCCTGCTGCTGGGCAAGGGGCCAGAGGCGGCCAAGCGTCTGGCCGGGGCCTTCGCCCGCCGTCAGGCCAAGAAGACCTATTGGGCCATCGTCATCGGCAACCCCAAGCCTTCGGCGGGTCAGATCGACATGGCGCTGAAGAAGACCGGCATCAACGACTTCGAGATGATGCGCCCGGCTGATCCCAAGGACCCCAAGGGCGAACCGGCCGAGACCGCCTTCGCCACCATCAGCCGCGCCGCCCACCGCGCCGCCTGGATGGCCCTGCGCCCCTTCACCGGCCGGACGCACCAGCTGCGCGCCCACATGGCCGCCATCGGCCACCCCATTCTGGGCGATCCCAAGTACGGCGACGACAAGTCGCGGGAACTGTCCGGCGTGCTGAAGCTGCAACTGCATGCTCGCCGCATCGAGCTGGACCACCCGCGCGGCGGCAAGCTGATCGTCGAGGCGCCGCTCAGCCCCGAGATGAAGGCTGGCTTCGCCCACTTCGGCTTCTCTGAGGATGAAAGCGACGTCGATCCGTTTGAAGGGGTCAAGCGCCAGCGATGATGCGTCCGCTCGCCGTTTTCGACATCGACGGGACCCTGGTGGACAGCCGGGCCTCGATCCATCGGGCCTGTTGCGAAGCCGCGCGGGAACTGGGTTTGCCTGAGCCGTCCTATGACCGGGTGCGCCAGATCGTCGGTCTGACGCTGGACAAGGCGCTGCATGTGCTGGAGCCGGGGCTGACCCTGGCTGAACTGGCCGACTTCGTCGCGGCGTTTCAGGCCAGCTTCCGCACCATGTATGAGGCAGGCCACGAGGAACCGCTTTATCCCGGCGTCATGGACACCCTGCGTCGGCTAAAGCGGGACGGCTGGCGGCTGTCGCTGGCGACGGGCCAGAACCGGCGCGGGGTGGCCCGCAATCTGGCGCGCCCGGGATGGAGCGAACTGTTCCTGTCCAGCCACTGCGCGGCGGATGGTCCGGGCAAGCCCGATCCGGCCATGCTGTTCGCCGCCATGACCGCCTGCGGGGCCGACGCGGCCTCGACCGTAATGATCGGCGACACCAGCCACGACATTAGGATGGCGCTGAACGCAGGCGTGCATCCTCTGGGGGTCGGATGGGGTTTCCACACCCATGAGGAACAGGCGGCGGCAGGCGCGCAGCACGTCGCCGTCGACTGTCCTGATCTGGAGGCGGCGCTGGACCGCTTCGCCGCTACTGCTCTTGCTGCCTGAGACGACCCATGTCCCACATCCCTCCGCTTGATCCCAACGTCGCCGCCCGCAAGGGCTTTCGCGAGTCCGAGGAGCGCATCAAGCGCTTCTGGACGGTCGCCGACGTGTCGAAAGACGAGGGCGGCTGGACAGTGCGGCTGGACGGTCGCACGCCCAAGACCCCTGCGGGAAACACCCTGACCCTGCCGACCGAGGCCGCCGCGCGTCTGGTCGCCGACGAGTGGGCGGCGCAGGGCGAGTTCCTGGTTCCTGGAACCATGCCCGCCACCCGTCTGGCCTCGACCGCCATCGACCGGGTCAGCCAGACGCGCGAGCCGGTGGCCGCCGAGATCGCCGCCTACGCCGGATCGGATGTAGTCTGCTACCTGGCCGAGCATCCGACGGCCCTGATCGAGCGTCAGCAGGCCGAGTGGGGGCCGTGGCGCGACTGGGCGGCCAGGGAACTGGGCGTGGTCCTGCACACGGCCGAAGGCATCGTCCATCGGCCCCAGGCGCCCGAGGCGCTGGAGCGGGTCAAGGCTCTGGCTCTGGAGATGGACGACCACGCCCTGACCGGGCTGGCGACGGCGGTGCCGCTGCTGGGGTCGGCGGTGCTGGGGCTGGCGGTGCAGCGCGGGGCCCTGTCGGGCGCGGCGGCGCTGGACCTGTCGCGTCTGGATGAGGCCTTTACCGAGGAACGCTGGGGCGTGGACGAAGAGGCGGCGGCGCGCGTGGCCGCTCATAGCGACGAGGCGACTCTGTTGCAGCGGTGGTTCGAGGCGCTGCAGGGCTAACTTTCCATTTTGGAAAATAACGACTTGCCATCATGGAAACCGACGCATACTCTTTCCATATTGGAAAGTGAGGTTTCGTCATGCCCCAGACCCCCCAAAGCCCTCAGGACGCCTTGGCGTCGATCCGGGCCGCGCGCAGCAGCGTCGCGCCATCACTGGAATATCCCCTAGGTTACGACCTGGCCTACGGCGCGGTATGCGGACTTCTGGTCGCGGGGCAGGGCATGCCTCAGCCGTGGTCGCTGATCGTCCTGCCCATCGCCCTGGGCGGTCTCGCCGCCATGGTGATGTGGTGGCGCCGGAAGTTCGGCTGGTGGGTCAGCGGCTACTCGCCAAAACGCGCGCGCTGGGTGGCGTTCGGGCTCTTGGCCGTCTTCCTCGGATTGATCAGCCTGTCGCTTTATGGCCGGTTCGTCGGGCCGTGGTGGTTGTTCATGGTGTCGGGTGCGCTCGGTTTCGTCGCGGCCATCGTGGGGAGCCGGATCTGGACGGCCGTGTGGCGGCGGGAGCTGGAGACAGGTGAATGAGCGCGCGCCCAGTCTTTGACGCGATCATCCATGCTCCGGGGCGGCTGCAGATCTGCGCCCTTCTGTCCGGGATCGACGATGCGGAGTTCGCCATGATCCGCGACCGGCTTGAAGTGTCGGACTCGGTTCTATCCAAGCATCTGAAACAGCTGGATGAGGTGGGCTATGTCACGCTTCGCAAGGCGGTGTCTGAGGGACGTCAACGGACGTGGATCAGCCTGACGTCCGCAGGCAAGAAAGCCTTCGCCAGCCATGTCGCGGAACTCACCCGAATGGCCGGACTCGCCTTGACCTGATGGATCAGCCCATCTCGCCGCTGATCAGGGCTTCACGCTCCTCGGCCGTGATCATCCGCCATTTGCCCTCGGGCAGGTTGTTCAGGTGAATCGGGCCGACGCGGATGCGCAGCAGGTCGATGACCTCCAGATCAACCATTTCGCACATGCGGCGGATCTGGCGATTGCGGCCTTCGGTCAGGATGAAGCGCAAGCGGTTCTGCTCCATGCGCGAGACCTTGGCGTATTTCAGGATGCGCCCGTCCAGCATTAGGCCGCGCCGCAGCAGGGCCAGCTTCTTCTCCGTCACGTCGCCTTCGATGCGGACCAGGTATTCCTTGTCCAGGCGCGACTGAGGCCCGATCACGGCCTTGGCCACCACGCCGTCCGACGACAGCATCAGCAGGCCGCGCGAATCCTCGTCCAGCCGCCCGATGGGGGGCAGGGAGGCGTCTTCGGCCGGGACGGCACCGTCGCCGACGCGGTTGGCTTCGGTCAGCAGGCGCACAGCGGGGATCTTGTCCGGCTCGGGCTGGCCCGAGACATAGCCCAGCGGCTTGTGCATCAGGATGGTGACGCCCGACGCCAGGGCGGCCTGGCCCCGGTCGTTCAGGGTCAGGGTCTGGCCCGGCTCGATCTTGCGCCCCGCGTCGGTGACGGCCTCGCCGTCGATCGTGACCATGCCGGCGGCGATCAGAGCCTCGGCCTCGCGGCGCGAGCAGACGCCGGTCTGGCCCAGCCACTTGTTGATGCGGACAGGCTCAGGGCCGTCGTAGGTGCGGGTGAAAGCCATGGCGGTCGATCCTCGAAGATGCGGCTCTGTAGAGGCCGTGAGTGCGGCCAGGCAAGGCCCATTGCGACCGATGTTCGCAAAGATTTCGCGCAAGAGGTCTGAATATCGCTGAGATCAGATGACCGTGACCGGACATTGACCCTCAGCGCAGGCGGCCTATATGTTCAGTCACCCCATCGAACTGATCCAGATCGCGTTCGGCGTCGCCGTGACGCGGCGATTCACGTTTTCAGTTCCACATCAGGGGCGTTTCGCCTGATCCATTATGAACCGGCGAACGAATATTGAACGATAACCTTCGAAGGAGACGTCTTGTACGCTCAACGCAACGCTACGACCGCACCCCGCCCTCGTCAGGGCTTCAACCGTCCCGCCCCCGTGCGTCTGCGCATGGCTCTGATCATGCGCAAGGGCATGGATTTCGGCTCGCTGGGCGACATGGAGACCGCGCTTCGCTTTGACGGCGTGTCCCTGGCGCCGATCTCCACCGGGGACGCCAGTCTGGTCAGCGGCGGCGTGACCGTGCTGGCGACTGCGACGGCGGACGACATCACCGGCGGACGGGTCAAGGGCGTGGTGGTGCCGGGCGGTGCGACGGACGAGGCAGGCGTGGCTCAGACCAAGGCGCTGCTGGCGCTGGCCAAGGATCAGGGCCTGCCGGTTCTGGCCTTTGCCGACGGCGTGGCCCTGGCGGCCGAAGCCTTTGGCGTGACCGCGGATGCGCCGGGCGCAGTGTTCCAGGGTGGCAAGGTTGCCCTGATCAACGACCGCGCCGAGCTGTCGGCGGTGGTCGCGACCATTTCCTGATGGGCGAGGGCCTGATCAGGCTCGTCTGAACACAAGGCTGATGTTGTTGGCGGGCATCTCCGTCCGCAACGTCAGCGCCAGGCCGTGCGAACGGGCCAGGGCGACGACCGCGTCGCGGTCGCGCAGACCCCAGGCCGGATCGCGGGTCTTCAGGCTGGCGTCAAAGGCTTCGTTGGACGGCGCCAGAGGGACTTCGGCCTCGCGATAGGGGCCGTAGAGATAGAGCAGGCCGCCGGAGCGCGGCAGAGCGCGCTCCGCCAGCTTCATCAGCCCCTCGGTCGCCGCCCACGGGCTGATGTGAATCATGTTGATGCAGACGACGGCGTCGTACTGCGCCTCGGGCCAGGTCGCCTCGTCCAGACAGTCCAAGGCCAGCGGCGTTTGCAGTCGCTCGGTCCCGGCCTCGGCGGCCCAGGCGGCGATGCTGGCGCGCGCGTCCGCGCTGGGATCGCTGGGCGTCCAGTCCAATACGGGCAGGGCGCTGGAAAAGAAGACGGCGTGCTGGCCCGAGCCGGAGGCGATTTCCAGAACTCGCCCGCTTTTCGGCAGATGGGCGCGCAGCAGGCGCAGGATGGGCTCCGCATTGCGAAGCGAGGCCGGGGAGGCCAGAGCCCCGTCAGGACGGGCGGTCAGGGTGTCCATGGTGCGCATCCGACTGTGGTATCGCCGCTCGGCGCGACGGGCGACCGGAAAACATGCTGCGACGCAGCAATTTTATTCCGAGCGGGGTGAATTCCGGCAACGGTTGACCTTGCGTCGCCTCTGGTGGCATTGCGCCTGTAACAGGGCGTGATCGGCGCCCGACTCGTCACGGCGGCGTCAGATCGTCGGACGGCACGGTTCAGGAGACCATAGTTGTGACTGCAGACGTATCGATTCCGGGACTCTATCCCGCGCCGACCGAGCACAAGGGCCTGGTCGCCTGGGTCGCCCAGATCGCGGCCCTGACCAAGCCGGACCGGGTGCACTGGTGCGACGGCTCCGAAGCCGAAAAATCGGCCATCGTCGCCGACCTGATCGGCAAGGGCACGCTGAAGGAACTAGATCAGGCCAAGCGTCCCGGCTGCTACTACGCTGCTTCGGACCCCAAGGACGTGGCCCGCGTCGAGAGCCGCACCTTCATCTGCTCGGAAGAGGAGGCCGACGCCGGCCCGACCAATAACTGGGCGGACCCGGTCGAGATGCGCGACCGCCTCGACGGTCTGTTCGACGGCTGCATGAAGGGCCGGACGATGTATGTCGTCCCCTTCTGCATGGGCCCGCTGGGCTCCAAGATCTCCGCCTTGGGCGTCGAGATCACCGACAGCGGCTATGTCGCCGTGTCGATGGGCGTCATGACCCGCATGGGCAAGGGCGCGCTGGACATGCTGGGCGCCGATGGCGTCTTCGTGCCCGCCGTCCACACCCTGGGCGCGCCGCTGGCTGAAGGTCAGGCCGATGTGCCGTGGCCCTGCAACGACGACAAGTGGATCGTCCACTTCCCCGAAACCCGCGAAATCTGGTCCTACGGCTCGGGCTACGGCGGCAACGCCCTGCTGGGCAAGAAGTGCTACGCCCTGCGCATCGCCTCGATCATGGCCCGCGACGAGGGGTGGCTGGCCGAGCATATGCTGATCCTCAAGCTGACCAGCCCCGAGGGCGTGTCCAAGTACGTGGCCGCCGCCTTCCCGAGCGCCTGCGGCAAGACCAACCTGGCCATGCTGCAACCGGCGCTGGACGGCTGGAAGGCCGAGACGGTCGGCGACGACATCGCCTGGATGCGCTTCGGCGACGATGGCCGCCTCTATGCTGTGAACCCCGAAGCGGGCTTCTTCGGTGTGGCGCCGGGCACCAGCCGCAACACCAACCACAACGCGCTCGAGACCCTGGCGAAGAACACCATCTTCACCAACGTCGCCCTGACCGCTGACGGCGACGTCTGGTGGGAAGGTCTGACCAAGGAAGCGCCTGCGGGCCTGACCAACTGGAAGGGGCAGCCCCACGATCCGGCCTCGGGCGAGCCTGCTGCTCACCCCAACGCCCGCTTCGCCGCCCCCGCCGGCCAGTGCCCGGCCATCGCGCCCGAGTGGGAAGACCCGGCGGGCGTGCCGATCGACGCCATCCTGTTCGGCGGTCGCCGCGCCTCGGCTGTGCCGCTGGTGACGGAAGCCTTCGACTGGGAGCACGGGGTCTTCATGGGCTCGACCGTGGCCTCGGAAGGCACCGCCGCCGCCGAGAACAAGGTCGGCGAGTTGCGCCGCGATCCCTTCGCCATGCTGCCCTTCTGCGGCTACAACATGGGCGACTATTTCGGCCACTGGCTGAAGCTGGGCGAGAAGGCGGACGCCTCCAAGCTGCCGCGCCTCTTCTTCGTCAACTGGTTCCGCAAGAACGAGGACGGCAAGTTCGTCTGGCCGGGCTTTGGCGACAACGCCCGCGTGCTGAAGTGGATCGTCGAGCGTCTGGACGGTCAGGCCGAGGCTGTGGACACCCCGGTCGGACGCCTGCCGACCAAGGCTGCGCTGGACCTGTCGGGCCTGAGCCTGTCGGACGCCGACCTGAAGATCCTGCTGGACGTCGACGCCGACGTCTGGACCGAGGAAGCCAGCCTGATCCCCGCCTTCTACGAGAAGTTCGGCGAGCGCCTGCCCAAGGCCCTGTGGGGCCAGCACGCGGCCCTGACCAAGCGTCTTGAAGAGGCTCGCGCCGCCAAGCTGGCCGCCGAGTAAGGCAAAAGCCGGGTTGAAATCGGGGCGCGGGAGGTCGAAGGACAGCCCGTGCCCCTTTTCAATTCTCAAGACATCCTTGTGGTCGGCGCAGGCGTTCTGGGCCTGTGCACGGCGGCGGAACTGGCCCGACGCGGCCATGTCGTGACCGTGGTCGATCCCGGCGGTCTGAACGCTTCGGGCGTGGCGGCGGGAATGATCGCCCCGGCCATGGAAAGCGCTATCGACGACCTGAGCCCTGATCATGCCGAACTGCTGCGGCGCGCCCGCGACGCCTGGAGCGAGTTCGCGGAGGCGACGGGCGTTCGGCTAGACCGTGGCTCGGCTGAATGGCGCGGGGGGAATGTTGAGGCTCTGGCGGGGCGGCTAGCGACGCTAGGCTTCGCCTATGACTATGACCGCGACGCACGGCGGCTAACGACGGACGAAGACTGGAAGGTCGAGCCTGAGCAGGCGCTGGTGGCGCTGTGCCGGGGTGTGCGCACTCTTGAAGGCCGGGCGACGGACCTGGTGCGCCTTGACGCTCGCTGGCGTGTCGAGACAACGGCAGGGCCGGTCGAAGCTGATCATGTCGTGCTGGCGACCGGGGCGGGGCTTGCGCTGGACGGCCTGCCCGAAGACGCCGCGCGGCTGCTGTCCCTGATCGAACCGATCCGGGGCCAGATCGGTCTGGTGGCCGAGCGGCTGGCGGATCACGTCCTGCGCGGTCCCGGCGCCTATGTCGCGCCGATGGGCCAGGGCAGCGTGATCGGGGCGACGATGGAGGCGGGCGAGCGGTCGCTGACGCCTGATCCCGAGCGCTGCGCACAGATGTTGGACGCGGCCTGGGCCGTGCTGGGTCAGGCGCCGCGTCCGCTTCAGATCGAGTGGCGCGCGGGCGTGCGCGGCGCGACGGCTGACGGTCTGCCGATGGCGGGGGCGGTCGGGGCCGGGGTGCATCTGGCCCTAGGGCCGCGTCGCAACGGCTGGCTGCTGGGGCCGCTGGTCGCGGGCGTGGTGGCTGACGAAGTCGAGGGCCGGTCCTCGAAAGAACCGACCCTCGCCCCCCGTCGCTTCACCTGACGTTCGAGCCTACTCGGGCAGGGTGAAGCGAATGGCCATGCTGACGCGGGCGCCGTCGATGGCCTGACCGTCCACCGTGCGCGGGCTGAGGCGGAAGTAGCGCGTCAGGCCCAGAGCGGCGCGGCCAAAGCCCTGACTGCCCGGCGTTTCCGAGGCGACCGAACAGCCGGTCAGGCTGCCGTCCACCTTGACCAGGCAGGACAGGTTGGCCACGCCGCTGACGCCGCGCGCCTCGGCGTTGGAGGGGTAGGCCCGCATCATCTGCTCGGCCGACGGCTTCCTGAGCCAGTCGGGGTTGGTGATGACTGGCGGCGAGCGCACCGGTTCGGCGGCGACCGCCGTGCCGGTCGAAGGCTCGCTGGCGGGGGCGGTGATGTTGATGGCCGGTCCGGCGTCAATCGAGGTGACGGGCGCGATCGGAACCGGCAGCGGCGCCACGTTGGACGGAATCACCGTCTCGGGCCGATGGATCGGCGGAGTCGGCGCCGGAGGAACCTTGGGCGTGACGGTCGGTTCCGGCGGCTTGGGCATGGGCAGGATGTCGATGCGCGTGATCGGCCCCTCGCTTTCCACGGGAATGTCCGCCAGCTCAAAGCGTTGGTTATAGAGCCAGACCCCGGCCCCGACATGGACCAGGGCGGAAACCCCGATCGCCGCCCACATCCAGCGCGGGATCGGCTTTTTCCGTTCGGCGAAATCGATGGGGCTGACCAGTCCGGGTCCGCCCGCGGTTCTCATCATCATGGCCTTCAACGCCTCCTGTCGTCGGCCCTCCCCAGCGCCCACGGAACAAAGTTCGCGCCAGGCTTGCGGCTTTATTGCGGCGCTTGTTTATTAGGCTTTCATTAACCTTGGTTAGCGACCGTCAACCATATGAGCGTAGGAGCGATTCCATCATCCGGCGGGGTTGAGGCGGCCATTCGGCGTGCCTCCAGCACGACCGGCGTGGACTTCGACTTCCTGATGAAGACGGCGCGTCGCGAAAGCGCGATGAACCCGTCGGCGCGGGCCTCGACCTCGTCGGCCTCAGGTCTGTTCCAGTTCATCGAGCAGACTTGGCTGGCCACGGTGAAGCAGCACGGCGCCAAGCACGGCTACGGCCAGTACGCCGATCTGATTCATCGCGGCGACGACGGCCGCTGGCGGGTGCAGGGCTCGGCCCGCAACGTGGTGCTGGACCTGCGCTTCGACGCCCAGGCGGCCTCGACCATGGCGGCGGAACTGACGGCCTCGAACGCCGCCTATCTGCGCGGCCGCACGGGGCAGGAGCCAGGGGCAGGCGATCTCTACGCCGCCCACTTCCTCGGCCCGGCGGGCGCCGCCAAGCTGATGGAGGCCATGCAGTCGCGGCCGGGCGCCAGCGCGGCCTCGCTGTTCCCCGACGCGGCCTCGGCCAATCGCTCGATCTTCTACCGCAATGGACGTCACGCTACGGTGGCCGAGGTTCACGCCAACCTGCAGCGCACGGCGGGCGAGGGCGCGCCGGCGTCGGGCGTCGGGTCGGCTCCGAAGAACGCCATGCCGGACCTGAGCGAGAAGGATCGCATGCTGGCGGCCCGTCTGGATCGGCTGAAGCAGGACCAGAGTCTGCTGGCTTTGCTGCTGGGGCAGGACGGTCAGGGCGGCAAGAGCAGCGGGTTCGGTGGAGCCTTCGCACCGCCTGCGGAGACCTCTGTCTGAACGAACGTAGTTTCGCCTCACTCCTAACGAGGCGTTAACTATGTAAAGCTAAGCGTGACGATTGATTCTTCGCCCGCCTAGCTCATGAGCTCCTTGCATGACCGCCTACCGCGCCCGACTGACGGAAAGCGACATCCGGCGCCTGATCAAGTCTGATGCGGAAGACGAGCGCGCGGCTGCGGCGCACAAGCTGTGCCGAAGCATCGACCGGATGCCTCTGGACGAGGCGGATCGCGCGGCGGCGCAGAAGATCCTGATCGTCATGGCCAATGATACGGCCGAACTGGTGCGTCGCGCCCTGGCGGTGACGCTGAAGGCCTCCGACCTGATGCCGCGAGAGGTGGCGCGTCGTCTGGTCGCCGACGTGGATAGCGTCGCCCTGCCCATCATCACCAGTTCGCCGGTCTTTACCGATGACGACCTGATCGAGATCGTGCGCGCCGGTTCGGTGGTGCGTCAGAACGCCGTGGCCTCGCGCCATCGCGTGCCCCGCGACGTGGCGACGGTTCTAGCGGCCGAGGGCGGGGTATTGGCGGTGCGTGCGCTGGCGGCCAACGACAACGCCGACATTTCCGAAGCGGCCCTGGGCGTAGTCATCGACCGGTTTGGTCAGACCTCCGAGATCGTGGCCGCCATTGCCTATCGTCAGGTCCTGCCGCTGTCGGTGACCGAGCGGCTGGTGGCCCTGGCCAGCGACGCGGTGCGCGAACATCTGGTGACGCGTCATGCGGTGGCGCCCGAGACCGCCATCCAGTTCGCCCATTTCGCGCGCGAGCGGGCGACGGTCGATCTGGTGGATCAGGCGCGGGTCAGCAACGACCTGTCGGCCTTTGTCGCCGGATTGAACGCGCGCAAGGCGTTGAACGCCTCATTGCTGCTGCGGGCCTTGGCGCGCGGGCAAATGGCGTTGTTTGAGCACGCACTGGCCGAACTGACCGGCACACCGCATCATCGGGCCTGGCTGATGGTGCACGACGCCGGGCCCCTGGGTCTGAAGGCCATCTATGATCGGGCGGGCCTGCCTCCGCGCCTGTTTCAGGCCTTCCGGGCAGGCGTTGATACCTGGCGCGCCTTGCAGGCCGAGGGCGGCGACACCGCCAGCGACGACTTCCGCCAGCGGATGTTGGAGCGTTTCCTGAGCCAGCGCCCCAATACGTCACGCGACGATCTGGCCTACCTGATGGAGCGACTGGACCGTCCGGCGGCCCAGAACGCGGAAACTGCCGTCAGCGCCGCCTGATCAAACGCCAGGCAAGAAAAAAGGCGCCCCGGGATCGGCGGCGCCTTTTCCTTGGCTTTTCTTCGCCAGCCGTCAGGCCAGATGTTCAGCGACGCGCGCTTCCAAGGTTTCGGCCAGTTCGCGACCGACCGGGTGCTCGTCGGTTTGGATCTCGTCACGGACCACGGCGCGGATGGCGTCGATGTGGGCGTCGAGGATGGCCACCGAAGCCTGCATCCGCTTGTCGGCGTCGTCCATCATCCGGCACAGCGAACCGGCGATGCGGGTGACCAGCGGATACTGATAGGTGGCGCCCAGCCCCTTCAGGTCGTGGGCGCGGAAATAGAGGGCCTCGGCCGTCTCGGGCGTATAGCCCTTGGCGCGGATGTCGGCCTGGGCCTGATCCAGCTTGACGATTTCGTCGTTCAGCCACTGGCCGAACTGGGCCGACATGGCCTTGAGGGCGGCCTCGGCCTTGGCGATGGCGTCGGCGTCGATGCCGCCGAAGCTGCCGACCTTGGCGCGCAGCGGGTTGGGCGGGCGAATGACCTGGGGAGGGTTGCTCACGTGACGGGCTCCTGAACTCGTGAGGTCACCTTATGCGGCGGAGCCTTAAAAACCCGTGACGTTCAACTGGCGAACTGCTCGGCCATGACGCGCTCCTCGAATGAGCGCCCTGCATCGAACAGCATGGTCAGGCTGATGTCGCGGCGTTCGCGCACCTCGACCCGAGTGACGCGGCGGACTTCGAAATTATCGGCGGTGGCGCTGACCGGGCGCTTGTCCGGCTCCAGCACCTCGAAGCGCACCCGCGCGGTGTGGGACAAGAGGGCGCCGCGCCAGCGCCGGGGACGGAAGGCGCTGATCGGCGTCAGCGCCAGACTGGGCGCATCCAGAGGGATGATCGGGCCGTGCGCTGACAGGTTGTAGGCGGTTGAGCCAGCGGGCGTGGCCACCATGCAGCCGTCGCAGCTCAGCTCCTCCAGCCGCACCTTGTCGTTGATGCTGACACGCAGCTTGGCGGTCTGGCGCGTCTGACGCAGCAGGGAGACCTCGTTGATGGCCAGGCCGCTGTGGACCTCGCCGCTCTCGACCCAGGCGTCCATCTGCAGAGGATGGATGACGGTGCGGTCGGCCTCGGCCAGGCGAGCCGGCAGATCGTCCTCGTCGTAGTCATTCATCAGGAAACCGACCGAGCCCCGGTTCATGCCATAGACCGGAGTGCGGAGCTGCAGGTTGTTGTGCAGGGTCTCCAGCATGAAGCCGTCGCCGCCCAGGGCGACGATCACGTCCGCTTCGGCCACCGGCACGGAGCCGTAGCGTTCGGTCAGCCGTTCGCGCGCCGTTTCCGCTTCAGGGCGGTCGCTGGCGACGAAGGTCAGGGCGAGGGGGGCGGAGGTGTTCACGCCTTCACGCAAGCTGAGCGGAGCCTCTGTGTCAAACGGAAGCGCCGCCGACGTCGGCCATCAAGAGGCGAAATTCATAGGCGGCCTGATCGGCTGAACGCTCGGCCAGACGCCAGGCCGAACTGTCGGGATCGCGCGGGAAGCCTTTGTTCAGCTTGCGGATTTCGGTCAAGATTGCAGGAAAGGCGGCGCGATCCAGTCCAACGGCGATGCAGGCCAGGAACAGGGGGCGCGCCGTATCGCCGCCCAGGGCGTGCAGAACCTGAGACACTTCGAACCGGCCCAGGGTCGCCAGGCCGTGGGCGAAGACGCCCAGCTTTTCCTCACGCAGGGCGCGGATGAGATAGGCGGGGCGAAGCTGGCCTGCCGCATGCAGTTTGGCCACCAACCGCGCGTCGATGTCTTCGGCGGCGGGCAGGGCGGCCACGGCCTTCCATTCGACGGCGGCGCCTTGGCGGGCGGCGGCCTGGACGGCTTCGGCCAGTCGCGCGGGGTCGAGGGGGAAGCGGTCGCTGATCGCCTGTCGCAGGGCGTCGCCGACCCATTGATATAGGCGCAGGGCCAGTGTCTCGTCCAATGACGGATGGCGGGTCAGCGGCGCGCGCAAGGCGGCCAGTTGTCGCGATCGGGCGACCAGGTCGGCGAAGGCGGCGGTTTCAATGCGAGCGCTGCGGTTGGTGGCCAAGGCAGTCATCACCGCCGGATCGCCGCCGGCGACGATGGCGCGCGCCACGGCGGCGCCGATGTCGGGGCGCAGGGCGACCTGAATCTGATGTTCGATCGAGCAGTCGGCCAGAAGCTGCAACAGGTCGTTGTCGAGCAGCAGCGGGCTGGCGGCGATCACCGGGCGAGCGATGTCGATCTCGTCGGCGGCCAGCATCCGCACCAGGGCGGCGGGGGGCCAGTCGGCCTTGGCCAGCCGCTGGGCCAGAGCCTGGCGTATTTCGCGCTCCGCGTCGCGGGTCAAGGCGATGAAGATGTCGGCCAGGGCTTCGGGCGCGCCGCCGTGGGCGCCGGCGGATTCATAGAGGCCGGCGATCCCCATCAACAGGCGGTTCTGATCATCGGGCGAGCGCTTCTTGGCCAGGTCCAGCAACTGGTTCAAACCGGACAGGGGAACGGCCTGCGAGGGCTTGGCCGGATCTAGCGGAACGACTGTGGACACCGGCGGCTCCGCGGATCGAAAAACGGCCGCGTAAGGCCGCGCGTCATCATCGTGCGCGGGCGTGAAAACAGGGTTAACGAAATCCTTCTGCAGCGGACGCGGGTCGCTTGACGGCGAGGCAAGGCGGGGCGACCTTCAACCTAACAATGATAAGGGAGGTCGTTATGGCGGACGGATCGACGTCGTCGCTGAAATCGCGGGTGTCCGAGGCCGAGTGGCGGGTGCGGGTCGAACTGGCGGCGCTTTACCGCTTGGTGGCCTTGCACGGGTGGGACGACATGATCTTTACCCATATTTCCGCCCGCGTGCCCGGACCGGAGCATCACTTCCTGATCAATCCCTACGGCTGGTATTTCGATGAAATTACAGCCTCTTCTCTGGTGAAGGTCGATCTGGACGGCAACATTGTTCAGGAGACGACCAATTTCATCAATCCGGCCGGATTCACCATTCACTCGGCCGTCCATGCGGCGCGCGAGGACGCCAGGTTCGTCATCCATCTGCACACGGTGAGCGGCGTCGGCGTGGCGGCCCAGAAAGACGGTCTTTTGCCCATCAGCCAGAACGCCTGCCTGTTGCAGCATCAGGTGGCCTATCACGGCTATGAAGGCCTGGCGCTGAACCATGACGAGCGCGAGCGGCTGGTGGCCGATCTGGGCGACAAGCCCCTGATGCTGTTGCGCAACCACGGCACGATGGCGGTCGGCGAAACGGCGGCCCAGGCCTGGGTTGGCATCTTCTTCCTGGAGCGGGCCTGCGCCCAGCAGGTGGCGGCCCTGTCGGGCGGGCGCGAGAACGTGCTGATCGCCCCGGACGCCGCCCAGGCCGAGACCAAGGACCAGGGGCGCGGCATAGGCTTCGTCTCCGCCTTGGCCTGGCCCGGCGCCCTGCGTCAGCTGGAACGAAAATCACCGGGCTACGACGTGTGAAGGCGGTCGGGGGGCTGCTGATCGGGCTGGGGTTATCGGCGGTTGGGGCGTCGTCGGCCGCCGCCGGGGCCTGGAACCTGCCAAAGGGGCAGGGGCAGGCGATCCTGAAGTACGAGGACATGCGCGCCGATGAGGCCTTTGGCCCGTTCGGCGGCCGGTTCGACCTGCCCGGCGGGCGGGTCGATCGCACCGCCTCCCTGCTGGTCGAATATGGCGTGACCGACCGGCTGACCCTGCAGGTCAAGGGAGAGTGGCAGCAGGGGCGCGACGCCTATATCGACTTCGACGGGCGCGGCCCGTTGGAGATCGGCGGGCGCTGGCAGGTCTATCGCGATCCCGACAATGTGGTGGCGGTCTATGCCGGCTACGCCCAGGGCGGCGAAGGGCGCAACGCCGGCTATGCGCCGCCGGGCGCCGGCGACAGCGATTGGGAGTTGCGCGTGATGGGCGGCCGCAGCTGGAGCGAGCCGCGCACCTTCGTCGAGGCCCAACTGGCGCGCCGTTGGCGGAGCGGCCTGACGGACGAGGTGCGGATGGACGTGACCGCCGGCGCCCATCTGGGGCAGAACTGGATGGTGATGGGGCAGGTGTTCGCCGGTGTGACGGACAAGGCTCCGGACGGCGCCAGCGCGGGTTGGTTGTCGCTCGAAGGTTCGGCGGTGCGCCGGTTCGGCGACTGGAGCGTTCAGGTCGGCTGGCGACAAGCGGTGGCGGGGCACGAAATCGCCATATCGCGTGGGCCGATTGTTGGCCTCTGGCGGCGTTTTTAGACCGACTTGCCGCGACGGAACCTGACCGGTTCCACGTTACAGATACTTTATTTGCGTAACGGCCATGACCCGCTAAGCGGGACCGCTTGTTGTCGGGGAGACTGCGTCGCGTGTTCAAACGCCATTTTTTCATTATCGTGGCGGCGTGTCTGGTGGGGCTTATGGTCCTGGCGGCGGTGCTGAAGATCACCTTGGCCGACGACAAGGGCGGCGCTGGGGGTCCAGGCCGAGGCGGCCCCGGCGGCGGGCGCGGTCAGACCGTGGCCGAGGCTGTCGCCGCCCCGCGTGAGTTCGCCGATCAGATCCGTGTCCTGGGCGTGGCGCGCAGCAAGCGTTCAGTCAACATCACCTCGAACACGACCGAGTTGATCACCCGCGTCATGTTCACCGACGGCCAGCGCGTCGCCGCCGGCGCACCCCTGGTCGAGCTTCAGGCGCGCGAGGAGGACGCCGACCTGATCCAGGCCCGCGCCCAGCTTGCTCAGGCGCAGCGTGAATACGACCGTTTCAAGATCCTGGCCGAACGCGGGGTGGCCCCGCGCGTCACCGCCGAAAACGCCGAAACCGCCCTACAGACCGCCCGCGCCGCCGTCGCGGCCTCCGAAGCCCGTCGCGGCGACCGCATCCTGCGCGCGCCCTTTGCCGGGGTTCTGGGTCTGACGACGGTGACGCCGGGCACCCTGATCTCGCCCGGATCGGTCATCACCACCCTGGACGACACCAGCGCTATCCGCGTCGACTTCCCCCTGCCGGAGCGCTATCTGGGGGCGCTGCAGATCGGCACGCCGCTGAGCGCCGGAGCCGACGCCTATGCGGGCGAAACCTTCGACGGCCGCATTGCCCTGCTGGACACGCGTGTCAACGAACAGACCCGCGCCGTTATCGCCCGCGCCGAGTTCGCCAACCCCGGCAACCGCATTCGCCCCGGCATGATGATGCGCGTCGCCGTGCATCAGGGCCGCCGCCAGAGCCTGTCAGTCCCCGAAGCCGCCGTTCAATATGAAGGCCAGGGCGCCTTCGTCTATCGCATCGCGCGTGGCGAGAACGGCACGACCGCCCAGCGCGTCGAAGTGCAGACCGGCGCCGTTGAGGGCGGCTTCGTCGAGATCCTTTCGGGTCTGGACAACAATGACCGCGTCGTCGCTTCCGGCCTGAACCGTATCCAGCCGGGCGCGCCTGTCACCGTCGGCGGCGCCCAACAGAAGGGCGGCGCGAACGCGGCTCAGGCGGCTCGCAAATGATGTTGTCCGATGTTTCGGTCCGCCGCCCCGTCTTTGCGGCGGTGGCGGCCATCGTCCTGTGCGTGATCGGCCTGGCGGCCTTCTTCTTCCTGCCGGTGCGCGAACTGCCGGACGTTGATCCGCCCATCGTCTCGGTCAACACCAGCTACGCCGGAGCCTCGGCCGAGGTTATCGAAAGCCGGATCACCGAGCCGATCGAGCAGCAGATCGCGGGCATCCAGGGTGTCGAGCGCATCAACTCGACCAGTCGCGACGGTCGCTCAAACGTCAACATCGAGTTCTCGCTGGATCGGAATATCGACGACGCGGCCAACGATGTGCGCGACCGCATCTCGCGCGTCGTCGGCCGTCTGCCGGATCAGGCCGACCCGCCCGAAGTGGCCAAGGCCGACTCGGACAGCCAGCCTATCATCATCATGTTCCTGCGCTCCACGACCATGAACCGTCTGGAGTTGACCGACTACGCCGACCGCTATCTGGTCGATCGCTTCGCCACCGTGCCGGGCGTGGCTCAGGTGCAGATCTACGGCGAGCAACGCTATGCCATGCGTATCTGGCTGGACGCCGGCGCCATGGCTGCGCGCGGGTTGACGGTCAATGACGTCGAGACGGCCCTGACCAATCAGAACGTCGAACTGCCCGCCGGCTCGCTCGAGTCGGCGCAGAAGGACTACACCGTTCGCGTGGCTCGCACCTATGCGCGGCCAGCCGACTTCGCCCAGTTGCCGATCGGCACGCGTGGTTCGGCTTCTACGGCGACGGGCGCGCAGAGCTCGGGCACGCTGGCGGCGGCGTCCACCTCCATGACCAATGGCGTGACCGGGGCCCTTGTGGGCAACGCGGCCTATGTCACGCGCCTGGGCGACATCGCCCGAATCGAGGAGGCCCCGGCCGAGGCGCGGCGCCTGTTCCGCGGCAACGGCATCGATCAGATCGGCCTGGCCGTCACCCGCCAGGCTCAGTCCAACGACCTGGCCATCTCCGAGGGTGCACGCGCCCTGATGGAGCAGATCAAACCGACCCTGCCGCCCGGCACCACGCTGGAGGTCGGGTCCGACAACTCGGTCTTCACCTCGCACGCCATCGATGAGGTCTGGATCACGATCGGTATTTCGATGGCCCTGGTGGCCCTGGTCAACTTCATCTTCCTGGGCAGCTTGCGGGCGGCAGTCATCCCCTCGGTCGTGGCGCCCATCTGCCTGCTGGCGACCTTTATCGTCCTTGCGCCCCTGGGCTTCTCGCTGAACCTTCTGACCTTGCTGGCCCTGGTTCTGGCCATCGGCCTGGTGGTGGATGACGCCATTGTCGTGGTCGAGAACATCCAGCGTCGACTGGATCACGGCGAGCCGCCGCTGGTGGCCGCCGAGCGCGGCGCGCGTCAGGTCTTTTTCGCCGTCGTCGCGACGACCGTGGTCCTGCTGTCGGTGTTCGCGCCCCTGCTGTTCTTGCCGGGCTATGTCGGGCGTCTGTTTGTCGAGTTGGCGGCGGCCATCGCGGCGGCCGTGGCCTTCTCGGCCTTCCTGGCGTTGAGCCTGTCGCCCATGCTGGCGTCCAAGATCCTGAAACCGGCGCAGAGCAACGGCTGGCTGGCGCGCCGCGTCGACCGGGCGATGGACGCGCTGAAGAATTCCTACGCCAACTCGCTGAACGCCCTGCTGGGCCGTCGCGCCGCTGTGGGCGGGGTGGTGGGCCTGATCATCCTGGTCGCGGCGGGGGCTGGGGGCATCTTCCTGGTCCTGCCCAATGAACTGGTTCCGAACGAGGATCGCGGCCGCGTCACCTTGCGGGTGTCCGGTCCTGAAGGCGCCGGCTTTGACTACACCCGCAAGATCATGCTGGGCCTGGAGCCCATCCTGGCCGAGTATCGAGAAAACGGAGAGGCGGCTAACTATCTGGTGTCTTCGCCCGGCTTCGGCGGCGGCAGCTACAACTCCGGCAACGGGGTGCTGAACCTGTCCGACTGGTCGGAGCGCAGCCGCTCGGCCGACGAGATCGCCCAGGAACTGAACGGCAAGCTGCGCGGCCAGACGGACGCCCAGGTCAACGCCTCGACCCCTGGCGCCTTCCAGCGCGGCGGCGGCAATTCCAACTCCGTCGAAATGATCGTGACGGGCGCCGAGTACGGGCCGATCTACAACTGGCTGCAGCCCATCCTGGCGGCGGCGCAGGAGAACCCCGGCTTCTCGCGTCCGCGCCTCAATTATGAACCGAACGCGCCGCGCCTTCTGGTTGACGTCGATCCGCAGAAGGCGGCCGCCCTGGGCGTATCCTCGCAACAGATCGGTCGCGCGCTGGAGACCATGTTCGGGTCGCGCCGCGCCACCACCTACATCAAGGGCGGTCAGGAATACGATGTCATCCTGCAGACCGATCGCGACAACCGTCGCGGCGTGGCGGACCTGGAGGCTCTCTATGTCTCGACCGGCGCCGGCCAACTGGTGCCGCTGTCAGCGGTGGTCACGACCCAGACCTCGGGGGATACGCCCGACCGTCGTCGTCTGGATCGCCAGCGGGCGATTACGCTTCAGGCGGACCTGAACCCCGGCACTACCATCGATGACGCCGTGGCCTTCCTCAACGCCGAGGTGGCCAAGCAGCCTCAGGGTCTGGCGACGATCCGCTGGGGTGGCGCGGCGCGCGATCAGCAGGAGGCGGGCAGCGCCGTGGGCTGGGCCTTCGCCCTGGCCCTGTTGCTGGTCTTCCTGGTGCTGGCGGCCCAGTTCGAGAGCTGGATCACCCCGGCTGTCATCATGTTGACCGTGCCCTTGGCGGCGGCGGGCGGGCTGTTCGGCCTGTTGATGGCGGGCTCCAGCCTGAACATCTACAGTCAGATCGGCCTGATCATCCTGATCGGGGTGGCGGCCAAGAACGGCATCCTGATCGTCGAGTTCGCCAACCAATTGCGCGATCAGGGGCGGAGCATCCGCGAAGCGATCATTGAGTCCTCGAGCCTTCGTCTGCGCCCCATCATCATGACCTCGATCGCTACCGCCTTTGGCGCCCTGCCGCTGATGCTGTGGCAAGGCGCGGGCGCGGGCAGCCGCCAGACGATCGGTGTGGTCATCTTCACCGGCGCGATCTTCGCCACCATGCTGACCCTGTTCGTGGTGCCGGTGATCTATGGCGTCCTGGCGCGCTTCACCAAGTCGCCGGAATACACCGCCCGCAAGATCGAGGAATGGGAGGCCCAGGAGATCGCCGACGGCAAGACGCCGGACATGACGCCGGGTTGAGCGCGATCTACCTTCTCCCCTTGTGGGAGAAGGTGGCGGCCGAATGCTGACGGATGAGGGGTCTCGCTATCGGTTGAGAGACCCCTCATCCGACCTCGCTCCGCTCGGCCACCTTCTCCCGCAAGGGGAGAAGGGAAGGGTCACTCGCCCGTCGGCTTGTAGCCGGTCTCTACCTTCAGGAAGGCGATGACGTCGCGGCGGTCCGTGGCGTCGCGCAGGCCGGCGAAGGTCATCTTGTTGCCGGGCAGGAAGGTCTTGGGGTTTTGTAGCCAATGATCCAGCTTGTCCGCGTCCCAGGTGAAGTTGGCCGACCGCAGGGCGTGGGAATAGCTGTACTTGTCCAGAGCCCCGGCCTGACGCCCGAAGACGCCGTATAGGTTCGGACCCGCCATGTTGGGACCGCCGGGCGTGATGGTATGGCAGGAGCGGCAACGGGCGAAGGCGCGACGGCCGTTCTCCAGGTCGCCGGCGTTGTAGGGGGCGGGCAGGGCGGCCAGCATGGCGACCTTTTCAGCCTCGGTCGGCGCTGGCAGGGGCGGGGCCTTGGGCGTCGAATCGGCGGCGGGCGCGCTGTTGTCGCCGCAGGCGGCAAGGGCCAGCGCGGCGGTGAGGGCGACGAGGATCGGGGCGGTGCGCAAAGGGAACTCCATTTGAGCGAACTCCATAGGCCAGTCGCCCTTGATAGCCGATGGGCGTTTGGTCGCAACGGCGCCGGTTATCGTTACTGGACGCGGAAGGCCTGCGGCTGATAATCGCTGTCAACATATGTGAACGGCGCTGGGCGCCGTGTAATGAGCGCCATGACCGACACCATCAAACTCAGCCAGGCCCGACGCGGCGATCGCGGCGTCATTGTTCAGGTCGGCGCCCACTGCCACCATCAGGACCATGAGATCGAGCTGGAGCGCCGCTTGCTTGAGCTGGGCTTTGTCGAGGGCGCGCGCGTCGAACTGCTGCACGAGGGCCTGTTTGGACGCGATCCTATCGCCATGAAGGTGGACGACATGCGCGTGGCCCTGCGCCGGCACGAGGCCGCCAGCCTGACCATCCGTCTGGATGGAGGAAACGCCTGATGGATATGGCCGTTCGCCCCACTCGTCTTGATGTTGCTCGCGTCGCCCTGGTCGGCAACCCCAACAGCGGCAAGACCGCCCTGTTCAACGCCCTGACCGGCGCCCATCAGAAGGTCGCCAACTACGCCGGCGTCACGGTGGAACGCAAAGAGGGGCGCATCCACGCCGCCGACGGCCGCACCCTGTCGGTGCTGGACCTGCCGGGCACCTATTCGCTGCGCGCCCGCAGTCTGGATGAGGAAGTCACCCGCGACGCCGTGCTGGGCGCCCTGCCGGGCGAGACCCCGCCGGACGTGGTGGTCTGCGTCGCCGACGCCACCAACCTGCGTCTGGTTCTGCGACTGGCGCTGGAGCTGAAGCAGGTCGGCCGCCCGATGGTGCTGGCCCTCAACATGTTCGACATCGCTCAGCGTCAGGGCTTGCGTATCGACCTGGAGAAGCTGTCGGCCGAGATCGGCGCGCCGGTGGTCACTACGGTCGCGACGCGCAAACGAGGGATCAGTGAACTGGTCGCCGCCGTCCAGGCCCAGGCCGATCAAGCCGTGGGCGAGACCCGCAGCGAATGGCACGCGCCCTCGGCCGCCGAAATCCGCGACGCCCACCGCGAGGCCGAGCGCATCATGAAGGCCTGTGTCCGCCCGCCCGAGCGGCCCGACACCCTGACGGGCAAGATCGACAGCGTCCTGCTGCACCCGGTCGCCGGTCTGCTCATTCTGCTGGGCATCCTGTTCGTTATGTTCCAGGCCGTCTTCACCTGGGCCACTCCGGCGATGGACGGCATCGAGGCCTTCTTCGCCCTGGTCGGCGGATGGGTGGCGACTGTCTTGCCGGACCAAGGCTTTGCCGGTCTGTTGCAGAGCCTGATCGTCGATGGTCTGATCGGCGGGGTGGGCAGCGTCCTGGTCTTCCTGCCGCAGATCCTGATCATCTTTCTGTTCATCATCGTGTTGGAAGACTTCGGCTACATGGCCCGAGCGGCCTTCCTGATGGACAAGATCATGGGCGGGGCGGGGCTGCATGGCCGCGCCTTCATCCCCCTGCTGTCCAGTTTCGCCTGCGCCATTCCGGGCATCATGGCGACGCGCGTGATCGAGGCGAAGCGCGACCGTTTGACCACCATTCTGATCGCGCCGCTGATGACCTGCTCTGCGCGCATCCCCGTCTATACGCTGATCATCGCCGCCTTCATTCCCAATGAGACGGTCTGGGGCTGGGCCAGCCTGCAGGGTCTGGTGATGTTCGGCCTCTATGCGGCGGGCATCGTCAGCGCTCTGCTGGTCTCGCTGGTGATCCGCCGCGTCTTCTGGCGCGGCGCGGTCGAGCCCTTCATGATGGAGCTGCCAGCCTACAAGATTCCCGACATCAAGAGCGTGCTGTTCAATCTGTGGCTGCGGGCCAAGATCTTCCTGCGCCGCGCCGGCAAGATCATCCTGCCGCTGATGATCATCGTCTGGGCCTTGTCGACCTTCCCCTATCCGCCCGAAGGGGCGACGGGACCGGCCATCGACTATTCCTTCGCCGGCATGATCGGCAAGACGCTGGAGCCGGTCTTCGCCCCCATCGGCTTCAGTTGGCAGATGGTGGTGGCCTTGGTGCCCGGCATGGCGGCGCGCGAAGTCGCCGTGGCGGTCCTGGGCACGGTCTATTCCATCGCCGGCGCCGAAGAGAACGTCGGCGCCCTGGCCTCGGTCCTGTCGGCCGACTGGTCGCTGGCCACCGGCCTGGCCTTCCTGGCCTGGTATGTCTTCGCGCCGCAGTGCCTGCCCACCCTGGGCGTGGTCCGTCGGGAAACCGGTTCGATGAAGTGGACCATGATCATGGTCGGCTATCTGTTTGGCCTGGCCTATCTGGCGGCCTTCATCGTCTATCACGTCGCCGTGGCGCTGGGCGGGGGCTAGTCTCTTTGGCGGCCTAACGCGCTTCGCGGTGCTTGAGGCCGTCAGGCTGCCTCGGGTCGAGACCCGAAGGACGGCGCGTAGCGGTCAAGGCGGAGCCTTCTGACCGCAGCCCTCCAAGAATGAAGCTGGCGCCCCTCGGGGGCGTCAGCGCCCCGTCGTCAGCTTGACGACGATATGCGCTGTCGTATCGACGATGGCCTCGGGCGTGTCGGCGCGGCGCATCAAGGCGAAACCGGCGGCGACGGATTCCACCAGATTGGCGGTCTCATACGAGGTCAGGCGCGGGCTCAGGCCCTCAGGGTGCATGCCGTTGGCCTTGGCCTGGGCGATGCGGCGCTCCAGCGCCAGGTGCAGCCGCCGCATCCGCTTGATGCGGCTCTCGGCGAAGCCCGGCTCGCCCTTGTCGGCCAGCATGTGCTCGACCCGCAGCACAGGCCCGTGGTCGTTCCATAGGGCCAGGACCTCCAGCACATAGGCGCGCACGGCCTCGAAGGCGCGGTCGGCGGTCCAGTCGGCGTGGATGTGTCGGGCCAGCTTCTGGAAGTCCTCGCCGGCCTCTTCGCAGAGGATCAGCAGGCCTTCCTCGACCGACTTGAAATAGGTGTAGAAGGTCGGCGCCGAGACGCCCGCCGCCAGAGCCACGTCAGCGGCGCGGATCTCACCGAGATGCTTGTGGTTCAGCAGGCTGCGCAGGGCGTCGAGAATGGCGCGGCGGGTCCGCGCCCCGCGCGTCCCGATCTTGTGGCCCAGCTTGTTGGTCGTCTCTGACATGAGGGGAGGCGGCCGAAAGAAATGGTGCCGGCTGCAGGAATCGAACCCGCGACATCCAGTTTACAAAACTGGCGCTCTACCAACTGAGCTAAGCCGGCCGTGCGCGCCTTATGCTGGTGGAATCGTCGGGACGCAAGCACAGTCCGGCCATGCCGATGACGCCCTATCTCACGCCGATCCTTTTGCTGGCCTTGTCCAACGTCTTCATGACCTTCGCCTGGTACGGCCACCTGAAATTCGGGGCCAAGCCGTTGTGGATCGTGGTGATCCTGAGCTGGGGCATCGCCTTCTTCGAATACTGCCTGGCGGTGCCGGCCAATCGCTTCGGCCATCAGGTCTATTCGGCGGCCGAGCTGAAGACCATGCAGGAGGTGATCACCCTGCTGGTCTTCGCTGTCTTCTCGGTGCTCTACCTCGGCGAGAAGCTGACCTTGAACCATCTGGTCGGCTTTTCGCTGATCGCGGGCGGAGCCTTCTTCATCTTCAAGGGGCCGCTCTGATCAATCCAGTTCGGCGGCGATCCGGGCGGCCAGGGCCTTGAGTTGCTCCGTGTCGGCCATCGGGGCGTGGCCGTGGCCCTTCATCTGACGGTCGCTCCAGCGCGGGATGATGTGGAAATGCAGATGGAAGACGGTCTGGCCGCCGGCCTCGCCGTTGAACTGCATCAGGCTGAAACCCTCAGGCTTCAGCGCCTTTTCGACCGCGCGGGCGGTGCGCTGGACGGCGGCGGTCAGCTTGGTCAGGACCTCGGGCTCGATCTCCAGCAGGTTGCGCGCCGTGGAGGTTTTGGACACCACCAGGACATGACCCTCGGACTGGGGGAAGACGTCCATGAAGGCCAGGACGTCGTGGTCTTCCCACACCTTCACGCTGGGAATTTCGCCGCGCAGAATTTTGGCGAAGATGTTGTCGGGGTCATAGGCGCCGTGAAGGCTCATGGGGAGGCTCCGTCAGAGGTGTCGGCGCGAGGCTAGCAGGGCAGGGCGGATTTCGCACGGGAGCGAAACGCGATCTGACGCACTATATGGTCAAGGTTCACGGAGATTGCGTTTCATGCTGCGTTTCATTGTTCAGGCGATCGTCACCGCCCTGGGTCTGTGGCTGTCAGCCAAGGTCGTGCCGGGGGTGGACTTCACCTCGACAGGGTCTCTGGTTGCGGCGGCGGTCGTGCTGGGCCTGGTCAATGCTATCGTGCGGCCGATCATGGTGATCCTGACTCTGCCGCTGACGGTGGTGACCCTGGGGCTGTTCCTGCTGGTGGTGAACGCGGCGATGATTGGTCTGACGGCCTGGTTCCTGGGCGGGTTCGCGGTCAATGGTCTGTGGGCCGGGATCGGTGCGGCCATCGTGACGGGCGTGGTCAGCTGGATCGCCGCCGGACTGTTCGGCGAGGGCGAGCGGGCGCGCTGATAGATCCGGGTAATATTGACCCCATTATTTTGTCCGGATAAAATGTCTCGACCTTCTCAGGGAGACGACCATGCCGACTGCCAACTGCACCGCCTTTTCCGGAAATCGCCTGATCGCTTCGGGCGCGCCGTCCGTGGTCGTGGCGGCGGTCAAGGCGGCGCATGACGCGGGCGCGGCGGTGCTGGTCTTCGACGACACCGACGCGCGGCCGATAGAGTTCGATCTGCGCGGCGACCTGGCGGCTGTGCTGGCGCGTCTGCCGGTAGAGCCGGTCGAGAAGCGCGGGCCGGGGCGCCCCAAGTTGGGGGTGACGGCGCGTGAGGTCACCTTGTTGCCGCGCCACTGGGACTGGCTGGCGTCCCAGCCGGGCGGGGCCTCGGTGGCGCTGAGGAAGCTGGTCGAGAACGCCCTGCGTGAGGCCGAAGGCCCGGATCGCGTGCGCCGCAGCCGCGAGGCCGCCTATCGTTTCATGACCGCCGTGGCGGGCGATCAGCCGGGCTATGAGGAGGCGACGCGGATGCTGTTCGCCGGCGACTGGGTCGCCTTCGACGCCGCGATCGAGGCCTGGCCGTCAGACGTGCGCGACTATGCCCGGCGACTGGCCGAGGGAAGCTGGCGTAACGGCCAAGGCCGGTAGCGCGCAGCCTAGCTGGGGCGGATGACCATGCAGGTGACGCGGCGCTCGCCCAGGGCCTCGCAGGCGGCTTCGGCCGAGGCCTGAGTCATGCCGGTGAAGCGCGAACGATACCAGCCGTCGGCATTCTGAACGTCGCGTTGCGCCTCGGTGAACTGAGAGCGGAAGCGGCGGCTGACTTCGGCGAGCCAGTTGCGAGCGACGGTTTCATCACGGAATGCGCCGACCTGCACCGTCCAGCGGCCCGCGGGGGTGCGAGCGGCGTCACGCGTCGCGTTGCGCGCGGGCGTCGTCGTCGTCGACGAGGCGCGACGCGTGGTCGCTGACACGCCGCCGTTGAGCGACGCGGTCAGGTTCTCGGGCGTGCGGGGGGCTTCGGCCCGCTGAATCGGAGCCGTCGCGCGGGGCGTGGCCGCTGCGGCGCGGGCCGAGGGCGGGGGCGTCACATCAGTCGGCAGGTTGGCGGGCGGCGGACCGGCGACATAGGCCACAGCGGTCGAGCCCATGCCTTCGCCGTCCTCATCCGAAACCGAGGCGTATTCGACCGGCGGATTGGGGTCGGCGCTGATGCCGTAGCCGCGCTGCTCGAAGAAGGTCTGGGCCACCTGGATGCGTTCGCCCTGGCCGCGTCGACGCTGGACCTCGAAGCCGGTGTCCATCAGTTCGGCGACATGCTCATTGCGGCTCTTGGTCGAGCGGCCGCCCATGACGATGGTGATGATCCGCTTGCCGTCACGCACCGAGGAGGCGGCGAGATTGTAGCCCGAGGCGTTGGTGAAGCCGGTCTTGATGCCGTCATAGCCGCGACCCGTGGCCAGCAGGCCGTTGGTGTTGCGGTAGTCGCGACCGTTGTAGAACCAGTCGTGCAGCCCGAGGTAGCGATAGTATTGCGGGTAGTCGCGCATCACCGCGCGGCTCAGGATCGACAGGTCGCGGGCGGTGGTTGCCTGGCGCGTATCGGGCAGGCCGTTGGCGGTGGTGAAGCGGGTGTGATCCATCCCCAGTTCCCGAGCTTTGGCCGTCATGCGGGCGGTGAACTGGGCCTCGGAGCCGGCGATGTGTTCGGCCAGGACCACAGCCATGTCATTGGCGCTGCGGACCGCTGTGGCGCGCATGGCGTCATCCAGACTGATTGACTGACCAGCGGCGAGGCCCAGTTTCGACGGCGGCTGGGAGGCGGCGCGCGGGGAGACCGTCAGGTTGTCGGTCAGCTTGATCTTGCCCGACTCCAGCGCCTCGAACGTCAGATATAGGGTCATGACCTTGGTGATCGAGGCGGGATAGCGCCGGGCGTCAGCGAAGCGCGAGAACAGCACCTCGCCCGAGGCGGCGTCGACCACGATCGAGGCGTAGCGTGAATTATCCGAGGATTGCGCGACCGGCGGCGGCGCGCCGAGGGCGGGCGTGAGGACCACGCCGCCCAGAACAAGGGCGGCCAGGAAGCGACGGCGGAATGCTGCGTTCATGGTCAATCTACTAGCCTCGTCACTGTGGCGCGAAGACGACCGTGATCACCGCGCGTTACAAATGCTAACATCGGCTGCGCGGGTTTCGAGAGGGTTAACAAGCTGTCAACAGAGTTGTGATCGCCGGGCCGACGGACAGGTGATCGGCGTTCATATGTTGCGTCGCACAATTTTCACTTGAAGTCATTTCGCACTTGCACCATATGACCCCTGTCGCGATGAACCCCGTTCGTCGTGAAACCCCTCATCGCTTCAGGAGAGTCCCCATGGCCGACGCCGCAGAGACTGTTAAGAAGACCGTCGAACAAACGACCGCCAAGGCTAAGGCCCAGGCAGAGAACATCCAGGCCGCCGGCGCCAAGGCCTTCCGTGAAGGCGTGGACAAGTCCGTCGCCTCGCTGACCGAGCTGAACGCTCACGGCAAGAAGAACCTTGAGGCTGTCGTCGAGTCGGCCGCCGCCGCCCAGAAGGGCGCCGAGGCTCTGTCGCAGGAAGCCATCGCCTTCTCGAAGAAGTCCTGGGAAGACGGCGTCGCCGCCGCCCAGTCGATCAGCCAGGCCCGTTCGGTGCAGGAACTGGTCGAACTGCAGACCTCGTGGGCCAAGTCGGCCGCCGAGGCCTATCTGGCCCAGTTCGGCAAGACGACCGAGATCTTCACCGCCTCGGTGAAGGACAGCTTCAAGCCGATCAACGAGCGCGTCACTGCGACCGTCGAGAGCTTCCAGGCCGCTCGCTAAGCCTGACAGGTTTCAGTAGCGTACAATCAGGCCCCGGCGGAAACGCCGGGGCTTTTTTGCGTCTTCAGGGCGCGGCGCTTGAGGCGGCGGCGTGGTCGATGCTGAAGGCGCGGGCCAGACGCCATTGGCCGTCCTCCAGCCGCCACAACATGGAGAAGCGGGCGCGGCCGACCAGGGTTTCCGGCCCGTCGCCCTGGCGCTCATAGAAGAGGTGACTGCCTTCCTCGACGGCGCCGACGCCGGGGATGGCGTAGACCCGCATTGACCCCGGCACGAGTTCGCGACGCGACCGCCAGGCATCCGGGGCCTTTTTCGCTTCGCACCCCTTGGCGTAGTCGGCGACGAAGGCGGTTCGCGTGGCCGTTAGCCCGCCTCGGTCGTGATAGAATTCGAGGTCCTCGCTCACCAGATCGGCCAGGGCCGCCGGATCGCAGCGGTCGAACATGGTGGCGAACAGGACCGCGTCCCGCTCGGCGATGATCGGCGCCAGCGCCGCCTCGTCCGGGATGGCCGCAGCCGGGGCGGGGCTCTGGGCGACAGCCAGTGCGGCGATAAGTCCGGAGATCAGGGGCATGGCGCAGTCCAGCAGCAGTGAAACCCAGGCGCATTGGTGTGGCGGTGTTCCGCCGATGTCCCGTGAATCTTTGTTTAGCTGGGCCGCTCACGCAACGCGTGACTGGACGCCCCTACAAATCAGGCCATCATTGCCTATCTGAGCTATCGACTCCCCCCGAAGACGGACAACGAATGCCTACCAGACGGCCAGGTGAACAAGGCGGAGGCGCAGGCGCCGCCGTCGTCACCGAAACAAAGCCGAAGCTTCAGCGGCCCTCGCTTTACCGAGTGCTGATCCTGAATGACGACTACACCCCGATGGAGTTCGTCATCTATGTGCTGGAACGGTTCTTCCAGAAGAGCCGGGAAGACGCGACCCGCATCATGCTGCATGTGCACCAGCATGGCGTCGGGGTCTGCGGCGTCTTCACCTACGAAGTGGCCGAAACCAAGGTCGCCCAGGTGGTCGAGACGGCGCGCCGTCACCAGCACCCTCTGCAATGCACGATGGAAAAAGACTGAGAGGATCTCCCATGCCCTCCTTTTCTCGTCCTCTCGAAGAGACCCTGCACCGCGCGGTCAGCTATGCGAACGAGCGTCGGCACGAATACGCCACGCTTGAACACCTGCTGCTGGCTCTGATCGACGACACCGATGCGTCGGCGGTCATGACGGCCTGCAATGTGGATCTCGGCGCGCTGAAGACCGCGCTGACCCTCTATGTCGACAATGACCTGGCCGCCCTGGCCACGGCCGACGGCGACGACGCCAAGCCCACGGCGGGTTTCCAGCGCGTGATCCAGCGTGCGGTCATCCATGTCCAGTCGTCGGGCCGCGAAGAGGTGACGGGCGCCAATGTCCTGGTCGCCATCTTCTCGGAGCGCGAAAGCCACGCCGCCTACTTCCTGCAAGAGCAGGACATGACGCGCTATGATGCGGTCAATTTCATCGCCCACGGCATCGCCAAGAAGCCGGGCGCGACCGAGACCCGTCCCGCCAAGGGCTCGCCCGAGGAGGCCGAGGACGCCGCCGCCGTCAAATCCGGCGGAGAGGCGCTGGAGGCCTATTGCGTCGACCTGAACGAGAAGGCGCGTCACGGCAAGATCGATCCGCTGATCGGCCGTCAGGCCGAGGTCGAACGCTCGATCCAGATCCTGTGCCGCCGGACCAAGAACAACCCGCTGCTGGTCGGTGATCCGGGCGTCGGCAAGACCGCCATCGCCGAGGGCCTGGCCCGCAAGATCGTCAACGGCGAGGTGCCCGAGGTTCTGAAGGACGCCACCATCTACAGCCTCGACATGGGGGCGCTGCTGGCCGGCACCCGCTATCGCGGCGACTTCGAGGAGCGGCTGAAGCAGGTCGTCAAGGAACTGGAGACGCACGAAAACGCGGTCCTGTTCATCGACGAGATCCACACGGTGATCGGCGCTGGCGCGACGTCGGGCGGGGCTATGGACGCCTCCAACCTGCTGAAGCCGGCCCTGGCCTCAGGCAGCCTGCGCTGCATGGGCTCGACCACCTACAAGGAATACCGCCAGCACTTCGAGAAGGACCGCGCCCTGGTGCGTCGCTTCCAGAAGATCGACGTCAATGAGCCGACGGTCGAGGACACGGTAAAGATCCTCAAGGGTCTGAAGACGACCTACGAGACGCACCACAAGCTGCGCTACACCGACGCCGCCATCCGCACGGCGGTCGATCTGTCGGCGCGCTACATCACCGACCGGAAACTGCCGGACAAGGCCATCGACGTGATCGACGAGGCGGGGGCGTCGCAGATGCTGCTGCCGGAATCCAAGCGCAAGAAGGTCATCGGTCAGAAGGAGGTCGAGGCCGTCATCGCCAAGATGGCCCGCATCCCGCCGAAGTCGGTCAGCAAGTCGGACACGGAATCCCTGCGCGAGCTGGAATCCGATCTGAAGCGCGTCGTCTATGGCCAGGAGCAGGCCATCGATCAGGTCTCGGCGGCGATGAAGCTGGCGCGGGCGGGTCTGCGTGATCCGAACAAGCCCATCGGCGCCTTCCTGTTCAGCGGCCCGACCGGCGTCGGCAAGACGGAGGTCGCCAAGCAACTCGCCGCCACGCTCGGCATCGAGATGCAGCGCTTCGACATGTCGGAATACATGGAGCGTCACACGGTCAGCCGCCTGATCGGCGCCCCTCCGGGCTATGTCGGCCATGACCAGGGCGGTCTGCTGACCGACGCCGTCGACCAGCACCCGCACTCGGTGGTGCTGCTGGACGAGATCGAGAAGGCCCACCCCGACGTCTACAACATCCTGTTGCAGGTGATGGACAACGGGACGCTGACCGACGCCATCGGCAAGAAGGTCGACTTCAGGAACGTCATCCTGATCATGACCACCAACGCCGGGGCCGCCGACAACGCCCGCGCCTCCATCGGCTTCGGCCGGGGCAAGGTCGAGGGCGAGGACGACAAGGCCATCCAACGCCTGTTCGCGCCGGAGTTCCGCAACCGCCTGGACGCCATCGTGGCCTTCAAGCCGCTGGGCGCCGAGACGATCCGCTCGGTGGTCGGCAAGTTCATGATGCAGCTGGACGCCCAGCTGGCGGACCGCAACATCACCATCGAACTGACCGACGAGGCCACCGACTGGCTGGCCAAGAACGGCTTCGACGAACTGTATGGCGCGCGGCCGCTGGCCCGTGTCATTCAGGAGCACATCAAGAAGCCGCTGGCCGACGACATCCTGTTCGGCCGCCTGACTCGCGGCGGTCATGTGAAAGTCGAGCTGAAGGACGGCAAGATCGCCTTCGACATCACCCCGGCCAAGGGCGCGGCGGTGAAGGAGGACGAGGAAGCAACGGCCTGATTTCGGCAGCGACTTCGTGAGTGAGAGGCCCGGGTGGAAACGCCCGGGCCTTTTTCTTTGTCGAGTGGCGCGGCATGGTTGGCGTGAGTGGAGGGACGCATGACCGCAGTGCTGACGGAGCGGCAGAAGAAGTGGTTCGCCACGGTCCAGGCCAAACTGGAGAAGAACACCGGCAAGCCTCTGGCCGACTGGGTCACGATCATGAAGACCTGTCCCGAGCCCGGGCCGCGCGCTCAAGCCGCCTGGTTGAAGGCTGAATACGGCGTGGGCCAGAACCATGCGGCGCAGATTCTGGACGCCTGCCGCCCCGCTGACGGCCCTGGCTGGGACGAGCCGGAGGCCTTGCGTGCGGCGCTGTGGAAGGATGAGGCTTCGCTGGCGATCCTTGAGGCGGTCGAGCGCGTCGCCGATGGCGTCGAGGGTGTGATCGCGGGTCAGCGCAAGGGCTACACGTCCTTCTCGCGCAGCGTGCAGTTCGCGGCCCTGCGTCCGTTGAAGGGCGGACGGGCCTTGCTGGGGTTGAAGCTGTTGCCCGAGGTCTCGCCGCGCCTGTCGTCATCCGCACGGCGCGAATCCTGGTCCGAGCGCCTGACGGCCACGGTCGAACTGGACGCCGCCGATCAGGCGGACGCCGAAATCAGCCGCCTGTTCGCACAGGCGGCGGACAATGGGTGATGAACTTTCCTCCCTGTTCGCGGAGCGAATGGGGAGGTGGATCGGACGCGAAGCGGACGAGACGGAGGGGGCGACTCGACGGCTGACGTTACGCCGCCCCCTCCACCGCTACGCGGTCCCCCTCCCCACGAGTGGGGAGGAAAGGGAGGTCAGCGCTTGCGACCCAGGGCGCTGAGCAGCACCGCCGCGCCGGCCAGGATGCCGGTGGTCAGCAGGGGTTTGCGACGGGCGAAGTCCAGACCCTTGCGCGCCGGGTCGCGCAGGTCGGCGGGGGCCTTGTCCACCATCCCGTCCAGGCCGTCGATGACGCGGCCATAGGCGTCCAGCGCCTTGCCCTTGACCTCGTTCAGCCGGCCTTCGACTTGCAGCTTGCTGTCGCCGGTCAGGCGGCCGATGCCGCCCTGGGCCTTGCCCTTCAGTTCCGTCGCGACGCCTTCGATACGTTGATCGGTCATGGTGATCCCTGAATGTGAGGAGGAGACTCACATTGGAAGCGTATTGCGGCGCCGCAAGTTCCTCAGAACCTCGGCCATGCGGCGACTTGTCAGCCTTTGCGATAGGGCGACAGGTCGGCCGTCATGGCGTCCATTTCCGTCTCGACCGCCGGGCGTTCGTTGTCGAGGAAGCGGGCGACCGGATCGCGCAGGGCCGGATCGGCGATCCAGTGGGCGGAATAGACGGGGGAGGGCAGGTAGCCGCGCGCGATCTTGTGCTCGCCCTGGGCGCCGGCCTCGACGCGCGCCAGGCCGCGCGCGATGGCGAAGTCGATGGCCTGATAGTAGCAGAGCTCGAAATGGAGGAAGGGGACCTCCTCCAGCGCGCCCCACTGACGGCCATAGAGGGCCTCGCGGCCGATGAAGTTCAGGGCCCCGGCGATGGGCGTCTCGTCCCGGAAGGCCATGACCAGGGCGATGCGGTCCGCCATGCTGGCGCCGACGCGGGCGAAGAAGTCGCGCGTCAGATAGGGGCGGCCCCATTTGCGGTCGCCGGTGTCCATGTAGAAGGCGAAGAAGGCGTCCCAGTGAGCTTCGGTGATGTCGGCGCCGGTCAGGACGCGGATGTCGAGGCCAGCCTGCGCCTCGCGCCGCTCGCGGCGGATGGTCTTGCGTCGATTGGACGACAGGGCGGCGAGGAAGTCGTCGAAGGTCTGATAGCCCTCGTTGCGCCAGATAAATTGGATGTCGCGGCGCGGCAGCAGGCCCGCCTGGGTCATGGCGCGCCATTCCGGCTCGATCGGGAAGTTGACGTGCAGCGACGAGATGCCGAGGCGCTCGACCAGGGTCAGGGCGCCTTGCAGCAGGGCCTCGCGCACGGTCGCGGCGTCTGTGCCGGGCGAATGCAGGAAGCGCGGCCCCGTCGCGGGCGTGAAGGGCACGGCGCCCAGAAGCTTGGGATAGTAGCGGCCACCGGCGCGCTGATAGGCGTCGGCCCAGCTGTGGTCGAAGACGTATTCGCCCTGGCTGTGACCCTTCAGATAGAGGGGCATGACGCCGATCACGGCGCCGTCGTCATCATGCAGGGACAGGTGGCGCGCCGCCCAGCCCTGGGACGGGACGGCGCTGCCCGACGCCTCGCAGGCGTGCAGGAAGTCGTAGGAGACGAAGGGATCGCCGGTCGGGGTCGCGCAGGCGTCCCACGCGTCCCGGCCTATGGCGGCGATCCCGTCGTTGACCTGAAGCGTGAGGCTCACTTCACCTCGATGATGGCGTCGATTTCCACGGCGAAGCCGAGCGGCAGCTTATAGACGCCGACGGCCGAGCGGGCATGCTTGCCTGCGTCGCCGAAGACTTCGACCATCAGGTCCGAGCAGCCGTTGATGACGGCGGGAATAGCGATGAAGTCCGGTCCGGCCTGGACGAAGCCGCCCAGCTTGACGATGCGGACGACGCGATCCAGGTCGCCGTCGACGGCGGCGTTGATCTGGGCCAGCAGGTTGATGCCGCACAGGCGGGCGGCCTCGGCGGCCTGCTCCGGGGTCACGTCGACGCCGACGGTGCCCTTGATGCCGCCGTTGGCGTCGTTGGACAACTGGCCCGAGATCAGGACCTGGTTGCCGGTGCGGACGTAGGAGACGTAGCTGGCGACCGGCTTGGCGGGCTCGGGCAGGGTGATGCCGAGTTCGGCGATGCGGGCGTGGATGCTCATGTCGGAGACTCCGTTGAAGGGGTTGAGCGGGGTGTAGCGCGCCAGACGGGCGGCGTCATCCGGGCTTCTTGAGCGCACGGCCCGCGACCACGGCGGCGGCGCCGAATTTGGCGCGCAGGGCGTCGATGGCGGTCTCGGTTTTCAGGGCGCGGGTCTCGGCGGTGGCGAACAGGCCAGCGGGGGCGGCGCTGGCTTCGGCGATCTCGGCCAGGCCGATGCCGATCAGGCGATAGGCCTCGCCTAGTTCGGGCCTCAGCAGATCGCGTCCGGCGGAAAACAGCACGCGCGCCGTCTGCACCGGCTCAGCCAGGGTGATGCGGCGGGTGACGATCCTGAAATCGGCCTTGCGGAGTTTCAGCACCACCACGCGGCTGGCCACGCCGTCGCGGCGGGCTTTCGAGGCCAGCTTCTCGCACAGGGGCCACAACTCCGCCTCCAGATCCTCGGCGGTGGTCAGGTCGTCGTTGAAGGTGATCTCGGCGCTCATGCCGCGCCGGTCGTGGTCCGGCCTGACGGGACGTGCATCACGAGCGTGGCTGAGGTCATAGAGGCGTAGGCCCGTCTCGCCGTAACGCCGGATCAGGTCCTTGACGTCGGCGGCGGCCAGGTCGCCCACCGTGGCGAATCCGTCGGACCGCAGGGTGCGTCCGAACACCGGGCCGACACCGGGCAGGATGTTGACCGGACGCGAGGCCAGCAGGCCCTTGGCCTCGACCGCGCCGATGACGGAAAAGCCGCGCGGCTTGTCCAGTTCAGACGCGATCTTGGCCAGGAAGCGGTTGGGGGCCAGGCCGATAGAGACGGTCAGGCCCGTTTCGTCCTCGATCCACTTCTGCAGGCGGATCAGTTGAAAGGCCGGCGGGCCGCCGTTCAGGCGCTCGGTCCCGGCCAGGTCGATCCAGGCCTCGTCCAGCGACAGGGTCTGGACCAGGGGCGTCAGCTTGCCGACCGCGCCGAAGATACGCTCGCTCTCGGCCACATACTTGCGGAAGTCGGGCTTGATGACGACGGCGTCCGGACAGGCCTTGAGCGCCTTATACATCGGCATGGCCGAGCCGACGCCGTGCAGCCTCGCCACATAGCAGGCGGTCGAGACCACGCCACGCTTGCCGCCGCCGATGATGACCGGCTTGTCGCGCAGCTCGGGTCGGTCGCGCTTCTCGACCGAGGCGTAGAAGGCGTCGCAGTCCAGGTGGGCGATGGTCAGGTCGCCCAGTTCGTCATGGCTGACGACCCGACGCGAGGCGCACGATGGGCACCGCTCGACCTTGCGGTCGCCGGTCCACAGGCAGTCGCGGCAGATGGCCTTCAGACCCAAGTGAGACTCCGTTCGCGCTCCAGCGGCGCGAAGTGCGATAGCGCAAAGAAAAAGCGGCTTCACCTCAACTTAAGACTGCATGGGCCAGTGTGCATCCGAAGAAGGCGAAAAGCCCTGCGCAACAGCGCGAATTATTGGCGAAAGAGCCGGGTGGCGGATGTCCAAGAAAGTCCTCATTGTCGAGGATAACGAGCTGAACATGAAGCTTTTTCATGATCTGCTCGATTCCCAGGGCTATCAGACCCTGCAGACCCGCGAAGGGCTGCAGGCGCTCGCTATTGCGCGCGAGCATCGCCCTGACCTGATCCTGATGGACATTCAGTTGCCGGAGATTTCCGGCCTGGAAGTGACCAAGTGGCTCAAGGACGACGAAGAGCTGAACCATATCCCTGTCATCGCCGTTACAGCCTTCGCCATGAAGGGTGACGAGGAACGGATCAGACAGGGCGGCTGCGAGGCCTATATCTCCAAGCCTATTTCGGTGGTGTCGTTCCTTGAGACGATCCGCAAGCATCTGGGGTAGGGCCTCATGAGCGCGCGCATCCTGGTGGTTGACGACGTCGAGACCAATGTCCGACTGCTCGAAGCCAAGCTGACGATCGAGTATTTCGACGCCCTGACCTGCGGCGACGGTCTGACGGCTATCGCACTGGCGACGTCGGAACAGCCTGACCTGATCCTTCTTGATGTCATGATGCCGGGCATGGATGGGTTTGAGACCTGTCGTCGGCTCAAGGACGATCCGAAGACACGGCATATCCCGGTGGTGCTGGTGACGGCGTTGGACGGGCGGCAGGATCGGATCAGGGGACTGGAAGCCGGCGCCGACGACTTCCTGACCAAGCCGCTGGACGATGTGATTCTGATGGCGCGGGTCAGGAGCCTGACCCGGCTGAAGATGGTCATGGACGAACTGCGTGAGCGCGAGGAGAGCGGACGGCGCGTCGGCGTCGACACCGCCGGCGTGGCGCGACTGAAGGGTTCGGGCGGGCGTGTCCTGGTGGTGGACGACAATGCCCTGCAAGCCGCCAAGGTGGCCCAGGAACTGGCGGTCGAGCATCGCCCACTGATTGAGGCAGACCCGGCGGCGGCGCTGGAGGCTGCGCGCGGTCCGGTCGATCTGATGATCGTCAATGTGACCTCGGACGGATTTGATGGGCTGCGTCTGATCGCCCAGGCCCGTTCCAAGGAGCCGACGCGGCGACTGCCGATCCTGGCCCTGGTGGATTCGCAGGACCGGCCCCGGCTGCTGAAGGCGCTGGAACTGGGCGCCAATGATCTTCTGACGCGACCAGTGGACCCCGAAGAACTGTCGGCGCGGGTGCGGACCCAGGTGCGGCGCAAGCGCTATGGCGATTTCCTGCGCGAGAAGCTGGACCACAGCCTGGAGATGGCCGTCACCGACGCCCTGACCGGGCTGCATAACCGTCGCTACATGACGAATCAGCTTCAGGCTCTGGTGGCGCGCACCAATCGCGGCGGCGAGCCAGTGGCGGTGCTGGTGCTGGACATCGACCACTTCAAGGCCGTCAACGACGGATTTGGCCACGACGCCGGGGACGAAGTCCTGCGCGAGTTCTCGGTGCGGCTGGCGACCAATGTGCGCGCGGTCGATCTGCCGTGTCGATTCGGCGGCGAGGAATTCGTGGTGGTCATGCCCGGCACGACGCTGGAAGACGCCCACCGCATCGCTGAGCGTATCCGTCGCGACGTGGGTTCGGCGCCCTTCCGTGTCATGGACGGCAAGGCGCACCTGAACGTCACTGTCTCTGTCGGCGTGGCCGCCACGACAGGGGCGGAGGATACGCCGGAATCCTTGCTGAAGCGGGCGGACGAGGGCGTCTATGAGGCCAAGGCTTCGGGACGCAACAAGGTCGTCGCCCGCGCGGCCTGAACTGTCTTTCTCATTGATCGAACAACGAAAAACGCCCGGCTGAAAAGCCGGGCGTTTTGAATTCTGCAGTCAAGCGAGGCCCGAGGGCCGGGCGGTTAAGCCCTTACTTGATCTTGCCTTCCTTGAACTCGACGTGCTTGCGGACGACCGGGTCGTACTTCTTGACGACCATCTTTTCGGTCATCGTACGGGCGTTCTTCTTGGTCACGTAGAAGAAGCCGGTGTCAGCGGTGGAGTTCAGGCGGATCTTGATGGAAGCCGGTTTGGCCATCGGAATTACCTTTGCGACGGCGAAAGCCGCATGAAACGAGAGGCGCGGAACATACTCAGGCAGAGATCAAAGTCAACGCCCGCGATGTCGCGTTGAGGATTGGCTTCTAGCGACTAGGCTGTCGGAATGAAAGCCATGACCTCGATCGCCCTTGCGGCCGCCGCTCTGACCCTGTCGTCCCTGCCAACCTCGGCGCGGGCGGACACGCCGCAGGACGCCTTCTTCAAGAACCTGAGCACCCTGTGCGGGCAGAAGTTCGAGGGCAGGGTCGTCACCACCGACGCCGCCGATTCGGACTTCGCCAGTCAGAGACTCTTGATGCACGTGCGCGACTGCACAGCCGAAGAGATTCGCATTCCCTTCTGGGTCGGCGCCGACCGCTCGCGGACCTGGGTGGTGACGCGCACCGCGACCGGCCTGCGGCTGAAGCACGATCACCGCCACGACGACGGCACGACCGACACCCTGCACTGGTATGGCGGCGATACGGCGGGCGCCGGCACGGCCGAGCGGCAGGAGTTCCCGGTGGATCAGGAATCCATTGACCTGTTCAACGCCAACAACGCTTCGGTCTCGACCACCAACGTCTGGGCGATGGAAATCCATCCCCGGCACATGTTCGCCTATGAACTGCGTCGCCCCAGCCGTCATTTCCGCGTCGAGTTCGACCTGACCAAGCCGGTCGCCCAATAGAGGCTTAGAGGGCTTTCCACGGCTCCAGCGGGCGGACGGTGGCGCAGGCTGGGCCGCCGTCCTTGGCCCGACCCGGCAGGCGAACCTCCAGCGTGCGGCCTTGCCGCGCGGCGGCCAGCAGGTCGGCGGGAATGTCGTGGACGTCGATCTTGGCTCGGCGGCTCCAGGTCGGGCCGGTAAAGCCCGCATGGGTTCCGATGCCGATATAGACGAAGCGACGTTCCGACCCCTCGCGTCGCACAAAGGGGCCGGTCAGACGGTTGTCGTCGTTCAGGGTGACGGGGGCGTCCAGCGACAGCGGGGCCTCGGTCGCGGTCACGGCGTCGACCGGCTCGCCGTCCTTGCCTTGCAGGCTGTAGCAGACGCCCGGCACGGGATCGTGGATGGTCAGGCGCAAGGTGATCGTCTGCTTGCCCATCGCGTCAGTCCCTGTGTTCGACCACGTGCTGACCCCGCACCATGCGCACGAAGGGCAGGGGGCGATCCGGGTGAGTCAGACGTTCGGCCATTTCGCCCAGGACAAAGCGGGTGATGGCGGGCAGGTCCAGGGCGCGGGCTTCGTCCAGCGGCAGCCAGGCGATCTCGTCCAGTTCGCCTGAGCCTTCGATGCGGTCGGGATCACGTAGAGCGTCCACCGGGGCCATGAAGAAGCGGGCGTCAAAGCGGCGCGTGCGGCCCGGCGGTGTGATGGCGCGGGCCACATAGGACAGGACCGACAGATCGGGCAGGGCGCCCGCCTGACGATATTCACGCCAGGGTCCAGCGACCGAGGCGGGCGGGGCCGGGCGGCCGAGGATCAGGCCAGTTTCCTCGAAGGTCTCGCGCACGGCGGTCAGGGCCAGGGCGCGGGCGCGACGGGCGGGCATCTCGGCCTCCAGCCGCCGGGCGACGTCAGATGACAGTTCACCGGTCGAGGCGGCGGTGAAGTCGGATCGGTCGATGCGACCGCCGGGGAAGACCCACTTCGACGCCATGAAGACGTGGCCGGGCGCGCGCCGGCCCATCAGCACCTCAGGCCGGTCTCCGCCGCGCGTCAGGATCAGGGTGGCGGCGTCCTTGGGCTTCTGGCCGCCGCCCGTGCGCGGGGCGTCGGCCAGATCCTGAGCGGCGTCGAAGGGCTGAGGCTTCACCGCCGCTTGCCCTTGCGAACCCCCTTCAGCCCGCCGGAGGGCTTGGCGCCGTTGCGGGGCTTGGGACCGCCGGGGCGGCCCTTCCCGCGCTTGGGCGGGCCGTCGCCGCCCCCCCGGTCGTTTCGTCCTCGGATGCCGTAGCGCGGGGCGGGGGCGTTGGGATCGCGCGGGTCAGGCTCGGAGATCATTTCCAGCACCAGGCCGCCGGTGACGGGCGTGGCCTCCATCAGCTTGACCTCGACGCGACGGCCCAGAGTGAAGCGCTTGCCGGTGCGCTCGCCGACCAGGGCGTGGGCGCGGTCGTCGTGGGTGAAATACTCGCTGCCCAGGGTCGAGACTGGGACCAGACCATCGGCGCCCGTCTCGTCCAGCCGCACGAATAGGCCGAAGCGGGTGACGCCGGTGATGCGCCCGCTGAAGGTCGCGCCGACGTGGTCTTCCAGGAAGGCGGCAATGTAGCGGTCCATGGCGTCGCGCTCGGCGGCCATCGAGCGGCGCTCGGTGCTCGTCACCTGTTCGGCGATGGCGGCCAGTTCGGCGATCTCGCGGTCCGTGAGGCCGTCCGATCCCAGGTTCAGACCCCGGATCAGGCCCCGGTGCACGATCAGGTCGGAATAGCGTCGGATCGGCGAGGTGAAGTGGGCGTAGCGGTCCAGGTGCAGACCGAAGTGGCCGACGTTGTCCGGCGAATAGACGGCCTGCATCTGGGTGCGCAGGACCACCTCGTTGACCACCTCGGCGTGAGGCGTGTCGCGCATCTCGTCCAGCAGCTTGTTGAAGCGCTTGGTGGTCGGCGCCTCGCCCTTGTTCCAGGGCTTGGCGATGGTGTGCAGGAAGTCGGCCAGGTTGAAGATCTTCTCCTGGCTGGGCGCTTCGTGGACGCGATAGATCAGCGGCGTGCGCGTCTTCTCCAGCGTCTCGGCGGCGCAGACGTTGGCCTGGATCATCATTTCTTCGATCAGGCGGTGGGCCTCCAGCGACTTGCGCGGCTCGATGGCCGCGATGCCGCCATCGGGGGCCATGATGATGCGGCGCTCGGCGCTTTCGATGGCCAGGGGGCTGCGGCGTTCGCGGCCCTTCAGCATGGTCGAATAGGCGTTCCACAGCGGATAGAGGATGGCGTCCATGATCGGACCCGTCGTGTCGTCCTGCTGGCCGTCGATGGCGGACTGGGCCTGCTCGTAGGATAGCTTGGCCTGCGACCGCATCAGGCCGCGCATGAACTTGTGCCCGGTCTTCTTGCCGTCCTTGTCGAAGATCATCCGCACGGCCATGCAGGCGCGGTTCTCGCCCTGTTTCAGGCTGCACAGGCCGTTGGACAGGACTTCCGGCAGCATCGGCTCGACGCGGTCGGGGAAGTAGGTCGAGTTGCCCTTGTCGCGCGCCTCGCGGTCCAGGGCCGAGTTGGGGCGGACGTAGGCGGCCACGTCGGCGATGGCGACCCAGACGATCCAGCCGCCAGGATTCTTGGGATCGGTGTCGCGTTCTGCGTAGACGGCGTCGTCGTGGTCGCGCGCGTCGGCCGGGTCGATGGTGATGAAGGGGACTTCGCGCAGGTCCTCGCGGCCCTTTAGCGTCGGCAGGGCCTGATCCTCGGCCTCGCGCTCGACCAGTTCCGAGAAGCCGGTGGGCAGGCCGTGGGCGTGGATGGCGATGATGGAGGCGGCGCGCGGGTCATCCTCGCGGCCGATGGACTCCAGGATCTTGCCGCGCTTGGGCCCGTAGCGGTGGTCGCCCTTCTCGATCGAGGCCAGGACCAGGTCGCCGTCGCGCAGGTCGCCCGCCACGGCGTTCGGGATCAGCAGGACGTCCTTGGAGCGCTTGTCGACGGGCTCGACGCGGGTTTCGCGCGCTGACTTGCGGATCACGCCCAGGACGCGGTTGGTTCCGGCGTCCAGCCGCTTGACCAGGCGGGCCTCCCAGCCCTCGGCGCCGCGCGCGAACTTGACCAGCAGGCGGTCGCCCAGGCCCGGTGCGGGGGTCTTGCCCTCGCGGTCGGGCAGCAGCAGGGCGCGCGGCGCGTCGTCGCCGCCCTTGACCAGTTCGACGTAGAGCTCGCCGTCCGCGTCGCGATCCACCACGTCGACCACGCCGACGGGGGGCAGGGCGCCGGCCTCGGAAAAGCCCTTACGGCCGCGCTTGCCCAGGGCGCCTTCGGCCTCCAGCGTCTTCAGCATTTCGCGCAGTTGGCGGCGTTCAATGCCCTTCAATCCGAAGGCGCGGGCGATGTCGGCCTTCTCGGCCTCGCCCGCTTCACGCAGGAAGGCGATCAGGGTGTCTTTGTCGGGCAGGCCCGCGGCGGGGCGTTTCGGCGTCTTGGTCATTGCGTCCTATGTAATGCGCTTCGGGGCAAATGGGTGAAAACTTGCGTGAGTTGACCGCGAAGCCTGCGACGCCCAGCTTCCGCCCCTGAACACGCCTCTTTCGGAGCCTTTTCGCATGTCGATGTCCGACGCCCCCGTCCTGATCCGTCCTGTGGGATCGCTGCTGGACCTGATCGGCAAGACGCCGATGGTCGAGGTGACGCGGATCGACACCGGTCCGTGCCGTCTGTTCCTGAAGCTGGAAAGCCAGAACCCCGGCGGTTCGATCAAGGATCGCATCGCCCTGTCGATGATCGAGGCGGCGGAAAACGCGGGCTGGCTGAAACCGGGCGGCACCATTGTCGAGGCGACGGCGGGCAATACCGGCCTGGCCCTGACCCTGGTCGGCAAGCAGAAGGGCTACAAGGTCCTGCTGGTCATCCCCGACAAGATGTCCAAGGAAAAGATCCAGCACCTGCGCGCCATGGGCGCCGACGTGCGCCTGACCCGCTCGGATGTGCCGCACGGCCACCCCGAATACTACACCGACATGGCCGAACGTCTGGCCCAGCAGATCCCCGGCGGTTACTTCGTCAACCAGTTCGCCAACGACGCCAACACGGCCGCCCACTTCAAGACGACCGGGCCTGAAATCTACGAGCAGATGGACGGCCAGATCGACGCCTTCGTCGCCGGCATCGGCTCGGGCGGGACGATCACGGGCAATGCGCAGTATTTCAAGTCGCAGGGCTCGAAGGCCAAGATCATCCTGGCCGACCCGGTCGGTTCGGCCCTTGCCGGGCTGATCAACGAGGGCGTGGCCGGGCCGGACGGCAGCTATTCGGTCGAGGGTATCGGTCAGAACTTCATGCCCGACACCGCCGACGCCGACCTGATCGACGTGGCCTATTCCATCCCGGACAGCGAGGCGATCGCCACGGTGCGCGATCTGCTGCTGAAGGAAGGCATCCTGGCGGGGTCGTCGTCGGGCACCCTGATCGCCACGGCCCTGCGCTGGTGCCGCGAGCAAACCGAGCCGAAGCGGGTCGTGACCTTCGTCTGCGACACGGGCGCCAAGTACCTGTCCAAGGTCTATAACGACGCCTGGCTGGCCGATCAGGGCCTGACCCAGCGCGAGTTGCACGGCGACCTGTCGGACCTGATCACCCGCAAATACGCCAACGGCGACGTCGTGGTGATCGGCCCCGACGACACCCTGGACACCGCCTTCAAGCGCATGAAGGGCGACGGCGTGTCGCAACTGCCGGTCATTCAGGACGGCCGTCTGGTCGGCATTCTGGACGAGAGCGACATCGTCCACATCATGAACACCGACGAGATCACCCGGAAGGAACGCTTCGCCAAGCCGGTGTCCTCGGCCATGACGCGTGATCTGGACACCCTGCAGGTCAGCGAGACGCTGGACGCCCTGATCCCGATCTTCGACCGCGACCGCGTGGCCATCGTGCTGGACGGCGAGACCTTCGTCGGCCTGATCGCCCGCACCGACCTGATCAACCACCTCAGCCTGAACCGGTAAGACCATGGCAGACCTGAAGAACAGCCAGGGTTTCTCGACCCGCGCCATCCATGCCGGCCAGAAGCCCGACCCGACCACGGGCGCGGTGATGACGCCGATCTACGCCACCTCGACCTATGCCCAGGAAAGCCCGGGCGTGAACAAGGGTTATGAGTATGCGCGCGGCAAGAACCCGACGCGCGAGGCCTTTGAGGCCTGCATCGCCGATCTGGAGGGCGGGGTTCAGGCCTTCGGCTTCGGCTCGGGCATGGCGGCGACCTCGACGGCGCTGGAACTGCTGGACGCCGGGTCGCACATCGTCACCGGCGACGACCTCTACGGCGGCTCGTGGCGGCTGTTCGAGCGGGTGCGTCGTCGCTCGATGGGGCTGGACTTCAGCTATATCGACCTGACCGACCTGGCGGCGGTCGAGGCGGCGATCACCGACAAGACGCGGATGCTGTGGGTTGAGACGCCCACCAATCCGCTGATGAAGCTGGCCGACATCGAGGCCCTGTCGAAGATCGCCAAGGCGCACAAGTTGCTCCTGGTGGTCGACAACACCTTCGCCACGCCGTGGAGCCAGCAGCCGCTGGCGCTAGGCGCCGACGTGGTCATGCACTCGGCGACCAAGTACCTGAACGGCCACTCCGACATCGTGGCGGGGGTTCTGGTGGCCAGGGACGCCGAGATCGCGGCGCAGCTGAAGTTCCTGCAGAACTCCATCGGCGGCGTCATGGGGCCGTTCGACGCCTTCCTGGCCAACCGGGGGCTGAAGACCCTGGGCCTGCGCATGAAGGCGCACAACGAGAACGCCATGGCCGTCGCCCGCTGGCTGGAAGACCGGGCCGGTCAGAAGAACGGCGGGGTGGCCAAGGTCATCTATCCGGGCCTGATCAGCCACCCGCAGCACGAATTGGCGGCACGTCAGATGAACGGGCGCTTCGGCGGCATGGTCACGGTGCTGATCGACGGCGATCTGGAGCGCACACGGCGGGTGCTGGAGCGGGTGCAGGTCTTCACCCTGGCGGAGTCGCTGGGCGGGGTCGAAAGCCTGGTGAACCACCCGGCCATCATGACCCACGCCTCCGTGCCCAAGGAGGTCCGTGAGGCGGGCGGCGTCACCGATAACCTGATCCGCCTGTCGGTCGGGGTCGAGGACATCGACGACCTGATCGCCGATCTGGATCAGGCGCTTTCCTGATCTGATACGAAAAAGGGGCGCTCCGGCTGACCGGAGCGCCCCTTCGATTTCTTCGCCGGGGCTAGAGCCCTGACGAGGCCGAAATCAGCCTTCGGTCTTCAGTTGACCGGCCGATTCCTTGCCCGAGCGACGGTCGCGCTCGATTTCGTACGAGACCTTTTGGTTCTCGTCGAGGCCACGCAGGCCGGCAGCTTCGACAGCCGAGATGTGCACGAACACGTCTTTGCCGCCGTCATCCGGTTGGATGAAGCCGTAGCCCTTGGTGGAGTTGAACCATTTCACAGTGCCGGTAGCCATTTTCAGGACCTCCGCTAGTCGTTGGCCTCAGGGAACAGCCCCTTTGGCCTGTCGGGTCTGAATGGATCGGCCTAGTCCTCGGTGCGCAGAGCAAAGGGGCAGCAGCGTTACGCAGAGAGATCGACGGCGGTAAAATGGACGTCAAATGCGTCCAGCGCAAGACCCCTTGGATTCAGGCGTCTTCTTCTTCGTCGGCGGGAGCGGCGGCATCGCCGACGTAGCTCGCCTGACAGCGCTTGCGCAGGGCGGCGGTGATGGTGCCGCCGTAGAGGCTGTCCTGAATGCGGTCATAGCCCTCGCTCTGCAGCGCCTGCTTGACCTCGCTGACGGTGCGACAGGCGCCGCTTTCAGCTAATTGATACGCACGTTCCAGGGTAGTGGGGCGGAAAGTCATGACTTTAACCTAATGACTTTCCCCCGATTATCTACCGCTGATCGGTCACAAGATCAGAACGAGAAGTTGATCCCCGCGACCAGGGCGCCCTTGTATTGTTCGCCCGGAACGTCGGCGTCGGTGTCATGCCAGCGCAGTTCCAGCTCGGTCTTCGGCGTCAGGGCGTAGGAGCCGCCGACGTTCCAGCCGGTGTAGTCGACGCTGTTGTCCTGATCGCGGCGACCGATTTCGGCCGAGACGTTCAGCTTGTTGGTGAAGTCCCAGCCGCCGCGAAGCGCCACCCAGGTCCAGGCCTCGGTCGAGCCGGTGCCGTCGGGCGAGTGCTGCAGCCGCAGACGGGCGCTGGCCGGGCCGATCGAGCGCTTCATGTCGGCGGTGAATTCCCAGGCGTCGTCGTCATAGCCGGGGTTGGCGTCGAAGCGATACTTGTGGGCCAGGTTCAGGTCGAAGTCGAAGCCGGCGAACTCGGGGCGCAGGCCCACGACCAGTTCATTCTCCAGTTTGGAGCCGCCCGCGTCGATGGTTTCCAGCCCGGCGGAGCCATAGACAAGACCGCTGGCGCTTTCCCATTCGGCCGCGCCATAGACGAAGGGATCGCCGTCCGTCTTGGACAGGTCCTTGGAGCGGTTGTCGGTCGCGGCGCCGGCCGAGAAGGACCACTTGCCCCCACTCAGACCAGTATCCTGCGCATGGGCCCCGGAGGCCATCAGGACCAGGGGCGCAGCGGCGATAAGGGCGGCGTTCGTCAGGGTGCGGAGCATGAAAAGCCTCGTGAAGCGACGAGGCCGCTCCTAGAGACGCTTCTTGTCGAATTTATCACAGGCCTGTGAAAACTCGTCCGCCAACCGCGCCACAAGCTGGGCCGTTGTGGGGCTGTCGTGGATCGAGCCTGAGCCTTGCCCGGCGGACCAGATGGTCTTCCACGCCTTGGCTTCCTCGCCCATGTCCAGCTTGTGTTCGGGCAGGGACTTCGGGTCGATCTTGTTCTCGACCAGGGACGGGGTCAGGAAGTTGGCCGGGATGCCCGAAACGGCGGGGGTATAGGTGATGTCGGCCGAGCCGGAGGCGACGATCAGGTCCTTATAGTGCGGCTGGGCCTCGCTCTCGGCCGTGGCGATGAAGCGGGTGCCCATATAGGCGAAGTCGGCGCCCATCATCAGGGCGGCGGCCACGTCCTGGCCCGTCGACAGACAGCCCGCGAGGATGATGGTCCCGTCATAGAAGCTGCGGACCTCGTTGATCAGGGCGAAGGGATTGACCACGCCCGCATGGCCGCCCGCGCCATTGGCGACCAGGATCAGGCCGTCGACCCCGGCCTCGGCCGCCTTCCTCGCATGACGGACATTGGCGATGTCGTGGAAGACCACGCCGCCGTAGCCGTGAACCGCGTCGACCACGTCGCGCACCGCGCCTAGCGAGGTGATGATCAGCGGCACTTTCTCTTCGACCGAGACCATCATGTCGGCCATCAGGCGCGGATTGGTCGGATGGACGATGTGGTTGACGCCGTAAGCGGCGGCGTCAGGTTTCAGCCGGGATTTGATCTCTTGCACCCAGTCCCGATAGCCCTCGGTGGTGCGCTGGTTCAGCGAGGGGAAGGTGCCGATCACGCCCGCATTGCAGGCCTCGACCACCAGATCCGGGCCGGACACCAGGAACATGGGCGAGGCGATGACCGGCAGCTTCAGGCCGGACTGCAGGGAAGCGGGAATGGCCACGGATCGTTTCCTGGAATGGTTTCTGCGGGTTGTTTTAAGGGACGCTAACCGGGTGTCGCGGGGGAAGGCAATGCACTCACTACCGCTCATCCCCGCGGAGGCGGGGACCCAGTAAGAGCCACGGACACCGCGCTCGGAATGGCGGCCTTTGATTTCCGGTCGGTGCTTGCAGCCAAGGCACTGGGTCCCCGCCTCCGCGGGGATGAGCGGATTTTGGGGGCGGAGGCGCGGAAAGCAGCCCGCCAAAAAACAGAGTCCAATTCGTCTAATCTGTCTGAAATCCCCCTCAGGCCCGTCCGTCCGCAACCCGCATCCTACCACGGCGAGGAAGGGCGCCAGGTCGATTGTGCAAACGCCGTCGCGGGGGCGGCATTTTCTTTGGCGGACCAAACGCCTAAATGGCGGGCATGACGCACTATACCGACAGCCTGTCCCAGCTCGGCGCCCAGACCGCCGCTCCGACCAGCCCCGAAACCGCCGTGCTGGAGCGCGTGCCCAATCCGCACGCCGACACTCTCTATGTGGCGCGCTTCACCGCGCCCGAGTTCACCAGCCTGTGCCCGGTGACGGGCCAGCCCGACTTCGCTCATATCGTCATCGACTATGTGCCCGGCGACTGGCTGGTCGAGTCGAAGTCGCTGAAGATGTATCTGACCAGCTTCCGCAACCACGGCGCCTTCCACGAGGACTGCACCGTCGCCATCGGCAAGCGCCTGGCCGACCTGCTGCAACCGAAATGGCTGCGCATCGGCGGCTACTGGTACCCGCGCGGCGGCATCCCCATCGACGTCTTCTGGCAAACCGGCGCGCCCATCGAAGGCGTCTGGCTGCCCGATCAGGGCGTTGCGACCTATCGCGGGCGGGGGTGAGGGAAGCTGCGCTTAGCAGCGACACACCATGCGGGGGCATCGTGCGAGTTTACCATTTCATGAAGCGTGAGCATGGTCTTAGGGCCATCCGGCAAAGGCGATTAAAGATCGCGCGCCTGGCGCAATTGAACGATCCATTCGAATTCTTGCCTTTCTCGCTAAGGACGCAAGCTGACAGAGCGGGGTTCGAAAGGTGGCGTGGGGCAATGGATATTGACCACGGGCTTTTGTGCTTTAGCTCGAAGGCGACGAATCCAGTTTTATGGTCGCACTATGCCGACAACCACAGGGGGGTATGTCTGGCGTTTGATGTGCCTGATCACCTTCTTCTGGAAGTCCAATACGTCTCCAAGCGCGGTCGCATAGACGTTGACGCATTCATCGGAAGTGATAGCGAAGCCGGCGAGTGTTTGATCCGGCGAGCCCTAGCGACAAAATATACTCATTGGCGGTATGAAAATGAGTGGCGGGTCTTCATCAGTCTCGATCATGAAGCGCGCGATGGCGATCTTTACTTCGCTGATTTTGGACCAGAGATCAGACTCCGGCAGGTGATCGTTGGACCTAAATCCACCATCACACGCGAAGAGGTGGCTGACGTGCTCGGCGATCTACAAGGCGTTGAAGCATACAAGGCGCGATTGGCATTTCAGTCCTTCACCGTGGTGAAGAACCGCGATCAGAAGTTGTGGATCTAGATTCAGCCTAGATCATTTGGTGTGCCCATGACCCCATCCCCCCGTCTCCCCCTCGAAGTCTGGGGCCGCCGTTTGATGGCTCGCGCGGAGGCGTGGGCGGATCGGTCGCGGGGGCGGCGGTATGGCTATGAGTTTCTGTGGTTCGGGCTGAAGCAGGGGTGGGCCTGTCTGTTCGGCGGGGCCATGCTGGTGCTGCTGGTCGGGACGCATCTGCTGTGGCCCGATGCGGCGCCCGTGTCGCGCTATGACTTCCTGGTGGTCGGGGCGCTGGCCATTCAGGGGCTGATGCTGGCCTTCCGGCTGGAGAGCTGGGAGGAGGCGCGGGTCATCTTCCTGTTCCATGTCGCCGGGACGATCATGGAACTGTTCAAGACGCATCACGGGTCATGGATCTACCCAGAGGACTCGCTGTTGCGGATCGGGGCGGTGCCGCTGTTCTCGGGCTTCATGTATGCGGCGGTCGGCAGCTATATCGCGCGGGTGCAGCGCATCTTCCATATCCGGGTGCGGGGATATCCGCCGCTGTGGACGACCTGGGTGCTGGCGGCGGCCATCTACGTCAACTTCTTCGCCCATCACTGGCTGCCGGACGTGCGGATCGCGCTGTTCGCGGCGACGGTGCTGCTGTTCGGGCGGGGCTGGTTCTACTTCACCGCGGACCGGCGGCGGCGGTCGATGCCGCTGCTGCTGGGCTATTTCCTGGTGGCGCTGTTCATCTGGTTCGCGGAGAACCTGGGGACCTTCGCGCGGGCCTGGGTCTATCCGGGGCAGGCGGACGGCTGGGAGATGGTCAGCCTGAACAAGCTGGGGGCGTGGTTCCTGCTGATGATCATTTCGGTGGTGCTGGTGTCGCTGGTGCACCGGCCGGAGGAGGAGGGGCGCTAGGCGCGCCGCTCGACCTTGTGCGCCATGTTGGGCCGGGGGCGTTCCAGCGGGGCTTCGGTCAGGGAGCCGATGTGGATGAAGCCGGCGATGGTCTCGCCCTCCCTGACGCCGAACAGGGCGACGGCGGCGGGGTCGTAGGCATACCAGTCGGTGATCCAGCTGGCCGAATAGCCCAGGGCGTCGGCGGCGTGTTCGAGGTTCATGCAGACGGCGCCGGCGGACAGCTGCTGCTCCCAGACCGGGACCTTGTGGCCCTGGATCGGCGTCGAGACGACCATGATGCTCAGGGGCGGATTGGCCAGCTTGGCCAGGACGGCCAGGTCCTTGTCGACGCGGTTCTGGGTCTCGGCCAGGGCGGCGAGGGCTTCGGACAGGTCGGCGCGGCTCTGCGGGCCGAGAACCACGAAGCGCCAGGGGAAGAGCTTGCCGTGGTCGGGGGTGCGGGCGCCCAGGTGCAGGATCTGCTCGATCTCGGCCTCGGACGGGCCGGGGGCGCTCAGAAGCTGGGCCGAGGCCGAGCGGCGGGTCGCCAGACGGGACAGGATCGCGTCCGAACGGACGGGCAGGGGCAGGGCGGCGTTCAGATCGGTCATGCCGTCTAGCTAGGATTTTGCAGCGCCCGGCGCCATAGCGGAGGGATGCACGATATTGCCGACATCAAGCCCCGCTGGGCCGAAGACCTGCCCGAGACGCCAAAATGGCAGAGCCACGGCGACAGCGTCCTGATCGACACGCCGTGGATGACGGTGACGCGGCACCCGGCGACGGCGCCGACGGGGACGCCCGCTGACTATGTGGCCATGCGGCCCAAGAACGTCGGAACCGGGGTCCTGCCGCTGCATGACGACGGGACGGTGACCCTGGTGGGGCAGCATCGCTTCACCCTGATGCGCTATTCCTGGGAGATGCCGGAGGGCGGGGCGCCGATGGACGAGGACCCGTTCGACGCCGTGCGTCGCGAACTGGCCGAGGAGGCCGGGCTGGCGGCGGAACACTGGCGCGCGGCGCTGGATCTGGACCTGTCCAACTCGATCACCGACGAGCGGGCCATGACCTGGGTGGCCTGGGGATTGAGCGCGGTTCCGGTGGACCCTGACCCGACCGAGGTGATCGTATCAGTGCGGGCGCCTTTCCGCGAGCTGTTGCGCGAGATCGAGCGCGGGGCGGTTCGCGACAGCCTGACGGTGGCGACGGCCTACAAGGCCTACCATATGGCGCGCGAAGGCGAGCTGCCCGCCGCGCTGGCGCAGGCCATGCTGGGGGCGTAGGATCGCTTGACGGAAACGGGAGGCCCGATGGCCAAGCTGGAAATCGTGCCGCAACAGCCGGACCTGTGGATGCAACTGCGCGCCGCAGCCGAGGAGGCCGCGCGCGAGGAGCCGCGTCTGGCCTCGCAGCTGAACGCCGTGGTGCTGGCGCATGATGATTTCGCGGGCGCGCTGAGCTTCCAGATCGCGCGCAAGCTGGGCGACGCCGAGCTGGGCGCGATGTCGCTGCGCGAGGTGGCGCTGGCGGCCTTTGCGGCCGATCCGGGTATCCTGGCGGCGGCGGAGGCTGATCTGAAGGCGGTGCAGGACCGCGATCCGGCGATCCGGTCGCTGTTGCAGCCCTTTATGTATTTCAAGGGGTTCCAGGCGCTGCAGGCGTGGCGGGTGGCCCATTGGCTGTGGAGCCAGGACCGCGACACCCTGGCCTTCCACTTCCAGAGCCGGATTTCGGAACTGTTCCAGTTGGACATCCACCCGGCGGCGAAGATCGGCTCGGGCGTCTTCGTCGACCACGGCACCGGCATCGTCATCGGCGAGACGGCGGTGGTGGGCGACGAGGTGTCGATGCTGCACGCCGTGACCCTGGGCGGGACCGGGGCCGAGCGCGGCGACCGTCACCCCAAGATCGGCCGCGGCGTCCTGCTGGGGGCGGGAGCCAAGGTGCTGGGCAATATCGTGGTCGGCGACTACGCCAAGGTGGCCTCGGGCTCGGTGGTGCTGAAGCCGGTGCCGGCGGGCTGCACGGTCGCCGGTGTGCCGGCAAGGGTCGTGGCCTGTCCGACCGACGCGGCGCCCGCCCGGACCATGGACCACACCCTGGCCGACATCGCCTATGACTTCGTGATCTGAAATGCGGGTCCTGCCGTTCGTGACGATGCTGGCGGCGGCTTCGCCGGTCGCGGCGCAAAGTCCCTTGCCGGACGTGGCGGCTCAGGCGCGTGATCTGACTTTCGAGCGCAGCCAACCTTTCGCGGGGCTGAACGAAGTCGGGGCGTTGACCAGGTTTGGTCGGTCAACACCTTTTATGCCGTTTTTAGAGGGCGACATCCCGACCGGACGGTGTTCTGGGCGGTTCGGCGCGTGACAGGCGACAGGCAGGGAGCGCAGGTCGCTCGCTGGGCGGATTCGCGCATCTGCCCAGTCGTAGAGACGGTATTGCTGGCTATGGAAGAATTGCCGATCGTCCGTCCGAACGCCATCGCCCTGGGCGCCGAGTCGCCGAACCTAGGGCTCGTGATGGATGGAACCTGGCATACCTTCTGGAGCAAGTCCGCTAGGTCCGGCGACAACAATGCGTCGGTCCAACTGGAAATCCAGGGCAATGTGAACTCGCCTGTCGCGCAATGGTGGGCTGAGTCAGCGGAAGCCTTGGCCGGCTGCTGGACGGAGGCTGAGCCCGGCGCCTGAGCGCGACGGAGCGGCCTCGCGCCTGTGGACGCCCGATACGCGGGCTTCCCTTGAGGGGGCGGGTTCTTTAGGTTCCGCCGTCAACGACACCAACGAGGCTACCCCGTGAAAGAATCTGATCTGAAGCGCGTCGAGACGCACCTGAAGCGCACCTTCAACCACGGCGGCATCAAGGTGAAGGCCCGCAAGGTCGCCGACTCCGCCGAGGTCTATGTCGATGACGAGTTCATCGGCGTGGTGTTCGAGGACGAGGACGAGGCCGGCTCGTTTATGTTCGAGATGGCGATCCTGGCCGAAGACCTGCCGCAGGACTAAGGCTGCGCTTCCAGAGGGCTTCTCTGGAAAGCACGCACGAAAAAGGCCGGTGGGACGAACCCTCCGGCCTTTTGTCGTTTCAGACGATCACCAGCCGAACAGGCGAGCGAAGAAGCCCTTCTTCTTTTCAGGCGCAGCGGCGGCGGGGGCCGGTTGCGGAGCGGGCGCAGGCTTGGGCGCTTCGACCGGCTTGGGAGCCGGGGCGGGCGCGGCGGCGACCGGCTTGGGAGCCGGGGCGGGCGCGGCGGCGACCGGGGCTGCCGCCGGAGCGGGGGCCGGAGCCGCCGTCGGCGCCGGAGCGGCGGCGGGCTTCGGTGCAGCAGTCTTGGGCGCAGTTGCGGTCTTGGGAGCGGCGGCCTTCTTCGGGGCGGCTGGCTTGGCGGCGGCGGCCTTCGGAGCGGCGGTCTTTGCCGCCGGCTTGGCGGCGGCCTTGGGCGCAGCGGCCTTTACAGCCGGAGCCTTGGCGGCGGCGGGCTTGGCAGCGGCCTTCGGGGCGGGCTTGGCCGCCGCCTTAGGAGCGGCCTTGGGCGCAGCGGCCTTCACAGCCGGCTTGGCGGCGGCGGTTTTCGGCGCGGCCTTCGGTTTTGCAGCGGCCTTGGGCGCCGCAGCGCTCGACTTTGCCGCCGGTTTCGGCTTGGAAGCAGCAGGCGCCGCTTTCGGCGTAGAAGATTTCGACTCAGACGGTGCTTTAGCCATGGATACCCCGACCCTTAAATGGACACGGGCATTCCGTACGCCCGCACGCGTTGCGATTCGTCATAATAACGGTGTTTGAGAAATGTCCGAGTCCGCTCTTCAGGTAATCGCACGCGGCGAGCGCGAGCCCGCAGAGGCCGCCGCCGCCATGATCGACGCCGACCCCATGCTGGAAAACGCCACCTATTCGATCCTGGAAGAGGACGAGGACAAGGGCGTCTGGCGCATCGACGCCTTCCCGACCAGCGATGAAGAAGCCGAGGGCGTCGCTCAAATCCTGCGCGCGACGCCGGGCCTGGAAGTGATCGTCGAGAAGCTGGCCGACGCCGACTGGCTGGCCATGAGCCTGTCGGGCCTGCCGCCGGTCGAGGCCGGGCGCTTCTTCGTCTATGGCGCGCATGATCAGGGCAAGATCCCCGAGGGCCGGGTCAATCTGAAGATCGACGCCGGCGCCGCCTTTGGCACCGGCCACCACGGCACCACGGTCGGCTGTCTGGAGGCCTTCGACAACCTGCTGGCGACAGAGAGCTTTGAGAAGGTGCTGGACGTCGGCTGCGGCACGGGCGTTCTGGCTATTGCGGCGGCGAAAACGGGCTCGCCCATCGCTGTCGGCACCGATATCGACGAGCCCTCGGCCCGCATCGCCAACGAGAACGCCCAGATCAACGACGCCAAGTGCGAGTTCTATTTCGCCGACGGCCTGAGCGACGCGCGCATCGCCCAGCACGCCCCCTATGATCTGGTCTTCGCCAACATCCTGGCCGCGCCTCTGGTCTTCCTGGCGCCCGAGATCGGCCAGGCGCTGAAGTCGGGCGGGGTCGCCATCCTGTCGGGCCTGCTGCGCACGCAGGAAGAGCGCATTCTGGAAGCCTATCTGCCGCTGGGCTTCGTGGTGGAGCAGACCATTCACCATGATGCGTGGACTGCGCTGCAACTGCGGAAGAAGTAGGCGGCGCAGATTCTCCCTCCCCGTTCTGGGGAGGGTGGCTGAGGCGTAGCCGAAGCCGGGTGGGGGCGGCTCGGCTATTCAGACGCTGAGCCTGGCATCGCCTGGTCCTCCCCACCCGGTCGCTACGCGACCACCCTCCCCATGAAGGGGAGGGAGATGATACGGATGCTTTCATGCGCCAGACATTCGACGAAACCACCGATCCGTCCTTCGGGGCCAAGCATCTGCCCCTGCTGCGGGCGAAGATGGCCGAGCAGGGCCTGGACGGCCTGCTGGTCCCGCACGAGGACGAGCATCAGAACGAATACCTGCCCGACGCCAGCGAGCGTCTGGCCTGGGTCAGCGGCTTCACCGGCTCGGCCGGGGCGGGCGTGGTGCTGATGGACAGGGCGGCGGTCTTCGTCGACGGCCGCTATACGGTTCAGGCCAAGGCCCAGACGGATGCGGCCCTGTTCGAGCGGGTTGAGCTGAACCGCCTGGCCGCTTGGCTGGAAGGCCTGAGCGCGGGTTCGGTCATCGGCTATGATCCGCGCCTGCACAGCCCGGACGCCTTGGCGACCCTGCGTGCGGCGGTCGAGAAGGCCGGAGCGACGCTGAAAGCCGTTGAGCCCAACCCCATCGACCTGGCCTGGGGCGACGCGCGCCCGGCCCAGCCGCAGGCGCCGGTGGCGCCACACGACGATCGCTACACGGGCGAGAACGCCGCGCTGAAACGCGCCCGCATCGGTCAGGCTATCGCCGCCAAGGGCGCCGACGTGGCGGTGCTGACCTCGCCGTCGTCGCTGGCCTGGCTGTTCAATATTCGCGGCGGCGACGTGATCCGGACGCCCCTGCCGCTGGGTCAGGCGGTGGTGAAGGCGGACGGGACCGCCAAGGTCTTCCTCGACCCGGCCAAGGTGACGAACGAACTGCCCGGCTGGCTGGGCGACGCGGTGACGCTGGAGGCGCCCGAGGCTCTGCCCGCCGCCCTGGACGCTCTGTCGGGGCAGAAGGTGCTGATTGATCCAGCCGTGTCCTCGGCCTGGTATTTCGACCGGCTGGAAACGGCGGGCGCGAGCATCGTTCGCGGCATGGACCCCTGCGCCCTGCCGCGCGCCCAGAAGAACGACGTCGAGATCGAGGGCAGTCGTCAGGCGCACATCCGCGACGGCGCGGCCCTGACCCGTTTCCTGCACTGGGTCGATACGGTCGCTCAGGTTGAGCTGCCTGACGAGCGGGCGGTGGTCGAGGCGCTGGAGGGCTTCCGCGAGGCGACCGGGATGCTGAAGGATCTGTCGTTCGACACCATCGCCGGGGTCGGGCCGAACGGCGCCCTGCCGCACTACAAGCCCGTCGGGGCCAAGATCCGGCCGATGGAGGCGGGCTCGCTTCTGCTGGTGGACGGCGGCGGTCAGTATCTGGACGGGACCACGGATGTGACCCGCACCATGGCGATCGGCGAGGGCACGGCGGACCAGCGCCGGATGTTCACCCTGGTGCTGAAGGGCCACATCGCCATGGCGGTGATCCGTTTCCCCGCCGGGACGACGGGGCACCAACTGGATGCCGTGGCGCGCCAGCCGCTGTGGAACGCGGGCTTCGACTTCGATCACGGCACCGGTCACGGCGTCGGGTCCTATCTGGGCGTGCATGAGGGGCCGCAGCGCATCGCGCCCTACGTCAACACCCAGCCGCTGCTGACCGGCATGATCCTGTCGAACGAGCCGGGCTATTATCGCGAAGGCGAGTGGGGCATCCGCATCGAGACCCTGCAGGTCGTGACGGCTCCGGCCCAGGTGCCGGGCGGCGAGCGGCCCATGCACGGGTTTGAGCAACTGACCCTGGCGCCGCTGGATCGCAAACTGATCGATGTCGCTTTGCTGACGGCGGACGAGCGGGCCTATGTGGACGCCTATCACGCCGAGGTTCTGGCCAAGGTCGGGCCTCTGTTGGCCGAGGGCGTGCAGAAGGACGAGGCGGCGCTGGAATGGCTGAAGGCGCAGACGGTGCCGCTGTAGGGTCATGATCGGCGCCATCGCCCTGCTGCTCGTCTGCCAACTGGCGGGCGAGGTCATCCACCGGCTGACGGGCTTGCCCCTGCCGGGATCGGTGATCGGCATGGTGCTGTTGCTGGCTTGGCTGGCGCTGGTTCCGCGCGAGCGGCTGACGCTGACCCAGGTGACGGGCTGGTTGACGGCGCATCTGTCGATCATGTTCGTGCCCGCCGCCGTCGGCCTGATGGAGGAGGGGGCGATCCTGTCGCGATACGGCCTCGGCATTGTCGTGGCGGTGGCGATCTCGACCCTGCTGACCCTGGCGGTGACGGCCCTGGTGTTCCGGGCAGTGGCGGGGCGCGAGGAGCCGGACGGGGAAGAGGAAGGCGCGTCGTGAGCGATCTGATCGCGACGCCCCTGCTGTGGCTGGCGGTGACGCTGGTGGTGTTCGAGGCGGCTGACATCCTGTCGCGGCGCAGCGGGCGCCATCCGCTGTGTCATCCGGTGCTGCTGGCGACGCCGGTGCTGATCGGCGTCCTGCTGGCGACCAAGACGCCCTATCCGACCTATGCCGAGGCGACGCAGGTGCTGGGCTTCCTGCTGGGACCGGCGGTGGTGGGGCTAGCCGTGCCTATCTGGGCGCAGCGGGCGACGATCCGGCGGCTGGCCAAGCCGCTGACCTGCGCCCTGCTGGCCGGGGCTGTGACGGCCATCGTCAGCGCCGTGGGCATTGTCTGGCTGTTCGGGGCGCCGGTCGAGATCATGGCCTCCATCGCACCGCGCGCCACGACCACGCCGGTCGGCATGGCGGTGGCCTCGCAGCTGGGGGGCATCCCGGCCCTGGCGGCGGTGATCGTGCTGATGTCGGGGGTGTTCGGGGCGATGACGGCGACGCCGCTGCTGAACCTGCTGAGGATCAGGGACTATCGGGCGCGCGGCTTTGCGGTCGGGGTGTCGGCCCACGGCTTCGGCGCGGCGCGGGCGTTTCAGGTGGATCAGACAGCGGGCGCCTTCGCCAGCCTGGGCATGGCGCTGAACGCGGTAGCGACGGCGACCATCCTGTCCATCGTGGCCAGTCTGATCTGAGTGGGCCCCTTGAAATAAGGCCATACGGCGCCCATCTGAAGAGCGTCGGCGAATGCGCCGCCGACCCCATCACATCAGAAGGAATGCGCGGATGAAGATGCGCAAGCTGGGCCGTAACGGCCCTGAGGTCTCGGCCGTCGGTCTGGGCTGCATGGGCATGAGCGCCTTTTACGGCGGCGCCGACGAGGCCCAATCCATTGCGGTGATCCACCGCGCGCTCGACCTGGGCGTCACCCTGTTCGACACGGCCGAGATGTACGGCCCCCACACCAATGAAGTCCTGGTGGGCAAGGCGCTGAAGGGGCTCAGAGATCAGGCGTTCATCGCCACCAAGTTCGGGATCAACCGCCAGCCAGACGGCTCGGCTGTGACCGACGGCTCGCCCGCCAATGTGCGCCGCGCGGTCGAGGGCAGCCTGAGCCGCCTCGGCGTCGATCACATCGACCTCTATTATCAACACCGCATCGACCCCAATACGCCGATCGAGGAGACGGTCGGGGCGATGGCCGAACTGGTGAAGGAGGGCAAGGTCCGCTTCCTGGGCCTGTCCGAGGCGGCGCCTGCCACCATCCGCAAAGCCCACGCGGTTCACCCGATCACGGCCCTGCAGACCGAATATTCGCTGTGGAGTCGCGACCCGGAGGACGAGTTGCTGGCGACGGTGCGCGAATTGGGCATCGGTTTCGTGCCCTACAGCCCGCTGGGCCGGGGTTTCCTGTCGGGCGAGATCAAGTCGATCGAGGATCTAGCCCCCGATGACTTCCGCCGGACCAACCCGCGCTTTACGGGCGACAACTTCCAGAAGAACCTGGATCTGGTCGCAGCGGTCGGCGTCATTGCGGCGGACAAGGGCGTGACGGCGGCGCAACTGGCCCTGGCCTGGGTTCTGGCGCAGGGCGAGGATCTGGTTCCCATCCCCGGCACGCGCCGGATCGCCACGTTGGAACAGAACGCGGCGGCCGCGGACATCGTGTTGACCCCGGATGATCTGGCGCGGATCGAGGCGGTCTTCCCTCGCGATGCGGCGGCGGGCGAGCGGTATGCGCCGGGCGGCATGAGCTCACTGAATCGCTGATATGAAAACGCCTCCCTCGCGCTAGCGGGGGAGGCGTCTTTCGTTTGGGCTATGGGCCTCGACTACTGGATGCGGGTCCAGGTCTGGGTCTTGCATAGGGGGGCGACGATGCAGCCGCGCAGGCGCAGGCTGTTGTCGTTGGTCATGGTGATGGTGCCGCGATAGGTGCCGCCATCCGCCGGATTATAGACCGAGCCGCCGCGCCATTCGGTCGGGCCGCCGGTGAAACCGCTGAGCATGGGCAGGCCGCGCAGGGTGCGGTTGCGCTGGGCCGCGTTCTTGTTGTGCGTGTCGCGGGCGTTGGGCTCGGCGCGGATGTGGTCCGAGGTGATCAGGGTTCCACACAGGGCCTCGCCGCAGCGGGCGATGCGCACTTGACCGCCATTGGTCGGCGTCTGCCACAGGCCGGTCGGATCGCCGGCGAGGGCGGGCGAGGCCAGGGCCGCAGCGACGACGGCGGCAGCCGCCAGGACGGAGAACTTCATCGGGCGTATTCCTTCACACGGATCGTTGCGCCGATCCTTTGAGCAAAGGGTGATCCCGCTTTCGGTCTGAAACAAGGCCGAAATTTGTGACGTTCGATCAATGATTACATGACCTTAGGTCAATATCTGAGCGCGATGGGCGACTAAGGTGATGGATTTCGACGGCTTTTCCTCCCCATGGAATGGGGAAGAAAGAGGACGTTGCTCAGGCCGCACGCGGACGGCGCGGGCGCGAGCCGGCCGAGGAGCAGGGGCTGTAGCCGGCGGCGTGGAGGCGGCCGAGGCTGATGCCGGTGGCGCTGGCCAGAGAGGCGGCGCAGGCGGCGTCATGCATCTGCAACGTCGCCAGCGCCACGGAGGCGCAGGCGAAGGCGTCTTCGGCGGCGTCGTGGTGTTTGAACTGGATGCCCAACTCGGCGCAGACGTTGTTCAGCTTGTGCGAGGCGAACTCGGGCCAGGTGATCTGGGCCAGCTTGACGGTGCAGAGGTAGTCGAACTCGGGATAGGCGAGGCCGTAGTGGTCGCAGGTCCCGCGGATGACGCTGACGTCGAAGGCGGCGTTGTGGGCCAGAACCGTGCGGCCTTCCAGGCGCGGGGCGATGGCGGCCAGGACGGCGGGGAACTCCTCGGCGTCCTCGACCTGTTCGGGGCCGATGCCGTGGAAGGCGATGTTGAAGCTGGCGAAGCGCATGCCCGGCGGGCGGATGTAGTGGTGCTCGACGGACTCGATGACGCCGTCGTTGATCCAGGCGAGGCCGATGGAGCAGGGGCTGGAGCGCTGCTCGTTGGCGGTTTCAAAGTCGATGGCGACGGCGTGCATCAGGCGATCAATTCCAGCCATTCGTCTTCGGTCAGGACGGTTACGCCGTGTTTCTCTGCGTCCTTCAGCTTGGACCCGGCGCCGGGGCCGGCGACGACATAGTCGGTCTTCTTGGACACCGAGCCCGAGACCTTGGCGCCCAGACTTTCGGCGCGGGCCTTGGCCTCGTCGCGGGTGAAGCGTTCCAGAGAGCCGGTGAAGACCACGGTCTTGCCCGCCACGGGACTGTCGGTGGGCGGGGCGGCCACGTCCTCGACCGCATCCAGTTCGGCCAGCAGGGCCTCGACGACCTCGCGGTTGTGGGGCTCGTGGAAGAAGTGGGCCAGGGCCTCGGCGGCGACGGGGCCGACGCCGGAGACGCCCGCGATCTGGTTGAGGATGTCGGACGGGCCTTCATTGCGGGCCACCGCGGCCCAGCGGGTCAGGTCGCTCCAGCCGTCCGAGATTTCCGCCAGCGAGCGGCGGGCGGGGGCGGCCATGCCAGGGAAGGCGAGGGCGATCTTCTGATCCATCGGCGCCTCGGGCCAGGGATCGTCGGCGGGCGGGGCCGCCTCGGCCATCAAACCCAGCACGCGGGTCGAGATGGCGTGGGTGGCCGCCAGCGTCTTCCAGTCGTCGCTGGCCAGACCGTTCGAAGCGGCCATGCAGGCGTCGCGGAAGCCGGTCCAATTGCCGAAGGCGCGCGACAGGACCAGCGAGGTCTGTTCGCCGATGTCGGGCACGCCGAGACCGAAGATCAGGCGATCCAGACTGATGGTGCGGCGGGCGTTGATCCCGGCGATCAGGTTGCGGACGCTGGTCTCGCCATAGCCGTCCTCGGCCCGCAGCAGGGCCAGTTTCTGCTCGTCGCGGGCCAGGCGGAAGATGTCCGCCGGCTCCTTGATCCAACCGCGCGCGTGGAAGGCGATCAGCTGCTTTTCTCCAAGCCCTTCAATGTCAAAGGCGCGGCGGCTGACAAAGTGCTTCAAGCGCTCAACGATCTGGGCGTCGCAGATCAGGCCGCCCGTGCAGCGGCGTTTGACCTCGTCGCCTTCGCGCACGGCCTCCGATCCGCAGACGGGGCAGACGTGGGGGAAGGCGAAGGGGACGGCGTCGGCGGGGCGCAGGTTTTCGACCACGCCGACGATCTGGGGGATGACGTCGCCGGCGCGTTGCAGGATGACGGTGTCGCCGATGCGCACGTCCTTGCGGGCGATTTCGTCCTCGTTGTGCAGGGTGGCGTTGCGGACCACGACGCCGCCGACGGTGACGGGGTGCAGGCGGGCGACGGGGGTCAGGGAGCCGGTGCGGCCGACCTGAATGTCGATGCCTTCCAGAACCGTCGTGGCCTGTTGCGCCGGGAACTTGTGGGCGATGGCCCAACGGGGACTGCGGGCGATGAAACCGAGGCGCTGCTGCCAGTCCAGTCGGTCGACCTTATAGACCACGCCGTCGATGTCGTAGCCGAGGCGGGCGCGGTCGGTTTCCAGTCCGCGATAGATCTCGATCAGGCCTTCCGCGCCGATGACCTGCTGCGAACGTTCGTTGACCTGAAAGCCCCAGCTGCGGAAGGCCTCCAGCGCGCCGTGCTGGGTTTCCGCGAACGGGGCGGAGGTCTCGCCCCAGGCGTAGGCGAAGAAGGTCAGGGGGCGCAGGGCCGTGATCTTGGGGTCCTTTTGGCGCAGCGAACCGGCGGCGAAGTTGCGCGGGTTGGCGTAGGTCCGGCGGCCCTCGGCCTCGGCGGCGGCGTTGAAGGCGTCGAAGGCGTCGTTGGGGGCATAGACCTCGCCCCGGATCTCGATGACGTCGGGCCAGCCCGAGCCGCTCAGGGTCTGGGGGATGCTGGCCAAGGTCCGCAGGTTGGCGGTCACGTCCTCGCCGGTCTTGCCGTCGCCGCGCGTGGCGCCCTGAACCAGAACGCCCTTCTCATAGCGCAGGCTGGCGGACAGGCCGTCGATCTTGGGCTCGGCGACGAAGGCGATGGGCTCGTCGCCGGGCAGCTTGAGGAAGCGGGCGATGCGGGCCACGAAGTCGCGCACCTCGCCCTCGTCGAAGGCGTTGTCTAGCGACAGCATGGGCACGCCGTGGCGGACTTCGGCGAACTGGCTGGAGACCGGCGCGCCGACACGCTGCGACGGCGAAACGGGGCTGGTCAGGGTCGGAAAACGGGCCTCGATGGCCAGGGCGCGGCGCTTCAACTCGTCGTAGTCGGCGTCGGAAATCTCGGGCGCGGCGTCGGCGTAGTAGAGAGCGTCGTGGCGCGCCAGTTCGGCGGACAGATGCGCCAGCTCCTCGCGGGCCTGGTCTTCGGTCAGGGTTTCGACGGGAGTTTGGGACATGGGAATCGCGCGGTCAGCCTTCATCGGTCGCGCTGTTTAGCACCGGCCGCGGCGGGATCGCAGCGTCCATGACAGAAACGTAATCTGACGCCGGCCGCGACGCCCGCTAGCGTCCCGCCGACTGATTTTCTCGGAGCCCTCCATGCGTCCTGTTCTCGCCAGCCTGTCCGTGATCGCCGTCGCCCTGACGCTGGCCGCCTGTGAGACCACGACGCCTGAGGCGACCGAGGCCCCCGTCGCGGCGGCGTCGGCGGACTACGCCCAGTTGATGGACGACCTGCGCATCCTGTCGGCGGACGACATGCAGGGACGCGATACGGGGTCGGAGGGCGGCGCCAAGGCGCGCGAATACATTGTCGGGCGGCTGGATGCCCTGGGCGTTCAGGCCTCACCGATGGGGCGGTTGCAGCCCTGGGAGATGCAGGGGCGCACGCGCGAGGGCGTGAAGACCTTTAACGGGACCAACATCATCGGCGTCATTCCCGGCACGCGCGTCTCGGACAAGTATATCGTGGTCACAGCCCACTATGACCACGTGGGGGTCAATAACGGCGAGATCTACAACGGCGCCGACGACAACGCCTCGGGCGTGGCGACCATGCTGGAACTGGCCAAGCGGCTGAAGGCCAATCCGCCGGAGCATTCTGTCCTGATCGTCGCCCTGGACGGCGAGGAGCGCAGCCTGCTGGGGGCCAAGCACTTTGTCGAAGCGCCGCCGGTGCCGCTGTCGTCGATCTCGATGAACCTAAACTTCGACATGACGGCGCGCGCCGACAGCGACGGCAAGCTGTGGGTCACCGGCACCTATCAGCATCCCTATTTCCGCCCGGTGCTGGAGCGGATCGCGCCGCGCGGGACGGTGTCCTTGGCCTTTGGCAAGGATACGCCTGAGGACAAGGGGGCCGACAACTGGGTCGAGGCCTCGGACCACGCCGCCTTCCACCGCGCGGGCCTGCCCTTCCTCTATTTCGGCGTGAACTATCATGCCGATTATCACCGCCCGACGGACGACTTCGACAAGGTGGTTCCGGCGACCTTCCAGTCCTCGACTGAACTGGCGATTGAAGGCTTCCACGCCCTGGATCAGTGGCTGGATCAGTGAGGTCTGCGAGCGCGAAACGCTCGCAAACATAGGCCTTGAAACCGCCTTCACAGCGGCGTTCTGTCGCACCCTCATCAGTCGAGGAAATGCGGATGTCGACGGTTCAGGGTTTCGATCTTCAGCGGGTGCAAAAGCTGCGCAAACTGGCGCTGCTGGGCGGCATCATCGCCGTGGTGGCGTTGGCCTTCTTCACGCGGTCGATGGGCGGCGAGACGGTCCTACATGAGGGGCTGGAGGCGTTCGGCCTGGCTCTGATCGCCGTCTGCATCGTGGGGCGGGCCTGGTGTTCGCTCTATATAGGCGGGCGCAAGAAGGCCGAGATCGTGGATCGCGGGCCCTATTCGATCAGCCGCAACCCTCTCTACGTCTTCAGCTTCATGGGGGCGTTCGGGGTGGGGGCGCAGACGGGCAGCGTGACCCTGGCGAGCCTGTTCCTGCTGCTGACGGTCGCGGTCTTCTACGCCACAGTGAAGCGCGAGGAGGCCTGGCTGACGGGCGCCTTCGGCCAGGCCTATCTGGACTATTGCGCGCGGACGCCGCGCTTCGCGCCGGATTTCTCCAAGTGGCAGGACGCGGAATCGCTGGACGTGCGGCCGCGCTTCTTCCTGACGACCTTGCGTGACGGCCTGGTCTTCCTGCTGGCCGTGCCGCTGTTCGAGTCGGTCGAGCGGCTGCAGGACATCGGTTGGCTGTCCGCCCTGATCCATCTGCCCTGATCCCCCTTTCGTGAGCCGAGGTTTCGTGAACAAAGCGCGTTTTGCCGCCGTGGCGGCCCTGAGCGGACTGATGGCGTTGGCGGCCTGCGACCGGCCGGCGACCGCGCCGGAGGCGCCGGGGGCGCGTCAGGTCGGGGCCTTCAGACACGACCTGCCCGAGGATGTATCCGGCTACTACATCCCGACTGAGGCGGCGCGGGTCGATGGCTGGAGGCTGCACCATGTCTTCATGGGCCAGGTCCCGGACTTTATGACCTGGGAGAGCGGCGAGCGATCGGCGAGCTTTGCGCCCGTGATGATGGAGTTTGAGGCGGACGGGCAGGGCGCGCGGCGGACGCGATTGATCCCGACACGCTACGACGTGACTGAGGATCGTCTGCGCTTCGAGGCGCATTCGCGCGAACTGGGCGCGGTGTCATTCGACGGCAAGCTCGACCAGGGCGCGCTGTCGACGGCGCGGCGCAATCTGGGAGACGAGGGTGTGGTCCTGAAGGGGACGCTCAAGGTCGGAAGCCGGACCTTCAACAACGTAGCAATGCGGTGGTGGGCGGGGGACTGATCCCCCGCCGCTGATACCGATTCTTAGGCGACGGTCGCCTTGACGATCTTGCCCGGAGCGCGGGGCGGCTCGCCCTTGGGCAGGGCGTCGACGTGGTCCATGCCTTCGATCACTTCGCCCCAGACGGTGTACTGCTTGTCCAGGAAGCGGGCGTCGTCGAAGCAGATGAAGAACTGCGAGTTGGCGCTGTCCGGGTTGGCGGTGCGGGCCATCGAGCAGACGCCGCGGACGTGCGGCTCGGCCGAGAACTCCTGCTTCAGGTTCGGCTTCTTGGAGCCCGAGGTGCCGGTGCCGGTCGGGTCGCCGCCCTGGGCCATGAAGCCCGGAATCACGCGGTGGAAGACCACGCCGTCATAGAAGCCTTCCGAGGCCAGGTCGGTGATCTGCTTGACGTGGTTCGGCGCCAGGTCGGGGCGCAGCTTGATCACGACGTTGCGCTCTTCGCCGTCGCCGGTGTCGAGGGTGAAGGTCAGGGTTTGGTCGGCCATGAGGCTCTCCTTTGCGTGGGTGTAGGCTAGAATTGTGCGCGGGTCATAGCGGCTGAACGCTGTCACGGCTATGTGGGAAGCATGAGTGACGACGAAAAGCCCTCCGACAAGCCGCCGGAACGCCGCCGGATGGTTCGCCCGCCCACGGGCGGCACCGCCGCCGGGCGCGGCCTGGGCCAGAAGATGAAGACGGCCGACACCAAGTCCATGTCGAGCCAGCAGTGGATCAAGCGCCAGCTGTCGGACAAGTGGTCCGAGCGCGCACGAGCCGAGGGCTGGCGCAGCCGCGCGGCCTTCAAGTTGCTGGAGATCGACGACCGGTTCCGCCTGATCAAGAAGGGCTCGCGGGTCATCGACCTGGGCGCGGCGCCGGGCGGCTGGATTCAGGTGGCCCTGGATCGCGGGGCGACGGCGGTGGCGGGCGTGGACCTGTTGATGATCGAGCCGATTCCCGGCGCGACGCTGATCCAGGCCGACTTCACGCATCCGGGCGTGGACCAGCAACTAATCGACGCTATCGGCGGTCGACCGGACCTGGTGCTGTCGGACATGGCGCACAATACCGTGGGACACCGCCAGACCGACCACTTGAAGATCATCGCCCTGATCGAGATCGCCGCCGATTTCGCCATCCGCACGCTGAAGCCGGGTGGGAATTTCGTGTCGAAGAACTTCCAGGGCGGCGACGCCGGCGGGGTTTTGGCGCGGCTGCGCGAAGAGTTCGAAACGGTGAAGTATGTGAAGCCCGAATCGAGTCGCAAGGGCAGCGCCGAGGTCTTCCTGGTGGCGCTGAACAAGCGCTAGGCGGCGGCCACTTCGGCGGCGCGGCGGGCCTTCTTGGCTTCGATCCGCGTCCAGATGCGGTCGTGCAGGGTGAAGAAGACCGTCTGCACCAGGGGCTCGACCGTGCCGATGGCCAGGGCGATGCGCCAGTCGCGCGTCAGGGCGAAGGCGACGGCCACCGCCACGGTGAAATGCATCAGGCCATAGGTCACGGTCTTCAGCGCGACCTGTTTCAGGCTGCGGGGCAGGGCGTGGCTGTGGCCGTGATGGCCATGGTGATTGTGTGCCCGGTTCTGTTCGTGAGCGTTCATCAGTTCCAGGCGAGCGGTGAAGGCCTCGGCCGTCTCTTCGACGCCCGACAGCATCTTGCGGCGCTCGATCCGGTGCCAGGCGCGGTCATGGATCGAATAGGCCACTGTCTGGAAGATGGGTTCGACCACGCCGACCGCCAGGGCGATGCGCCAGTCGCGGGTCAGGGCGAAGGCCGTCAGGATCGCCACGACCAGGTGCATGACGCCATAGCTCGCGATCTTGAGCGCGAGGCGACGGGCAGTGCTGATCAAGATGCGAACCATTATCGAAACATGTGGCGGGTGCGGCTCAGGTTCAAGGCAATTCCTCTTATCCCTTGCATAGGTCGCTCTTGGGGTTGCGGTTCCCCGGCAAGGGGCGTTATACGCGGCCCGCAAAACGGAGACTCCCCATGGAGATACGCGAAGGCCTTACCTTCGACGATGTTTTGCTCGAACCCGGCCCGTCCGAGATCATGCCTGCGATGGCGGATGTCTCGACCCAGCTGACGCGCAACATCAAGCTGAACATCCCGCTGCTGTCGTCCGCGATGGACACAGTGACCGAAAGCCGCCTGGCCATCGCCATGGCCCAGGCCGGCGGTCTGGGCGTGCTTCACCGCAACATGACCATCGAGGAGCAGGCCGAGCAGGTCCGCACCGTCAAACGCTACGAAAGCGGCATGGTCATCAACCCGGTGACCGTCTCGCCCGACACGACCCTGGGCGAGGTTCGCCAGATCGTCGCCGCCAAGAAGATCACCGGCTTCCCGGTGGTCGATCCGGCGACGGGGCAACTGGTCGGCATGTTGACCAACCGTGACATGCGTTTCGAGAGCGACCCGTCGATCAAGGCCTCGGCCTTGATGACGACCGGCGACCTGATCACCGTGCGCGAAGGCGCCGGTCGTGACGAGGCGCGCCATCTGCTGCGCACCCGCAAGATCGAACGCGTCATCGTCGTCGACGATCAGAACCGCGCCGTCGGCCTGATCACGATGAAGGACATCGAGAAGGCCCAGGCCTTCCCGAACGCCGCCAAGGACGAGCAGGGCCGCCTGCTGGTCGGCGCCGCCTCGACCGTCGGCGACGCCGGCTACGAGCGCGCCATGGCCCTGGCCGAAGCCGGCTGCGACGTGGTGGTGATCGACACCGCCCACGGCCACTCGGCCTCGGTGGCCCAGGTGGTCGAGCGCATCAAGCGCGAGAACAACCGCCTGCAGATCATCGCCGGCAACGTCGCCACCTATGACGCCACCCGCGCCCTGATCGACGCGGGCGCCGACGCCGTGAAGGTCGGCATCGGTCCCGGCTCGATCTGCACCACCCGCATCGTGGCGGGCGTGGGTGTGCCGCAACTGACGGCCATCATGGACTCGGCGCGCGCCGCCAAGGGCACGGGCGCCACGGTCATCGCCGACGGCGGCATCAAGTATTCGGGCGACATGGCCAAGGCCATCGCGGCCGGCGCCAATGTCGCCATGATGGGCTCGATGTTCGCTGGCACCGACGAAAGCCCCGGCGAGGTCTTCCTGTACCAGGGCCGCAGTTACAAGTCGTATCGCGGCATGGGCTCGGTCGGCGCCATGGGCGCGGGCTCGGCGGACCGCTACTTCCAGAAGGAAGTCTCGTCCGAGAAGCTGGTGCCGGAAGGCATCGAGGGCCAGACCGCCTACAAGGGACCGATCGCGCCGGTCATCCACCAGATGGTCGGCGGCCTGCGCGCCTCCATGGGCTATGTCGGCGGGGCGACCATTCCTGACTTCCAGGAGCGCGCCCGTTTCGTGCGCATCACCAATGCGGGCCTTCGCGAAAGCCATGTCCACGACGTGATGATCACGCGCGAGGCGCCGAACTATCGTCAGGGCTGAGGCCTTGATCCGCTCCCGGTCTTCGGATCGGGAGCGGTTTCGTTTTGACTGGATGCGGAGGGCCGGGGCGTGACGACTGAACTGACCTATCTGGCGGCGGCGCTGGTTCTGGCCCTGGTGCAGATATTTCTGCCTGCCGGGGCGCGGACGATGGAGTTCGGCCTGGGCTGGAACGCCGGGGCCCGCGACCAGACGCCTGCCTCGCATAACCCTGTCGTCGGTCGCCTCGAAAGAGCCCAGACCAACCTCTATGAGACCCTGCCGCTGTTCATCGGCGCTGTCCTGATCGCCCACGTCACGGGGGCGGAGAGCGCTCTGACCCTGTGGGGCGCCGCCCTCTATTTCTGGGCGCGCGTCGCCTATATTCCGCTTTACGCTTTTGGCGTGCCCTACATCCGGTCGCTGGTCTGGCTGGTCTCGCTCGCGGGACTGATCATGATCTTCGCGGCCCTTTTCATCTGATCCGAGACTCGATTGACCCCTGCCGCCCGCCTCGCCGCCGCCGCCTCCGTCCTCGACAGCATCGCCCACAGCCGCCAGCCGGCCGAGGTGGTGCTGAAGGCCTGGGCCGCCGCCAACCGCTATGCGGGGTCCAAGGATCGTCGCGCCATCGCCGATCGCGTCTACAAGGTCATCCGCGCCCGTGGGCGTCTGGTCTGGGCTATGGGCGGGCGTGAAGACGGCCGCGCCCTGGTCATCGGCTCGCTGTCGCTGATCGACGGCCTGCCGCTGGACGAGATCGAGCTGCTGCACGCGGGCGACGGCTATGGCCCGCGTCCGTTGTCCAAGCAGGAGCGCGCCCGCATCACCGCCGGGCCGGGCGAACTGCCAGGCTGGGTCGCCGCCGGCCTGCCCGAGTTTGTGGTCGAGGACTTCAAGATCACCTTCGGCGACCGCTGGACCGAAGAGGCTCACGAACTGATGGCGCCGCGCGCGCCCATCGACCTGCGCGTCAACCTGGCCAAGACGACGGTGGCAGGCGTTGAGGCGGAACTGACCGAGGCCGGGCTGTCGCCCACGCGCACGCCCTGGTCGGCCGCGGGTCTGCGTCTGTCGGCCGAGCCGCCGCCGAACGTCCAGGCGCTGGAGGCCTTCAAGCAGGGCCATATCGAAATTCAGGACGAAGGCAGTCAGGTCGCCTGCTGGCTGACGGGCGCCCGGCCCGGCATGACGGTCGTCGATTACTGCGCTGGCGGCGGCGGCAAGACCCTGGGTCTGGCCATGCTGGGCCAGCCCGTCGTGACCAAGGCCGCCGTGGCCGAGGCGCCCGCCGCCCCGGTCGCCGTCTGGTCGCCGGTCGGCGGGGACGGGCAGGGGGCTGTGGTCCAGCCCAAGCCCAAGGCCAAGCCGGTTGTCGAGAGCGGCATCCGCCTGTTCGCCTATGACGTAGTGCAGAAGCGCCTGGACAATATCCGTCCGCGCCTGAGCCGCGCCGGCGTCGCCGCCGACCTGCGTCTGCTGGGTCAGAACGGCGGCGGGGTCGAGGACCTGGTGCGTCAGGCCGACGTGGTCCTGGTCGACGCGCCATGCAGCGGTTCGGGCACCTGGCGTCGTCGTCCCGAGGACGCCTGGCGTCTGAAGCCGGAGGAGATCGAGCGGCTGCACGCCTTGCAGGTCCAGATTCTGGATCGCGCCTCGGCGCTGGTGAAGCCGGGCGGGCGTCTGGTCTTCGTCACCTGCTCCATGCTGCGCGGCGAGAACGAGGCCACGGCCGACGCTTTCGAGGAAAACCACCCCGAGTTCGCCCCAGTCCCGGTGGCCGAGGCGCTGAAGGCCGCCAACCTGACCGATGCGGCGCGTGAGCGTCTGGGCGCGCTTGCGGCTGGCGGTCATCGCCTGCGCCTGTCGCCGGCCTCGACCGGCACCGACGGCTTCTTCGCCGCCGTCTATGAGCGGACGGCGTGAGCGAGGGCCTGTCCCAGGACATCTATGGCCTGACGGTTCTGCCCGTCATGGCGGCGCCGGCTGAGTACGGCGCCGCCCTTCAGGCGCGGATCACGCCGCTGATGACCGGCATCGGCCCGGTCGAGGCGGCCATCGCCCTGACGGCGGCCCTGACGCGGCTGGAGGCCGACGACGTCCTACCGGACCTGATCGTCTCGCTGGGGTCGTGCGGGTCGCGTGATCTGGCGCATGCGGCGGTCTATCAGGCCTCGTCGGTCAGCTACCGCGACATGGACGCCAGTCCGCTGGGCTTCGAGAAGGGCAGGACGCCTCTGCTCGACCTGCCCGCCGTCCTGCCCCTGCCTTGCCCCATCCCCGGTGTGCCGACCGCGACTCTGTCGACCGGCGCCAATGTGGTCTCGGGCGCCGCCTATGACGCCATCGACGCCCAGATGGTGGATATGGAGACCTTCGCCCTGCTGCGTGTGGCGCAGACCTTCGGTGTGCCGCTAATCGCCCTTCGCGGCGTCAGCGACGGCAAGAGCGAGCTGTCGAAGCTTGAGGACTGGACCGAGTATCTGCATCTGGTCGACGCCAACCTGGCCGCCGCCTGGGACCGGCTGTCCGAGGTGCTGACGACGCAAGGACTGGCCGCATTGGCCGATGTGCCCGCCTCGCGACTTGATCCCGACGTCTTCACCCGTCAAGAACCCGCCCCATCAACGCCCGCTTCGGATTCTGAGCCCTCATGACCGCGCCCCACACCCACGAAGCCGTCCTGATCGTCGATTTCGGCAGTCAGGTGACGCAACTGATCGCGCGCCGCCTGCGCGAAGCCGGCGTCTATTGCGAGATCCATCCGTTCAACAAGGCGGGCGAGGCGCTGAAGGCGGTGTCGCCCAGGGCCATCATCCTGTCGGGCGGTCCCAACTCCACGACCGACGCCGACAGCCCCAAGGCTGACCACGCCCTGTTCGAGGCCGGCGTGCCGGTGCTGGGCATCTGCTACGGCGAGCAGACCATCTGCGCCGAGCTGGGCGGCAAGGTCGAGAGCGGCCACCATCGCGAGTTCGGCCGCGCCGAGATCGTCATCACCCGCGAAAGTCCGCTGTTCGCCGGCATCGGCGCCGTCGATCACCGCGAGACGGTGTGGATGAGCCACGGCGACCGCGTCACCGCCATCCCCGAAGGCTTCCACGTCATCGCCACCTCGGAAGGCGCGCCCTACGCCGCCATCGCCAACGAGGAGCGCAAGATCTACGGCGTGCAGTTCCACCCCGAGGTGATGCACACCCCGCGCGGCGCCGTGATCCTGAAGAACTTCACCCACGGCATCGCCGGCCTGACCGGCGACTGGACCATGGCCGCCTATCGCGACGAGCAGATCGCCAAGATCCGCGAACAGGTCGGCTCGGCCAAGGTGGTCTGCGGCCTGTCGGGCGGCGTGGACTCATCTGTCGCCGCCGTCCTGATCCATGAGGCGATCGGCGATCAGCTGACCTGCGTCTTCGTGGACACTGGCCTGCTGCGCAAGGACGAGGCGACCCAGGTCACCACGCTCTTCCGTGAGCACTACAACATCCCGCTGGTGCATGTTGATGCGTCGAAGGAATTCCTCGGCGAGCTCGCTGGGATTTCGGACCCGGAGACCAAGCGCAAGACCATCGGCCGCGTCTTCATCGAGATCTTCGATCGCGAGGCCGCCAAGATCGAAGGCGCCGAGTTCCTGGCCCAGGGCACCCTCTATCCCGACGTGATCGAGAGCGTCTCGGCCACGGGCGGCCCCTCGGCGGTGATCAAGAGCCACCACAATGTCGGCGGCCTGCCGGACTTCATGAAGCTGAAGCTGGTCGAGCCGCTGCGTGAGCTGTTCAAGGACGAGGTCCGCGCCCTGGGCCGCGAACTGGGCCTGACCGACGCCTTCGTCGGACGCCACCCCTTCCCGGGGCCGGGCCTGGCCATCCGTATCCCCGGTGAGATCACCCCCGAAGCGGTCGCCACCCTGCAGGACGCCGACGCCATCTATCTGGAAGAAATCCGCAAGGCCGGTCTCTACGACGACATCTGGCAGGCCTTCGCCGTCCTGCTGCCGGTCAAGACGGTCGGCGTCATGGGCGACGCCCGGACCTATGAAAAGGTCCTGGCCCTGCGCGCCGTCAGCTCGACCGATGGCATGACCGCCGACTTCTTCCAGTTCCCCTGGGACATCCTGGGCAAGACGGCCACGCGCATCATCAACGAAGTCCGCGGCGTCAACCGCGTCGTCTATGACGTGACTTCCAAGCCCCCCGGCACGATCGAGTGGGAATAATTCAGGCCTTTCGGCAGCTTTCGGTATCGCTTTCGAAAACTTCCATAAGGCACTGACGTAAAAGTGAATTTTGACGAGACCCTTCGAAGCCTTTCGGAGGGTCTCTTTTTTGTGATGACGGCTTTCCTGACGGTCTCGCGTCCGTTGCCTTCGCTGCCCCTGATTCATACCGTCACCCCGTCCAGGGCGTCCTGACGGTCTTTTTTTCGAAACAAGTTTTTGAATTGTTTGCGAAAAATGACCGTGGAGGACCCCGAAAACGCCTGACGGTCTTTTGGAAGGGGAAATGGCATGCTTACCGACGCAGAACTGAGGAATACGCGAGGAAAATCAAAGGCGTATAAAAAGACCGACAGGGACGGTCTTTACGTGCTCGTAACACCGTCAGGAGGCATCGCCTTCAAGTACGACTACCGCTTCAACGGGCGGCGCGAGACGGTCACTTTCGGGTCCTACGGGCTGACCGGCCTGTCGCTCGCAAGGGCCCGGGAGAAGCTCATCGACGCCAAGCGGATGATCGCCGAAGGCGTGTCTCCGGCTCTGGAAAAGCAGCGCGCCAAGAGGCGGCTCCGGGAGGCCCGCGACTTCGCCCATGTGGCGCAGAAGTGGATGAACGAGGCGCCCATGGCGGACAGCACGCGCAACATGCGGCGGTCCATCTTCAACCGGGAGGTCTTGCCGCAATGGCGCAACCGGCTGCTGGGCGAGATCACGCCGGATGACCTGCGCGCCCACTGCAAGTCTATCGTGGAGCGGGGCGCTCCGGCGACGGCCATTCATGTCCGGGACATCGTCAAGCAGATCTACGCCTGGGCCATCCTCCATGGCGAGAAGATCGACAACCCGGCTGATGGGGTGGCACCTGCGGCGATCGCGCGCTTCCGCCCACGCGACCGGTCGCTGTCTCCGTCCGAGATCCGGATCATGCTCGGGCTGCTGGGGGAGGTGGCCACCCTGCCGACGATCCGCCTAGGCCTGAAGTTCATCCTGCTGAGCATGGTCCGCAAGAGCGAACTGCAGGACGGGACCTGGGACGAGGTGGACTTCGACAACGCGGTCTGGTCGATCCCGAAGGAGCGGATGAAGCGGTCGCGGCCCCACAACGTCTATCTGTCGACCCAGATGCTCGACATCCTGGTCGCTCTGAAGACCTGCTCCGGAAACTCCCGCTACATCCTGCCGTCGCGCTATGACGCCGACGCGCCCATGTCACGCGCGACCTTCAACCGGGTGACCATGGCTATTGCGGAACGCGCCCGGGAGCAGGAACTGCCGCTGGAGCCCTTCACTGTCCACGACCTGCGGCGGACGGCCTCGACCTTGCTGCACGAGATGGGCTTCAATTCGGACTGGATCGAGAAGTGCCTCGCCCACGAGGAGCGATCGTCACGCGGCGTCTACAACAAGGCCGAGTTCGAGATGCAGCGCCGGCATATGGCCCAGGAGTGGTCGAACGCCGTGGACGCCTGGGAGCAGGGGCGGGGCTGGACGCCGGCCCTGGCTATCCCTGAAACGGAAGGGCCCCGTTTCGATCCACGTCCCTGACCGGGCGCGAGACGCGCCTGTGAACATCCGGAGGCGGCGCCCTGCGGATGGGTTTTGTGCGGCGAAGCGCCAGCCAGGCCTCGACCTCGTCGAGGTCCCAGACGACGCAGCGGGGCGTCAGGAGAAAGCGCTTCGGAAACTCGCCGCGCTGTTCCATCTCCCAGATGGTGCTGTCAGCCAGGGGCACCATCTGCCTCAACTGGGTCTTTCTGATCGACCGCCTTAGCGGAGGGTCGGAACGGGTCATCGCCTCACTCCCTGAAATCAGGAGGAATCGAAGGCGAAAGCGGACGTCGCGACAAGCCGTGAGATCTACGGCCGTCGATCTGCGGGGCGCTATCCCTCGAGAGGAAGCGCTTCAACCACGCCGCTGGTCCAGGCCATGCCGTGGACCTGACCACCGGGGTTCCATCCGACGTTCCGGCCTGCAGCGGTCGAGCGCAAGGTAATGATGCAACGCCCGGGCGCGTCGCTCGCAGGTGCGCTGTCGTCGACAGGGCGAATGCCGAGGATTGATCCGCCGAAATAGGAGGGTTGTCCCTTGGTCTCGTGGAAGTAGACCTCGCCGTCTTCCAGAGCGCTGATGTCTTCCGGAGTGAGCAGCCAGGCCTCGCTCTCGTAGACGCCGGCCTTCGGGTCCAGACAGCGGATGCCAGCGCTGGCCCTGCAGATGAAGTGAATGCTCGAGGACATGTCGTTTGTGACCTTTTTGTCTTTTTCTTCCTGAGGATAACCGCGAGTCGACGGACGACGTCATCCAGAATGCGCGCTAGAGCCCGTGCAGCGAGCCGGAATTGTTCCGGCGGCGGCGCGGGATGCAAAGGCGACCGAAACTGTCGTGATTTGGCTTTATCGATCATCGGTATCGATATTTGCTGCACGTTAAAGGTGCACGGCCTAATCGGGGTCGGGGTGACTATGAGGTTGGGGTTGGGTTCTCTGCAGGAAGAATGCGTCCGGACGGCGGGGCGACCGTGACGGACGTGCTGGAGCGTAAGGCGACCTTGTCGCCGCTGTTCAGGATGGCTGTCCTGAAGGGCGTCGAGGCGTCCGTGTTGCTGCACATCCGGCGCGGAGCGCCGGTGAACGGCTGCGATGATCGCGGTCGTACGCCCCTCATGCTGGCGGCCGCCGCCGGCCGTCATGCAATCTGCCTGCTTCTTCTGTCCGAGGGGGCAGAGGTCGCTCTTGCGGGTCCTGACGGCAGGACGGCGGCCGATATGGCCGAAGCGGAAGGCCATGCGGCGCTCGCGGCGGCCCTGCGTCCGGCAAGGGAACGAAAGACCGCGCCGGAGCCGGTCGCACCGGTCATCGAGGAAGCGCCCGTCGAGGAAGCCGACACCGGCGGGTGGCTGGCCGAAGCGGACGTCTCGACGCCGGATTCCGACCTGTCCCTGACCACAACGGTGGCCGCTGTCCAGGACCAGATCTCGCAGCATCGCATGGCGCGCGCGGACGACGCCTGGGCCGCGGCGGACATCGCCATTCCGCTCGGCAAGCGCATGGGGCGCCCCGCGGCGGTCCTGCCCCGGGGCGTCGAAGGTCTGTTCGCGACGGCTCTGGCGACCGGACGCATCTGCGAGACCTGGCTGGAGCAAAGGCTTCCGTCGGCGGACGCCGGGCAGATGGACCTGGTCCGCAATGTTCTCGACGCCGCGGGTGTGGAAGTCGAACCGGCCGGATTCTGGAACAAGGCCGTGCCGCCGCCGACGCGGCGTGACCGCGCGGGTGCGGATGACGTCCAGGAGGCGGTCGACCTGCTGGCGAACCTGATCGAGGACTCCCTCGAACCCTTCGACATCTACAGGACCATGACCGACGGCCTGGCGGCCTTCGGACGTGATGAGGAAGAAAGACTGTTCCGGACGCTCGGGGACGCCCGCCGGGCCCTGATGCTGGCGCTGAACGCAGGCCGCGGCGCCCTTGTGGAGTGGCTCGAGGCGGAAGAAGCCGATGACGGCTACGCCGGGGGCGATGAAGAAGACATCGACGAGGAGGGCGAGGCTGACGGGGAGGGGGTCAGCGCGGCTGACCAGACCGACCTTCGCAGGTTCCTGGACCAGTCAGACATGGATGGACGCGAGACCGTCGCTCCTCCCTATGCTGCTCTCGCCCGTCTGCTGGAAGGCGGGGCCGCTGGCGGGATCAGCGAAGCCGTCGCAGGTCCCGTGCGCAAGGCGCTCTACCGCTACGGACAGGCGCGCGACCGGATCGCCGGCGCCAATCTGAAACTCGTGCCCTGGCTGGCGCGGCGCTACCGCCGTCACGGCCTGCCGCTGATGGACCTGGTCCAGGAGGGCAATATGGGCCTGCTGAGGGCCATCGACCGCTTTGATCCGTCCCGCGGCAACCGCTTTTCCACCTATGCCGTCTGGTGGATCCGTCAGTCCATGACGCGGGCGATCGCCGACCAGGCCCGGATCATCCGCGTGCCGGTCCATATGATGGATACCGTCCGCCAGGTTGAACGCGCCCGGCGCGATCTTGAGGCCGGCGGTCACGGTCAGGTCACCGCCGGGGACCTGGCCGAAAAGCTGCTCATGCCGCTCGAGAGGGTGACCAAGGCGCTCCGGATCATTCCGGACCCGGTGTCGCTCGGGACCTTGTCCGGGGTGGAGTTCGAGGACTCGAACCAGGCCTCGCCCTTCGATACGGTCGCCGCTTCCGGTCTGCGCGAGATCACCGCCCGGGTGCTTTCCACCCTCTATCCCCGCGAGGAGCGCGTGCTCAGGATGCGCTTCGGGATAGGTAACGACGAGGACCACACCCTGGAGGAGGTCGGGCAGCAGTTCGACGTCACCCGTGAACGGATCCGTCAGATCGAGGCCAAGGCGCTTCGGAAACTGAAACACCCCAGCCGCAGCCGCCTGCTCAGGAGCTTCCTTGATGCATGACACCTCCCTGCGCGGGCGCCGCTCGCGAAGCGCCCCTCCGCGCGCCAGCGCCATGGTCGAGGCCCTGCGCGGGCTTGGATACTCGCCCGCGACCGCGATCGCCGACATCATCGACAACAGCATCGCCGCCGGCGCCTCGGTGGTCGACCTCGGCTTCGTCTGGAAGGGCGAGGACAGCTTCATCACCCTCCTGGACAACGGCCGGGGCATGGACGAGCAGGCGCTCGACACGGCCATGCGACTGGGCGAACGCAGCCCGCTGGAGGAAAGGAACGCAGACGATCTCGGACGTTTCGGCCTCGGTCTGAAGACCGCCTCCTTCTCCCAGGCCCGGCGCCTCACCGTGGCCTCCCGTCAGGAAGGCGGGCCGACGCTCGCCCTGCACTGGGATCTCGACGTCCTGCGCGACGACCCGGCGGGCGCATGGTCGCTTCTCGAGGGCGCGGCGGAAGGATCGCAGGAGAGGCTTTCCGGCCTGGAGACCGTCCCGTCGGGCACCCTGGTCCTGTGGGAGTTGATGGATCGCATCGTGCCGCCCGGCGTCCGCGAGCAGGACTTCCTGGATCTGATCGACCGGATCGAGCAGCATCTCGCCATGGTCTTCCACCGCTTCATCGAGAAGCGTCGCCTGGCCATCAGGATCAACGGGCGCGCCATCGCCGCATGGAATCCCTTCCTCGAGCACAGGTCCGATACCTGGCGATCCGGGACCGACACCTTCCTCGTCAACGGCAGCCCGGTCAGCGTCGAGGGCTTCGTCCTGCCGCACCGCGACCGGCTGGACGCGAAGACGCGCGACAGCGCCGCCGGCCCGGACGGCTGGACGGCGCAGCAGGGCTTCTACGTCTATCGCAACGAACGCCTCCTGGTGGCCGGCCACTGGCTGGGCCTCGGCAAGGGCCGCGGCTGGACCAAGGACGAGCCCTTCCGTCTCGCCCGCATCCGTCTGGACCTGCCCAACAGCGCGGACGCCGACTGGAAGATCGACATCCGTAAATCCACGGCCCGGCCGCCGGTCGATGCGCGGGTGCGGCTGTCCGTCTTCGCCGAGGACGTCCGCGAGCGCGCCCGCAAGGTCTTCGCCTTCCGCGGCAAGCCCCAGACGACCGGCGGCCGCAGCCCTGTCGTCCAGGCCTGGCGCGCCGATCGTCTGGCCGGAGGGGTTCGCTACCGGATCGACGCGGACCACCCCGCGGTCGCCGGCGTGCTCGAGCACGCCGGGCCGCTGAAGGCCGATATCGCGGCCATGCTGGCGGTCATCGAGGCGACCGTGCCGGTGCAGCAGATCTGGCTGGATACGGCCGAGGCGAAGGATACGCCGAAGGCCGCGCCGGACCGCCCGCCGACGGACGAAGAACGCAGGATGCTGGAGACCGTCTTCAGGAACCTCGTCAGCCGCAAGGGCTACAGCGTCGAGCAGGCGCGCAACAAACTCCGGTCCAGCGAGCCTTTCGACGCCTGGCCCGATGTTGTCGACACCCTCATTCTCACCCCTTCGGAGTAGACGTCTTGCCCAACGCAAAAGTCGTCAAATTCGCCCAGGAACTTCTCAATGACGAGAAGCCGGACGGCATCAGCCCTGCATTGATCAACGACAAGATCGACGAGGTGCTCGCCTTCAAACCTGCCTGGCGCGAGGGGCTGAACCGTGATGCCGCGATAACCGAACTGATCCGACGCTTCAGCGGCTGGATGAGCGCGGACACGTCCATCAGCAGCCTGGAGGGCCACAAGGCCTGGCTGGAGGCCGACAGGAAGGGCGACTGGCGCTACTGGCAGCGCTATCGCGAATACGTGGAAGGCAAGATGTCGGTTTCCGCCGTCGACGCGCTCGACGACTCCACCGACAACATCCTGGGCCTTCTGGAAGACCCGCAGCGCGACGGCCCCTGGGACCGGCGGGGTCTGGTCGTCGGCCACGTCCAGTCCGGCAAGACGGGCAATTACACGGGCCTGATCTGCAAGGCCGCCGACGCCGGCTACAAGATCATCATCGTGATGGCGGGGCTGCACAACAACCTGCGCGCCCAGACCCAGATGCGGCTCGACGAGGGCTTCCTCGGCTACGAGACCCATCCCATCGCCGAGGATATCCGGACCATCGGAGTGGGCCTGATTGACGGTGACCCCAAGATCCGTCCCAATTATGTGACCAACCGGACCGAGAAGGGCGACTTCAACACGGCGCGGGCGAGGACCCTGGGCATCAGCCCGGAACAGCGTCCCTGGCTGTTCGTCATCAAGAAGAACAAGACGGTCTTGGAGCGCCTTCTCGCCTGGATCCGCGATCACGTGGCCGACGCCCAGGAAGCGGAAACCGGCCGCAAGCTGGTGACCAGGCTGCCGCTCCTGCTCATCGACGACGAGGCGGACAACGCCTCCGTCGATACGGGAGACCAGGACTATGACGACGACGGCGCGCCGGATCCCGAACACCAGCCGACCGCGATCAACAGCCTGTCGCGCAAGATCCTCAACACCTTCACGCGCTCGGCCTATGTCGGCTACACGGCCACGCCCTTCGCCAATATCTTCATCCACGAGCGCAACGAGACGAAGGAAGAGGGCAAGGACCTCTTCCCGACCTCCTTCATCGTCAACCTGGGCGCGCCGTCCGTCTATGTGGGCCCGGCCCAGGTCTTCGGTCTGCAGTCCCCGGAAGGACGCACCCCGGGGCTGCCGCTGTTCCGTGCGGTTTCCGACCACGCCTCCGAGGACGGCAAGTCGGGCTGGTTGCCGCCCTCTCACAAGAACGGCTACCGGCCGGTGAACGACCGCCAGAGCGGTCTACCGGAAAGTCTTGAAAAGGCGATTGATTCCTACTTCCTCGCCTGCGCCGTGCGCCGCCTGCGGGGCCAGGCCGCCGACCATTCGTCCATGCTGATCCATGTGACGCGCTTCACCTCGGTGCAGACCGAGATCCGTCGGCGCGTGGCGGACCTGGTCTCCGGCATGAGCCAGCGCCTGTCGCGCCGGATCGGCCATGAGGAGGTCGAGGTCCGCCTGAAGGCTCTCTGGATCGATGACTTCATTCCGACCAGCGAGCGGGCGGCGCGTGAATTCCCCGGTTTCGCCGACCATGGCGATATGCCGTCCTGGGACGAGGTGCTCGCGATCCTGCCCGCCGTGGTCGCCGACACCGACGTGCGCATGATCAACGGCACGGCCAAGGACGCGCTGGACTACGCCGATCACAAGGAAAAGGGCCTGCAGATCATCGCCGTCGGCGGCGACAAGCTTTCGCGGGGCCTGACCCTGGAGGGCCTGTGCACCAGCTACTTCCTGCGCACCTCGAAAATGTACGACACCCTCATGCAGATGGGGCGCTGGTTCGGCTATCGCCCCGGCTATATCGACCTGTGCCGCCTCTATACGACCGAGGAACTGGGCGACTGGTTCGGCCATATCGCGGACGCGGCCGAGGAATTGCGCGAGGAGTTCGACCTCATGGTGGCCTCGGGCGGCACGCCCCGCGACTATGGCCTCAAGGTCCAGTCCCATCCGGTCCTGATGGTGACCTCCCAGACGAAGATGCGCGCCGCGCGAAGCCTGATGCTGTCCTTCAGCGGTCAGGTCTCGGAAACCGTCTCCCTCTTCGCGGATGACAAGGTGCTCCAGGGCAATCTCGACGCCACGAAAGATCTCGTGCGCCGGCTCGGCCCGGGGGAGGACGATCCGGTACGCAAGCGCGGGGACAGCGAGCAGAAGTGGAAGGGGCGCCTCTGGGAAGGGGTGTCGTCCACCGAGGTCATCGACTTCCTCGGCGCCTACAAGACCCATCCGGAAGCCCTCAAGGTCAACAGCGTCCTCCTGGCGGAGTTCATCGCGAAGATGAACGAGGTCCAGGAGCTGACGTCCTGGACGGTGGCGGTCGTCGGAGGCGGCCAGGGGGAGGCCGAGGAGCTGGCGCCGGGATTCAAGGTGGACATGCTCAGGCGCAAATCGACCGGCAAGGCCGGGCGCTACGCGATCGGCCGTCTGCTGTCGCCGCGTGACGAGACCCTCGATCTCGAAGAGGCCGAATGGAAGGGCGCGCTGGACCTGACCCGGACGATGTGGCGTGAGGATGCGGCTCGCCTGAAGAGCGGCGAGGAGCCCACGGATCCCTCGGGTCCCGCCATCCGCCGCGTGCGCGGCATGGGCGCACAGGACATCAAGGGCCGTCCCGAGCGCGGTCTGCTCCTGATCTACCTCCTTGACCCGGGCGAGGCCGGGGACGAGGCGCTCAAGGGCCTGCCGCCTGTCGTGGCGATCGGCCTCAGCTTCCCCGCGACCAAAAACGGCAAGAAGGTCGAATACAAGGTGAACAATGTCGCCTGGACGCAGGAGTACGGCGGTGCTGACTGATACCCAGGAACTCGAACTCGCCTGGAACGCCCTGTCCGGTCAGGAGCGCGCGGAGGGCTGGGCCACCGTCGCCCTGGGAACGGCGACGGCCCGCTTCCGGGCGGGCATCGTCTATCCGGGGGGAGAGGAGACCCTCCTGATCGGCTTCAACTCGGACGTTGTTCCGAAAAAGGCCGACCTGCCGGAAGGGGCGGGCTTCCGTGTCGAGGTCTCGTCGGAGACCTTCGCGCCCGCCTTCGGGCGCTGGCTGTGCCTGACCCGCCAGAACGGGGCGGGGCGGGACCTCTTCGTCCAGATGGCGGCGGACGTGGTGGCGGCGGTCGCCACGGCGGGCGAGCGGCCGGAGACCTCGCTTCTCGGCCTGACCCTGACCCGGATCCGGGCCTGGCAGGACTTCATGCGTCGACCCCGCAGCGGGGTTCTTCCGCCGGAGGAAGAGACCGGGCTGGCGGGAGAACTGACGGTGCTCTGCCGGCTCATCGAGGGCGGGGCGTCGCCGGCCGGCGTCGTGGGCGCCTGGAACGGGCCCGCCGGCGGTCTGCAGGACTTCCAGACCGAGACCCTCGGGCTGGAGGTCAAGACGACGCTTTCGGTCACGGGCTTCCCGGCGAGGATCAGTTCGCTGGAGCAACTCGACGAACTCGCCGGACGCCCCGTGCTCCTGGCGGCGGTGCGTCTGTGCCTGCAGGAGGACGGCCTGACCCTGCCGGGTCTGGTCGAACGCGCCCGCGGCCTGATGGGGACCGACGGCCGGGCCCTGGCCATGCTCGAGCGCGCCCTCCTGCTGGGGGGCTTCCTCGATGAGGTCGCCGCCCAGTACGTCCGGCGCTTCCATTGCGTCGAGATCCGCGTCTTCGACGTGGACGAGACCTTCCCGCGCCTCGTGCGCAGCGCCGTGCGACCCGAGATCCGGGCCGCGACCTATGACATTGATATCGACCTCGTGACCGCCGCCCCCTTCAGCCTGGGCGACGCCATGGTCCGTGCCGGAGCCTTCTGAATCCCATGACGCTTGAAGAATTCCTCGTCCAGACCCGTTCCGAGGTGGACGCCCTTGTCAGCGACCGGATCGTCGCCGGCGCCTATCTCAGAGGCGAGCAGGCCTTCACCGACATCGTCATGCAACACATGGCCGAGGTCGGGATGACCAATGATCCCCAGGTGCTGCATATCGAGCGCAAGCTGGGCGCCGCCAATCTCAAGCTCAACGGCTACGCCGTCTCCGAGGAGGCGGACCGGCTGGACCTGTTCGTGACGCTCTACGAGGGCCGCGACACGGTGGAGGCCGTGACGGACGCCGAGGTGACGCGGGCGGCCGAACAATGCCTGAAGTTCCTGAACGGCGCCGCGGGCGGCAAGCTGCTCAAGGCGATTGATCCAGCGGACGAGGCCTATGAGTTCAGCCAGACCGTCAACGACTGCTACGACGGCCTGGACCAGATCTGCGTCTACATCCTGAGCGACCGCCAGGCGAAGACCAGGACCTACAAGCCGCGGGATGTGGCCGGGAAGTCGGTCCGTCTGGAGGTGATGGATATCCAGCGCCTCTTCCGGCATTGGTCGGAGGGCAAGCCGCGCGACGAACTCGTGGTCAATTTCGAGGAGGTCTGCGGCTCGGCCCTGCCGTGCGTCTATGTGCCGGGCGAGAACGACGACTATGACTACGCCCTGACCGCCATCCCGGGCGCGGCCCTGCGCCAGTTGTACGAGAAGTTCGGCGCCCGCCTGCTCGAGGCCAATGTCCGCTCCTTCCTCAGCCAGACCGGCAAGGTGAACCAGGGCATCCGCGACACCCTGCGCGACGAGCCCGAGCGCTTCATGGCCTACAACAACGGCATCGTCCTGATCG
>Ga0308157_10000687_pt1 | contig 95568 bp, 61 predicted proteins | sample PhyBR1_FD_201035 | JGI IMG/M metagenome (GOLD analysis project Ga0308157, IMG submission 201035) | Phyllosphere microbial communities from UC Gill Tract Community Farm, Albany, California, United States - DLSLB.R1 | ecosystem: Host-associated > Plants > Phyllosphere > Unclassified | place: USA...
TTGGGCAATGTGCGCTTAAGCTATGACAGGACGCTGGCCATTAAAGAGGAAAGCAACTACTATCCTTTCGGAATGAAGCACGAAGGATATAATGCTGTAAAAACTGGAGTTGAAAATAAGTATAAATTCAATGGGAAAGAGCTGCAGGATGAGAGTATTGGTGGCTCTCAGTTGAACTGGTATGACTATGGGGCAAGAAATTATGACCCTGCACTTGGTAGATGGATGAATATTGACCCTTTAGCGGAGCAAAGCAGACGATGGACGCCATATAATTATGCTTATAATAATCCAGTCTTTTTTATTGACCCTGATGGGATGCAGGCAAAGGCAACCTATGGAGTTGATTCCAACGGAAACGTAAAGAAATTAGATGATAAGAAGTACTTTGATGAAAACAAAAAAGAAGTCGACCGACTTTATGCAACAGATAATTCTGGCAAAAAAACATCAAAATCAATTGACGTTGAGAAGGGAGTTCTCGCGGGTAAAGAAACGAAGGCGGGTTCAGATACTTACTTTATGAAACAAGGCGAGGGAGCTACGAAGCTTTTTGAATTTTTTGCAGAAAATACTAAGGTCGAATTTGGTAAAATAGATGAAAATAAGAACAACACTTGGATTGTAACTGACCATCTGAAAGGGCGTATCCCATCAGGAGACAAGCTGTTACGGAATTTAGCAGATTCTCAAGAAGGAGCTGGCTTCAATTATATATACACACATAGTCATCCAAATGTTCCAAGTGGGTCTGCGAGAGCATCTGGTTTTACTAAGTCTGACCCTGATTATGGTGGTGGTGATAAGGGTTTTGTTACCTCTCTTTCTAAAGAATTTCCTAAAGAATCAATACAAACCAGAGTTTACGATGCAAGAACACAATCATATATAAATTTTAATAAAAATGGCTATACAATACCTGTCAAAAAGAAATAATTTTATAATAGGTTTTGCGTGTATTTTAATTATTTTTCTCTCGTGTGATACCAAGCGAGTTTTAAATGTTGAAGAAGTATTTGCGTTGAAACCTTCTCATGCTTTGTCAAATTTAACCATTTCCAAATTCATAGAAGACTACAAAACTAAAGAATTGAATGATAAAATTGATGATACATATATAATATACATAATCAATGATGATACTCAAAGTAAAATAAGCATAGCAAAAGTTTATTTCCCTGAGTTCAGGAAAGTGGTCTACAGGTTTAAAAACCTACGAGAGTTAAAAGGCTATCTAAAATATGAAAATGACTTGGTTCTTCTTTATGGGGATGTAGACAATTTTTTCAAAGAAAACACTAAACCAATAGATATTATGTATAATGAATACAAGGGAACAGAATCAGTAAACTATGAACCGCATTTTATTGATTATTACATAATGAATTCAAAATAATTTTTGTATTAATTTACGATAGCTAGTAATGAGTAAAGTGTATTTGCACTTAATTATCGCATCTAAAATCTACAGACTGTCAATGATTTATATTAGTATCGTATGAAAATTACAAAATCTTCGGGTTTCCAAAATCAAAAAAGCCACTTTATCAACCGAGTGGCTTTTGATTTTAACACTTTTTGTATTATTCTTATTCTTCTTGAATTGCAGTAAAAATACCTTTAGTGACGTTGAAAAATCTTTCTTTTATCTGAGCACCGTTACAGAATCCTATGTTAAAATATCCATTGCTATTGCTTAGGCTATTAATGGTAAATTCTCTGTTGCAAATGCATACAGTCAGGCAAAGTCGTCAGTAAGCAGAACGTATGTGAGACAAAAACAGCAGTAGCTAAAACTTATAACGATACTAAAAAAATAGTTGTTGAAACAACAAATAAAGCTGTAGTTTCAACAAAAGAGACATTGAAAGATGGACAAAAATGGGTTAAGGATAAATAAAGTCTCAATTCTTCAATTTTCTTTAATAAATTCTTATTCATCTCGGCCGTCATAAAACCATTCTTTTTCTATTTCGTGAGCTGAAGGGATTTCCGGCAAATGACTATTCTCCTAATATACTCTTCAACCTCCTGTAATGATTTTAATTTATAGCCTTTTGCAAAGACATAGCCAGGCCAATTCCATGCAGTGCCGGATTTCACTGCAACTTCTTCACAGCCAATAGTGCCGCTTACTGCAAGCTTATTTCCATTTGAATTGCTTGCGCCAATAGAAACTGCTCCCGTATTCCTATCAAAACTCATAAATTGCAATCCCTGGCTGGTTCCATTTCTTCTAAAAATATCTAAATTTCAGTTTGTCAAATTATCATAAAATGCCCAGCCATATTTGGCATCAGTTGGATTTACTGAATTTAAAACAGCCAAAAAAGGTATAGAACTGCTAGCTCCCTGATTAAAAAGAGAGGAGCGCTTCCTCCCTCTGTCAGCATAGAATTTGGATTTCCAATTCCAACATTTCCATTTAATTCAAAAATATTTTGAGAAAAACCGCTTTGGGTGCATAAAACTATTAGTGCAATTTTCAATCTCCATTTGTCTTATTTTTAGATGGAATTATCTGACTTTTTAACTCTACATTCTCCTTTTCAACTTTATCCAAGCGCTTGTTTTGTTCAATTACATATAAGGTCAGCTCTTCAATTTTCTGCAGAAGCTTGGCATTCATCTCTCCCAGATTAATACCATCTTTCAAGACCTCTTCTTCACTTGGAATATTTTCCAAATGCCCTTTCTCAGCAATATGCTTCTCCACTTCTTCAAGTGTCGGCAGGGCATAATCTTTTTTAAAGACAAAATCTGGCCAGCTCCAACCATCCATATCCACTTTCACTTCTTGCGAGTGGATTGTGCCATTGACATCAAGTTTGTTGTTTGGGTTTGCAGTGCCAATGCCTACATTTCCGTCACTGCCCCTCATGTAGAGAATATTATCACGCTGGCCTCCTCCTGTATGGGCCCCAAAATTTATATACCCTTTGGCTCCGTCATATCCCATATCTAGTCTCGCGACCCCACCACTGTTTATCCATGTATTATGAACGTTATCATTACTGATTTGGAGGCTTCCAACATTCAAGGGATTTTGTCCAAAACTACTTTCTATCGCTAATAGAGCCAGTGCTATTATTATTTTTTTCATCATTATCGCGTTCAATTTTTTTTATTCTTTCTTCTAAAATTCTCTGATTGCTCTGGAGCTGCCCATTTTCTTTTTTCATTACCCCATTCTCCTTCTTAAGCTCGATCATATACAGAGTCAATTCCTCAATTTTCTGGAGAAGCTTGGCATTCATTTCTCCAAGATTTATTCCGTTCTTCAAAACCTCCTCTTCACTTGGGATATTCTCCAAATGCCCTTTCTCTACAATATGCTTCTCCACTTCTTCAAGCGTTGGCAGACTGTATTCTTTTTTAAATACAAAATCTGGCCAGCTCCAACCATCCATATCCACTTTTACTTCTTTGGAATGGATCGTTCCATTTACGTCGAGTTTATTCTGTGGATTTGATATGCCAATTCCTATATTTCCATATTCATTGATACGCATCCTTTCTACTCCGCTTGATGAAAAACCTAAAAAGCCGCCACTAGCAGATGACCCTCTATAGAATGAGATAAAACCATTTTCTTCTTGATTATCATACTTCATTCCTAATCTAAAAGCTTCTACATTTATAGGCTGAGTTGTTATGGATTTTGCATATAGAGAAAAAGCAGCCTCACTACTATTTGCTAAAATAGTTCCGTAAGAATTATCCCCGTTATTAACATGGAGTTTAGCTTGGGGATTGAACGTTCCAATTCCCACATTTCCATTTGATTTGATTGCCATTTTTATGCTCTCGTTTGTCACAAAATTAATTGCACCATGATCACCTCCTTTTTTGTTGTTTATAATATTCAGATCAAAATAACTTCCAAATCTTAAGCCGTTTAGGGTATATCCAGAATTAACTTCTAAATCACAATTATCATGATATCCTAAACGAATAATACTGCTTCCTCCTGTACCTGTTCCTAATCTGGAAAAGGAAGCAATTACTTCATTATTATTTGTATTTAAAGAATTCAAAACTTCAAATTTTGCAGTAGGGTTTTTAACGCCAATTCCGACATTTCTTTCACTCGACATTGTCAAGGCAGTGCCCCAAGTGCCGTAATCAAAATCTAAAAAAGCATTATCAGCATTATCGCGAGAGATAATATTCCAAGGCCCGCCAGTATGGCGATAAGGCGTCAGCATCATACGGGTAATTTGCCCTTCACCTGATGGGGAAATCTGATTCCCAATTTTTAAAGAGGAATCAAAATTTACCGGTCCTGAGCTAGGAACTGTGTTTTGTGAGAAAATAAGGTTTGTTACAGCTAGTAAGGCAAATAGTTTAAAATCTTTCATCATAGATTAATTTCGTTTAGTTTTTAGCATTGATATGTCCTTTTTCATTTCAGCATTTTCTTTCTTGATGTTTTCATTCTCTTTTTTCATTTCAATCATATACAGCGTCAGCTCTTCAATCTTCTGCAAAAGCTTGGCATTCATTTCTCCCAGATTAATTCCATTTTTCAAAACCTCCTCTTCACTTGGAATATTCTCCAAATGCCCTTTCTCTGCAATATGCTTCTCCACTTCTTCAAGTGTCGGCAGACTGTATTCTTTTTTAAAGACAAAATCTGACCAGCCACTCATATCAACTTTCACTTCCTGGGAATGGATTGTTCCATTTACGTCTAGTTTATTCTGTGGATGTGATATGCCAATTCCTACATTACCACTATCCATAATAGTAAAACGATTATGACATAATCCTGTCCCACAGCCTAGATTATCATAAGCCCAGAATTGCAAACTATTACCGTATGCTCCTGTCATATTGTAAATTGTCCACGTACTTGCAATTCCATTCGAATTCTTGGAAGGATTAATTAATTGTATTTTTCCGCCTCCATCATCAGAAATAGAGCTTGTTACCATTCCTTGAAACAACGCGCTGCCATATACTTCTAATTTTTGCGTTGGATTTAATGTTCCAATACCAACATTGCCTCCTTTAGCATTTAGGATTAAATTATAGAAAACATTTGGATCATTAAAATCTTGTGGTTGTATCCATCCATAACTTTTGATATTCATTCCAAAATCTAATACTTCGCCTGCGCCGTTTGGAGAAGATTGAAGTCTTAAAATAGCTGTTGAGTTTTGTCCGTTTGCAGGGCCACCTTGATCAATTGCTATCTGATCTCCAACAACTGTCAGCTTTTGTTTTGGTGCAGTTGTACCTATACCCACATTACCGCTTGAAGGAAAAGGATAGGTGTTTTGTGCATAATTTATTTGTGAGACAAAGGCAATAATTAATAAATAAATGTTTTTCATAATATCATTTCTTTTCAATTTTTTCAATTCTTTTTTTCATTTCAGCATTTTCCTTTCTTATTTCTATGCTCTCTTTTTTCATTTCAATCATATACAGTGTCAATTCCTCGATTTTCTGAAGCAGTTTCGCATTCATTTCTCCAAGACTTATCCCGTTCATCAAAACCTCCTCTTCACTTGGAATATTCTCCAAATGCCCTTTCTCTGCAATATGCTTCTCCACTTCTTCAAGCGTTGGCAGACTGTATTCTTTTTTAAATACAAAATCTGACCAGCCACTCATATCCACTTTGACCTCTTGTGAGTGTATAGTTCCTTTAACATCAAGTTCATTCTTTGGATTTGTCGTGCCTATACCGACATTACCATTAGACTGAAAAGTCATTTTTGCTTCATTGCCCATTACATTATCGGAACCTCCAAAACTTAACAATAATTTCCCTTGATCCAATGAGCTGTTAGGAATCCACACAAATCCAGCATTCTGTATTCCATATCCTCCAAAGCAAATTTTTGAGGAAGGCTGCCCCGATACCGCAACAGGATCTCCAAAATAAATATGAGAACCATTTATTCCAGGAACTTTTCTAATAATCATGCTGCCAATTGTCGTATTGCCATTTGAATCTGTCATTAATAATTGCGCCCATCCTCCCCATTTTGAATTTAAAGGGTATGCATTTCTGTAAAAAACACCTCCATCATTAAAATTCAATTGATGGTTGGCACCTCCTGAGTTATCTGTGTCTTCCCATGGCGCAATAGAAAGGCTAGCTGAATAGTTGCCGCTTCCAGGTACGCCTATTGCACTCCGCTCTTTGAAATCAGCTCTAATAGAATGTTCAATAAAATTTGGAGCATCATTAATTTGTCTCGTGTCATTTATTGCTAATGAAGTTGGACTCTGGGCATGAAGCAAATTAGAAAGACAGAATGCTAATAGTGGGAAGATGGTGTTTTTTTTCATCGATGAGCTGTTTATTTTAGTTGTTGTTCAATTTTTGTTAGCCTTTCAGAGAACGATTTAAAAGCGATAATTTCTTTTTCCAATTCTTTAATTTTATCTTCTTGAGAGTAAATTTTTCTATTCTGTTGAATAACGTATAGTGTAAGTTCCTCAATCTTCTGTAAAAGTTTCGAATTCATTTCTCCAAGGCTAATCCCATCTTTCAAAACCTCTTCTTCGCTTGGGATATTCTCCAAATGCCCTTTATCGGCAATATGCTTCTCCACTTCTTCAAGTGTCGGCAGAGTGTATTCTTTTTTAAAGACAAAATCTGGCCAGCTCCAACCATCCATATCCACTTTTACTTCTTTGGAATGGATTGTGCCGTTTACATCCAGTTTATTAGTAGGTCTAATAACTCCTATACCAACATTTCCATTTCGCAGAATACGAACAGAAGCACTATTAGAAATATAACCGGCTACTTTAATATCTGTAAAATCACCTAGAGCATCAGTATAGCCAGTTTCAATTATTGAAGTATTTATCCATCCAGAATTCTCTACCGACAGTTTAACACCATGATTATTTCCAACCGAAAACTTTCCAGCTATATATCCGTTTCCTTCTATTTTTAGATTGCCTCTAGATTCAACATCATTTTTTGAATCTAATATATTACGCCATTCAGACCAACTATTTTGTGCATAAAATGCGGTTCTGTACTTGATTCTGTCATTGTCCGCTCCTGTACCAACAAAATAAAGTTGAGAAACCAGATGGCTCACTCTCCCATTTATTTCTAGCAATGAACCATACTGTGAAGGTGAATTTGCACCATTATAATTATCCCAAAGCTTTATAGACATAGGATCAATGCCAATTCGCGGAAGACTGCTAAAATCTTTTTGCTCCATGGTCCAATTTAAACTTTTTGAACCTAAATTGCCATCAAAAGTTTGGCTATGCAATATAGAATAGAAGAGAATTGCAATTAGAAGTATAGTTCTTTTCATAGATTTATTTTAATTTTTTTTTCAATTTTTGCTAGTCTTTCAAATACCAATTTGAAATTTTGGTTTTCTCTTTTTAATTTATCCATTTCTCTTTTTTGATCAAAAAATTTATTTATTCTGCTCAATCATTTGCAATGTCAATATTTCCATCTCTCAGAATACGAACAAGTGCAACTTTAAATGCATTGCTCCACACCGTTTTTCCACTGTACAAGGCCATACCATGTCTATGGCCCATAAAATAATCCTATCAGTACCATTTCAACACCTGTTAACGTATGTTAAAATTTCGCGCGTAAATAAACAAAAGGATTCTGTATTTTCTTTACGGTATTCCACATTTTTTCAGTTTTTTAAGTTGAAGGGAAAAAATAACCGCAGCGCCAGCCACAGTTTATCGAAGAACTGGCATAAATAAATCCAAGGTTTTCCGAAGAATTGGCTCCGCCACACAGAGTTAAAGCTTCAATCGGGCTGTTTATTGGAATGCAGCGCGGAGCGATTACAGATTAAGATACGTTCCTGTCAAAAACCTAATACTCGATGATTTAAACTGATTAAGCGAACCAGCATAAGAATTTATCTCGGAAATCATTGTATTTAAAACTGTTATACCGTTCCCAACAAGCCTTTAGTTGCCTAAAACCTGTAATTTTTCATTTGTCGCAGCTGTTCCAATTCCAATATTGTTATTAGAAGAAAGTCCTTGAATTGCACCATTTGGTGTATAAATTTGAGCATTTACAACTTTTGTAAAAAGCAGCGCAGCTACCATAACTAATTTTAATTTCATTATTTTTCTATTTTTAAATTTTTTCAACCGCTAATTTAAAATTTCAGCTGCTTTCCAATTTCTTATTTTTATAAAAATTTGTGGTATTATTCCTTTACAAAGTAAAACCATTGCAACTGGAATATTTGAATGCGAATGGGATTGATAACTGGACAATTGTTAATTTTTTACAAAAAAAAAGTAAAACAAAATGGTTAGGCAAGGTTTTTCTGTAAAATTGAATACAGAATAGGTCGGCTAAAAAACAACTCCAAGTGTTAAATTCTTTCTTTCAATATGATTTGTCCCGAAACGTTTGATAGAATGCATTTTCTCATCAAACAGATATCGATAATTTTTCAATCGGTCTGTAAATATCTTTTTTGCTTCTGATAATTTCAGAGTTTCCAAAACACGGTTCAGGGTTTTACTGGTTCGTTTGCCAACATTAAAACTTACAACAGTTCTAGAATTCTTTTCCAATGCATAAACCAGCCAAATGTAATTTTTCTTGTGTCTGATATAAGTGCACAGCTCATCGACTTCATAGGTTTTGCCTTTGCTGATAATTGGCTTAACAATGTTTCTGGCAATTGAGATGATTCTTTTCAATAATGTTGTTGTTGATATTTTCAGTATTCTTGCCGTGCTTCTTATACCTAAACCTTCTTTGGTTAATTGAATAATGTTTTCATTTATATCTGGCTTATAAGCTTGATAAGTATAATTTTCTATAAAACGATAATTACAGATTTTACAATAGTACTGCTGTTTACTGTTTTTTGTTCTGCCATTTTTAACGACCTTTTCGTCGTTAAATTTTGGGCAATTTATATCATCACTAACTCTAAAACACCATGTCGCATTTTTACTCATTTAAGCTAATTTAAGACAATATTAAAACAAAAAAGATGAGCAGTAATACTCATCTTTAAATTATTCATTCCTAAAATTTGCTCAAATTCAAAAGGTTAGAATACTAAAATCTCATATCACTAACTTTGAAACATTACCGATACAGTATTAACTGAACTCTATTTTAACAGTTTGTACGCTTTAACTTGCTATAAAAGCAAAAGCCACTCCATTATGGAATGGCTTTTTTGATTTTGTACAGCCTGAAGGCCGTCTTAATTTTTATTCGATATTACTATAAACATCTGATTTTCTGTAAATGCTATATACAATATTTAACTACCAACACATCTGATACATTACCTCACGTCAGCAGGGTGAACTATCACGATAATATTGTATATACTTGAAAAAACCAAATTAGAAGATAAATGATATAATTTCTAAAAAAAAGAAAACCCTTTGCTAAATAATTACTTTGAAAAGTATCATTTTTATTTAAAAACATAATCAATAGAAAATTAATGCCGTAATGAAAGACAAAAACGACAAAACTAAATACAAGTAAGATAACGAATTTTTCATTATCCATATAACCCAACTTACAGAATAAAGTAAATTGTAATAAACCAAATACAATTATTAAGATTAAAAATAAAATTTTCAATCTTAATTTTAAAATTGGTTTAGATAAAACATTAAAAATAACCAAACCTAATACCGAAAAAAATAGCATATATAATATTCTCATTTTAATTTATTGAATTATTAATCCTTTTTTTGAGGTTTTAATTTTACTCTATATTAGTATTAGTAATACTAAAACCATATTTAACCCCTGCGCCGAATCCTAAATGTCCAATAGCAGATATTTCTGCTCCTCCAGTGTTTTGGTCATAAAAAGCAGCCGCTTTTGCACCTGCATGTGCGCTTCCTACTGAAGCTCCTACTGTAAATCCTATATTTAACCCCAAAATTCTAACACTAGGAGTATAACTACCATCTAGAGCAATAGCTTTTGCTTCTGCTCCCAGTTTAAATCCATATTTCCCCTCACTTCCATTATAAATACCCGCTACTCCACCAACCTCAGCTTTGAATACACTTCCCTCACCTGATATTGATAACTTACCTATTTTAGCTGCCGCATTTGCTGACATGCCATAAACACTAGCGCTACCACTTATTTCATTACTGGTCGAGTTGGTCTCATATCCACCGCTAAAACCCGAAAGATGTCCCTTTACTTCATCACCACGTTTATTTTGAACTATTCCTTCAACTTTATATCCATAAATGCGATACCCTGCTTCAGTTTCTTCTTCAACCATAGGTTTCGCACTTCCTTCAGCAGTAATAATTTCCCAGCTACCTTCCTCAACTTTTACTCTGTCATTGTTAATAGGTTTTTCTGCGTGGCCCCACAAACCTAAGCCTCTACCTAATGAATCCCACACTCTTCTAATTGCTCCATGAGGGCAATTAGGGTCATCGCACATTCCAGTTGGATCATTTCTGTTTATAGGATTATTTGAACAATAATGATATGGCGTTATACTTTGAGAGTGCTCAGCGAGTGGGTCGATGTTCATCCATCGACCAAGAGCTGGGTCATAATTCCTAGCTCCATAGTCATACATGTTAAGCCCCAGCTCGTCCTGCAGTTCCTTCCCGTTATATTTATACTTCTGAGCAGTACTATTTCCACTTGTTATATTATTAACATAATTATACCCTTTATGTTTTAAACCAAATGGATAATAGTTGTTTTCCTCCTGAATCACAAGATTTTTATCATAACTCAAACGAACGTTTCCTAAATGGTCTTTATACTGGTAAATATAATCAAAAGCACCTGAATTATAAGCTACATATCCTTCTGGCTGAGAAAAAAACTTCAATATGTTGCCTTCATAAATAAATCCACCAGCATAATCGGTTGTAAGTGTGCTCGTAATTTTCTTTTGCTTTACACCAGTTGCGTCATATTCATAATTAATTTTTTGACCTCCTATTGTTATCTCTGTTGGTAAATTAAGATGATTATAACTTATTGCTGTAATTCCTTTATTGGCATCGGTAATCATATTTCCGTTATCATCATAGCTGTAATCTAAAGAGGTATCATCGCCAATGCCTGTAAAATCATCTTTAAATCCATAGATTTTGTCTGCTACATCAGATACAATTTGAAGCTTGTTCCCATTGTCGTATGTATAAGTAAGATTATCCATTACGTCAAAATGTGAAGGATTATTAATATTTGGAATCGTACTTCCGCCAACTATTTCTCCTTTTCGAATTAAATGCATTATATTTCCATTTTTATCATAATCAAGACTTTCATTAAACTTGCCTAGATTATCGTCAGCGTTTCTAAGTCTATTTAGTTTATCGTAAGTATAAGTATAGCTTTTTGTACTTGGGTCATCATTTGCTGTTTTCCAAAATGTCTGACTTATGTTTCCGTTGAATAATTTTTTATTAGGATCTGCGATGCCATTATAATTAATTTGAAAGGCAAATAAATCGCTTCCAATCGCATTAATATCATTGATATTTTTCAGCCATCCTCTAATATTATATTTGTAATCTACAGACTGCAAACCCTCAGCGGTTTTTCCACCCACTTTTTTATTGGTTAACTGTCCTAATTCGTCATAGGTGTTTGCAACTATAATTTCAGGTGCGGCAGCGCCATTAATGGCTTGTGTTTGTTTGGTGAGTCTTCCTGCACCATCATAGGTAAAAGAATCTATTATTGTAGTTGTTGCATTATTTCTAGAGTGTGTAGATATAGTTTCTACCACTTTACCCATAAAATCAAGCTGCTTTTTTATAGTATTTACAGTATTCAAATAATCATTCTTACTATAACTGTAAACCTGTCTTCCTTTTTCATCATAGTAGTTCCAATTCGTAATCCAATCGGTTTTCCCTAAAATACGTGTTTTACTTCCCGTTGCAAGCCCTTTAGCATTTTCAATCGGTACAGGAACTGTAACTGGAATGGTATCAAAAGTATAATCGTCATAATAATTAACAGTAAACAAACTAATGTTTGCATTGTTGATATTTGGAAAAGCATTATTAGTATAATACACCGTTGTTCCGTTTATAGTATTTGCTGCTTGTTTGGTTTCATAAATTGAAGCATTTGCATCTGCAAGAAGTTGGATATCACTGCGTGTTATTTTTTCTGTGTTCGAGTATTCTCCCGTGTATACAGATCTACTAAAAATATCATATTTTGTAAACAGCCATTTATTAGAAATTCTTAAATTGGCATCCTGTGTAAGGATAGGTCGGTCGAGTTTATCATAAATGATATATTCCCAACCCTTTCCTGGTAATTTTTTTTCTATTAATCTGTTTCGTTTATCATATTTGTATTGATAGCATAAATCATTTAAAACAGTGGCACTGTAATTTCCAATTACTGCAGTGAAAGTACATCCTGTTTTTGCATGAAATCCGTTTATTAAAGTAATAGAACCTGAGGCTTTTATGTTTAAAGAATTTCCTGGTTCAATTACCGCATTCGAAGTTGGATTTGCATTGGAAGTGGTATTGGCATCTATTAAATCCACTGCTTTTGGAGGAATAACAAAGCTAAGGTTTCCAAAATCATCATAAACATAATAAGTATCATGTACTTCATTAGTTCCTCCTTTTTCTACTGTTGCATAGGTTCTTTTTAAGATAATCTGTCCCTGTTTGTTTTTAAATTCTACCGTCGAACCATTTTTTTCACTTGGAACAGCGTCAGTATTCTCATCGTAGACAATATTTTTATATAGCTTGTTTTTATCATAATATCCTAGATTTGTTAATGTAGGGATATAAATTCCATTTGTTAAAACAAAATTGACTTCAAAATTCTTTACTTCATTAGAGCCATTGGTTTGATAATCAAATTTAATTTCGTGCCCATTGTCTAATTTCCAATCTTCTCCCGGAGCCGCTTGTTTTAGCACTCTGTTAAGTGGAGAAGCTTCAAATTTTTTCTCGGAATATGGATTTAAGGTATTTTCATATTTAGCAGTATTATATACATCTTCTATCGCAAGATTTATAAAAGTGTTTCCTCTAAAAGCTCCGCAATTGAAGGTATCCGTGTAAGGCAAATATTCTTTGATTTGTCTGCCAAACTTATCATACTCCATATGTTTTATGATATCTACAGCAGTTCCATCACTTTTAAACCCTGCTCTTATACCAATATTTTGCATTGGTCTTCCTAAACCATCATAATACGTTATCGATTCATTTTTTTGATCAGATGCTAAACTTGATACATTAGTAGATTCGATTTTAGGGGTAATTGTATGAACAAAGTTTTCATTGCTAATACCGCAAAAACCATTAATCAATGCATTGGCTGAAGGACTGGATGTACATCCTGAAGAATTAGTAATTGTGAATTTGTATGGCTTTGCTGAAGCTGCCAATCCGTTAATTGTTACTGTTGTTCCATATCCAGTGATATTTCCAGGATTGATTGTCCAACTGTCATAGAAAGGCAAGCCCGATAAAACAACGCTTCCAGTAGAAGATACACTAGGCTGTGTAATAGAGCTAATTATTGGAGCAGCAGGAGTTACTATTTGAGTGTTAATTTCGACCTTTTCTGACAGATAGGATTCACTCAAACCAGAACTTGCTTTTATTCTATAACTAGTTGGAGAACTATTATAATCGTTTCCGTTTAGATTTTGGATAGTTACATTAGCTCCGGAAAAGCTAGCTCCGGCAGTTGGAAATGCAGTATACGTGTATGATGGATTATAATTGGTAATAACAAAATGTCCCGAATTGTCAGTACACGTTGGTTGTATAACCCCTCCAATTGTTGGAGTAGGAAGCTGTCCTGACGGAGCACTGTTTATTACAACATTCGCAGAAGGATTAGAAGTACAACCTGAGGCATTTGTTACTGTAAAATTATAAGTAGTTGAAGCATTTAAGTCTGTTATTATTCTGCTCGGACCTGCTCCTAAAATGTTCCCTGGATTAATAACATATTCACCATTATTAGGTAAATCTAATAATTCAACACTTCCAGTTGTTACAGCAGATGTGGGTTGAATAATTGTTCCTACAATAGGAGCACTTGGAGTAAGATTAAATTGCACACTGCTAGAGGTTGGACTCCAGTTTCCGTTTGAATAAGCACGCAAAAAATATTCTGTACCACTAGTCAAAGTTATTGTTGCGTTAGAATTACTTGTACTAGTGCCTGTATTAGTACTTTGCCAATACCAAGTAATACCACTTAAGTTAGGATTACTTCGTTGTAAAGTAACTTGATTGCAATTGCTGCTCAATATTACAGGAGGCTCTGGTACTGCAGGAGTGGGTTGTACATTTACTGTAAACTTAGCATAAAATGGATCTGGATCACCCCAATGATTATATGAAACAGTAATTGTCTGTTGACCCCATGAATACCATTCTATTTCAACTTCTTTTTTATTAAAACTGTCTTGAGTTAAAATGTCACCCTCAGAAGTCCATTCAAAATTGTAATATTCAGACCCAACATTTCCATAGGTGTTAGAAAGATCCTGAAGAGTATAGATTTTTCGGTCTCCGTAATTAACATTAATATCTCCTGATAAATTTAATTGTCCATTGCCTTGGGCTTGAGAATAAATTACATTATTGTTGAAAAATGTAACCAATAAAAATATTAAAAAATAACTATATTTATTTTTACTATTCATCTCTTTTGATTTGTTTTTTTGTTAATACCATCTTTTGAAAATACAAGAAATCATTACTATTTCTTACTTCGAAGCTATGTTTGCTGAAGTTTAATAATAATCTCTATTGCTCCTTGTAGTGATAATTATTTGAAGAAAGTATTTTGTTGTTTTTATCCTTAATTTGTTTCAAACGACCTAATGAGTCATATTCGTAATATGTGGTATATTCTCTAGGGTCGGTTATACTTGTCACACCTATTAAAGGATCATAAGTATAGGTAGTCACCATGGCTTCAGGAAAACCTGCTCTTAATAGCTGTAATTTGTCTCTAAGATTCGCTTCGGTAGCCGAATTAGTTTCTCCCAATGTTGCAGATACTGCATTGTCAATTAGTAATTGCTGAGCTGCAGTTATACTACTTGTAAGACCTGAATTGTAAGATGCATTCTCGATTTTCGCTATTGGATATTTCTTATCATATCCCCATATATAACAAGTGGTTATCTTTCCTTTTGTTGTGATTTGCTTTGGGTTGCCATAATCATCATAGAAGTCATAGGTATTTTCTGCACTAGAACTATAATGTGAATCTTTAGATACCCCATTAAAAGTAGTAAAACCAGAATAAGCAACTGGAATGCTCAATTCTGTTATATGGTTTTGATCCGGAACAAAATTATCATCACTTTTTTTATAGGTAAGCAAAGTGCTACTAGTTAACTTGTCATTTTTTAGTGCAATTTTTTCAATTAAAGGAGAAATAATGTTGGCTTGAGCCATTTGGGTATAAACACCTGTATTGACATCAAAAGAATATAAAAACTTTTGAGTTAAATTATCGCCCTTGGAATTGGTGGTAATATTTTCTCTAAGAAATGTTGGTTTATTGTTGTCAAACTTATTAGTAATAGTCTGTACAATGCTATCATTATTAAAATATAATTTTTCTGTAGTCTTTTCAAGATTTTCTATACCAATATTATATTTTTGCATTTTATATCCAAAAAACTGTAAAGGATTTGCTTTTATAAGTTCCAACTCTCTGGTTGCTGGCCATTGGGGTGGATCTCCAGATATTTTATATCCAATAACATTTCTAAAGGTAAATATCGATATATCATAGATCTCATCTATTACTTTTTGTTCATACTCATAATCCGTTTCTTTTACTTTAGAATAAATTTGATTATTGTTTTTATATTCAATTTTTTTGTCTAAATGGTTGCCATTCCAAAAATTAGAGGGGTCTATAATATATTTATATCTCTGATAGTCAAAGCTATTGTAATCAAATTCATAATCCGTATATGTAGGGATGTTAATAGAATAATAGTTTTCAGTTTTACCTATATTATCGTTAATATCACCTCTGTATTCTGTAACTTTATCGTATCCTACAATGTTATATAAAAAGGTATAGTAACTGCTTGGAAAAAAACCTCTCATATAACGAGAAGTATATGTTCCCCATGCTTGTCCTATATTTGGCATCACATCGTCCTCAATAAGATATGTTGTTTTTGATTCTTCAAAAGAATTACGAAAATTTGGATCAGGCATTAAGTAAGACGGAATTTTCCCTATACCATCTTCATTTTTACCGTAAGTAAATTCTCTTTTTAGAGATTTACTTCCATACTTTCCATCATTTATTATATTTTTAATTCTAAGTCCACCACATTGTCTAATTACATTTGAATTATCCTTATACTGATTGGCTTCATAATCAAAAGTTGTTGTTCCTCCTGTAGGATAAGTAATAGATTTTATCATTCCGACTTTCATATCTTCAGCATTACTATATCTATTATTTCCACTTCCAATCTCTTCCTTTAACACTACTTCTTGTCCATTACATCCAGGGTGTCTAAAGTATATACTAGCAGTGTCTTTCAATATTACATTTTCTACTTGAGATTGATAATAGCCCCAATAGTCAGCCTTGTTAGCTAAATTTAGCATTGATGGCAATTTGTCCAAATGGTAATAGTCAAAACTATATTTTTCGACAATATTATCGTCAGAATCTTTAATGACCAAAGAATTTAAATAAGATTGCTCACCGTTGATTATGTTGAACTCTGTTTTTCGGATTAACTTATTATCATTTACTACTTCAATTTTATTTAATTTTTGGTTGCCTGGATATGTAAAATTGATTTGTAGCTTATCATATGTAATTTTAGTTAATTGAAAAAAATAGTTATTGTGAAATGGAACGGGGTTGTAATTTTTGTTCAAATACCCAGAATGTTCCCATATAATATTTTTCAGTGGTCCCCAAAGAATGCCATCATCGGCAGCATTACAAAGTCCTGCAAAATAATAGTCATCAGAAAAGTCTTCAAGATTATCATTAATTATAAGGGGCACAAGCGGACTATTTCCATCAGTAGTTGTCGAAACATAGTCAAATGTTATGACATCTTTTTTATTGGGAGAAGTTATTGAAGTAAGCATCCAAGAATTAGCATATTTGTTTTCAGGATCAAATTCCCAATATGTTCCCGAATTTCCCTGTCCAAAAGTATAGATGTATCCCTGATCATCAATGATCTCAAACTTTATGTAGTGACCATTTGAGTAAGCATATCCAATTTCAGGATTATTCAACTTATAAGGTTTGTAAGGCATAAAAGATGCCGATTTACTTCCATTAGTATCTTTCAAAATAAACTTTCCACTTTGGCCATTTGGTAATGAAAAAGTAAAAATATCATATTCTGTATCTTCATATTTCCCTTGAGAGTTCCATGGATACCCAGTTATATATCCTAAATTGTCTCTAAAAACAATGTTGTTATTAAAATAACCTCTATCAGCACCGCCGCCATATAAAGTTGTCCAGTCTGGTGTGTATCCTGGTACAATACCTTGTTTATGATCTCTGTGTTCATCAGGAATTCCTTTTACTTCACGGCTGATAAAGCCACCTGCATTTAAGGCCCATTTTAAACCCAATATTCCATTTTCAGTAGCATTAGCTTTAAGTCCTGAAGAGTGAAACATTATACTTATTGGTAAAGTCTTATTCGCGAATTGTATATCATATAACGGAATAGAAATATCAACTAAACCACGTGATAGATCAACTGGCTGGTCAACAAATTGCTTTAAAAGATGCACTTGAGGTGATTTCAGTTTTTCGTTTAAGTCAGTATATGGATTTGCCATTGTTGGCTGCGAAAAGCTTTCAATTGAAAGTAAGCCAATAAAAAAAAGTAAAAATTTAGTCATAGTTTGGTAATTGAGATAGTTTAATTTTTAGTATTTATAGTGGGATATATTATTGAAGATTTTCCGTTAAGAGAAAACATGAGTTTAAAAATGAAAATTCCATTTTGAAATCATAGATGAATCAAAATCGAAGGAGAAATTGTAAAAAGCGAGGTGTGGTAATTGAACAGAAAGAAAAAATCTTCTAATATACTCAAGATATGTAAGTAGATTTAACTCCATAAATGTATAAATATCTTTTTTCGTGTTAAATTTTATCAAAAATAGCAATTAAAATTTATCTTACAAGGGTGGATGTGTGTTTTTTACAATTATTTTGCTTGGATTATAAAACGGATTTACCCTTGGAGATACTGGTTAACATCATAATTCAAAAATCTTGACTTTATTCCTTAAAGTGTCACCAGATTTTGGGAAGCATTATGGGGATGTCTTTCAATTAAATAACACTTTTATTTTTAATACTTTGAAGAAGGTCAAACCCTGAACCTTCAAAATTTTTCTGCCAATCTAATTCTCCTTTTTCTTTTATTTTACAAATCCAATAATCTAAATCTCCATTATTGTCATCGGCTTTACTTCCGGTTTTGTTGGAAACCGAACTTCCAGCCAGAATAAAACCATAGTCAGCGGTCGGCTGGGCATCAAAAAGGTAATCAGCATGTGTCTCTCCATAGGATTTCTCCCAAAGAATATCTTGAGATTGGGCAATAAAGACACTAAAAAAAAAGAGCTGTAAGTAAAATTTCCGCATACGCATTTTTAATAAATTTGAGGTTATTATTAGAATGGACCAAAAATAATTCAATGTTTTATCGATTCCTTACGTCTTTCCGTAAACGTTTAACTTTTGTTCATCTTTTAACTTATAACCTTTTTTACATTAGAAGCATTGGGCTATAATCGATGGTTGTACCTTTTTTCTTTACCAAATCTCAAATTCATGCCCGTTCCTGAAATGACAGAGAAACGTAGGGAATTTTTAAAAGAAATAGACATTAAATACGGGCAGAGAACTTACGCGCCTGATTACTTGGGCTAGCAGCTTTAAAAAATTCAAAAAAATACTAAAAATTAACTAAGAGGTTTTTCCAGTAGACTGATTAAAATCAGCATTGGAGAAACCCTGCAACACTCTCATTGCTTTCTGCTGACCCCAGAAGGATTTTTAGATCAGCACAAATACTTATTATTGCGGCATATTAAAATCTAAATTCTTATATCAACAACTTTGAATACTATCTTTTCTGCAGTTTTTTTAATATCAACTTTCGTTTATTAAAGCATTGCTAAATACAAAAGGGACAGCAAAATGCTAATCCCCTTTTCCTAATTCAAATTATTTAACTCCTTTTTCTTTTAACCATTTTCTTAATCCTTCGTCAGATGCTTTTGGCGCGTTGGGATCTACGATATTCCCCTGCGGATCAAGCAGTATGAATCGCGGAATACTTATTACCTCATATGCTTTCTCAAAAGAACTATCTCCGTTTACATATAACTGTGTACCAGTCAATTGAAGATCTCCTACCATTTTTTTCCATTTATCATGATCTTTTATGCGGTCTACAGAAATACTAACAAAGCTTATATTCTGATCGTGATACTCTTTTTCCAAAACTTTTAAAAAAGGGATTTCGTTTTTGCATGGCCCACACCAAGTTGCCCATAAATCAATATAAACAAATTTACCTTTAAAATCATCTAAGGAGCTTGTACCCCCATTGTAATTTTCATAATTTAAGAATTTTGGAGAAGGTTTTCCTGTTGGCAAAATTTCCTCCTGATGCTTTTTCAATCCGGTAGTTCTGTTGTATCTGGCAATGCAGCTTTTTCTAAAATCTTCAAAATCTTTTTCTTCAAGAACTATAAAAGATGCGTCCAAACCTTTAGTTTCTGCTAGAATCTTTTGGTAGCCAGAAACAATTTCGTCTACTTTTTTGGTAAATTCATCATTCTCTAATTTGAAGATCGTTTTATCTGCAGTTGCTTTTTCAGAATACAAAGCTTTTCGGAATAAATAGGCATTGGGCAGTGCGCCCTCGCCTTTAAACTGCATTGACTCATCCCATTGCTTGGTATCGAAAGTAATTTTCAAATTATAACCGTTTTTAAGATAAAAAAAGCCTTGTTCTTTGCCATCAAACATTCCGTAAAAACCTTCTTTTACTCTCAATGTGTCAGAAAAAGAACCATCTTTGTCAACATTAATTCTTTTTAATTTAGTTCTGCCCTTGAAAATCAGTAAAGAATCTGAGTTTTTCTCTGTTATTTTTCCAAATAGACGCACATAATCATTTGCTGCACTTTTTTGTGCAAAAGTTTGCAGATTTAAAACAAGGACTGCAATTCCTAAATAATGCCATTTTTTCATTATTTCTTTTAATTTATTTCGTTACTACCGTTTTTAGAATTATTCCGTATTTATTTTTCTTCGTAAATAATTCCAGATTTAATGGTCATAAAACCATCTTTCAAGTTTTCTATCTGCTTTGAAGGATCTGAATTTGTGATATAAAGATCTGCGCATTTACCTATAGCGATAACACCTCTGTCTTCTAATTCAATACTTGCCGCTCCAATTGCTGTGGCACTTATTAAAGCATCCTTATTGGTAAAACCACAATCGTTAATTAGAATCTTTATTTCTTTAAATAAGGGAACAACATGATCTTTTTCATATAAGTAAGGCCAATCTGTTCCTGCACAAACTTTGACACCGAGTTCATGCGCTCTCTTCGTTATTGCCATCCCGGCATAAAGCTTATTATTGTTTCCTATATAATTTGTGGCATCCAGTATTACATTGTTTGCTTTCATAAGCAATAAAAGTTGATCTAACTTTTTGTTATCAATGTCTGGCCTTTTAGATCGATCTGTTTTTCCAACAGTAAAGTCATAAGGAATATCAAATGCGTGAGACATGCTGTTTACCCCAGCTTTGGCAATATCAGTGGGCATAGCAGGAAAAACTGCAGCATGGCTCCAACTCTGCAAACCTTGAAGTTTAGCCTCCTTTACAATTTTCACTATAAGATCCGGAGTCAAATCTGAATATATTTTTATTCCTGTCGCTCCTGCTCCTTTTGCTTCTGCTACAGCAATTTTAATATCAGTTTTCTCTGATATGGTTTGCTCCCAAGGCGTATCGTTTTTATCCTTAGAGTATTTTCTTACTACATCAAAATACCCAGATCCTGCGAACTGAGCCGCGTAAAAAATTGACGGTGCCGGCAATTGATTAAGACTGCTGGCGCGTTTATAATCTGACAGAATAATTGCGTTTCCAGTCATATCTCTCACAGTGGTAATCCCGGCATAAATCATTTTAGAAAGCTGATCCTGCATATATTTAGTGTTTTTTTCTCTATCAGGATTGGGCGCTGTAGCCAAATGAACATGTGAATCAATCAGTCCGGGCATGACATATTTTCCAGAAATATCAATAAGAGTGGCTTGCGGATATTTAGTAAGATCATCTGTATACAGAATGTCTTTGATTTTATTTCCTTCCACAACAATATTTCCTTTTTTACTATCAAATTTATCGTCAAAAATAAATCCGTCTTTAAGGATAGTGATTTTTAAATTTCCCTTGCTTTGCGAATACCCCGTCAGTATGGTGCATACCAAAAGCAAGAAGATAAGAATTCGTTCTTTCTTCATTTCTTAAGTTTTTTATATTTTTTGAAAATGCCTGAGAGCCGGTTTTTGAGCAAAAATATCGGCTCTGTCAGCTTTTAATATCCAGGATTTTGCGTGATTCCTGAACGGTCAATTTCTGTTTGCGGAATTGGTAAAGCAAATCGCTCAGCCTTGGGAGCTAAACCGCCGCCTGCAGCTCTTGAAAAACCTAATCCAAGTCTTTTTAGGTCTGTGAATCTAAAACCTTCAAACGCTAATTCTCTTCTGCGTTCGTTTAAGATTTCTTTATTCAAATCTGCTCCTGAAAAGTCTCCCAAACCTCTCGCGTTTCTCAGTTTGTTGAGATTCATCAAAGCCGAAGCGCTATTACCATCTTGAAAATATGATTCTGCTAGAATAAGATACATTTCTGGTACTCTTATTAATTTAAGATCGATATTTCCTGGATCAAATGTTGCGGCATTTGTTGTTCTGGTTCCGGCCTGTTTCTTTGGGAAATAGCTTCCTTTAACAGTAGGATGGCTTTTAAAATATACCGAGAAACGGAAATCTTTACTCTGATCATATAGACTAAGCAAATCATTCGATACCAGATAAGGATAACTTGACATTACCGGTATGGCAAAAATTCCTGCAGTATACTGCGTTTCGTTATTCTCAAATCGAATTCTAAACATGATTTCGCCAGAATCATCTTTATCCCATTCTTTTTGAAGCGCCGCAAGAGTAGTATCTAGTTTGTATCTTATATCTGCCAAAGCCAGATTAGCATATACTATAGCATTTTTATAATCGCTCGTTTCGTGGCATACGCGTGCCAATAATGCATAAATAGCTGTTTTTGATATTCTGTAAGAGTTAACTGTGTTGGTTGCCAAAGGTTCAGCTTCCTTTAAATCAGACAGAATATAATTTATAACTTCGGCTGAAGTATTTCTAGGCTTAACATCTAACAGAGCATCCGTTTCAAATCGATATGGCACTGCTAATGCTTCTTTATTGGTGTTATACGCAGGAGCATAAAAGCGGTATAAATTGTAATACAAAAGTGCTCTTATCCCCAAAGCTTCTCCTAAAAAAGCATCTCTATTGGCCAGTGTGCTTTTTCTCGCCTGTTTAATAATGGTGTTTACATTATAGATCGCTTGATAGGAAATTTTCCAAAATCCTTCAATATTTCCTGTTGTAGGAGTATAAGCAAGCGGGTAAATATTTTCTAAACCGCCATCATAAGAAAAGTCTTTTGAGTTAGATGATCCTACCAAATCATCACTGATAGCCTCTGGCATACTGTAAATTCCATGAGAATATCCGAAAAAATCCTGTTTCATAATCGCGTAAACACCATCTAGAGCGCTTCTATAACCTCCTTCTGTCTGAAAAAGGGTTTCGGGAGACAATTCATCTAAAGGCTCTTTATTTATAATATCATCACTGCACGCACTCAAAAAAACAACCAGCACTGCAGCAAAGAATAATTTTTTATTTGTTTTCATCTCTTCTATTTTTTTATCTGTCCTATAAAATTTGATTTTCCGCTTTCTTAAAAATTAGCATTTACACCAAATGAGTATCCTCTAACAATAGAAGAAGAAAGTCCTACTCCTCCAGCCGCAGTAGCGTATTCGGGATCAATATAACTAACAGCCGATTTGGTAAAAATGTTTTGCCCCTGAAGGAAAAATCTAAGACGATCTACTCCTAGTTTTTGTGAAGTTTGTTTGTCAATTGTATAACCTATTACAACATTTTTCAATTTTATATAACTCGCATTTTCAAGAAATTGAGAAGATGCTTTATAATCTGAAACCATCGATGCTGTTGGCCTTGTTAAAAACACCTGTCTTATGGCTAAATCAGATTGATCACCAGGGTTTTTCCAAGCGTTAGCAACATTAATGTGCTGATTGAATGCAGGATTGTTGTACAAGTTGTACACTCCTTCGTTCAATACATAATGTCCGTTGGCATACGAAATCAAGAAGGACATATCTACATTTTTATATTTAAATGTATTCGTTAGCCCTCCAAAGTATTTAGGAATAGACGTTTTATTAATTACTTGTCTCAGGCCATTAATTTCGGCAGTGTTAGAAGTGGTTCTGCCAGTATTAAAATCTACCAATTTTCCGTCTTCAGTCCTATATTGATTAAAACCCGTCGTAGGATTTACCCCTGCCCAATCTACAACGTAAAAAGATCTTATTGCACTTCCAGCCTTAAAAACGGTAGATCCAGAATTTGATAAAATGTCTTTGTCATCTGATAAGGACACAACCGTTCCTTTATTGGTTGCGATATTAAAATCTGTTGTCCATGTAAAACTCTGGCTTTTAATATTTACAAGGTGAAGGCTGAATTCTAAACCTTCATTTCTGAAATCACCAATATTAGAAGCAAGTTCTGAGAAACCTGAAGTAAGAGGCAGTGGCATACTGTTTAGCAGGTCTTTGGTTGTTCTAATATAATAATCAACTGTTCCTGTGATTCGGTTTTTAAAGAAGCCATAATCGATACCAATATTCACATTAAAGTTTTTCTCCCAAGTCAAATCTGCATTTTCACCTCTGGTCAGATATGGAGTCGCGCTTCCTGCATAAGCTATTTGACTTTTATAGCCATAAAGGGACTGAGAAGCAAAATCACCAATAAAGTCGTTTCCAGAAGTTCCAACACTAGCTCTTAATTTTAAAGAGCTTACTGTTTTATTTCCTTTAAGCAGATCTTTATACATATCCCAAGAAGATCCTACAGACCAGAAATTGGCATATTTATTATTGTCTCCAAAGCGAGACGAACCATCTCTTCTGAATGAAAATGAGAAATTATAACTATTGTTGAACGTATAATTTAATCGCGAAAAATAAGAAAGAGAACCTGCTTGAGATTTTCGCTCTGTGATAACGCCAACGCTCTTTGCAGCACTTATCGTCTGTACAGCATCTGAGCTAAAATCTTTTGCTGTAACAGAAAAACTGCTGTTTTCATATTCATTGACTTCATAACCCAAAACCGCATCAAAGGCATGTTTTTTAAAGGTATGAGCCAATGTAGCCGTCAATGTTCCTGTATAATTACTGTTGTCACCTGTATTGTAGGTAAGGGCGCCTCCATTGACAATCACTTTTTCAAAACTAGTGCTTTTAGAGTTATTGTAATTAGCCCCTAAAACACCATTTAAAGTTAACCATTTCACTGGTGTATAAGTAAGACTTGCGCTTCCGCCAATGTTTTTTCGCATCCCATCTACATTGGTATTATCTCTCACAAATATCGGATTATAAGGAACTGCTGTAGAATTACCAATATCCAATAAACGTAATGGTTTTCCAGCATCATCATTAATTGTAAGCCACGGATTCAAAAGAAAAGCGTTTGAAAAAGGCGATCCAACTGTACGTTTATCTTCCTCGTTTATGTTTCCGAAATTCCCAGAAAATCCCACTTTTAGTTTTTTGCTCAAATCATAGTCTACACGCATCGAAATTGTATACCTTTTGTAATGCCCACCAAAAATATTATCGACATTGTTGTAGGTAAGCGATGTGTAATAATTAGCTTTATCTGAACCTCCTGAAAAAGAAATATCATTTTCACGGTTGACTTCGTTTTTTAATAGCAAATCTGCCCAATTTACGTCCTGGCCAGAATCTCTTCTTTTTTGAAGTACAGCTGGAGTTGTATTGTAGAATCCCAATGACTCTTCAAAATCCAATTTTTGAGACGCGTTCATTAAGTCCTTCGTAAAAGACATATCTGGATATTTAACTCCCAAACGGCTGTTAAAAGCTACTTTGAGCTTCGTGTTTCTTTCCCCTCTTTTTGTAGTAACTATGACTACTCCATTGGTACCTTTAGATCCATAAATAGAAGTTGCTGCAGCATCTTTCAAAATGCTAATGTCTTGTATGTCGGCTGCATTCAGTAAAAACGAATCTAAACCAGTCCTCGGCATCTGCACTCCATCAACCACAATCAACGGATCTGTACTGGCGCTTATAGATCCCACTCCTCGAAGCAGCATAGTGGGTGGCGAATCTGGAGACGAAAAACTTTCCTGAACAAACAAACCAGGAACTACACCAATCAACGCGTCGGCAAATGATACATTTTGGGTATTCTGCAATACTTTCGTATCCAGCTTTGATACAGCGCCTGTAATTTTATCACGGGTCATTTTTCCATATCCCACTAAAACAAGTTCACTCAATTCGTTGGTCGCTTGTTCAAGCGTAACGTTAAGTACCACCTGATCTTTAATTTTAATTTTTTTTGTAGCAAAACCTAAAAAACTAAAGCTCACTACGTCTCCTTCTTTGGCCGTTATTTGATATTTTCCATCAAAATCGGAGACTGTGCCTAATTTGTTGTCATTCACCAAAATTGTTGCCCCAATTATTGGCATTCCAGTATTATCCGTAATTATCCCAGAAATTTTCCTTTGGCTAGTCTCCTGGTTTCTTGTACCAGCAGATAAAACGGCAGCAGGTTTTACATTTGCCGCGATAACAATTAATTTGCTATTTACAAATTCTGCTTTGTAATTATCCCCAATCAATTCTTTGATAACAGACATTACTTCAGCATTTTTTGCTGTAATATTCACTGTCCTTTGCGAATCAAAAACATCATCGCTATAGAAAAACTCTATGCTGGTCTTTTTGGTAATTGTTTTTAAAATAGAGGATACCGATTGATTTCTTGCGTTTATAGTTACCTTTTGCGAATATGCAAAGGCAACTACATTGAAAAGAAATATGGATAGTATTATGGATTTTCTCATAATGCAAAGAAAATTATCCCAAAATGCGGATTTTATCCCACAACTTTTTGCGGATAGGTTTTTTTTCATACTTTTAAAATGTTTTGGTTGGTTAATTGATTTCGAACTCTTTTTTTCGACTGAACAAATACTCGCCGGAAAATGGTGCAAACATTTTCCGGTTTTTTTTATTTACTTATAGTTATTTTATATCTCTGGTTTAGTTTGGTTATTTTATATTTCACATTCGATGTTTTGCTGATTATATCTAAAAACTGATCGATTGGCTCATCTTTCAAAACAATTCCAGTGAATTTGATTTGCTCTAATGTTTTTTCTTCGAACTTCACATTAAAGTTGTACCATCTCATCATTTTTATTAAAATGCTTTTCAAATTTTCATTTTCGAAATAAAATTTGCCCTCTTTCCAAGCGCTATAGCCAATAGTATCAACTTCTGCCACTTTTATATCTCCATTTTGCACCCTAGCCTGCTGTCCTGGTTTTAAAACCACAGCTTCTTTTTCTCCTGCTTTGCTTATTTCAGAAATTTTCACTTTTCCTTCAGTAAGCGTAGTTTCAAATTTTTTGTCTTCCGGGTAGGCGCTTATATTAAAATGCGTTCCTAAAACAGTAACATTTCCAGATTTGGTTTTAACTGTAAAAGGATTATGCGGATTTTTGCTAACTTCAAAATAAGCTTCACCTGCCAAAGTTACCTCTCGAGAGTTTTCGTTAAATTTTACAGGATATTTTAAAGAAGATTTTGAGTTAAGCCAGATTTTAGTTCCGTCTGAAAGTTTTACTGCATACAGGCCGCCAATAGGTACAATCAAGGTGTTTTCGCCACCTGGAGCCATTCCTTTAAAAGATTCTACATCATAAACCAAAACATGATTTACGTTTGAAATCACACCATTCTTAGAAACGATTTTTTCTTTTTTAGGTTCCAGGGAAACGACCGTTCCGTCTGCAAGAACAAGAGTTGGATTGTTATACTTTCCCTTAATGTTTTTTACAACAACTTCCTGGCCTTGCTTTACAGCATTCTTGTTCAGGAAATAGAAAACAGACAAAACTCCCGCTAAAAAAACCAAAACTGCAGCATATTTCATCACTTTTCTATAATCAAAAAGAGATCTTAAAGGCGCTTCTTTTAAATCAATTTTTTCTTTAAATCTTTTAAAAGCCAAATCGGTATTGACAGTTTTATAAAATCTTTCTTTTGATTTTAAAGTTTCTAAATTGACTGCTTTCCTGTAATATTCTTCATTTTCGGGTACAGAAAGCCATTCCTGCAAGAGAGTCTTTTCTTCAGTCGATAATTCTCCTGAAAGAATTTCTTTTCTTATAAGAGCCGCAATTATAAATTCTTTCTTTCCTTGAGACATATTTTTTGGTCTTAATTATCTAACACTTTTAGCGATGCTATATAAGTAAGAGTGCAAAACATCAAAAAAGGGTGGAAAGATTTTTTATTATTTTATAAAAACAATAAAAGGAATAAAAGTTCTGAGTGATTTTTTAGTTTAACCTTCAATAATTCTATAGCGCGGGCGCGCTGAGATTTAACGGTATTTATCGAAATATCAAGCTGTTGTGCAATATCCTTGTATTTCAATCCTTCTATACAGGAAAGCTCAAAAACTTGTTTGCATTTTTCCGGCAATGAATTTAATGCTTCGATCAAAGTCGAATATAATTCTTCTTCGGCTATATTATAATCAAAATCTACGGTTTCATGAGATAAGACATCATCAAGCTCCACTGCTTTCTTTTCTTTTTTTAAGATTAGAAGAGAACCATTTCTAACCATGGTGTATAGATATGACTTAACATCTATTATCTTTTCAAATTTAAAACGGTTTTCCCATAGCTGCAGCATTACATTACCAACTACTTCTTCAGCCAGAAAATCATTTTTGACGAAACTATAACTATAGCTCACTAATCTTGGATACAAAGAGTAAAATAGGTCTTTGTAATACATTTCATCAATTTTAATATTTTCTTTTTCTGAGCTAATTTTTTGCTATTGTTTGTTTTGCACAAATATAAATTTAATATCAATAAACAGGCAGTTTTATAATAGAATTCATTTTATAACCATTACATTACTCCACTCGACATATTGCTTGAATTGGAAGAAGATATTTTTGAAAAGCTTTCAGCCTTTTTAAGCAAAAGCATCAATATGGTTAAGGTAATATTTTTAAGCAGCAAATTGCCTGAAAGTAACAAAGAGATGAGTAAAACGGTATTTACTAAAGCAAATTGATTCTAGTCCGCATCCTAACTAGCGCTGATCTAAAAAATGCACTTTGCCAGTCTTCATGTTATAAACACCTCCACAGATTATAATTTCTCCTTTCTGTTCCATTTCTTTTAAAATCGGGCTTTTTTCTCTAATTTGTCTGATGGAATAATAAACATTTTCATCACAGACCGATTCTACAAAGATTTCATTTTCGGCTGTAGCATCTCCTTTAAAATTGTCTTTTGCTATTTTTATAGCAGGTTGGATTTTATCTAATAAAGCTGTTATATTGCCAAGCTCCACATTTTTAATCGCCGATTTGATGGCTCCGCAGTATTCATGACCTAAAACCATTACGACTTTTGCACCCGAAACCTTGCAGGAATACTCAAGACTTCCTAAAATATCATCATTAACTATATTTCCGGCTACTCTCGCAACAAAAAGATTTCCTAAACCACTATGAAAAATATCTTCTACAGGGACACGAGAATCCAGGCATGATAATATGACTGCTTTGGGAAATTGTCCTAACGATGCATTTCTGACTCTCTGTGTGGTATTTCGTATGGTCAGATTATCTTCAACAAAATCTTTATTGCCGCTTTTTAAACGCTCAATAACATCTGCCGGCTTAAGTTTTGACTGCTGTTCGGCAGAAAGCGGTTCCGAAACTAAAATATCTTCCTTATTGATTGACAATTGCTTATTACCATTATGATCTGCCGGCTCTGCAGCTTTGTCGGTACGACATGAAATAACCGAAAAAAATAAAAGGATAAAGACCGTTTTTCTCATGACAACTATTCGGATTAAACTTAGTATAGAAATTAATATTTAGTCATAAAAATAATAGAAATTATGTTTCAATCTCTCATTATTGCTTTAATAAATTGATTCTATTTTTTGATAGTATAGATTTTAAAAAATTTCGTAAAAATTAAATAATCTTATCTGAATGCTAGTAAATGAAGTTTTGTAGCGGTAAGGGCTCCAATGATGAGCATGTAACAAATATTTCGTGTTGCACTAGAATTCGTATATTCGGCCTTTATTTTGAAAAAAGAGAATGATTGCAAAATTGAATGAAAAAAAATCCTATCCATGGATTGTTGTTAGCTTGCTATGGTTTGTTGCTTTATTGAATTATTTAGACCGACAAATGCTTTCCACTATGAAATCAGCGATGATGGATGACATTCCTGAATTGGCGAAAGCTGAAAATTTCGGTCTTTTGATGGCTATTTTCCTTTGGATATATGCGCTTATGAGCCCCGTTTCTGGAATTTTAGCAGATCGGTTCAATCGAAAAAGAATAATTATAGGAAGTCTTTTTATCTGGTCAGGAGTAACTATGGCGATGGGTTACGCCACAACTTTCAATCAGATCTATATTTTGCGTGGCATTATGGGGTTTAGCGAAGCTTTTTATATTCCGGCTGCACTATCTTTAATTACAGATTACCATCAGGAAAAAACACGTTCTTTTGCAATTGCGATTCATACTACCGGAATTTATTTAGGACAGGCGCTTGGTGGTTTTGGAGCCACTATTTCTAAACATTTTTCTTGGCATTTTAGCTTTCACTCAGTAGGTTTACTCGGTGTAGTTTATAGTATAGTACTCGTATTTTTTTTACAGGAAAAGAAAGCCTACTTTTTTGATCCTTCAAAAAAATCATCTGTAAGCTATGAATTTGGGGAAATGTTCAAAGGATTGGGAATATTATTCGGTAATATTTCCTTTTGGGTCTTACTCTTTTATTTTGCTGCACCAAGTTTACCTGGCTGGGCGGCCAAAAACTGGTTACCTTCCTTATTTACCGAAACTTTACATTTAGACATGTCTGTCGCAGGACCAATGGCAACGATAACCATTTCGATGTCTTCTTTTTTTGGTGTTTTAATTGGCGGAGCAATTTCTGACAGATGGGTAATGCAGCATCTTAAAGGACGAATTTACACCAGTGCTATTGGATTATTTCTTACCATTCCGGCATTGTTTTTATTTGGCTACTGCTGCAATATAGAGGCTATTATTTTTGGCGCTATCCTTTTTGGACTTGGATTTGGAATATACGACACCAACAATATGCCTATTCTTAGCCAGTTTGTTGCGCCTCGCTACAGGGCTACCGGATATGGAATTATGAATTTTGTAGGCATTTCGTCCGGTGCTGTCATCACTGAGTTTTTAGGAAAAGCTGCTGATAATGGAGGAATGAGAAGTGTTTTTGCACTGCTCCTATTTGTAGTGGCTACTGCCATCGTTTTACAGCTAGTTACCCTGCATCCAAAAACTATAGATATGAGTGAGGAGAATGACGCTACAAGGTGTAAACAGATAAAATCCTGAAAATTCGTGACCGGTTCAATTCATCACTTGAGCTATCAAGCTGGGGAATAGCCCATTTACCAAATTAGAAAATTCTTATTATTCGAAATAATATCCCTTTAATCAATAGATATTGTTTCATTAACCTTTCCCTGAGTTTCCACTGTCGACTGGTAGTTTTGGCAGCAATTAAAAGAAAAGAAGAAAAATTAATTCCACTTTTTTCCCTGTGAAATCATTAAATTAAACAAAAGTCCTGATGGTGGTTCAATTTTAGATTTGCATTTAAAATCCCCATAATATTACTGCCATTTAATATTTATAAAAGCATTTTTTTTAATTAAACCTGAATTCATTGACTGGAAAGTGTAAAAAATTCACCTTCAGATTTATACATTTCAAAAAGACAATCGTTTATATATTGAAAAGATAACGCAATTTAGTCTTTAAAAAATGGGAGCAAGCTCTTTCTTACTCCCATTAGTATTTATCCTAAAAATAGATAATCTGTACTATTGCAATAACCCTTTTAGTTTCGCTAATGTATCAGTATTATTTTCCACTTTAGTCCAATCTGTTTTTAGTGTTGGATCGATACCGTTAAAATACTTTTCAATATTAGTATAACCGTCATTATTCAGATCTTTGTTCGCATCGGAAGCATCCTTAGGATTTAGACCATATTTTATCTCCCAGGCATCAGAAATACCATCATTATCCGAATCTTTGTATGCTTTGCCTTTGTAGTCAGGATAACCACCTACTTGATCTGGACTAGTTATAATTCCTTTCTTATAGGAGTCGGCCGGCAGCCTTCTTTTTATGAATTCTGCGCCGATTGCATTTTCCAAACCGTCTTTTGCCTCAATTTTTCCAGTGCGGACTTGCTTTATAACGCGTTCATCAACGGCATCTCTTTTAGGCAGTGTTGCTCCCACATTGTTTAATACAAACTCATATGCTTGTTCAGCTGTCATAATTGTAACATGAGGCATTGAAAATGGTCTAGTCTGTCTAATGTAAGCTAAGTCATCTTTAGAGTCTTCTAACGAAAGCTCTTCCAATTGAACTCCGCCATTCCAATTATCAGCAGTTACTTCTGGGGCTCCCACTATATAATTTCCATCAACATATGCTTTTCCAAAAGTTTTAGGTTCCATGTAGCGCGATTCTGGTTTTAAGATCCTATATCGAATCGGCTGATCTGTCGGAGTGATTGGTCCCGGTTTAAAATAGTTATTGATTATATTGAATAATGAGCGATGGTCTCCGCCATCCAGAGATCGATTCCACCAATTGAACAGCACATTATTTACAAAATTAAAGTCGCCATACATCCCGATCGAAGCATTTCTTGAAATATTGTCCGCCCATAAATTTCTTAGAAAAGTGCTGTTTAATCCTCCAATTGTACTTCCGAAAGCATGATTGTAAACATCTAATCCTTCAGCCGAAATTGTATTCTGAATAGTAACATTACAGGCTGGCAGTTTTTCTACTGCAGCATTTTTATTAAGCTGAAAAAGGTGTCTGTAAAGCGAAATATTTTCATCTAGTCCCCAGCTTACTGAGCAGTGATCTATAATAACATTGCCTATAACATTGCCGCCAAGAGCATCATCTCTTCGAGTAACATCTGTAGCTCCGCGTCTAAAACGCATGTGCCTGATGATAACATCATGAGTATTTATTTCTAAAGTCTCTCCCGCTATGCAGATACCATCACCCGGAGCTGTCTGCCCGGCAATGGTTACGTAAGGTGCACGCATACTGATTGGCTTTTTTAATTTAATGATTCCCGAAACATTAAATACTATAGTTCTTGCCCCCACTGCTTCACAGGCCTCTCTAAAAGTCCCTTTTCCGCTATCTTCTAAACTATTTACTATAAATATTTTACCGCCTCTGCCTCCCTTGGTAAAAGCGCCTCCGCCTTCGGCACCTGGAAAAGCTGGAATGTCTGCCTGCACCAGATCTTTTGGATAGGAAGCCCAAGGAACGTAAGGACGTCCTTGTTTCGCTTGTTCTTTTATAATGTGGTAATTAGTATTCCATATTTCGTCTAATCTTTTTTCTTCGCTTGCTAAAATAGCATCCGTTTTATCTTGAAGCGGCTTCGGAATTTCAGGATACTGCGCATAGGCTGATGAAAAAACACAAAAGCAAGCTGCAATAATGGTACGCTTAAAAATAATTTTTTCTAAAATATTCTGCATAATTTTTCTTAAAGTTTATCGATTACCAATTAAGGCAATACCTATTTTTTCTTTCTATTTTTAGTATTGAACGTTTTTCAATTCATTTACGCCATTTGGCAAATGTTTATTACAATCCAATTATTGTGTAGATGGTTTGAATTTAATGAGAGCAGTAAGTTTTTTGGATTATGGCATTTTTTATAATTACATGACCAATACGGTTCAAAGGAATCGTTTTTGAGGAAAAAAAAATCAAACATAAACCCACATACATCACCGTGTGAGTATATGGGCATTATGCAACAAAAATTAACTAACCTAACTATTTTAATACGCAGGGTTTTGCGCATACTCTCCAGAATCCAATGAAATAGCTGACAATGGAATTGGACGTAATATTTTATAATTTCCTCCATTTCCTAAAAATGGATCAATACCGCTGTCAAAAAGTGCCTTAATATCTGGATTTCTTACTTTGGTATACTCCATAAGTTTTCCTGTGCGTTTCAAATCAAGCCATCTAAAACCTTCTCCAGCCAATTCTCTGGCTCTTTCCTCCAAAATAAAATCTAAGTCCAGATCTGCTTTTAAAGAAGCGCCAGCTCGCTGGCGTACCACATTAATACATGACAGGGCGCTCGCTGTATTTCCTGATTTAAAATAAGCCTCTGCAGCAATTAAATAGGTTTCTCCTAATCTTGCCAAATACAGATCATGAGTGTATTGGATCGAAGGAGTGGATGTTTGTACCCGATCATATTTTTTGAGTGCAGGATAATCCGTAGTATTCAAACGATCCCACCAATGGTCTGAAATTGGCGATATTATAGTTTTCGCACGGTTCAGAGGATCTGCTGCTCTCCAAGCCGGCACATCAGCAATTTGGGCTGCTGTTCTAGGGTAATAGTAGGCAACAGGAGTATTGGCCGGGTTTAATCGCCAGCCCGAATATGGCGTAGTCTTAATGTTTAAAAATGTTCCTTCAAATCTAGTGTCCTCATCTTCAAACAATGTCAATAAATACTGGGTTGGATGCAGCGTGCTTTTCTTTACAACTCCATCGTTGGCTCCCTGCACTAATGGTCCCCATGGATAATCCCAATTATGAGACAGTCCTCCGCTTTGGGTAGATTCTGGCGAATACTGAATTGACCATAGAACCTCTTCGTTTTTATCTTTGTTATATTCAAATAATTTATCAAATGTTAAATTTAGCCCTTGACTTCCTATTGCGGCATCTGCAAGCACCGCAGCATCACTAAAATCCGAAGCTGCTGCGAATGGCTCGTATCCGCGCGTCAAATATACTTTAGCTAGTATGTGCTGCGCGGCACGCTGCGTTACTCGTCCAAAATCAGATTGAGTTGCAGGTAAATCGACAATAGCTTGTTTTAATTCATCAATAATAAACTGATAAACATCTTTTGCAGGGGTTCTTTCGAAATGGGTTATTGGTTCACTTATCAGGTCTTTTACCAAAGTTACATCTCCAAAATTTTGAACTAACAGAAAATAATAATAGGCTCTGATTGTTTTTAACTCCGCAATTCTAGATTTTAAGGCACTAAAATCTTCTGTTCTTTCAGCATAAGCCAATCCCATATTGATTTTCTGGATACTCTGGTACAGAGAGCTAAAAAACACATCCACTTCTGCTGTTCCCGGCGTCAGGTTCTGATAAGAAGCCAGTCCTGCCGGAACCTCTTCATGAGCATTAAAAAACAGATCTGTACCGGCACAGAATATATATGGAGTGGGCTGATATATTTTACGTAATGATGCATAAGATGCGTTTACCAATCCTTCATATCCTTCTTTTGTAGTATAATAATTTTCTGCAGTAGTATTGCCAAGATTATCTTCCTCTAAATAACCGGAACAACCTGTGCATATAAGCGCTAAAAGAACTATAAGTGTTTTTATATTTTTCATCTTATTAAAATTTAAGGTTAACACCAAGCTGATAGATAACATAAGCAGTATTTGTGGCATCTACACCAGACATTTCTGCACCAGCCCACTCAGGATCAAATCCATCATATTTGGTAAATGTGAAGGGATTTAAAACGTTTGCATACACTCTCATCGATGACAACCCCATTTTAGACAAGACATTAGTGCTAAAATTATAGCCTAATGTAATATTCTGAATTCGAACAAACGAGACATCTTTATTAAATCCTGGATAGCCATACGCTTCGGCGCTTTCACCCCAATACTGCCCCGTAAAGGTAGCTTGAGGATATGTATTGGAGTTTCTGGCTGGCGTTATAGGATTTTCTCTCACATAATAAGGCACGTCCAAAATAACTTTACTGTTAAAATCTGTAAACTCTTTATGGAAAGGACTAAATACATAGGATCCCTGTTTGGTAAATACGACACCAGTTAGATCCCAGTTTTTATAGGTGAAAGTGGTAGAGAACGTCCCAATCCAGTCAGGTGAAGGAGATCCTAAAACTTTCATATCATGATCAATATCAATTTTACCATCGCCATTTAAATCTTTTACTTTTGCTGTTCCTTCCAAAGCTCGCTGATCTGCTGGGGCCAGCTCATCTTTCTGCCAAATGCCGTCAAAAACCATTGCGTAAACGACATTTACAGGCTGGCCAATAAACCATCTGTTAGCAACATCGTCTTTTTTGGCGCCATAAAGTTCAACAATCTTGTTTTTATTGCTAGAAAATATAAAACTCGTTTCCCATTTAAAATCAGCATTATCGATATTTATCGTTTTAAGCTGAATTTCAACTCCTCGATTGCTTACAGAACCTACATTGTCAATCATATTTGCCCAGCCTGTTGGTGTAGCCAGCTTGCGGTTCATTAATAAATCTTCTGAAAGACGGTCATAATAATTAATCTCCCCTGTAATTCTATTTCCAAAGAAACCAAAATCAGTTCCGAAATTCCATTCTCTTGTACGTTCCCAAGTTAATTTAGAATTCGAAAGTGTAGCCGGCAGAAAACCATTAGCTGATGTGCCGTCCCAATCGTAATAAGTTTGCGAGTTTAAGGCTGATTGTGAAGAATATGGAGCAATATTATTATTGCCGGTATATCCAAAACTTACACGTAATTTCAGATTATCTATTTGAGAAACATCTTTTAGAAATGACTCCTCTTTTAATTTCCATCCTACAGCTGCTGAAGGAAATGAAGCCCATTTATTGCCTGGGGAAAGTTTAGAAGAACCATCCCATCTAATGGTGGCTGTAACCAAATATTTATCATTGAATGAATAATTGAATCTATTGGTAAATGAAAGCAAGGTGCTTTTGCTAAATCCAGAAGTGGCATCTCTTTGCGGTGCACTCTGCACATTATACCAAAGCGATTGAAAAGGAACATCCCTGCCAAATACGTAGGCCGACTCTAAACGGTCAAATTGAGATGATTGTATAAAATCGTATGAAATAGAATGTTTGCCTATTTCTTTATTAATGTTCAACTGATTATCCCATACATATGAAAGCCTGTTATCGTTCCACATTCTGGCTACTGATATGGAGCGTGATGCAAATCTGTCTAAATACTCTCCTGTTCTTGAAAAGACAGCACTAGGTGAAAAAGTAGATTTTAGGCTAATCCATTTAGCGGGTTTATATCCCAAGTAAAAATTAGATAAAATATTAAATTGTTCCACATTATATTTAGAATTTGATTCTAAAAAAGCATACGGATTCACATTACTGGAAATTCCAATCATAGGAGACTGAACAGTGTTGCCAGCAGCATCTTTTGCAGGCGCATAAGACGGCATTCTAAATAACTGCTGTGTATATCCTTGTCTGGAAACAAGTTCACGATCAGAATAAGCTAAATTAATGTTAGCACCAATCGAAAATTTATCACCCGGGGTGGCATCTATGCTAGCTTTAAAATTATATTTTTCATACGACTGCCCTTCAGCATTTCCATTATCGCCTTGATATCCAAATCCAATTACATAACTTGTAGTTTCATTGCTTCCATTGGCAGAAATAAAATGATTCTGCTGTATGCTCGATTTAAGGAAGTCGCCAAGCCAGTCTGTTCCTCTTCTGTTTTCTAAAGCTTCCTGCCAATAATTTGTACCGTCTTCATTGATGACAGTCGGAAATCCGTATGTAGGCGAATCTATAATAGGATTTGCCTGCACTAAATCCCTCGCTATTTGCCTGTCTCTTGTCCATGCAACACTTTCGTCATAACTATTAAGAAAATCAGGCATGTTAGTGATAGTGCGAAGCCCCACATAACCTGCGTACGTGATGCTTGACTTTTTACTTTTCATGCCTTCTCCTGAATATGTTGTCACTATTACAACCCCGTTAGAACCACGGGAACCATAAATAGCTGTTGACGAAGCGTCTTTAAGTATATCAATTCGCTGAATATCATTGGGATTTAAGAAATTGATGTTATCCGTCATTATTCCGTCAACCACATACAGAGGTGTTCCTCCCGTTAGGGAATTAGCTCCTCGAATCTGTATATTAAAATCACTTCCTACTGAACCTGATTTTTGAGAGATATTTACCCCAGCGGCATTGGTTTGCAATGCCTGCATAGGGCTTGTGGCTCCTACTCTATTTAACTCCTTATTCCCTATTGTCGATACGGCTCCTGTAACATCTTTCTTTTTAACAGAACCATATCCCACTAAAACTACTTCATTTAGCTGAGCCACATCTTCTAATAGTGTAATATTAATTGTCGTCGTATTTTTTACAGCTGCTTCTTGACTAATAAAGCCCAGATAAGAAAATACTAAAATGCTGTTTTCTTCTACTCCCTTGATAGTAAACTTGCCATCCATATCGGTCTGAGTACCATTTGTCGTTCCTTTAACAACGACATTTACCCCAGGAAGCGGTACTTTATTTTGGTCTGAAACAATTCCGCTTATCTCTAAAATCTGGTCCGGTTTCACCATTACGGCTTTGGATTCTTTATTTACAGCAGAAACTTTCGGTTTAACCGTCAATACTATCTGACGGTTGTTGATTTTATATACTATATCGGTACCATTAAATAGTATTTGTAAAACTTCGGAAATATTTTTTTTATCTACCTCTAAACTAATCTTTCGATTAACATCTATTTTATCGCTTTCGAATAAAAATCTAAATTCGGAAATAGTTTCTATTTTATTAAAAATCTGTCCAATCGCAGCTTCTTTCACATGTAATGTAATTTTAGTGTTTTGAGAGTAAGTATTGGCTTGAATTTTAAATAAGGAAACAAATAATAAGATGGTCGAGAGTTTCATTTTTAAACTAATTTTAGGAAAATATGGACATGCAAATTTCTCCAGAATTATTTTTTTCATAATTTTGTTAAAGTTGTTTTGAATGATTAATTTCTATGCGTCGTTTGATTCACTTATAAATCGGGAAATACTGAACCTATTTTCCGGTTTTTTTTTGAAGTGCCATCAGTTTTGATCTACTTATATCATAGGCTACCTTTTAGTTATTACTATTGATTTGTCTTCATTTATTTTATAATTAAAAGAACGAACCGCACTAAGTGAGTTCATTACAGCATTAATGTTTTCTATGTTTTTGTTAAAAGAGGCATTAATTTCAACATCATTTAATTCTTCGTCATAATTCTTAATCTTTACATTATAGGTACGCTCCAATTTTTTTATAATAGCCGCAAAAGCTGTGTTTTTAAAGACTAATTCCCCTTTCATCCAGTTCGTATACAGACTTGTGTCTACTTTTTCTAATATAATCTTATTGCTGTTTTTAGTCCAGGCACCTTTGTAGCCTGGAACGAGCATTGTTTTTTCGTCTGGCTTTGCATCATTATTCAAACTCACTGACCCCTCTACTAATACTGTACTTACTTGTTTGTCTTCTGCATAAGAAGAAATATTAAATTTCGTTCCTAAAACCCTCACATTAACTGCATCAGCGTTAACGATAAAAGGATGCATTTTGTCTTTGCTGACCTCAAAAAAGGCTTCTCCTTCTAGGTAAACTTCCCTTTTCATGCCTTTTATAAAATTTACAGGAAATCGCAGTGTACTTCCTGAATTAAGATAAACGCGGGTTCCGTCAGACAGGGTTAAATTAAATGTCTTTCCGTTTGGAATCTTAATCTGATTGTATACTGTCTTTTGGACACCATTAGCAGGCTTATACATTAATTCGGTTCCTTTTTGAGTACCTAAAACTTGGCCGCTATTCGATACAATTTCTCCCGATCCATCCTCATTAAGAATTTGAATGTCTCCATTTTCTAAAACTAATTGTACCTGATCGTCTGCTAATTTAATTTGAGGGTTCTTTACGCTACTGCGCTGCACTATAAAAAAAATTCCAAAAAGAACAATAAAAATGGCCGCGTACTTTAAGGCTCTTTTCCATAATGGTATAACCGGTGTAGAGTTTTGCTCTTTTAGTATGGCTTGCAATTCTTCCCAATTTTTATCTACATCCATTGAATCGATAAATTTCAGAGCCTCATCAATCAATCCATCTTCAAATAGTTTATTAATAAGATCCTGTTCTTCGGGACTTAATTCCTTAAACTTTTCAATATTTAAACTTCCATCAGAATTTATCTTTCGAAGAATTGTAATTACGTTTGATGAAATCCCCATATTCTTTCTATGTTTTTTGATAATTATGCAATTGTTATAGTTATGTTATCAAAAAGAATATTTAGGGTGACAGCATTTTAAATTTTTTTTTCTCAATAGTGTTTTTTTTAAATCTATTTTTTACTAACTATGCAATAAAATAACAGCTTTAATAAAAATATAAGAAATTTGTCTGTGAGACAATTAGAAGAAATAGAGACTTTATACAAAGAAAATTTTGCTTTTTTATGCTTGGTTTCTTTCCAGATTACAAAGGATCGAGAAGCTGCCAAGGATATTGTTCAGGATTTTTTCATTTACTTTTGGAATAAACATCAAAGTACAAACATTCACTTATCCTTTAAGGCTTATGGGGCTAAGGCTGTCAAAAATTTAAGTCTTCAATATTTAGAAAAAATAAAAAGAATGGATGATGAAAAGAACCACTTATCCATCCCTGAATATGAAGAAATTATAAATCTTGAAAAAAAAGACGACAGCAAAATTGCCGCAGTGCTTAAGCTATTGGAATCACTTCCAGAAGCGCGAAGAAATATTTTTATTTCGCACGTCGTAAATGATCTCAGCTATTCTGAAATAGCAGAAACATACAATATATCTATCAATACCGTAAAAACTCAAATGAAAAGATCTTATGCTTTTATACGGGAAAAAACCGACGGTAATACCTTACTGCTGCTAATTATAATATTATTTAATAAAAGTTAGCAAGTTGGCCTCGACTGAGCGACAAAACTATTTTAAACCTAGGGCTGATATCTTGTTGCAGAAGGAAAAACTTAAAGCGCTATTTTTAATATTCACTCATCAAGCAACGCCGCACAATTAAATAAACAAATCACTACAAAAAAATAAGAATAAGCTGCTTCTTACTCAGATCCATCAGTCCTAGCATGCATATCGAAAACCTGCCTAAATAAATCTAATTTCAATATTATTTTTAGTTATTCTTATTTCGCCAATAAACAGGATTGGTGCTAATTATACTATATTTACCTTTTAAAGTGAATTCGACATTATGGAAGACTATTTAATCGGTATTGGCAAAAGGCTAAAAGAAATAAGAAAGAAAAGCGCTCTCACCATACATGAAGTCGCAGGCAGAGCCGGAGTAAGCAACGGATTGATTTCTAGAATTGAAAATGGCAGAACAATTCCTTCTCTACCAGTATTAATAGAGCTCATTCACTCTTTGGATACAGATGTGACTTATTTTTTTGAAGGAGTTAAAAATATCAAAAATGCCAAGTTTATCCACATAAAGAAAGAAGATTACCAGAAGATAGAAAAAGAAGACAGGTCTGAAACAAAGGGCTTCAATTACTATCACATTTTTAGCAAAAGCATTAATTCTATCGGTTTTGAAGCTGTAATTCTTGAGGTGGAACCTGGAAGTAAAAGAGAAAAAGTTATTACTGATGCCTGGGAATTTAAATACATTATAAAAGGAAGCGTAACGTATATTATTGATGACGCAGAGGTAATTGTAAGTGAAGGCGATTCTCTATGTTTCAACGGAAGACTTCCCCATGTACCCGAAAACAGAACGCAGGAAAACTGTATTATGCTGGTGCTGTATTTTTATTCTGAAAGTAATAGTTAAAAAGGCTACCTCCAAAATGGAAATAACCTTTAGAAAAAACAATAAACACAAATTCTAAAATAGTTTAATTTCCTGCAGGAAGCCACGAGCGTCCGTCTAGTGACCAGCCAGAATTAATCGGCACTCCAAACCACTGCAGAGATGAATATGCGATATCTACCATTTTGGGAACAATTCCGTTTGCCGTCCCGCATTTTAGTGCCGCTGTACTGGATGTCCACGTTGGTGTGTTAACAAAAGCAAGAGTTATTTGTTTGGAACTCGAATCTGTAAAACTGTTTCCAGAACCGTTATCCCCTTTCCAATATCCTATAAGATTTGTATAATCAGGATGAGAACTTGTTATCGATGAGCAAGTATAATTTAAAATTGAAGATTCAGAGAGCGCTTTATTCCAAACTCTGACTTCGGAAATATTGCCATTTACATTTGCACCATAAGTAAGGGTTCCTTCCTGCCCTACAGCAAAAGGCAATCCAGAAGTTAAGCTTCCAAAAGTACTTGCAATAATGGCTTGTCCTACAAAAGCACCATCTTGGTATATTTTTACCAGCTTCGCAGTGCGATCAACCACCATTGTTAAATGATGCCATTTTCCGTCATTTATTGTTCCTCCAGAAATATCTACACGATTTTGCGTATCTCCAATATTTACTTTCCAAGTTCCACCCGTATTGGCACAGATCACAAATCCGCGATTTTTACCGCTAACCCAGTTTTTATTGGAAACTAGAGAAGGATCATTTTGAATATCCTGAAGTTTTTACCCGGCATTCTACTGTAAAACTGGAAGTTCCGAAATTATAAAGCGCATTATTTGTCGAAGCGTAAATAGTATTGGAATTAAAAACTGCAAATTTACCTGTAATTGACGTTGTAGGATCAACTAGTTTTTCGATTTTAGTCGAAGTGAAATTTTTATTATTGAAGATGGTGAATATATTTCTTTCTTCATAAGACGTTCCTCCATGAGATCCAGTAGAACCCGTAACGATTCCGCCATGATCTGGCGCTACAATTACCAGCCAGTCCTCATTGGCATAATTTGGTCTATTCTTTAAAGCCGTTAAAATTTGTCCAATATAACCATCTGTAGTTTCAATGGCAGATTTATATTGCTGCATATTTAACGAAAACCCATAACTGTGGCCAGCATGATCTACATCGTCAAAATGAAGGAATAATGCATCCGGGTTATCATTTGTTAATGCTGAAACTACTTCATTTTTAACAGCCAAATCGGTTGTCAAAGTTTTCTCTACATCAATACCATCAACAATATATGTATTGATTGGCGCCCAATGTACAATCGACATTGTTCTCAAAGCTGTATTGTACGTTTCCAAACGTTTTAAAAAACTTGGATAAGTTCCAAAATTTGGACTTGAAAATGAATTGTCTGTTACGCCGTGTTTTAAATGCGTAACGCCACTAAGCATTGTCGACCAGCCGTTTCCGCTCCAGGTTGGTGCTTCTGTCAAAGCATCAAAACTATAAATAGCATTTGGAAGCAGAGCATGTACATTTGGCGTGTTTGCGCCCATTAGAGCATCTCCGCGACAGCCGTCAATTCCAATAATAAGCAATTTTTTAGTGCCGCTGCTTATTGCAGATTTTCCTGTTTTAGAAAGGACTTTTCCGGTATCTGTGGAACTTTCTTCATTTGCAGGCACTGTCTCATTGGTACAGGAAGTGACTAAAAGTACACTTGCAAGAATGGTAATGTAACTTAATCTAAAAATCTTTTTCATGTAATTGAATTGTTTTTATGGATTACTATTTATTTACTTGTAAAACTATTTCCTGCAGGGATTTTATTTTAACTAATTAGTTGAATTCATGCTGATTATTGAAACTGCTTCGCCTGTCGCCATCGCTGGGGTCACGGCAGAAAATTTAATTTTCAATGCTATATAATGATGCCAGAGAATCTAATATATAATCAGGTTTAGCTTCCTCGAGCTGTGATCTTGTTTGAGCTCCTGATAAAACGCCAATTGTAATACCACATTTAGCGTTTTTACCTTCTTCAATATCTATAGCAGAATCTCCCGCTTTTAATACTTTCGAAGCGTCTTTAGTTCCCATTAATTGCATGGCTTTGTGTATCATATCTGGAAAAGGACGTCCTAATTCCACATCATCTGCTGTAATTAAAGCATCATACTGAATGTCTTTTCTCCAGTTCAGTTTTTCTAACAAAGCATTAGCAACATGACTACTGTAGCCTGTATTTAAAACCACTTTTATGCCATCTTTTTTTAGGCATTGAAGTACGTTTTCTACTCCATCTATTGGTAAAACTTCTGCTGTAAGATATTCTTGGTCTAAGATCTCTTTAAAATACTCGAATATTCCATCTGCTTTTTCTTTGTCAGTAATATCAATATGCTTTAAAATATCTTTTATTGCCTGATATTTTTCTTTTCCCGCTCCTAAAGAAAGAACCAGTTCAAGAGAAACATCAATGCCGAATTTATTGATGGCTTTATGTAACGATTTGTAAACTATATTCTGCTCATTTATTGTTGTTCCGGCCATATCAAAAACGACCATTTCAATTTCATTAATTTTCATTTTGTGTGTATTTATTTTTCACTTTTAAGCGCAGCTTACGCATTAAAAATTTTATCAATATTATGTTTGGCAAATCCTGCACTACCTGTCATTCCCTTGCCTCCTATTCCAGTTATAATGTGAATATTTTCGCCAACCGTATGTTCAAAAATATCTTTGGTTTTGCACTGCGAATACATGCCGAACCATCTGTTTTGGATTTCATAAGTCGGCAGGTCAATTATTTTTTTGGCCTCTTCAATCATAAAATTGTCGATGTCCATATTCAGATCAAATCCTAAAGAATCAATATCTTTTGCAGGTGCATATTCGTGTGAATCTCCCAAAATTACAGATCCGTCCAGCGCTTGCTTAAATAAAATATGAACGCCATACTTTTTCTCGAAACTATCTGAATTTTCTTTTGCTTTAATTACAGCATACGACTTACATTCTTCAAAAGATTCATATCTTCTAATTGTTAATCCTGTTAGAATAGAACCCTCTAATTTGTAATTATTTTGCGGTTTGGTCTGCAGCATTTGAAGTTTTGAAACTACCAAATCGCTATTATTATAAATTTCCGGATACAGTATTTTAAAATCACTTCCATTACAGATAATGATTTTTGAAGCTTTGTATTCCAGTCCTGCTGATGTTGTAGCAACTACTTCACTATTTCTATCTTCGGTATTAATGACTGTTGTATTCATAAACAAATCCAGACCTAAATTGGCTGTCATGTATTGATGCAGTTTATGAATCATTGTAGAAGGTTCAACCGTAACTTCCTGCGGAAAAAACAATCCTCCTGTACAATAATCAGCACGCAGTCCGGCATATTTTGACAAACATTGCTCTTTTGTCAATAGATTTGATTCGTAATCATTTGAGATATTAATCTGGTGCAATTCTTCTATCAATTGCATTTCTTCTTCGTTTGAAGCCAGATAAACAGTTCCGTTCTGGCGGATACTGATATCAAACTGCGACTGAATATCTTTATAAATCTTTAAACTTTCTTTTCCGAAATTCTGCCATTTCCTATCCATTCCTGATGGTACAACCTGACCAAAATTTCTAACAGTGGCGCCTTCTGGTTTTGCGTTTTTTTCTAGAATGGCAACTGACATTCCTTTTTGTAAAGCGTGATAGGCATGAAATGTGCCTAAGACTCCCGACCCTACAATTATTAAATCATACTTCTCTTTCATGTGTTTGTGTTTTTGTAATTTTCTTATTTTGATTTTTCCTTTATTCAGCTGTATAAAGGTTTTGCGGTTATTATTAATGTTTTTTTGAATTTCCTTTTAAAGTAATTAAAGGACATTAGGGTCGTTATGATCCCCACGAAGGATAACAGATAAATACAGGTGGTGAAAAAGCTTAATAAGGAAATGTCCTTGTCTCCGAAATTTTTGAAAAACAAAACCAAAACGCTTCCTAAATAACCAAAGGCATCGGCGATATAAATCAAAAATCCTGTATTTCCGTCTATTTTATAAGTGGCGATCATGCGATCGAAAAACAGACCGTTAAAGGGAATGTAGCAGATGTACATGCCGAATCCAGAAATTATCATCCATAGAAGCGGCGACATTATATGCTGTTGAAACAAAAAAGTCGATATGCCAACAAGAACTGAACCTATAAATAACACCAAATGATAATTTTTGAATGCTTTGTAATTGTTTTTCATGCTTCCTAAAAATCCTAAAATAACGAGAACTGAAATCGCGATTGGAATTTCTGAGTACATATAAATCGAAATGCTTTCTTTGTAGCCCAGCGTATCCCACAATTCCCTTGCAAAATTATCCCTGAATTCCCTCATGGCCGTAAGCATGGCGTAGAAGACGATAATAGCCGTTAACGGAAAAGCAAACTGTTGGAACAATGAAGCACGCTCTTTCTTGCCTAATGGTTTTCGTTTGGATCGTAAAGCTAAATCTTCGCTGTCTGGATTTGGGATTCTCTCCAAAAACAATGAAAATACGATTAGCGGAATTATAAAAAGCAATCCCGATACAAAAGGCATCCAGAACTCACTGCATCCCAAAACTTCCATTACAAATACGCCGACAGATTTTGCTGCACCAGATGAAACGATAAAGCTCGAACATAAAATAACGCCTAACAATTCGGTTGTTTTTCTTCCTTCAATATAAGAGAAAACAATTCCCCAGATCATCCCCAACGGAAGTCCATTTATAAATAAAAACAGAATATTATACGGCGCCGGGACTAATGCAAAACCTAATAATGCCAGTTCTGAAATCGCTATAAAACTTATTAAATATAAAATTCTTTTGGAAGATTTTAATTCAGATATGATTTTGATTCCTAAAAATTTAGAAAATGTATATCCTAAAACCTGCGCCAAAATCAATAAGATTTTATAATCAATTCCCCAAAAAGACATATGATCGAATGTGGCTACAGTAAAAGGTTTTCTGAAAGCATACATACAAAAATAAGTGCCAAATGCAGCTATTGATGTTTTTAGTATGAACTGAAAATTAGATGCTTTTTTAGACATTAGTTCGTTAGATTAAAATGATTGTTGTGGTGTAAATTCAGATAGGCTAATCAAGGTTTTAAAACCCATTGGAAGAAGTACGTTTCAAAAAAAAAATAAATTGTAAAAATAAAACCTACCGGCATCCAACGGGTTAAGATATAGTTGTCTATAAATTATATTTTAAACCAAGATTGAATTTTACTCCGTAATATTCGACCTGTTTTGGTCGGTTTGGAGTTTCTCCAAAATGATACATCAAAGGCTCGTTTAACACGTTATTAAAATCACTGAAAATGGTAAAGTGATCTCCTATTTTATAAGAAGCAGAAAAATCTAATGAGTTGTATTTACCGTAATAAATGTCATTCATATCAGTATTTTTGGCATTGGCGTCAAAACTTGTTGCATACGCCCCTTTATGATTGAATGCAGCTCTCACGTTAAGCTTTCCGCTTTCGTAAAACAATTGTAAGTTGTATAATTCTTTTGCCTGATAAGGAGTAGATACTTTTCTTCCGTTTGGATTATTAGTGTTTTTCCCTAAAGTCATTTCAGAATCCATAAGTGTCGCGTTGATCTGAGTTCCAAAATATTTAAGAAATCCTGGCAAGAAACTGAATCTTTTTGTGATTCCAAATTCAACTCCGCCAATCCAGGCATTACCTCCATTTGTAGGCGAACTGATCTCAATATTTGGAATTCCGTTAATGGTACCTTGATAGGTATCATCAAAAATTGGATCTGTAATCGATTTGTAGAAAACCCCTGCATTGATAATTCCCACCTCATCAAGAAAATATTCTCCCAGCAAATCGAAGTTCCAAGAATAAGTCGGATTCAAATTTGGATTTCCTCCAGCATATTCGCCATCTATTGTATTTAATGAACCCGCTGGTGAAATATCTCCAAAGTTTGGTCTTGCAAATGTTCTCGTTGCAGCAAAACGAAGGTTTAAATTATCTATTGGCGAATATTTTACATGCAGCATCGGCAATATCGATGTGTAGGTTTTAGTGTTTTCAACATCCACCACTACATCATTTTCCACTGTTTTTCCAGTAACCTGCGTAATAGTATTGGTCATTCTTAGACCTCCTAAAATCGTCCATTTATCATTTAATAAATAAGTTGCCATCGCATAAGCAGATGATGTTGTTTCGCCTACATTAAAGTTTCTTCCCAAACCTTTTCCTAATTCTGGGATTTGAGAATCTACAGGATTTAAAACTAAATTACCTTGCGAAGTATTGAACAATTTCGTCATTCCGTCTGTAGATAAAACAGGGCCAAAAGTGTTCCCTATATTAGTTCCGGTTTCTCTTCTGAAATAATCTGTTCCACCAGGCTGATTAACTAAATCAGCACTGTAATTGGATAAAAATGGCGTTGGTGATCCTGTCCAATTGTAATATTCATCTCTAAAAGTCGCAATACGGTCTTTGTCCGTCAATTTTGCCCCAAATTTCATTTTAAGATTCTCATTAAAATTGTGCTCGTAGTTTACAGCTGCAATAATATTATCTCTTTCTACAATACTGATTTTATACAATTCTAAAGTAGAAAACTTCATTTTTGTCGGATCTGTTCTAAAATTCGGATCGGAATAAAAATCAAATATTGACTTTGGATTATTAGGATCCAGCATACCGCCATCTGCAGCCCAATATGCTCTTGGCCCACCAGCACCGCCGTCAGCAACGGGAACTGTATTTAAATATTCTGGCTTAACGCCGACCCCTGTCTGATTGAATTGGATTAAGAAATAACTGTTATCTTCTGCATTTGGAATATTTCCGTATTTAAACTGATTTCGATAAGAAGCTAAACTCCAGTCTAAATTTCCATTTGCCAATTGGTGTTTTCCGCCTAAATCAATACCAATAAACTGGGTTTTTAATTCATTGTGAATATCCTGCTGTTCAACCGTTAAAGCATTTGTAGCACTGCTGAATTTATCAAATCGGATACGGTGCTTGTAATGTGTTTCTTCATCTGAAAGTCCGCCATAAGTTGCTTTCAAGAAAATTTTATCTCTCGATGAAGGATTAAATTCCATTGCACCATTTAAACCAGTCGTTTTTCTAACTCCCGTATAATCTCTCAATTCTAATCTGTAAACTCCCTGATCACCATTTCTTCTGGCTTCATAATTATCTGTCGCCCAATTTCTGTCCCAATAGGTACCATTGATAATGTAGCCGAATTTTCCGTTTTTACTTTTGTCGCCAATAGTAAGCGATCCGCTGTAAATTCCTTTATCTGATTTTTGATTGTAGCCACTGAAAACGCTTGCTTTAATCGTTCTTTTCGTTGGAGCTGTCTGCGTAGTAAAATTTACGCTTCCACCAATGGCATCTCCGTCCATATCTGGAGTAATTGCTTTTGTCGCTTCAACATAAGCAATAAGATCAGAAGGAAAAAAGTCAAATGCAGTCGCTCTCGAAGTAGTTTCTTCTTCAGCAGTTGGAATTCTGTTTCCATTAATTGTAGTGGATGACCAGAAAGGAGGCAATCCGCGTACCGAAACAAAACGTCCCTCACCCTGATCTCGTTCAATCGAAACTCCAGGTATACGCTGAACCGTTTCTGCAGCATTACGATCCGGTAGCTTTCCTATTCCATCAGCGGCAATTACGTTTACAATGCTCATTGATTTTTTCTGCATGTTCAGCGCTCTAGCTTCACTGTTTCTCTGTGTCATGGAACTCACAACAACTTCATTTAATTCTTTTGAATTTGTTTCTAAACGGATAATTCCCAAATTCAAACGCTGATTATCTTTTATATCAACTTTAATAGTTTTTACTTCATAACCTATATAAGAGATTTGCAACTCAAAACTTCCTGATCTTACATCCTGTATGGTAAAATCACCGCTGAAACCAGTTGTTGCTTTTTGATTGTTAGATAATATAATAGTAGCTCCCGGCAAAGGAGATTGTGCATCAGTAACTATTCCGCTTATGGTTGCCTTTTGCGCCCTTATATGCTGGGCAAAAAATAAAACCGAAAAAATAAAAATTGCCTTGTAAAATGTTTTCATGGTTAGTTTGTTTACAAATATTAAATTTATCAAAGCAAAATAACAGTGATTTTTACAAATAGTGAAAAAATTAAAATTATCGAATTGTTAAAGAAATGGAAATTACAGAACCTTATTTGTTAAGATTTTGTAAAAAATCAATTTTAAAATTCTGTTTAAAGGCTTATCTGCAGCAGTATAATAAAGGAATTTGGCTTAATATGCTTAAATGATAAGGAGAATAAATACTTACGTTGAGTAGGAAAAACTTGCAAATGAAATTGGATCTAAAATTTTTTTTTTACAAATAGTAAATATTACAATTAGCATAAAATTTTGATTTCTACCTCTAAGTGAATATCCTATTTGAATTCATTTAAACAACATTTACACAAATTCAAAACATTTATAATAAAAACTGAAAGCCCATTTTTGACCTCACCTTTAACTTCGCTTTATAAAATATTCAAACAAAAAAAACCGAATACTGATATAGACGAATAAACCATGAAAAAAACATTTAAACTATTTTTAGTTGTATTCTCCATTACTTTAAGCGCATTTTCAAAACCTGTCCAAAATGATGATTTGTCTTTGGTCTGGTTTAAAAAAGCGCAGGAGGCAATTCATTTTCAATTAAACAAAGCTGCTCAAACCTACAAACCGGGAAAAAACCCGAGATCTGTTAATCCAGACGGTACTGTTCGTCTTGCAGGATTAACGGATTGGACAACAGGTTTCTTTCCAGGAAGCCTTTGGTATGGATATGAACTCACAGGAGATAAAACATTGGCGGCAGAAGCTAAAAATTTCACACTTGCCTTAGACTCTATCAGAAATATCAAAAATACCCACGACGTAGGTTTTATGCTGTATTGTTCTTATGGAAACGCCTACAGAATTACAGGAGACAAAATCTATCTTCCAGCATTGGCAGATGGTGCTGCAAATCTTTACGCGCGCTTTAGCCCAACAGTAGGAACTATTCGTTCTTGGGATTTTCCTTGGCTGCATTATCCCGTAATTATAGACAACATGATGAATCTCGAGTATTTGTATTGGAGTGCCAATCAGTTTAATAAACCTGAATACGCAAAAGCAGCCAATACGCACGCTCTGACCACTATAAAAAATCATTTTAGAAAAGATTACAGCTCGTACCATTTAGTAGATTATGATCCGAAAACGGGTAAAGTATTGCGTAAAGGCACGCATCAGGGAGTTACAGACGAGTCTTCTTGGGCACGTGGGCAAGCTTGGGGCTTATATGGTTACACTATGTGCTATGCAAACACTAAAAACCCTAAATTTTTACAGCAGGCAGAAAATATCGCTTCTTTTATAATGAATCACCCTAGAATGCCAAAAGATAAAGTGCCGGTTTGGGATTTTGATGTGCATAATGCATTAGACACTGATGTTCTGGCGCCAAGAGATGCTTCAGCAGCAGCAGTTATCGCCTCTGCTTTATTAGATTTGAGTACGCAGGTAAAAGATGGAAAAAAATATGCAGATTATGCAGAAGATATTCTTAAATCTTTATCGTCTGATGCTTATTTGGCGAAACCAGGCGAGAATAATTACTTCTTATTAAAACATAGTGTGGGTGCCTTTTTATACAATTCTGAAATTGATACACCGCTTGATTATGCTGACTACTATTATTTGGAAGCCTTAAAAAGATATGCCGCAGTTAAAAAAATTGAAATCTAAAAGCATCTTAAACCATCAATACCAATGAAGAGTAAAATAAACATATTCACTTTTGCATTTATCTTGTTTTTTGCACAAAATATTTTGGCACAGGAAGCTAAAATCAATAAGTCAAGTTTTGATTTTATTGACCTCAACTACAAAGGACTTGAGAAAGTAAAAGCATTGGTGGTTTCTGAAAAATATGACCAGGCAGCAGCCGAGCTTTTAAGATATTATCGCAATCGCACTGCTGTTAAACATTTAGATTTTAATATTACCGACAAGAAAAAATATGTCAGCAAAAAAGTGAATGACAACACGATGGAACTTGCCAACAACATTTTGCTGCATAAATTTAAACCGCACAAAGGTTATCCTGCTTACGATTACGGCAAAGACATCAACTGGCAATATCGTCCAGTACAAGATCAATTGTTAACTACCTTTTTGCACAGAACTGCGTTTTGGGAACCTTTAGGCATTGTATACTGCAGCACTGGCGACGAGAAATATGTAAAAGAATGGGTGTTTGAAGTCCGCGATTGGATTAGAAAAAACAAACAGGGCGCTTACCCTGATGATAAGGAATATGCATGGAAAGCCTTTGTGGTTTCTTTTAGGCTCAATCATTGGTCGGCATTTTTCAATATGTTTATTGATTCTCCAAATTTTACGCCTTCATTTTTAATGGAGTTTTTAAACTCTTATAATGAGCAGGCAAAGTATGTAATGGCCAATTATACCGATATTGGCAATCATCGATTGTTTGAGGCACTGCATATGATGTACGCAGGCAGTTCATTCCCTGAAATGAAACAAGCCACAGTTTGGCGCAACAGCGGTATAGTGGTTTTAAATGAAGAAATTAAAAAACAGGTTTTACCAGACGGCGTTCAGTTTGAACTTTCGACTTCTTATCATATTGGTACCATTAAAATATTTTTAGACGCGCTCCAAATTGCCCAATTAAACGGAGCTGAAAATGAGTTTCCTGAAAGTTATCACCAATTAGTAGAGAAAATGGTTCTGGCTGTGGGCAAATATTCTTTTCCAGATTATACATTCCCGTTGTATGGCAATTCTTTTTTGACCAATAAAACCGTGATGCTCCAAAACTATGAGACATGGGCAAAGGTTTTCCCCGAAAATAAACTCATTGAATATTATGCTGCAGATGGCAAATCGGGCACAAAGCCAGACTATTTATCCAGCAGCCTGCCAAATGCCGGATTTTATGCTTTTAGAAACGGTTGGGATATGAAATCGACTGTAATGCAAATTAAAGCAGGACCTCCTGCAGAATTTCATTCGCATCCGGACAATGGCAATTTTGTGCTTTGGGTAAAAGGCAGAGATTTTACTCCGGATTCTGGTAGTTTCATCTATGCGAATGTTGGAAATCAAGAAAACTCAAAAAGAGATTGGTACCGCTCAACCAAGGCTCACCAAACTTTAACCCTTGACAATCAAAACATAGAAAATAACGTAAAAGTCACACAGTGGCAACCCGATGGTGACAGCCAAATTCTATCTTACCTAAATCCGAGTTATAAAGATTTAAGCCATCAAAGAAGTTTTCTTTTTATTGATAAAACCTTTTTTGTAATTATTGACAGGGCAATAGGAACTGCAAAAGGCAATTTAGGCATTCATTATAATTTGAAAGAAGACAGCCAGGCAAGTTTTGATACAGCCAGCAATAGTATTACAACCAATTACAGCGATGGAAACAATCTTTTAATACAAGTCAATAAGGATAATACAACACTAAAAGAAGAGACAGGTTTTGTATCCTACCAATATCAAAAAGAAACAAGCCGTCCATCATTTGTCTTCGAAAAAAACAAAAATGATACTAAGACACAAGGCTTTATTTCCATCCTATATCCATATAATGGCACGACGCCACCAGTTATAAAAATTACAGAAAATGCAGAAAATGATTTAGCCAATGGCAAAATTGACATTACGATTTCTATCGATAGCAAAATCAGCTATATCAAACAAAATATTAGTCTTTAAGTCTTGAAATTAAACATATTGCCAACTTCATTTCGCTTATGAGATTCAACCGTTTTTAATAGGTTATTTAATTACGGGATAATGCTAAGAATACAAAAAATACTAGAATTTTCAATATTAGTCTAATTAAAAAATAATCTTATGCGTAAAAAATTACTTTTATCCCTATGGCTAATTGCCACAGTAATTAATTTCTCATTTGCTCAAATGAGTAATATTAATGCTATTAAAACAAAATACAGAAACTGGCTGACAGGTGAAAATGTCGATTATTCAAAATCGCAGGTTAATGAACGATACAACCGTTTCTTAAGCAGCGGAATAGCAGCTAAAAACTTATCAGCCTACAATTTTGCCAATCCTGGTGCTGCATGGGATTTTACTGTTAGTGCAGACCAAAGTGCGTATCAGGTGTTAGTTGAGCAAAAGTTAATAAGACTTGTATTTCTATATCAGCTAAAAGGTTCTGCTAGTACTCCAAATCCTGATTACCATAGTCCTGCCGTTAAAGATTTAATTCTAAGTCTTTTTAACTACATGAAGGCAAAAGGAATCAGCAGTGCCACCAATTTTGATTATCTCGTAATTCCAGAAACACAAGAAGTTATCACCAGCGGTCACGGCGTAGCTTTACGTTCTTCAGCTTATGCTACGGCTATTTTTTTAATGAAAGAGGAACTGATTGCTGCAGGCGAGTTTGAACATCACATGGGCGCACTTAATGCACTTACTGCTTTTATTTCGTCAGCCTATTCCAACTTTAGCGTTGCTAATCCTGGTTTTAATTCTGATGTTATTCGCACATCCATACAACAGCGATTCTGCTATGTTTTAAGTCAGGACGATTCAGAAAGCTCGAAGCTGGATAATATGGATTTTCTTAAAAAATTTATCGATAATGCACTAAAGATCAGCAATGGCTGGAACGATTGCATTAAACCGGATTTCATCACTTATCATCATAGAGGAGCCTATTCTAACTCTTATGGTGCAGAAGCTCTACATCAATCTTCTATTTTGAATATGATGTTAAAAAATACCACTTATGAATTAAATGCAGAAACGCAAAGCAATCTAAAAAACGCTATTTTGAATTACAGTAAATTTAGTAAAGGTTTTGAAATGCCTTTAGGCCTTGCCGGAAGATTTCCGAATAACACTGATGCCATAAACGATTTAAGACCTGCCCTGGCATATTTATATATTTCCGATCCTGTTGCTAATGCAGATGCAGGAAGAGAATTTATTCGTCTTTGGGGAGTTTCTTCTACCTCTAATACTGCTTTATTGAGAATGAATACTTTATCGATTATAATGGCGTATTCAACAGGCGGTGTAATGGATATATTGCAGACTTTAAATTCAGGTCTGGCTCCTCTTCCTGAAATAGCTGAAGTACAATTTAGCTTTCCGTATGCCGGATTAAGCGTTCATAAGTATAACGGATTTCAGGCTAGTGCAAAAGGAACCAGCAAGCATATCTGGCATTTTGAAGGTTCCAGCACCGAAAATATCTTTGGAAGATATACTTCTGCAGGTGCTTTAGAATTACTTACTTCAGGAAATCCTGTCACTCGCAGTGCAAACGGTTATGCAGAAAACGGATGGGATTGGTCACACATTCCTGGAACTACTGTTGCCAGCCTTCCTTTAAATGTTTTAGGAACTGGCACTATGCGTGAGATGAACGGCAAACCTTTTCTCGCACATGCCTCTTTAGACAATAATGGCATTTTCGGAATGGATTACAAAGACGTTAATTCGGCTACCATAATGACCGCTTTAAAATCTAATTTCTTTTTTAAAAATATAATACTTTGTCTGGCCTCTAATATTAAAGATACAAACGGCACTTACCCAATTCATACCACTTTATTTCAAACTGCCTTAACAGATGCAAATACGGCAACTTACGTAAATGACACTGCCGCTACAGGCTTAAATTTTACTCAAACTCAGACAACTGGGGCTTTTTGGGCTACAGACGGAATTGGAAATGGCTATGTAATACCGTCAAATTCCAACAATACAGATCCGGTAACGATTACACGATCTGTGCAAAACTCACGTAATGCTAATAATACAGCGGATACTTCTGGCAATTTTGCTAAAGCCTATATCAATCACGGTATTGCTCCTACTGCTGGAAAATTTCAATATGCCGTAATTATGCAGGGCGGCCAAACGGGCACAAAACAACTGGCAGATAATTTTGCTTCCTATTTTAAGATTTATCATCAAAATAGTCAGGCGCATATTGTACAGTATATTCCTGATGGTATTTTTGGTTATGTTATTTTTAATGCTGCCAATGTATTTGCTTACGATGCAGTTGTAAGTGTCGATAAGCCTGCTATTGTAATGACTCAAAAAGTAGATGGGGGAAGCAAATTAAAAGTCAGCCTTACGAATCCAAATATGGGTTTATTAGCCGCAAACGAATCATATAACTGGAGACAGATCAGTACTCAAAATGCTATTTTAAACAAAGTTCCGCAAATAGATCCAGTTAAACTGACTCTTGCAGGCATTTGGGAACTAGCTGCACCTGCAGATAACATAACAACTGTAATTAACGGTGCCAATACCGAAGTTACCTTCAACACCATCAACGGATTAACAATTCAAACAGAATTGGTTAGTCCTACTTTAAGCATTAAAAAAACAGGACAGCAAACAGATGAATTTCAGGTAATCGTGTCGCCTAATCCTTCTAATACAGAATTTAGAATCAATGTAACCAGCGATTCTGCAGATACAATTTCTATTTTTGTGTATGATATTCTTGGAAGAAGAATTAAATCTCTCAAATCAAATCACGGGCAACCGATTACAATAGGAAGTAATTGGAATTCAGGAGTCTATATTGCAGAAATTCGTCAGGGAAATCAGAAAAAAACAGTTAAATTGATCAAAAACTAACTTCTATAAATTAAACAACCGCAATGATAAATCTAAAAAAAACAGCAGCATTATTTTTTATGCTATTGATGGCTTTTTTAGCCAAGGCACAAGAAAAGCCAATTACAAGGGAAAGTTTCGATAATATTAATCTAACTTACCCGGGCTTAGAAAAAGTAAACCAGCTTTTTAATTCAGGTAAATATGATGATGCCGCAAAAGAACTTTTGAGCTATTACCGCAATCGTAAAAACATCAGACATACTGAATTTAATTTAGGGGACGAAGCCCGATTTAAAGGAAAAGATATCGGAAAAGCCAATCAGGAAAAAGCAGATAATGCCTTAGCGCACAAATTTCAGCCGCATAAAGGCTATGGCTTTTTTGACTACGGCACCGATATCAACTGGGATTTATGGCCCGTAAAAGACAATGAAGTGCGCTGGCAGCTGCATCGCGTGTATTGGTGGCAGTCTATGGGATTGGCGTACCGCAGCAGTGGAGATGAGAAATATGCTAAAGAGTGGATTTTTCAGTTTCGTGACTGGGTTAAGAAAAATTATCTAGGACGTTCTCAAGAAAATGATGGTATTGCATGGCGTCCGCTTGAAGTATCTGAACGTATACAAAGTCTTCCGGGTACATTTAATCTGTTTATTGTTTCGCCAAATTTCACACCTTCTTTTTTATTGGAATTTTTAAACAGCTATAGCAAACAAGCGGCTTATATTCCTGCCAACTATAGTAAAGAAGGAAATCATCTATTATTTGAAGCGCAAAGAGTATTAGGTGCAGGAGCATTTTTTCCTGAACTAAAACAAGCGGAACAATGGCGCAAAAGCGGAATCGACGTTTTGAACCGTGAAATAAAATTGCAGGTTTTTGATGATGGCGTGCAATGGGAACTTTCTCCAACTTATCATATTGCCTGTATCGAAATTTTCTTAAAAGCTTACAATTCGGCTAAAATGGCTGGATTAGAAAAAGAGTTTCCCGCCAGCTATATCCAAACCATTGAAAAAATGATTACCGTTACGTTAAACATTTCCTTTCCAGACTATAGCATTCCCTTGTTTGGAGATTCATGGTCAAGTGATAAAAACAACAGAGTCAAAAAATATGCAGGATGGTCAAAAGCATTTCCTAAAAATGAATTTATAAAATATTTTGAAACTGAAGGCGCATCAGGAAGACTTCCAGATTATTTGTCAAATGCATTTCCAAACGGCGGGTTGTATACATTTAGAAACGGATGGAAAGACAAATCGACCATGATGGTTTTAAAAGCAGGCCCTCCAGCTGAGTTTCATGCACAGCCAGATAATGGAACTTTCGAACTTTGGGTAAAAGGCAGAAACTTTACACCAGACAGCGGCTGTTACATTTACAGCGGCGATGAAGAAGTCACCAAAAAAAGAAACTGGTTTCGTCAGACCAGAGTACATAGCACTTTGACATTAGACAATCAGAATATGGTTATTACCAAAGCACAGCAAAACAAATGGCAAACCAGTAAAAACCTTGATGTATTAACTTATACCAATCCTAGCTACGCAGATTTAAATCATCAAAGAAGCGTGCTTTTTGTTGATGAAAAATACTTTATAATTATTGATAGAGCAATTGGCAAAGCAACGGGAAATCTAGGCGTGCATTTTCAATTGAAGGAAGACAGTAAACCTGTTTTTGATAAAACTAATAATAGAGTTTATACTACTTATGAGGATGGAAACAACCTTTTAATTCAATCTTTGAATAGTGACAAAGTGGTTTTAAACGAAGAAGAAGGAAAAGTTTCTTATGTGTATGCAAAAGAAATAGCCAGACCAGCTTTTGTATTTGAAAAACCGAAAAAAGATCCTGGAACACAACAGTTTATTAGTATTGTTTATCCTTATGATGGCAATAAAGCACCGGAAATCAGTATTAAGCCCAATTCAGGCAATGATTTCGAAAAAGGAATCATTAATTTAAGTATTACTATTGATGGTAAGAAAAGTGAAATTAAAGCTAATTTGAAAGATTAAAGTTTAAGTAAATAGTTGCCTTTAAGGCGCCTGAAAGTATTTTCAGGCGCCTTTTTTTGTTGCTGTTTAAAAATATTCATATTGTATAACTCTTTTTACCAACCGATTAAAATTCGCCATAACCGCAGCCTTTTCATTTTGATGAAGAAGAAATTGCACTATTCCGAAAAATCCGTAAAAATCCGCGTTTTCGCGATAGCGAATCCGTATCATCCGCGTGCCATTTCCCATTATTTTTTTTATGAATTATAAATCAATTCTTCCAAATAAAAATCAACTTTTAAATTTAAATTTCGTTTTACAGCGAATAAATCATTTTCGAAATTTTAAATTAATAAGTTTTATCTGAAACATCCCGCTCAAACGGCAGATCAACTGGAAAAAATCAGATCAAAACAGCATTATTTCATTTAACCTTTTACTATATTTTGCTTAACTATTTTGAAACACAATACATTTCAAAATTGATTAGGATTTACGGCACTTTCTTTAGAAAAAAAAATCAAAAAAACAACATAAAAACGTGATTTCGCCTTTATTTACGGGCAACTAAAACGTTATATTAATCAAAATCAATATCATTTTGGACGTATTCAAAACTGTCCTTTATAGTCGATTTCTATATTTGTTTCAATTAAAATCCAAAAAACATGACTAATCCAAAAGAAACAAACCGACTATTACAGAATCTATTTTTATACACTCGGCGCAAAATTCCCCTGCCCCTTTCTTAAATTAATAAATTGTTATAATTTTCTGCACAATCAAGAAAAGATACTTTTAGAGAATGCGGCAAAATAGCAACCGATTTATTTAACTAACCAAACCAACTTAAATAACATAATAGGAATTAGGTAAGAGACTTATTCCCATTTAAAACAAAATTATGAAAAGGACTATATTTTTATTTTTGCTGCTTATAACTTGTAAAGTTACTTATGGGCAAAACATCACCGTAAGCGGTGTAGTGACTGATGGGCAAAAACTGCCTTTGCCTGGTGCAACGGTTTTCGAAAAAGGAACCAAAAATAGTACTATAACATCAATGGATGGTGAATACCAAATTAAAGTAAAACCAGATGCCACACTTGTATTTAGTTTCATGGGAACAAAATCTACTGAAGTACAGGTTAAAAATAGAACTACTATCAATACTAAACTAATCGACGATACTAATAATCTTGATGAGGTAGTTGTGGTAGGTTACGGAACAAAAACAAGAAAAAATATTACGGGAGCAATATCATCTGTAAAAGGAGAAGAAATTGCCAAAATGCCGGTCCAAAACGTTGCTCAAGCCTTGCAGGGCCGTGTGGCTGGTATGCAGGTTACTATGGCTGATGGAACGCCTGGAGGCGAACCTTCATTAAGAATTAGAGGCGGAACGTCTATTACGCAAAGCAATGAACCCTTATTTGTTGTTGATGGAGTAGCTCAAACCGGCGGATTAGGTTTCTTAGACCCAACAGATATTGAATCGGTAGATGTCCTAAAAGATGCTTCATCCACTTCTATTTACGGTGCTCAGGGTGCAAACGGAGTTGTTCTGGTTACAACGAAGAAACCAAAAAATGGCAAGCTTACAATTGGTTATGATACTTATGGAGGAATAAAAACGATTGCTAAAAAACTTCAGGTAATGAATCCATACCAATATGTTCAGTTAATGTATGAAGGATCTATTAATGATCCTGTAAAGCTAGATAAATTTGTTAAAAATTATGGAAACTGGGAAGACTTGCCGTCTCTTTACGAAAACAGACCTGGAATTAACTGGCAAGATGAAGTTTTTGGAAATGCTGCATTAACCCAGTATCATAAAATAAGCTTTAATGGAGGTGGCAATGAAACTAACTTCAATGCATTTTACTCTGTAAATAACGATCAGGGAATTATGGTTGGGAGCGAATCGGTAAAGAATATTGTAAAATTGGCCGTAAGCCATAACCTTAGTAAAAAATTATCGGTTAACGCCATCATTAATTATTCCAATCAGAAAATAACAGGATTAGATCCGGGAGAAGGCGGAAATGCCAGATTAAGCATGCTGCAAACTTTACTTCAATACAGACCAACAATTGGAATGATTGGATCTGATGAGGATTTAAAAACACTTACTGTTGACCCGTTAGACAATCAAGACTCGCCTATTTTTCAGAGTCCAACAATTACTATTGAAAGCCAGAAGAGAGAAGCTCTTAAAAAATCAATCAATATGAGCTTTCAGCTTCAGTATAACATTACGCCAAGCTTGGTTTATCGCGGTTTAATAAGTTATACAGACAACAATAACAACAGTAAATATTTTAATGATGCGAGAGGTATTCAGGCAATACGAAGCGGCGGTCCTAATGGCGGTGTTACCAATGAAATGTCTAATCGTTTAAACTATAACAATGTCCTTACCTACAGCAATACCTTTTCTAAACACCACAAGTTTGATGTCACTGTAGGCCAAGAATACATTTATAATTATGCAGAAGGGATAACTGCTTCGGCAAGTGCTTTTCCAGATGTAAATTTGGGCTGGGATAAATTGCAGTTGGGGACTATTGCTGGAATTCCAACAACATTTGCCGAAGATGATAAGCTTTTATCATTTTTTGCCAAAACAAGTTATTCTTTTAAAAACAAATATTTGCTGGCTGCAAGCATAAGAGCCGATGGATCTTCTAAATTTGGAACAGATAACACATGGGGATACTTCCCGTCAGTATCTGCTGCTTACAGGATTATTGAAGAAGATTTCATGAGAAACCTGCCAGTATTTTCAGATTTAAAACTTCGTGCCAGTTATGGGGAAGCCGGAAACAACCGAATTGGAAATTATGCGGCATTAGGAATTTTTAATTCAGGTTCTTATCCTCTTAACAACCAGACTAATATTACAGCTTACCAAAATAATATCCCTAATCCTTTTTTAAAATGGGAGGCTACAAAATCGACCAATTTAGGTTTGGATTTGGGATTTTTCAAACAAAGAATTTCACTTACAACCGAGGTGTATGAAAATTGCTCTAAAGACTTATTATACAATACTCGCGTACCAGCAAGTTCAGGTTTTAAAAAGCAGTTTCAGAATATTGGAGCAACATCAAACCGTGGTTTAGAATTTACGCTGAATACTATAAATATCAAAAAAGCCGATTTTAATTGGAACACAAGCTTTAATATAGCATTTAACAAAACTAAAGTGCTTAGTCTGAGTGAAGGCGAAAACTCCCTAATAACTAACAGTTACAATACTATAAACGACTATATCTTAGAAGTAGGAAGACCTGTTGGGGTTATGTATGGTTATGTGCGCGACGGCTTGTATCAGGTAAGTGATTTTGATTATGATCCAGCTGCTAATAAATATACTTTAAAATCGGATGTTGTTTCTGATAATGTTGTAGTACAGCCTGGGTTTATTAAGTTTAAAGATATTAGCGGACCAAATGGCACGCCAGACGGAGTAATTAATGATATGGACAGAACCGCAATAGGAAATTCTAATCCTAAATATACAGGAGGTCTTAATAATACATTTAGTTATAAAGGATTAGATCTTAGTATTTTTCTTGACTTTTCTGTAGGCAATGATATCTACAATGCAAACCTGCTTAATAACTCAAGACTTAATCTGGACAACAAAAATACATTTGCCCTATATGCAGACAGATGGATGACGATCAATGCAGACGGACAACGTATAACTAATCCTGCAGAACTTGAAGCTGTAAATGCTGGAAAAACAAATCCTGCTTATAATGGAAATGCTACAGAACGTTTATACAGCGACATTATCGAAGATGGATCATTCTTACGTATTAACAATATAAGCCTAGGATATACCTTTCCAAAAAAATGGTTGAGCAATTCTAAAATTTCAAATTTGAGAATCTATTTTACAGCAAATAATGTATATGTATTTACCAAATATTCGGGTTATGATCCTGAAGTAAGTGTAATCAACAGTGCCATCACGAGAGGAGTAGACTTTAGTGCTTATCCAAGAAGCAAGTCCTTCCTAACAGGGTTGAATATTTCACTATAATTTAAAGTTTAAAAAAATGAAAAAAAATATATTTTCCTTTAAAGCATTTGTAATTGCCGGAGTAACAGGCCTGCTCTTACCACTTAATTCATGTGAAAAAGAACTTGAAGTAACACCCTACTCTTACTTTACGACGGCCAACTTTTTTACGAACATAAATGAAGCCAACATGGCAACATTGGGAACTTACGAACCAATGTCGTCTCTTGATACCTATGGCTGGAATATTTCTCTAATTTTTGATGCTGATACAGATCTCGTTCAGATGAGCGGATTAAGTTCTGATGACTGGCGAACAATCGGACACTATCAGGGAATTTCTCAAACTGCTTCATTTTATAACTCATGGAGCAAATTATATGAAGGAATTGACCGAGCAAACGTTGTTATTGAGAAAATTCCTCAAATGGAACTTTATACCAATGGAACTCAAGCTGAAAAAGAGCAGCTAAACCGATTTGTGGGTGAAGCAAAATTTTTACGCGGTTTCTATTATTCTGAACTAGTGCGTTTATGGGGAGATGTTCCTTTTAAAACAAAAAGCTCACAAGCGGGAGATAATTTAAAAGGCGGACTTGTAGACCGTTATGAAATCTATGCACAGATCATAAAAGATATGCAAGAGGCGGCGGCTGTATTGCCTGTACAAACACCAGCAGATGAACGCATAAATAAATGGGCCGCAAAATCGATGCTTGCCAGAATAGCTTTGTTTGCAGGAGGATATTCTTTAAGTCCGGACGGAACTATGAAACGCCCAGATAATTACAAAGAATATTATCAGTTGGCACAAAAAGAAATTAATGATGTTATGGCTCAAAATCCCTATAAATTGAACCCATCTTATTCTAAAGTGTTTAAAAACCAATGCCAGCACGTTTTAGAACCTACTGAAAACATTTTTCAGATCGCTTTCTATAACTCAGCTGGAAATAAAGATAACGGATCTTGGGTGGGTTATTTCAATGGAGCATTAACAGCAAACGGAGTATATGCTACAAGTATAGGAAGATGTTTAGTCCCTAAAACTTTTTATAATACCTTCGCTGCAGGCGATCTGAGAAGAGATTTTTCGATAGCAACTTATAGCGTTAATGCACTAGGAAACAAGGTGCCTCTTTTAACAGCAAGACAAGATGAAAGCTGGACACAAGCCAAATGGAGCAGAGAATATCAGACTAATTCTACACTAGAAAGATCTTATACGCATATTAATTGGGTGGTCTTGCGTTATTCCGATTTATTGTTAATGCGTGCCGAAGTTGAAAATGAACTAAATGAAGGCCCGAATGCTATCGCCTATGATGCTATAAATCAAGTAAGAAAGAGAGGTTTTGGTGCAGATTTACAAGGAAGCGGTATTGCTGTTGATTTAAAAACAAAAGGAAGCGGCTATTCAGCTGCGACTAATATTGTAATACAAATTACTGGCGGCGGCGGTACTGATGCTTCAGCTGCTGTTGTTACGGTAGCAAGCGGTGGAATTGGCACCATCGGGATGCTGCGTTCTGGAGAAGGATATACTTCTGTTCCAACAGTAACTATTACCAGTACAGACGGAAAAGGTTCGGGAGCAACCGCAACAGCCAGACTTTTACCAAAACCGACCGCTACCGAAATGAATTTGAAAACCGGCCTAAACAAAATTGATTTTCTCAAAGCAATTCAGCAGGAAAGAGCTTGGGAACTTTCTGGAGAAGGAATGCGCAGAGCCGATTTAATTCGATGGGGAATTTTGTCTGATAAGATAAACGAAACAAGTACGGCTGTTAAATTGATTCGTGCCAATTATTTTTTCCCAGCGATTACCAATTTTGTTGCTGGCAAGCATGAACTGTATCCTTTCCCACAAAACGAAACGGATGTAAACAGAAGCATTACGCGACAAAATCCTAAATATTAAATTTTACTATACAATTGATAAAATATCATGTTTAAAAAATTATTTCTTTATTTTTTGCTGGCAGTTCCTTTATTGGCTGGTGCTCAAGAGGATATTTACGATCCTTCTAAAGAATACGAATATCCAAACGATCCTCTTGTAAAGGCAAAACTGGAAAAATGGAAAGACCTAAAATTTGGCGTGCTCCTTCATTGGGGGGTATACACACAGGCAGGCATACCAGAATCATGGGTAATATGCGGTGAACCATGGCCTAAACGCGATACCACATTAAATTATGAAGATTACAAAAAATGGTACTGGAACTTGGCTAATCAGTTTAACCCAGTAAAATTCAATCCAGAAAAATGGGCAGAAATTTCGAAAAAAGGCGGAATGAAATATGTGGTTTTCACTACCAAACATCACGATGGTTTTAATATGTTCGATACAAAACAAAGCGATTATAAAATTACCAATGGTCCGTTTAAAGACAATCCTAAAGCGGATGTGATTAAATACATTTTTGATGCCTATCGCAAACAGGGAATGATGATTGGTGCTTATTTTTCTAAACCAGACTGGCATTCACAAGATTTTTGGTGGGATCGTTTTCCTACGCCAAGCCGAAACATCAATTACGATATGGCTAAATATCCGCAGAAATGGCAGAGATTTAAAAATTTCACCTTCAATCAAATCAGTGAGATTTTAGGAAACTATGGAAGTGTTGATGTCTTATGGCTCGATGGCGGATGGGTTCGTCCTGCATTAAAAAGTGAACTCGCACGCACAGAATGGGGGCTTGATAAAAGAGGAAGATCGAATTATCCTAACTTTAATCAGGAAGTAGATATGCCTCGTATCGCTAAAATGGCACGAGAAAAACAGCCTGGCATTTTAATAGTAGACAGAACCGTACACGGTCCATACGAAAATTACCGTACACCAGAACAGCAGATACCTAAGGAGCAAATACTAACTCCTTGGGAAACCTGTATAACGCTTACTAAAAGCTGGAGCTATCGTAAACCTTCAGAAGAGAAAATTAAATCTTCTGCATGGGTTATTCATACACTGGCCGAAATTGTGGCAAAAGGAGGCAACATGCTTTTAAGCTGGGGGCCAACACCTGAAGGAGAATTTCCTCAGGGAATAGAAAAACCGTTGGAAGAAGTTGGGACCTGGCTTACTGTAAACGGAACCGCAATCTACGGTACCAACAGCACGAAAAATTACAATGATGGTTTAACCTGGTTTACCCAATCTAAGGATGGAAAAACCAAATATGCTATTGCTTGCATTAAAGAAGAAGATCTGGTTCCGGCAACGGTTCAATGGAAAGGAAATGTTCCAGTAAAAAATGGCAAAATAAAGCTTCTTTCGACTGGAAAAACAGTAAAATGGCAGCAAAAAGATGATGCAATAGTTGTAGAAATACCTAAGAATTTAATAGGAACAAAAACACAGGCTTTGGCTTTTGCAATAAATTAAAGGGCTAAATGTCAAAAACAGCTGGATTTTTTGACATTATAAATAAAGCCAATTTATAATAACCAGCTTAAAATAAGTGCTTACTTTTTTGAAATAAATCATTTTTGGACACATTAATGCAGGGCTTTTGTTCTGCATTAATTTTATCTAAAAAACATTAGAAAATAAACTATAAAAAAGCAGAATATGATGTTGCAAAAAAAAATAATGTTTGTATCGCTTTTGATGGTATTCAATATTCCATTTTTAAGCAATGCTCAAACAGCTGAACGTCCCAATATTCTAATCATCATGACCGATCAGCAGACTGCTGATGCGATGAGTATTGCGGGAAACAAAGACTTACATACTCCAGCAATGGATAAGCTGGCACAAAATGGTGTCCGATTTACCAAAGCCTATTGCGCACAACCTTTATGCACGCCATCTCGATCTTCCATTATGAGCGGTAAAATGCCTTTTGAAACGGGATTCATAGGCAATGTAACAGAAAAAGACGGTCAATGGCCTGATGATGTTCTGATGATGGGGAAAATTTTCCAAAATGGGGGTTACAAAACAGGTTATGTGGGAAAGTGGCATTTACCAGTTCCTGCATCTAAAAAAAGCCAACACGGATTCCAATATATTGAAAACACCAATTTTCAGGATTATAATGATGCTGCAACACCTTCTTTCTGTGCACGTTTTATCAAAGAAAACAAAAACACGCCTTTTCTTCTCGTAGCTTCTTTTTTAAATCCGCATGATATCTGCGAATGGGCTCGCGATGAAGATTTAAAAATGGATATTTTAGAAAAGGCCCCTCCGGCAGATCAATGTCCTCCCCTGCCTGCCAATTGGAAAATTCCAGACTACGAACCTAAAGCTGTACGCGAGCAGCAAAAAGTAAATTTCAGAACCTACCCTACTGTTAATTGGACTCCAGATCAATGGCGCCAATATCGCTGGGCGTACAACCGTCTGGTAGAAAAAGTGGACGGTTATATCGAAATGGTTTTGGCTTCGCTCAAAAAATACAATATCGAAAAAAATACGATTATAATTTTCACAGCCGATCACGGTGATGGATACGCAGGCCACAGCTGGAATCAGAAGCAGATTTTATATGAAGAATCAGCTAAAATCCCTTTTATAATTTCGAAAATAGGCGAATGGAAACCGCGTACCGATGATTTATTAGTCTGCAATGGTATCGACATTATTCCAACAATATGTGGTTTTACAGGAGTACCAAAACCTTCTTATCTTAAAGGAATTGACATTAGCAAAAAAATAGAAAACCCAGCAGAAAAACTCCGTGACACCTTAGTCATAGAAACAGATTTTGCAGACAATGAAAATCTTTTAGGCATTAGCGGACGCGCCGTAATCACAAAAGACTACAAATATATTGTTTACAATAAAGGAGAAATCAAAGAACAGCTTTTTGACTTAACCAAAGATCCGGGAGAAATAACCAATCTGGCAGTAGACAAAGCCTATAAAAAGAAATTAATAGAAATACGCAACTATTTAAAACAGTGGTGCAAAACAAATGGAGATAAGTTTATTTCTGGAATTTAAAAAACATGCTAGTAATTTTTTTGACTGTTTCATTCTTTCTCCAAAAATGAACTGAATAAAACCATTACTAAAAGCATATCGGAATTTATATCATGATAAACGCAGTAAAAAATAAAAATAAAAGACTGAAGCAGCTGACCAAAAGCATCGCTTTAGCATTCTTATGTCTAAGTATAAATCATACCACAGCTCAAACCAATGCCGAGCTTAGTGACAAAAAAATCAAATCTATATTTGATCTAGAGAAAATCTATTTGAACAATGCTTTTAAAAAAGTTCAGGAAACAGGTAAAATGCCCCGTTCAAGTTCCAAAGGATATACTCCTATTAGTGATTGGACTGCAGGTTTTTACTCCGGTAATTTATGGCTGACTTATGAGTTTACCAATGATAATGAGCTTTTAAAAAAAGCAGAATATTCCACCTATCTGTTAGAAGATGATAAACATTTTGACAAAGATCATGATATTGGTTTTCTTATTTACTGCAGTTATGGCAATGGCTATCGTTTAACTAAAAACCCAGCCTACCGACAAGTAATAGTTGAATCGGCAAAAACGGCCATTACCAGATACAGTCCAACGGTAAAATCAATCATGTCCTGGAATCCGGATTTACAGAGAGACTGGAAATTTCCTGTGATTATAGACAATATGATTAATTTGGAATTATTGATAAAAGCATCAGAATTTACTAATGATACTACCTATTACAACGTCGCTATTAATCATGCTAACACTACGATGAAAAACCACTATCGTGCCGATTTCAGCTGTCCGCATGTAACAGATTATGATCCCAAGACGGGCAAAATGAGAAAATGGGACTGGAATAACGGAGATCGAAATCCTGCAACTGCCTCTTGGAGCCGCGGACAAAGCTGGGGACTATATGGCTTTAGTTTTATGTATGAGTTTACCCGTAAAAACGAATATTTGGAACACGCAGAAAACATCGCAGCTTTTATTTTAAATAACCCCAATATGCCCGAAGATATGATTCCGTATTGGGATTATAATGCTCCAAAAATCCCTACTGTCAGAGATGCTTCTGCTGCAGCGGTGCTGGCTTCAGGATTACTGCGTTTAGCACCTCTATCTCCTAAAAACGGTAAAAAATACTTTACTGCCGCAGAACAGATTTTGGCCAGCCTGTCTTCAAATAAATATCTAAACACCAGCAAAAAAGGAGATTACCTTCTAAAACACGCAACAGGCAATTATTTAAGAAATTCGGAAATAGACGGCGGATTAATTTATGCTGATTATTATTTTCTAGAGGCGCTGCTTACTTATCAGAAATTGAAAAAAGATTTTGAATAAATAATTTCTCATATAGGGTTAAATTTAAAGCATTAAAAAATCATTATTATGTTAAAAAAAATCAATACAAACTTCTTAGTTCTATTTCTTTTTTCTTCGATATGCTTACAAATGTCTGCTCAAAAAAAGCCAAACGTTGTAATCATACTTACAGACGATATGGGTTACAGCGATCTTTCCTGCTATGGTAATCCGTTAATCAATACCCCATTTATTGACGGAATGGCAAAAAAAGGAATTTTGGCAACTAATTTTGTAACCACCTCTCCTACTTGTTCTCCGTCCAGAGCATCAACACTTACAGGCAGATACTGCACCAGAACAGAGTTGGTTTGGCCTGTTGGTCCGGGAGAAAAGCCTTGTTTAAAAGACAGCGAGGTTACTATTGCTGAAATGCTAAAACCCAATGGCTACAAAACGGCTTGTATAGGCAAATGGCATATGGGAGATTATGGCACGGCATTGCCCAACAAACAAGGTTTTGACTTGTTTTACGGCATGATGTACAGCCACGATTATAGAGCTCCATATGTACAAACAGATACCGTTATTAAAATATTCAGAAATACAAAACCGGAAATCTACAAACCTGCAGATACCGTTTTAACTTCTTTGTATACCAAAGAAAGCATTAAGTTCGTTAACGAATCGGCACAGCAAAAGAAACCTTTTTTCCTTTATTTAGCCTATAATATGCCTCATTTGCCTGTTGGCCTGGCAGCCAAAAAAAGCGGTTTGCATTCGGCAGGAGGAGCTTTAGGAAATGTCATCGAAGATATGGATGATGCCATGGCGAGCCTTTGGAAAACATTAGAGAAAAACGGACAGGCAGATAACACCATATTCATTTTTACAAGCGATAACGGCCCTTGGCTGAATGCCCCGCAAAGAATGTTTGAAGACGGAATAACACAGCCGTATCACGTTGGAACTGCCGGTATTTTTAAAGGTTCTAAAGGAATTTCATACGAAGCCGGACATCGCGTGCCTTTCATTGTTTATTACAAAGGACATACACTCATAAATCAGACCATAAGAACTCCAATATCGAATATCGACATACTGCCTACTATTGCAGATTGGACACAGGCCAAATTACCAGCGTACACTTTAGACGGAGAATCAGTAAAAAATCTATTGAGCATTAAAAATTACAATACACCACACCAGCCTATTTATTATGTCAATCGTGTTTTAGAAGGAGTTAAAGATGGGGAATGGAAACTCAGAATAACCGTAAAAGACGGAAAAACAGTAAACGAAATGTACAATCTTTCTGAAGATCCAGCAGAAAGAGTCAACCTTTTTGATAATCCCGATTACAAAGCAAAACAGGATCATTTAAAACTATTATTCAGCCAATATCCGGGTTAATTCCTGTTTTAAATAAAACTAACCAACCAACCATAAAACTTTTGAAATGAAAAAAATAGCACTGCTTTTATTGATCATTGCTCCTCTGCTCCCCCTTTCTGCACAAGAGAAATTTTTTGCCAATTATTTTGATATTGAAGTAGAAAGCCCTAAAAACACGGAAGTTACAGGACGTATTCATTTAGAGCGAAACAAAGATGTATTGACAAAACCTATTCCTAAAAATTATCAGTTTGCCATTGTCAATCAAAAAAACAACCTTTTTACGATTAGTACCAAGTTTGATCCTGCGGGAAGAATAATGGGAATCCTGACTGCAAATCAAAAACTGGACGACATTTTTTTAGGAGATCAACAACTTACAATCGTTTTAAAAGAGGGATCAAAACAGCTTAATTCATTTCAGGTTACGGTAAAAGTGGTAAAGCAAACCTTGCTAAAAACACTTTACGATCGTTATAAAGATAAAACTATTACGACAGCCAGCGGGCGAATGTTTGGCCGTAAAAAGCCAAAAGACCAGCAAGTCGAACAAACAATAGTTGAATTGGAAGCCAGTAATGGTAAATTTAAAAAATTTGATTTTTACCACAAAAGTCCAAAGGACTATAAACCTTTAGGGAAAAGCATTGAATACGACTGGGCCGAAGTCGCCGATAATATTGGCGGATTGGGTTATGCCTACGCCACTTCTAAAAAATATGGTCCGCAGGGAGATCCTAAAAGCCGCCAGCAATTAAAAAATGCAATCTACAAAGCCCTAATTGCTTATACAGAAGCAGTTCCGGTTGAAGGAAAAGACGTCATTATAGACGGAAAACCAATCGGGGAAAATACAGGCGATGGATTTAGCAATTTAAAACTTCACAATTTAATTGAAGAGCAGGTTGTAACGCATCAATGGGTTATTTCAGATGCTTTAATAGCGCCTGTGGTTCATTTAATGCCAGAGATGATTATTGATATCAAAAACGAAAATAAAGATGCTGTCCGTGTATATTACGATTTGGTACGTTTCTACCAAACAGCAATGTCAGAAGTGGCGAACAGAAGAGCTGTTAATGATCCCAACGAGCGCTGGGGCGAAATACAGGATACACTTCGCTCATCTGGTGCCTGGGCAGATGCTAATTTAGGCCACCGAAGCCGTATGATGCTGGCACTTCCCATCATCTGGGCCGATTATAACCGCCCAATGACTTATGTTCAATACTGGTACAGTGATTACTATAATGATAAACCTTTTAAGGGATTCAGTTTTTCACCGGGATGGAGTCCGCATGGTGTAGTGGCCGATGTTGCCCGCTGGATGACCAAATACAAAGTATCAGCGCACCAATACATACAATCTGGTTTTCAGCCTGATGGAACTATATCGCACCATATAGCCAATGCCACCGATGCAGCAATGGTCGCTTATGGTTTTGAATGGCTAACGGATTGTTTCGTTGGATTTGAACAGTTTAAAAATACAGATTTCAAACTTCCAAGCACTTCCTACCAATTTCCCGCAGACCGATTAGAACGAATTTATCCCAAACTGATCTATAAAAATGGTTTTGAGTTTCTGGTTAGCGGAAGATCATACGGAAGTGATATGCAGAAATTTGTAAACGAAACCTATCTGCCTGCCATTGAAGACCTCAAAAAAGCAGAAAGCACCGATACGCAAATAACCAATCAGGCTCAGTTAGACGAAATTTATTCTAAAATTAAAAACAAAAATTACGAATATTCCGGTACGGATGCCTATTGGATAAATGAATTTTTGGTGCATCGTCGAGGTGAGAATGAAAAACCATTTTATGCCTCCCTGAAATTGAAATCAAAACGCACTGTTGGCGCCGAGGATTTCGATAAAATACGTAAAGCATGGTATTTAGGTTATGGCATTATGCCCTTGAAGGTTCGAGGAGACGAATACTCAAGCAATGTTCTCTCTAATATGGATTGGCATGCATTGCCGGGACTTACAGAAGAATGGCGAACCGATGCTATTCCAACGGGACATGCACAGGCTTCATTGCCGGGTATTAATGATGTCGCAGGTGTTACCGCTGATGGTAAAAACGGCATCGGAATCTATCATCATTTAACAGGAGAAAAATACAGTAGCGCAACAGCATTAAAAAGCTATTATTTTATTGATGACAAAATTATCGCCCTGGGAAATACTATTAAAAGAGTCCGTGCCGGGCAGCAAAAGAATATTGTAACCACAATCGATCAATCGTCATTTATTACTCCTTTGACTATTTTTTATAATGGTAAAAAGGAAATTATTGAGCCATCACAATCTATAAGCCGTGAATTCGAAATCACCTCTCCAATATGGCTGCATACAGGCGAAAAAGGGTACATCATTTATCCTGAAGGCAAACAAAACATAATCATAAAAACGGGCAAAGAAATAAATGCAACCGACACGACTATAGCGAATGGAAATCCTAATTTCATCATTTCTATCAATCATGGTTTAAATCCTGATGGCAATGCCGGTTATTTTTACAGTTTGGTTCCCAATGTAAGTTCAAAAGATATGGATGCCGTTTTAGCAAAATATCAAAAGGAAATTATCTATAAAAAAGAAGCCTATGCACATGGCCTATCTGCTTATAAAACCTGGGAAATGGCCTTTTTTAAACCAGCCGAACTCACTGTTAATAATTTAACTGTTAAAGCTGACTCTCCTGCTCTTTTTATTTTAATAGATAATGGAAGCAAATTGAAACTCACGATGAGTAATCCTTCCCCTTCAATTGATAAACAGCAGCTTGTATTTCATATTTCACAACCGCTTAAAGCAGGAAAATACGACTATACTTTAGGAGGAATATATCCAAGAAAAGGCGAATTTGTAACGATTACTTCTGAAGGAAAAGGAAGCAAAATTGTAGTGGAACTAGCCGACAAACGTGACGAAGCTTTTTATGATTATCAGGCTGTGCTGTATAACGCAGCACCAATCAGCATTGAAATTGAAAAATAATTTTGAAAAAACAAGAGTAAAATAGCTGCAAAAACAAATTATAATCAGGAGAGGGCAAAGCCTCTAACTAATTTTAATATCATTTTGCACAAATTTTAAACCTCTTTACTATATGGATGTCTAAATTCGTATATATATCAAATTAATATAAGCGTTTGATTTTACAGCCACTTATAAACTAACTATCAAAAAACCAAAACATGAAATACGCATTAAAGCTTTATTTCTCAATAAGCAGTATGCTTTGCATAACAGCTGGTTATTGTCAGAATGATAAATCATCAGACCAGAAACAAGGTATTACTAACATTACCTGGAGACTAAGCGAACAAAAAAGCATACCGACAGCAAACCAAATATTAGACAATCAGTTTATTCCAATTGGAGATAAAGAGCCAAAAGCCAGTATAATAGAAGACCGTACAAATAAATACAAAGGAAACGTTGTATACAAATTTACCTGCACCGGAGAGGCCAACAGAATCGAATTGTCTTCAACATATGGCACCAAAGAAAATCTAAAAGAATATTCTGAAGAAGAAATCAAAACTTTATCAGAAATTGGGGAAGGCTATGTCAATTCTTTCCACGGCAATTACGGTGATGTTGTGACATACGATTGGTACACGAGATTTCCTGAAGCAGAAGCGAAAGACAAAGGCGGCATTATTGCCCAAATACACGGAAGGCCAGACCGAACTTTATTGGTAAATCCTAAAGGAGAAATAGTAAAAGTAACCATTGACCAAATGAAGACAGTACTGGATACCATGTATTTTGACCTTCATATTGGAAAAAACAAGAAAACAAAATTACCAAACGGATGGCGTGTAGATGCCGCTGCGGGAGGTCCAATTGCTGAGATGAGCTATCGTCCTCCATATCTTTATTTAATGGCAAGAAACAGCCCTGAACGTGTATCTGACAGTGAAACCAGAACGAGACCCTATCCCGGAAAAGCGGAAGTTGGAAAAGAAATTAATGTAAAAGGGAAAGAAATCACCAGCCAGGATTATGACGGCAAAACGGGAATATTGGCTTTTTCTGAACCTACCAGTATTGTGCCAATCAATAAATGGATCCATTTTAAAATGGAAATCAAATACAGCAAATACAGTAAAGACGCAGATAAAGTTTTAGAAAAAGGATACATAAAAGTATGGATGGACGATAAGGTTTTATGTGATATTAAAAACATAAACATTGGCAAAAACGATGAACTTGGCCCTTACTTTAAATATGGTATTTATAAACCTTATAAAGCGGGATTTACGGTAGAACACTGCGGTTTTAAAGAAACGATTAAAAAATAGGCAAAACTGCCTGAAATAAATATCATTTGAATGAAAAATCTACTGTTGATAATCAGTTTTATTACAACCGTTTTTTCTTTTGCACAAAACCCAAAAGAAAAGACACTGCTTTGCAGTTATGCCTTTAACAGCGAATCGGAGCTGAAAGACTGGCAGACAGAAGGCGAAGGCAGTGGTTTTATTAAAGACGGAAAGCTGATTCTGGAGCCGACCCATTTTCCTATGCTCAAAAAATTAATGGAAGAAGGCAAAATTTCCAAAAAAAATGACGGAAAGGAGTATCAGCATTATGTAGAGGACGCTATGAAACAAAAATACGGCGATAAAATTTCCCGCTATTATGCCATTGTCAATGAAAATCAAAATGGCGATAATCAGCCGCAATTTTTGGGAGGAAGTTTTAATTTTTGGAATAAAAAATTTCCAACAGCTAAAAACTTTTCGATTGAATTTGATTTCAAATGCCTCTATCCTACACCATTGCATATGATTGTTTTTTCGGCTTTAGGAAATGATGGAAAAAGCATTTTTGACAAAGCTTTTCCCGAACGATATGGGCTTTCTACTGAAATGATGACCGGACAGATGAACAATTACCGTTTGTCTTTCTTTGAACCTTACCGCAAAACTGCTAACCTGCGCAAAGCTCCAGGGAGAAAACTATTGTTTGAAGGAGAAGATATTGTTTCTAAAAATCCTGATAAAACATACCATTGCGAGATAAAAAAAATTGAAGGTCAAATCACTTATATCGTTGATGGAGCGGTAGTTTTTACCTACACAGACAGTCAGCCTTTGAATGGCGGTTCCTGGGGGTTTAGACTAATGCCCTGCGCTTTGGCTGAATATGACAATATAAAAGTGTACAACCTTCCATAAAGCAAATTAGCTGGTAAAAAAGAAACACAATATGACTCCAATTGTAAAGCCTTTTATACTTTTCCTGTTATTGGGAACTGTCCTGACTGCAAATGCACAGTCAAAAAAGAAACTGATTTTTAAATCGGATTTTTCTAAACCCTTAGACTGCAAAACATGGATGGCCGAGATCGATCATATTCCGGGACATAATTCTACTGTCTATACACATAAAAATGCTTTGATATTGGATACCTGGGGCGGGGTTACGGTGTGGCTTAATAAAAAATTAAGTGGTAATGTACAAATACAATACGACAGGATAGTCCGCATGGGGGCAGGCTGTAATGATCGTGTTAGTGATTTTAACCAATTTTGGATGGCAAGAGACCCAAAAAACGATACGTTGTTTACCCGCCGTGGTAAATTTGAGGAATATGATAATCTTCTATTGTATTATGTGGGTATGGGCGGCTGGAATAACACCTCTACCCGCTTTAGAAAATACCTTGCCACATCAAAACCTGTTATAAGTGAATTTACAGATAAAAAACATCTGCTTGAAGCAGAAAAAATATATCATGTAAAAATAATTGTAAAAAACGGTACTTCCAGTTTTTGGGTAAACGACGAGCTGTTTTTTAAATACGAAGATCCCGCGCCGCTTACTTCGGGCTATTTTGGTTTTAGAAGTGTTCAGTCGCGTCAGGAAATTAAAAATGTAGAGATCTATGAAATTGATTAATCGTTCATAAAATACCAAAAAAAAATAAGCTTAAAGACATTTAAACATAATCTTAAACCCTAAATCACTTCGCTTATTGGCGTGGTTATTTAATTAAATCATCATAAGTAATGTTAAACTTAAATCATTATGACTCTGTGAAAAAGCTCCTTAAAACTGTTTTATTGCTGGCCGTATTTTTATTGGTCCAAACTGTTGCAGCACAATCTACAACCACAGAAATATTTAGAGGTTTTGATCAATTTTCAGAAGCTTATAAAGTTTCCAACAGCGAACCTGTTAGCGGTACGGGTATTAAAACATTAAACCTCAATGCGATTAGACAGCAAGGTAATAGAGAGTTTCCTTATCCGACAAAAGGACATACCTTAATTGCTAATCCGCCCATTTTTACCTGGCCAATGAGCGATTACGAATACCCAAAAACATTTCCTGAAGCTCCAAGCAGTAAAAAACTGGATGAATATGCGCAATACGATTTTCAGTTGGGACAAGATAAAAATCTATCCGATAAAACAACTATTACGGCAAACGGTTTGCGAATGCCGTTTTACAACAATCATAAAGCATTGGCTCCGGGAATATGGTACTGGCGTTACAGACAAGCTGGTAAACAATGGTCAAAAACATTTGAGATTTCTATTTTACCAAGCGTGCCAAAATTTGAATCTCCAAATGAAAATAGTGCTTTAAATTTAATTCCGAACCAGCATCCTCGTATTTTTAAACCTTTGAACATTGAAACGCCGACAGCTGACAAAAGCAAACTGATAACACTGTACAAAAACAAAGCAGATATTGCGCTGAATAAACAAATAGAAAGCTACAAAGTTAAGGGAGAAGAAATACCGGAAACGGCAACACCTCAGGAAAAAGACCAGATTTTAAAATTTCGCTTGCGTTACGAAGTCGAAGGAATGTGCAGTGATATAGAAAACCTGCTAATGACGTATGAAATTACACACGACGAAAAATATTTAAATAAAGGGCTTTCCTTTACTAAATACCTAGCGTCATTAGATGGAATAGAAATGTACAAAATGGCCGATTTTTCTGCTTCAAAAACGATGTCTACGCTTGCAATGGCTTATGATATGGCCTCCAATAAAATTCCATCAGCTGATAAAAAACAATATGAAAAGTTTATTGCTTCGGTGGGTGAATTAATTATGGGAGAAGCTATAAGAGAAAATATAGGTTCTGCCGACGGACTCGTGGGCGAGCATTTTTTTCAGCATATTTTTCATGATGTATTTGTTACTACCATTGTTATGAAAGACCATCTGCCTCAGGCAAAATTATGGTTTAACATGCTGTACAATATCTGGCTGTCGCGTTCTCCTGCCGGAGGCTTTGCTTCAGATGGGATTTGGTCTAATGGAAATATGGGATATATTCACGTAAATATGGAGTCGATGGTAGATAATTTCCTTTTATTTAGAAATTTATTCAAAGTAAATACATTCAGTCATCCGTGGTATTTAAATTGTGCCAATGCCCTGGCGTACACTATGCCAATTAAATCTGCAGGGGATGGATTTGCAGACGGAAGTGACGAATGGATGCAGCCCAATAAACTCCGCTCCGGATTTGCCTATATCCTTGGACAGGAGCAAAATAATCCTTTTGCTATTAATTACGCCTATAAAATATCCAACCAGTCATTAGACAGCATTTATCAGTTTGTTAGCAGCAATTTTTCAGCCTATCGCTTACAGCTTCAGCCAAAAAAGATTAAACAAATAGATTGGAAAAGCATTCCGCAATCTGCAGTTTTTCCTGAAAGCGGCATTGCAGTAATGAATACTGATGTGTTAAATGCTAAAAATAATACGTTCGTATCATTTTACAGTTCTCCTTTTGGTGTAGGTTCGCACGGTTTAGCGGAGCAAAACAGCTTCAATATTATCTACAAAGGCAAACCTCTGTTCTATCCTACAGGCTACCGCATAACGACTCAAGATAAACATTACCTCGCGGCCCACAAACACAGCCGCGCCCGCAATACCATTACGGTTGATGGAAAAACACAGGGTTATGCGCAAAGCGATTACGGTTGGTTACCGCGTTTTCTGGATGGACAAAGTATGACTTACGTAATGGGCGATGCTTCCAACGCCTATAAAAAAATGGACTCCACCATCATAAACTGGATTGGGGTACTGAAAAATGCTAAAATTTATGATGCTAAAAACGGATTTATCATCACCGAGGAAGATGATCCAAAAGTGACTAAATTTCGTCGACATGTGACGCTTTTACGTCCTAATATTGTTGTAGTTTACGATGAATTAGAAGCAAAAAAACCAGTAAGCTGGACTTTTCAGCTGAATGGTCTGCAAAGAGCCAATATGTCTTTAAATGCGGATCAGACATTACAGGCGGATACAGATAATGGAGATGCGAAAGTTAATGTTTTTGGAAGTATTCCAACAGCAAAAAAACTGGTAGACAGTTCTTTTGTCAAACCTTTTGACTGGCTTAATCCGCAAAGAGGAAGACCTGCTAAAAAATTTGAAAAACAGCAATTTCATTATAAAGTAGAAAACATCGAAAAATCAAAACAAATGCGCTATCTGGCGGTGATACAAATTGATGAAAGCAATGGTTTATCATTTGTAAACATACAACCGGATCAAAAAGGAAATATAGTAATTGGCAATTATGTAATAAATGCCCAGCTAGACTTAACTCAGGAAGCAAGATTAGAGATAGAAAATAAAACAACTGGCGAATATTTGCTGTACGGACCTTCAAATGGGGCTTCACAAGCGAAGCAGCGCAAATTTCCGTTAAGCACCATTTTACTAAATAGCACTAATGGTTTTCAGGAATCTATAGACCGCTATCCGATGATGGTTGCAGATGAAAATAAATAAGTTCCAAATATTGTATTATAAAAAAGTAATACAAAAGGCCTTTAAAGAGTGATTCTAAACAGAATTAAAATTTCTTTAGTCAAAATTGAAAGCCTAATAGAACAGATATAATTAGTTTTACTTCTTCAGAATAGAAACTGAAAGAGTAAAATATTATTTAGTCCGTTACAATTAAAATACTAATTGTATTGGTTAACTTAGAATCTGTTTTTGAAAAAAATTATGACATACGATGAAATAGTTAAATTTTTAAAGAAAAACGCAATAATAATTATCATTGGGACTGTGCAATAAAACCAATACAATCCATATAGAACAAAATGAAAAACTGGGCTAAACATAAAGTAATTCCACATAATGTATTGGTTATATTGCTTGTTTTATTACTTATAGCGGGTAACGCTGCCGCTCAAAATAATACTAAACAGTTTAGAAATATCTCTGTTGATAAAGGCTTGTCGCAGAGTTCCGTTTTTGCCATCCAGCAAGACACATTGGGTTTTATATGGGTTGGAACCCAATACGGATTAAATCGTTATGACAGCAAAGGTTTTAAGGTATATCGTCCCGTAAAAAATGTAAAAAACAGTCTGCAGTCGTACTACATCCGAAGTTTATTTATCGATCATAAAGGCCGCTTATGGGTTGGCGGCAATAACAGCATCAGCATTTATAATTATGATACCGACAATTTTACCAATTACCAGCTTCCTAGAAATATAGGCGAATGGTATATCTCCTCTATTACCGAAGACAAACAGCATAGAATTTGGGCCTCTTCTATTGCAGGAGATGTTTTTGTGCTAAATCCAAATGAAGAAAAATTTACGGTTGTAAAGTTTAGCGCCTCTTCTCATGAAATGAAAAAAATTGCCTACATCGGACTTTGGCAGGAGCAAATCATTTTAGGTACAGATGTCGGCCTTTTCAAATTGAATGCAAAAACACATCAATTAACCAAAATTAATTTAGGCGTAGAAAAAGCCTTTATCAATGATGTTTATATAGACCATAAAAAATTATGGATCGCTACCGAAGGTGAGGGCGTAATTCAGTATAATGCTGAAAACGGACAGATTTCCACCTTATTGCACAGTGCCTCAACCAACAGTATTGCCGATAATAATATTAGATGCATTGGAAAAGATACAGAAGGAAACTTCTGGCTGGGCACTTTTAGAGGCCTTACTATTTTTAATCCGGCTACTAAGTCTTTTTCCAATTATTACCATCAAATATCACAACCGTATACCATCAGCCAAAACTCTGTTCGCTGTTTTTTTATGGACAAACAAAACGGAATCTGGTTAGGAACCTATTATGGCGGTTTAAATTATTACCACAAAAACGATATCAAGTTTAATCTTTTAAGTCAAAACTCAGCAAAACCATCACTAAACGATGAAGTTATTGGGGTCATCAAACAAGATGCAAAAGGAAATTTCTGGATTGGAAGCAATGACAAAGGCTTAAATTACTGGAACAAAAGTGCCAACACAATTACGTATTATTCAAACAACGAAAACAATTCAAACAGTATAAGTTCCGACAACATAAAAGCCATCGAATTTGATGATAGCGGTAATGTATTAATTGGCACGCACAAAGGCGGTTTGAATTTACTGAATCCTGGGAGCGGTTCTGTACAGCGTTTTCTGCACGACGATAATAACCCCAATACCATTGCTGGTGATTTAGTTTACAGTTTATTAAAAGATTCAAAAAGCCGAATTTGGGTAGGAACCCGATCTGGACTAGACCAGTTTCATCCAGAGACCAAAACATTTACGCACGTTCTTTTGGACAAAGCTGGAAAACGAGCGGCCTCAGACGATATTACTTTTCTTTTTGAAGACAGCAAACACCGAATCTGGCTTGGAAGCACAAACGGGCCAACACTTTTTTATCCCGAAACCATGCTATTTGGAAACATTGGACACGGAAAAATAAGCTATGACATTGTAAATTGCATTACCGAAGACAAGAAGCACAGAATCTGGCTTGGTACCAGAGAAGGCTTACTATTGTATGATGAAGAGCAGGAGTCTTTCATTAGTTTGAAAGCTGGAAAAGATTTAGTTAAAGAAACCATTTATGGAATAATTCCGGATGATGCCGGAAACCTTTGGATTTCTACCAACAGCGGTCTTCTCAAATTTAATCCTGACAAAGGCTCTGTACAAACTTTTGATGAAAGCGACGGGCTTCAAAATAACCAATTTAACGATTACTCTTTTTGCAAAGCAAAAGATGGAATGATGCTTTTTGGCGGTATAAAAGGCATATCCTATTTCTATCCGTCGATGATTAAACAACAGCCGCTTCGTTTAAAGCTAAGCTTTACCGCTTTAGAAGTTTTAAATAAAAATGTTGCAGTAGCAGATGAAACGGACATTTTGGAAAAACATATCGATCAGACAAGTGAACTGGAAATTGGACCGGAATACAAACAATTCAGCATCTTTTTCAATACCTTCAATTATATTTCTTCTAACAGAACATACTACTATTACAAGTTAGAAGGAATTGATAAGGATTGGCAGCGCACTGATCAACTAAAAGTAAGCTACAGCAATTTACCTGCAGGAAGATACAATTTCCAAATCAAGGCCATTGGACCTAATGACGAAACAAGCGCTGTTAGAAGCATCAGGATTACTATACTCCCGCCATGGTATAAAACGCTTTGGTTTTCTTTTTTATTGCTGGCAGTTGTCAGCGGTGCTATCTATATTGGTTTTGAAATTATAAAAGGACGAATTAAAGCTGTTCAGCAATTAAAACAGGAACGAATTGACAAGGAAAGAGTAAATTACATCAATCAGGTAAAAATGGATTTCTTTACTAATGTATCACATGAATTAAGAACTCCTTTAACTTTGATTTTAGCCCCTTTAGAAGAGCTGTTAAAAATGCCTTTTGCTGATAAAATCTCTAAAAAGAAACATGAATTAATGTTCATTAATGCCAAAAGACTTTACAATTTGGTTGACCAGCTTTTTGAGTTTAGAAAAACCGAAATGGGAACCCGCCAGCTTAAAGTGGGCAAAGGCAATATTGTAACTTTTACACAAGAAATTTTTGAATCATTCAAACCGCTTTCAGAGAAAAATGGCATCCAATACAGCTATCACTCAGAAGAAGAACAGCTTATCTTCTATTTTGATAAAGATGCGATGGAGAAAATCTTATTCAATCTTTTATCTAATGCATTTAAATATACTAAAACAGGCCAAAGTATTCATGTAGAATTATTGAAGCAAAACGATACCGTACAAATAAAAGTGACCGACACAGGAGTTGGAATCAGTGAAGAAGATTTGTCCAAAGTTTTTGATCGCTTTTACCAGGTGAATAATCGTGAAATGAACCTGGGCTCAGGCGTTGGCCTAGCTTTTACAAAACGTCTGGTCGAATTGCATCATGGCGAGATTACTGCCGAAAGTGCGATGCAGAAAGGAAGTACTTTTACGGTAACGATTCCAACTTCAGACCATGTTTATAAAAATGACCAGCAAATTGAAGAATCACTTTACGACTTGTCTATTATCTCTGATAATGAGCTTGATGAAGATGCTTTGATCGAAGAAGAAAATGAAGTTATTGAAAGAGATCAGCCAGTTAAACTCTTAATTGTTGATGACAATAAAGAGATTCTGGATTATCTGCAGGACTATTTTAGCAAATTATACGATGTGACAATAGCTTATGATGGGCAGATGGCATTGGATTTATTAGAGATTCAGCCTTTTGACCTTATTATCAGCGATGTCATGATGCCAGAACTTGACGGTTTGCATTTTTGCAAAAAGGTGAAACAGAACATTAATACCTCGCACATTCCATTAATGCTTTTAACAGCAAGAAATGAAACCAGCCAGCAGATAAAAGGACTTGAAATGGGCGCCGATGATTATATTACAAAACCATTTTCGACACCTTTACTGGCAGCAAAAATCACAAACTTGCTACGTTCCCGTAAACGATTAAAAGAATATTATTCCGTTGGTAAAGAAATGGTTCCAGAGAATATTGCTTTTAATACACTTGATGAGGAATTCCTAAAACAAGCGATACAAATTGTCGAAGACCATTTGGCTGATTCCGAATTTTCAGTAGATCAGTTCAGCAAAGAAATCGGAATGAGCCGTTCCAACCTTTATCTAAAATTAAAAGCCATTACTGGAGAATCGGCAATGGACTTCATAAAACGAATCCGATTTAAAAAAGCAGTTGAATTGATGCAGAGCAGACGATACACTATTGCGCAAATCACATACATGTGTGGCTTTAATTCGCCATCCTATTTCTCTACGGCGTTTAAACAGCATTATGGCTGTATGCCAAGCGAGTATCTGGCTAAATTGGAAGATCCTAAAGAATAAACTGAAACAACACAATAAACTACTCTATTAATGAAAAACTGCATTCGTCCCTGATGAAAATCAACTGAAAAACGATCTTTAAAAAAGGTCAATATCCATTACGATTTCATATTTCCGAAAATTAAAATCTCGTCTAAACAGCAAAAACGTTTAGAATCGGGAAGCCCTAACTATGTCTTATCTGAACGGATTTATTTAAAAACCATTAAAAATATCAATTATTAAATACTATGAAACTAATAAAACTTTTCCTATTACTGGCTTTGATACTGCCTGTGACGATCATTGCACAAACAAAAACAAAAACAAAAGCAACAGTGACAATTCAGAATAATTCGGCATTAGACCGAAAAGAAACAATCGTGGAAATAAAGTGGTCGGCAATCCTTTCCTCCTATCCGCAAATAGACACAACAAATCTTGTGGTGACTAATGAAAAAACAAAAAAACAAGTTCCTTATCAGTTAGAGCATAAAGGAAATAAAGCGGTTCAAAATTTACTGGTTCAATTGGATATTAAAGCAAAATCAACTGTTATTCTTTCGATTCAAAAAGGAAAGCCAGAACCTATTGCTGTTAAGACCTTCGCTCGTTACGTCCCTGAAAGACTGGATGATTTTGCTTGGGAAAACGATAAAATTGCCTTTCGCACTTACGGAAAAGCTTTGGAAAAGAAAACAGGAAACGCATACGGTTTTGACGTATGGGTAAAAAACACAAGCAAACTGGTTTTAAATGACCGTTACAAACGAAACGATTATCATAATGATCATGGCGACGGTTTAGACTATTATCATGTTGGTTTTACTTTAGGTGCGGGCAATATGGCGCCGTATGTAAAAGATACCATTCGCTATTCGGGAAATTACCATTACTGGAAAGTGCTGGATAATGGTCCTTTAAGATCAACTTTTGAATTGAAATATGATACATGGAATGCCGGAGATATAAAAGTTAGTGCTATAAAAACCATTTCACTAGATGCCGGTTCACAACTTAATAAAATTGAAAACAAATATACTTTCGATGATACTAAACCTATGCCTGTTGTGATTGGAATTATCAGACGTGACAAAGCGGGAGTGATTTCATTAAACGAACAGCAGGGCATTTTGGGTTACTGGGAACCTACATTCGAAAAAGACGGAACAACAGCTGTGGGGGCAATATTAAGTACACCTGCAAAAAAAATGTGGGTTGATAAAGACCAAATCCTTGCTCAGACCGAGGTAAAAAACAACGAACCAATTGTTTATTATACCGGAGCGGCCTGGGACAAAGCAGGAAAATTTATCTATCCAAAACAATGGCTGGATTATTTAGATCACTTTAACCAAGAAATTCAATATCCTTTGGCTGTAAGTGTAAAGTAGCATTTAAAAACAAAAAAAACTCAAGATTATTCATAACCAAAAAACTAAAAAAATGTCAATTAACTTATTCGATTTAACGGGAAAAACAGCGCTTATAACAGGTGGAGTTCATGGTCTGGGAATGGCTATGGCCAAAGGACTTGGAAACGCAGGAGCAAAAATTGTAGTAAACGACCATTCATCACAAGAGGCAGTAGATAACGCAATCGCAGAATACAAAGCAGAAGGAATTGATGCTTATGGGTATTTATTTGATGTAACCGATGAAGCAGCTGTAATTGCAGCAATCAATAAAATAGAAGCTGAAGTTGGGCCAATAGATATTTTAATCAATAATGCAGGAATCATTAAAAGAACACCAATAATAGAAATGGAAGTTGCCGATTTTGAAGCGGTAATAAAAGTAGATTTAACAGGCCCTTTTATCGTTTCTAAAAATGTTGTAAAAGGAATGATTAACCGTGGTGGAGGAAAAATTATCAATATGTGCTCAATGATGAGTGAATTGGGAAGAGATTCTGTAAGCGCTTACGCATCAGCAAAAGGCGGACTAAAAATGCTGACTAAAAACATGGCTACAGAATGGGCAAAATTCAATATTCAAGCTAACGGAATTGGTCCTGGCTATTTCGCAACAAGCCAGACTGCACCGATTCGTGTAAATGGTCACCCGTTCAACGAATTTATTATGGGAAGAACTCCTGCAGGTCGATGGGGAGATCCTGAAGATCTTCAGGGCGCGGCTATATTTTTAAGCTCAAAAGCAAGTGATTTCGTAAACGGACACATTGTCTATGTTGATGGAGGAATTCTGGCTACAATTGGAAAACCATCTAACGAATAATGAGCTTCAATGGAAGATTGAAAACAAATTAAAATAATAGAAAGCACAGTGGAAAAAATGCCTTAATTAAATAAGGCATTTTTTTCTTTAAATTTTAGCAGAGAGAAATTTTTACTTTGTATTTTTTTGTTTTCTTTATTTCCCGATGCAGAAATTGGCAAAGATATTCCCTAGCAATTCGTCATTAGAAACCTGACCTGTAATAAGTCCAAATTGGTATAAAGCTTCGCGAATATCAAGCGCCATAAGATCACTTGAAAGCCCCGATTCTAAACCGAATTTTACTTTCTGAATTTCATCTAATGCTTTTAACAACGAATCATAATGTCTTGTATTAGTAACAATTGTTTCGTTATTACGAAGTGCTCCTGTATTAACAAAAGATAACAATTCATTCTTTAAATCCTCTACTCCTATTTTTTCTTTCGCAGAAATCAATAATAGTTTTGCATTTAAATTTTCTAATTTACTCGTGATATTTTGCACTTCATCATCTGATAAAATATCTCTTTTATTTACTACAATAAGTAGCGGTTTCAACGGGTATTTATTCTTGATCTGTTCTATTTCTGAAACAAAATCAGAGCTTGAAGCCTGAAATTTTAATCCATCAAATAAATAAATCACAACTTGGGCTTGTTCTATTTTTTCGAAAGTTTTCTTGATTCCGATGCTTTCTACAACATCTTTAGTATCACGAATTCCAGCGGTATCAATAAATCTAAATCCGACACCACCAATTACTAGTTCGTCTTCAATGGTATCACGTGTAGTTCCAGCAATGTCAGAAACAATTGCACGCTCTTCGTTTAATAAAGCATTCAATAGCGTCGATTTACCAACATTTGGTTCACCAACAATAGCTACTGGGATTCCGTTTTTAATGACATTTCCAACAGCAAAAGAATCGATTAAACGTTTTAAAACAAATTCAATTCGGTTTAATAATTCATGAAACTGCGTTCTATCGGCAAACTCTACATCTTCTTCTGCAAAATCCAATTCCAATTCAATTAAAGAAGCAAAATTTAAAAGCTCTTCTCGAAGTTTGGCAATTTCATTACTAAATCCACCTCGCATTTGCTGCATCGCGATTTGGTGAGAAGCCTCATTGTCTGACGAAATCAAATCTGCCACCGCTTCTGCCTGTGATAAATCTAATTTTCCGTTTAAAAATGCCCTTAAAGTAAATTCTCCTGCATCTGCCATCCTACATCCATTTCGAAGCAATAGCTGAATAATCTGCTGTTGAATATAAGTTGATCCGTGGCACGAAATTTCAATAGTATCTTCGCCCGTGTAAGAGTTCGGGCCTTTAAATACCGAAACCAAAACTTCGTCTAGGGTTTTGCTTCCATCTACAATATGCCCTAAATGAAGTGTATGCGTTTTCTGTTTGGTTAAGTCTTTATTTTTAATAGATTTAAAAACCGAATTACCAATTGTAATAGCTTCGGCTCCAGAAATACGAATTATGGCGATAGCTCCAGCTCCCGAAGGTGTAGCTAAAGCAACTATAGAATCTTGATTTATCATGCTGCAAAGGTATAAAAAAAGGCTTAATTTCTTTTCTGTACAAACTTGTCCTCAATCAAATAAGAAATCTTTGTAATAATTAATATTAATAAATCATTAAGTGTTAAAATACTGATAAATATCAGGTTAATTTCTATGTATAATGAGTAAATTTGAGAGACAAACCTTAATCTTAAATACTATGAAAAAGATATTATTTCCAACCGATTTCTCTGACGCTGCTACCAATGCATTTGTTCATGCTTTAGAATTTGCTAAAGTTGTAAACGCCGAATTAATCTTACTTCATACATTCGAGATACCTGTTTACGACAGCCAGTTCTTTCCAGAAAATTATGCTTCTATATACAGTTCAATCGAGTTAGCAAAATTTGAAATGTTTAAAGATGAAATTCCAAAACTGCGAACTATTGCAGCCGAACGTAATTTAGAAGATATTGTGATCAAACACCGTTTAATGGATGGTGATCTTATTTATAATCTTAAAAATGCGGTCGAAGAAGACCAAATAGATTTTGTGATTATGGGAACCAACAGTGCTTCTGACTGGACAAAATTCTTTACAGGTTCTAATACCGAATCTGTTATTTCTGGAGTTGAAGTGCCTGTTTTATGCATTCCTATTGATGCCAAATTCAAAAAAATAAAAACAATTGGTTTTACTACACGTTACCGCGAAAAAGACAAAAAAGAACTGAAAAAGATCTTGAAAATTGCTAAAAAAACCGATGCTAAGGTTAAAAGTTTGTATGTAAAAACATCTAATTCTGATGTTACAGATGAAACTAGAAAAGAATTTGAAAAAGAATTTGCTTCAGAAAATGTCGAGTTTTTAGTTTTGCCAAGTGATGATATAAAAGAGACTATTCTAGATTTTATCCTTTACAAAGACATCGATATTTTAACAACAATCACACATAAACGTTCTTTCTTTGAAAGTCTCTTCGATTCTAGTTTTTCAAAAAAAATAGCCAAAGAAGTAACAATTCCGATTTTGGTAATGCACGAAGATTAATTTCAATCCTTGATGATTTTGTAACTTAAAAGCTATATTTGTATTTCAAGCAAAATAATAGAATGAAAGCATATCCAGACAACGTTGCAAAATACTCAGAACTCTATAATAAAACCAACAAAAAATACAACAGCATAAGCCTTTTGAGGCTATTAAGTATTTTTCTTTTTTTGTTTTTTATGTTTTATTACATCAAAACAGATCAAATACTTTATGTCATTCTAGCTGTTCTATCTTTTGCTGGTTTTATTTTTTTAATGAGAATACATTCGCAAGTATCTTTTCAAAGATTGCTTTTTGAGACGTTGCTAAAAATCAATCAGAAAGAAATTTCTTTTTTGAAAAGAGAAAAAACTTCTTTTGAAAATGGAGTGGAATTTATCGATTACCATCATCCGTATGCTTACGATTTAGATATTTTTGGAGAACATTCTTTATTCCAAAATCTAAACAGAACCGCTTCTTTTATCGGAAAAAAAACACTTGCAGAGTTATTACTGCATACTCTTCCTGAAACTGAAATTTTAGAAAATCAGGAAGCTGTAAACGAATTAAAAAGTAAAATCGACTGGAGGCAAGAATTTCAGGCTTTGGCAATCATTAGCGAAGACTCAAAAGCATCTTATGAAGCCATAAAACATTGGACTTCTTTTACAAATAATTCTTTACCTAAAGTTTTAGTTGCGCTATCTTTTATTCTTCCTGTTACATTTTTCGGTTTTCTAGCAGCTTATTTTATTACATCAAAAACCATTATCCTTTCTTATTTAACTTATGTCTTTATTGCCAATTTAATTGTTTTAGGAAGAGCTGTAAAGAGAATTCAATCGGAAATAGCAAAAGCAGATAATGTCGATAAAATTATAAAGCAATACAGTTTATTGATTGAAAAAATCGAACGCGAATCTTTCCAATCTAAAAAACTAATTCGTTTACAAGAACAACTTAATTTTAAGAATGCCAAAGCAAGCCAGCATTTAAAACAGCTTTCGGAGTTGTTTTCGAGAATGGATACGATAAATAACTTTGTTACAGCGACTTTGTTTAATGGAACTTTTTTATTCAATCTCCATGTTTTAAGAGCGCTTTTAAAATGGAAAGAAGATTATGCTTCTGAAATGAATCATTGGATTTCTATTATTGGCGAAATTGAAGTATTAAACAGTCTAGCAAACTTGGCGTATAACAACGACGATTTTGTTTTCCCTGAAATCAATTCCGGATATAAAATCGAATTTAAAAATCTAAGTCATCCATTATTGAATCCTACTACAAGAGTTGGAAATGACACGCAATTTTTCCCGCAATCTTTTGTGATTTTGACTGGATCTAACATGTCAGGAAAAAGTACGTTTTTAAGAAGCTTGGGAATAAATATGGTGCTTGGCGGAATTGGCTCTGTTGTTTGTGCATCAGAAGCTAAGATTCATCCACTTCCAGTATTAGTTTCAATGCGATTATCTGATTCTCTATCTGATAGTGAATCTTATTTCTTTGCTGAAATTAAACGTTTAAAACAGATCATGGATGCACTTGAAAATCAGCCTGCTTTTGTTTTATTAGACGAGATTTTAAGAGGTACAAATTCCGATGACAAAAGAAACGGAACAATTGAAGTCGTGAAGAAAATAATTTCTAAAAAAGCAATCGGTGCAATCGCAACGCACGATATAGAAGTTTGTCTAACCACGAATGAATATCCTGAAATTTTAACCAATCAATGTTTCGAAGTTGAGATTCAAAACAACGATCTGCATTTCGATTACAAACTCCGAAACGGAATCTGCAGAAATAAAAGCGCAACATTTTTAATGCAGAAAATGAACGTCATTTAATGGTTAATTGTGAAATGTGAAATTTAAAAAAAGCTTTGTCAAAGTTTAAACCTTTAACAAAGCTCAATATAATTTTTTCTTCATATTTGGAATTTAAAAATTGAAATTATAGAAAATCAATTTTCTTCGTACATTTCCATCCACAAACGCGTTTCTTCCAGATCTAGTTCTTTTTCTATTTTCCTGAAGATTTCTTCGTTTACAGAGCCCGATTTATGCATCGATTCTAATTTAGCTCTTTCAACATTTAGCAGATCGATTTGAATTTTAGTAAAATCATTAAAAATTTCACCGCCAAGAAGTTTTCCGTTTCCGAAGAAATTAGCTGGAAGTTCTGTCTTTTGCAGACGGTTGAATTTTACTTCGTATTTACTTTTAATGTTATGAAGCAGTTCATCATTCAGCAAAGAAAAATTATCTTCTATATGCGCAATAGTTTCTGAAACAATTACATTTCGAATATTATATTCCTCTGCAAGTATAGAATAACGTTCTATTTTTAACTTTTTAATAAGCCACGGAAGCGTCAAACCTTGTATCACCAAAGTGGAAAGAATAACGCAGAAAACCAAGTATATGATTAAATTTCGAAGCGGAAATTCTTCTGTTTTATTCAGCATTAACGGAAGCGCCAAAGCTGCCGCCATTGAAACCACACCGCGCATTCCAGACCAGCCAAAAATGATCATATTTCGATAATCAAAAGATTCTTTTTCTCGAATCCTTTTACTAATAATTCTTGGAATCATCGTTGCAGGAATAACCCATAAGAAACGAACTAAAATCACTACGATACTTATAACCGCCCCCCAGATAAATAATGAATTTCCTGAATAATTACTGATTCCAGCAATAATCTGCCTTAATTGAAGTCCGATTAAAATAAATATCAAACCGTTCAGAATATTATTGAGTACATCCCAAATTGTATTGGTCATAATTCGGCTTTCATGAGAAAAAATTGTTCCTGATCTCGCGGCCAGAAATAGACCTGTTGTTACAACAGCCAAAACTCCTGAGCCTTCAAAATGCTCGGCAAGCAAATACGAAGCAAATGGAGTCAATAACGTTAGTGTTACTTCGATAATATCATCACAAACAAATCTTTTATGGATATAATACATGATATAACCGACAGCTAAACCTATTGCTATACCCAAAACTGACATTAAGACAAAATTTAATCCAGCCTGCCATAAAACAAAATTTCCTGCTGTAATTGCCGTAAGAGCATATTTATACGCCACAAGACCACTTGCATCGTTTACTAAACTTTCTCCCTCTAGAATGGCAATTAATCTGGGATTAAGACCTAAACCTTTTGTAATAGCTGTTGCAGAAACTGCATCTGGAGGCGAAACAATAGCACCAAGTAAAAAGGCTAACGGCCAAGACATATCATCAATAAGCCAATGCGCAAAAACAGCCACTAATCCTGTCGTGAAAAAGACCAACCCAACGGCAGCAAAAGTTATCGGACGTATGGATTGCTTAAAGTCAGACCAGCTCGTATGCCAAGCAGCGTGATACAAAAGAGGCGGTAGAAATATAATAAATACTATTTCTGGACTTAAAGCAATAACAGGAAGTCCTGGAATAATACTAATGACAACACCGCATAAAACCAGAACAATCGGAATTGGAAAATTATATCTTTTACTAACAAGACTAAGAAATGCAACTCCAAAAAGCAGCATTATAATTACGGTAATATTCTCCATTTGAGGTGGTTGTTTATTGATTTTGGATTATAAAATGTGGGTACTAAATTAAGATTTTTATGGTCATTAATTAGATTAACATTAAAAAAATAGAATCTCAATTTATTGACTTACATCAAAGTTTTTGGTTTTAAGCTGCTTTAGATTTGCTTTTATTATTTCTAAAAAAAAATTATGATACGTACAGAATTAAGTCCGTTAGTGCAATTTGGAATTTCGAGTAAAGAACGTGTTGAAAATGCTTTAGAACAGCTTAAAAGCGGAAAAGGCGTTTTGGTAACCGACGATGAAAACCGTGAAAACGAGGGCGATCTTATATTCTCTGCACATCATATGAACGTTCAGGATATGGCATTAATGATTCGCGAATGCAGCGGTATTGTCTGTCTTTGTCTTACGAATGAAAAAGCAAACGAATTAGAACTATCTTACATGGTAAAAGAAAATACCAGCAGTTTTCAAACTCCGTTTACCATTACTATTGAAGCTAAAAACGGAGTGACGACTGGAGTTTCGGCACAGGATCGAATTACCACTATAAAAACAGCGATTGCAACAAATGCAAAACCAGAAGATTTAGCAAAACCTGGACATATTTTTCCGCTTAGAGCAAACGATAATGGCGTTTTAGGAAGAAATGGCCACACCGAAGGAAGTGTCGATTTAATGAAATTAGCGGGTTTACAGCCCGAAGCTGTTCTTTGCGAATTAATGAACGAAGATGGAAGCATGGCTAAACTGGACAAAATCATTAGCTTTGCACAAGAACACGATTTGGTTGTTTTATCTATTGAAGATATTATTTATTACCGCAAATTCGTTAGAGATTACTATTAAATGATATACGAACAGCTTAGCAATTCCATTCGAAAAAGCATTACTATTTCTGATGAAGATTTAGAAACCATTCTCTCCTATTTTAAACTTATTAAGAAAGGAAAAAATGAGATTTTGCTGGCGCAAGGGCAAATCAGTCAAGAGACTTTTTTTGTTGCAAAAGGCTGTCTGCGCATCTTCTTTATAAACGAAGAAGGTAAAGACGCAACCCGATATATTGCATTCGAAAACCAATTTGCTACAGCTTTAGTCAGCTTTATTACCAAAATGCCAGCTGCAGAAAACATTCAGGTTGTAGAGAAATCAGAATTGCTGACTATTTCTCATGAAGATTTTAATCATTTAATGAAAATTATTCCAGAATGGAGAACATTTTACAGCAATTATTTGGAAAAAGCTTATGTAAATAATGCCAATCGTTTAATGTCGTTTACCACTATGGATGCTTTAGAAAGATACAATCAGCTTTTAAAAATTAATCCTGCAATCGTAAAACGGCTTCCTAATAAAATTGTAGCTTCTTATATTAATATTTCTCAGGAAACTTTGAGTAGGTTGAAGTCGAAAGTTTAGATAAAATACTCTTTATTTGCATCGAAAATTTAATCTAACTCTCTAAGGTCTTATTACCTACTTCAAAAAAACATGAATAGAAAAAACGGAATTGATTTCTTCAGACTCATTGGAGCATTAGCAGTAATGTGTATTCATGCATCGTACGGAAACTTAAGCTACGAATACGTATCTAATTTGAGATTATTTTCACGCTGGGCCGTTCCATTTTTTTTCATTACATCTGGTTTTTTCTTAGGTCCAAAAATTGAATGCAACAGTCTTGATTTTAAGCGAATACAAAAGAATGTAAGCCAGTTAATTTCTATTATACTGGTATCTTCCATAATTTACCTACCAATATGTTTTAAAACTAAAAACATGCCTAAAAATATTGCCGATTTACTAGTCGGCATTCAGCCTCACCTATGGTTTGTAGGATCCTTATTAACAGGCTATATTGCAATTTGGTATTTATACTTTATTAAAAAAAATAAAATACTACCTTACATTTCCATTTTTATTTTACTCATCGCATTGCTAATCGATTCATATGACCAATTCTTTCATAAAAATATAGGCTTTTTTTCGGTTAGATTTGTATTATCAATTCCCTTTATGTATATCGGAATAATTGCTTCAAAAAAAAATATATATCAAGTAAGCAACAAATTATTAATTGGAATGATTTTAATTGGCTTTGCTATCCAATATTTTGAAGCGGAACTATTTTTAAAACTTTTTAGTTATCCAAAAATCAAACATCAATTTTTAATCGGAACAATAATCACTTCTATTCCCTTATTTATTTTCACTTCTAAAATAAATCTTCCAGAAAATAGATTTTCAGAATGGGGCAGAAAGTATTCGCTTTTTATCTATTTATATCATCCAGCAATCTATTTCTTAATGTCACAAAATCTTAATAAATTAATTCCTCTCTATTCTGATTATGTCATGATGTTTTCTCCAATTATCGGTTTTATTATCCTGATAGCTCTTGCAATATTTTTAGAAAAATATTTACCTAAACTTTCTAATATCTTAAACGGAAATCTATAAGACATAGATTTTTATACTATAAAAAAGCCGAATCTTAATTTAGATTCGGCTTTATGATTTTTATGATTCACAACTACTGCAAGAAACAAGACTTGTAACTAGTTCTTTAGAAACACTTTGACTTCTTTGGTAGTACAAACTTTTAACTCCTTGCTGCCAAGCTTCGATCATTAAACGGTTTACATCTTTAATAGCCAATTCTGCAGGAATATTAAGATTTAAACTTTGTCCCTGATCAACAAATTTCTGACGAATTCCAGCTTGCTGTACAATTTCTAACTGGCTGATTTCTTTGAATGTTTTGAAAACATCTTTTTCCTGCTGAGTCAATTGTTCCATGTGCTGAACACTTCCTCCGTTTAGCATAATTCCTCTCCAAACTTCTTCGTTATCTAAACCTTTTTCTTCCAACAGTTTTTTAAGGTATTTATTTTTACGCATGAAATTACCTTTACTTAATCCTGCTTTATAATAGTTACTGCTAAAAGGCTCAATTCCTGGTGAAGTTTGCCCTAAAATTGCAGAAGATGAAGTAGTTGGTGCAATTGCCATTGTGGTTGTATTACGTCTTCCGTAACCTTTTAACAATTCTGGTTCACCGTAAATTCTAGCCAATTCTTGACTTGCTTTATCGGCTTTATCGCTAATATGTTTAAAAATCTCTGTCGTTTTCATTTTAGCTTCCATTCCTTCAAACGGAATCATGTTTTTCTGTAAATAAGAATGCCATCCTAAAACGCCTAAACCTAATGCACGGTGTCTTTTAGCAAATTTATTAGCTGCAGAAAGATAATAGTTCCCTTCTGTTTTTTCTATAAATTCCTGTAAAACGGCATCTAAGAAAAAGATCGCTAATTTTACTGCTTCAGTATCTTTCCACTCTTCATATAACTCTAAATTCATTGAAGAAAGACAGCAGATAAATGATTCGTCATGAGTTGATGGAAGCATAATCTCACTGCACAAATTACTGGCATTGATTCTTAAATTCTGATCTTTATAAACTTGTGGTTTATTTTTATTTACGTTGTCACTAAAGAAAATATAAGGCAAACCTTTTTGCTGACGGCTTTCCAATACTTTTGCCCAAATTTGTCTTTTTTCTGCATCTCCATCAATCATTTCTTGCATCCAGTAATCGGGTACACAGATCCCTGTAAACAAGTTCTGAATTGGGTTTCCAATACTTTTAATTTTCAGGAATTCTTCGATATCTGGATGATCCACATCCAAATAAGCTGCAAATGCACCACGACGAACTCCGCCTTGCGAAATAGTATCCATAGCTGTATCAAAAAGCTTCATGAAACTTACTGCTCCACTACTCTTTCCGTTATCGGTTACAGCACTTCCGCGTTCACGCAATTCACCAAAATAACCAGAAGTTCCACCACCGATTTTAGTCTGCATAATAACTTCTCCAAGCTTATGTGTAATTCCTTCAATTTTATCTGGAACATGCACATTAAAACAAGAAATTGGCAACCCTCTTTCTGTTCCCATATTTGCCCAAACTGGCGAACTGATACTCATCCAACCTCTTTCGATCATTTCCATGAAAGAATCTTTCAATTCTGGTTTGTAAAGCCTTCTGGCTGCGGCAGTACAAATTCTATCGATTGCTCCTTCTACAGTTTCTCCTTTTAGAAGATAACCGCGATTTAAAATCTGTTCACTTTCAGAATTTTTCCACCACATTTTACTGTCGTTTTGTGGCTCAAAATTGTTGTTTGCTGGGTTTGTGTCTATCGTATTCATATGTATTATGGGCTTGTATTAGAAAAGGTCGTTTGCTGTGATGCTCTTGTCGTGTTTTGTATATTCTACTGGACGTTTCGCAAAGAAATCATCTAAACTGTTTGCAAAAACTTCTTCTTCAAACCAAGTCATTTTTGAATATTCTTCTGGAGAAACATTAAAGATAGTTT
>Ga0308157_10000688_pt1 | contig 95487 bp, 91 predicted proteins | sample PhyBR1_FD_201035 | JGI IMG/M metagenome (GOLD analysis project Ga0308157, IMG submission 201035) | Phyllosphere microbial communities from UC Gill Tract Community Farm, Albany, California, United States - DLSLB.R1 | ecosystem: Host-associated > Plants > Phyllosphere > Unclassified | place: USA...
AAAGTACCAGCGATTTTGATTTGATACTCAAATCAAATAGTAAAGGTAAACAGCAGAGGCGAGGTTTGACCGACTGCAGAACGTTTGAACAAGATGATCAGATTTTTTCATCTTTATAAAAACGGCTTCATGGTGTAGGATCTGGATTGCAAGCTCGTAAATTTGGAGCAGCTATTGGCGTTGGCCGTGGTCTTTATGGTAGAAGCTATGGTTTAATTACTAAGAATTTGACCGCTAATTATGTCGAAGAAGCTACCAATATCAAATACAAAAATGAAGGCTTTAAAAGTGTAAGTCCAGAACAAATAAAATCAAACATACAAGAACTCTACGAATGTGCAAGAAATAATCCAGATAAGTTCTTTATTATCTCTTACAAAAATGAGCTATGGAAAGAAGGGGATTCAAAGAAATTATTAAATGGCTACACTGGTGAAGAAATGTTCAATTTCTTTATGAACACAAAAAATATGCCATCTAATATTGTCATGCATGAATCTTTTAAACCAGTCTATAAAGTTTCATTAGATAACCAAAAAGCTGTAGAAGGCCGAAAAAAATATATTCCTTTTGCAAAATCAGGTTCCACATTTAGTTTATGGCATCCTGCCAAATTTGAATACAAAGGGCTAACATTCAGTTCTGCTGGACAGTTTATGCTTTATAGTAAAGCAATGTTATTTGGTGATGAAAAGACTGCAGAAAAAATAATGAAATTAAATGATGATGAGTTTATTCAACAATTCTTAACGGGGAAGTTAAACGCTCAGAAAATTATGACAGACAAGATTAAAACAAAATTTTGGGATGTTCACCATCAAGAGATGAAAGAAATTGCTACTAATATTATTAGCTATAATCATGAGATCTGGTCATTGAAATTACCATCTATTGTTGGAGTTGCCATCAGAGAAAAATATAATCAGAATCCAGATCTTCAAGAAAACTTAATTTCAACTAAAAATAAATTATTAGTTTTTGCCACTCCAACGGATAAAATATTAGGTGTTGGTCTTAACAAAGAAGAAGTTTTAATAACAGATAAATCTGAATGGCCGGGACAGAATATATTAGGAAGTATGTTAACTGATTTGAGAAAAATTTATATACTTGAAAATAAAAATAATAAAAAACTGATAAAAAACTGCCGTTTTTTATAAAATTATAAAGAATGTAAATGTCATTTTAATCCTTGAAAAATAATATTATCAACAATTATTTGTAAATTATTTATATTCAGTTAGTATATAATTATAAATAGAATAATGGAGAGATATTTTGTTGAAACCTTTTATTAGATGGGCAGGTGGAAAAAGTTCTGAGTTGGATGAGTTTTCAGAATATTTTCCAGAGAAAATAAATAATTATTATGAACCGTTTGTAGGTGGAGGATCTGTTTATTTAAGCATAAACGCAAAAAAATATTATATAAATGATAAATCAGAAGATTTAATTAATTTATATCAAAATATTAAAAACAAAGATAAATTATTTCTTCATTCTATTAATTATCTAGATACTTTATGGTCTGAATTAATAAATTACATACATGAAATTTATCCAAAAATTTATATTAAATATTTATTATTGAAAAAAAATGAAATAAAATCAGTAGAATTTATAAAATTATTATCAGACAATATTTTTATATTAGGCTTAAATGGTGAAAGATTAAATTTATCATCTAATATTTATAGTTTAATAAAAAGAATCATAGTAAAAGAATTAAAATATAATGTTAACCTTTTTTCAGAATCTTATTTTGAAACAGTACTTAAATTTAGTTTTTATTCTTACATTAGAGATCAATATAATAGAAAAATATATTGTAGTAGTATACATTCAGCATATTACTTTTTTATTCTTAATTATTGTTTTGGTGGTTTAAGTAGATATAATAATAAAGGCGATTTTAATGTTCCATATAGTGGAAGTTATAATAGAAAAAAAATGAAAACATCTTATTTAATTAATAGTGACTTGGTAAACAAATTAAATAAAACTAAAATATATAATAAGGATTTTAAAACTTTTATTAATTACTACAGAGATAAAGCTACTTGCGATGATTTTATTTTTATCGACCCACCATATGATTGTAAATTTAACAATTACGATAATAATATTTTTACTGAAAAACAACATCGACAATTATCAAAAATACTTTTAGACACAAATAATTGTAAATGGATGATGGTTATCAGTGAAACAAATTTAATACTTGATTTATATGAAGGAAAACCAAATATTAAAATAAAAAAATTTAATAAAAAGTATAGTGTTAATATCAAAAATAGAAATAATACTGAAGTCTGTCATCTAATAATAACTAATTATTAATTATTTTATATGACTATTTATAAATTGTTCAATAATATTACCACTAGGATTTGTAGATATTGATACTCTACTATTTATAAGGCTAATCGGATAAATCCCATTAGCATATTTATATGTCAATAAATTACATATAGCAGTTATATTTTCATGCAAATTAACAAAATCATTTAATGCTGGATTTTCTTTTATTATCCCACCACAATTAACACTTAATATTAATCGGTGTGTATTTTTATAATTTACATACACCTTTGATCCATACATAGTATCCTGCCCATATATTTTTTTAGAATACTCGCTACTAGGATTAATATGTTTTCTAATATAATCATTATTAATTATGAAAAATTTATCTTTGTTAATATCATTTTCAAAATGTTCTACAAAGACACCTGTTTTTTCCTGACCAACCAAATTTAAAGAAAGGCCCTTATTATTTATTTCTTTAAGGAATAAAGATATATAGTTTACAATTTTTGAATATATTCCATTTAAAGACAATGGGCCATCTTTAATAAATAATGTTTTCTTAAATTTATCTTCTCCATGTTTTAAACTGAAATCATATAATTTTATTATAAATGAAAATAACAACATTGTTTCATGAAACAACATGTAATCATTTGCTAATTTTGAATGAACAAGATCTGAATCTTTATTCATGTTTTTATGAAAACCTACAAAATCTGTTATTAATACTTCTTGTTTACAATGAGAGCATATATCTTTATCTTTATTATATCTAATAATGGTTTTTGTACCACATGATGGACACTCAAAAGACTCTGAATTGTTTTCTTTATTCTCCCATTTCTTAAATATTAAAAATTTCAAGGTTTCTAATGGTAAATTTTTTAAATCTTCATCTTTTGCGAAAGAATCAAATATTAAATACCTTATTGAATCATATAAATTTTTTTCATTATATTTTAAATTTTTAAAAACTAAAAATGTAGCATGTGTTCCATAACTATTATTTAAAAAAGTTTCTTTAACAATAGGATGACAAATATCTCTTTCTTCAAGCAGCTTGTATTGTTTTAAATCAAGAAAAAGCATTCCTGTTCTTATTAATGATCCTTCTAAATTAGTTAATTTATCTTTATAGTCAACCAATGAACCGTCAACTACAAAAATATTTTCTATTGTACTATCTTTATTATTTAATGAAAAACTTGTTAAGTTACTATTTATAGCATCTGATATATTATTATTCTTTTGTATTGTTATGTTTTTTAATATTTCTTCAATCAATTTATTTTTTGGTATATCAATATGACTAATTTTACTAGCCTTTTCATCAGTATATGCCATTTTAATACTCCTATTCGTTAAATAAGTTGATTTGTATAGGTATTACAAATCTATGCGAATTTGTTAATACTCGCATATATCCTTTTTGTTTATTTTTTAATATATCGTTTTCTACTCCAACGAATTCAATATTTAAATTAGATAGAGCTTTCACTTCAGCAGGTGATGATATGTGCCCTATAAAAAAGTTTTCTGTCTGGTTTAATAATTCATTATTTATTGTAGATGGCGATTGAGTGGAATATATAATACCAATATTAAACTTAGCACCTTCTTTAGCAAATCTTGCATATATGTTTGTTGGATCATTGTCTTTTGGAAAAATATTATGTGCTTCTTCAAAATAAATTTGGATATAATGATTATCTAATTTATTTGAAATAAATTTATTCTCTTGATGATTAAAAATTCCTTTTGATAGCATGTTCGAAAAATATTTTCTAACTTCATCAGTTGCACTTGCTAAATCAAGTATTACTATTTTACCTGAGTCTAATTCATTTAAGATTTCTGCTGTAAAATCATCTACATTACTTGAATGATAATTTTTAAAGTTTTTAATTATGTATAATCCAGAACGATTCCCATTATCAGCAATTAAAAACTCTAACAAAGATTTATCTTCAGTGTCAAATAATGGATCTTTATTCTCCCCTTTTCTAAATGTAATCGATGGATCTGTCTTCAATTTTCTTGCAAAAACTTCTAATTCACTTATAAGATCTTCCATTGTTGATATATCTATCGGTTTTGAATCACCATATGCTATTGATCTAGAATCTTCTGCAAACTTTGGGTGTATCCCATTTATTTCTTTTATTAAATCTTTATTAAAGTTATAACCAGCTTTATATAATATAGCCCAGTACATCAATATTTTTCTTTTATTTCTTGTATATTCAGATTTTTTCTCATGATTATCTCTTAAATTATTAAGACTATTCAAACTGTCATATAATGGAACGTTTAGAAAAGCTTCAATATATTTACTCTGTACTCCATATTTACTATTTATAAAATCTTTTAAAATAGTGATGCTTTGAGATGGATTTTTATAAAAATTTATTTTCAATTCTTTATTTTTTTCCTTACCTTCTTTGTTATTAAGTGAATATACTATGCAGTCGTTTGGAAATATATCTTTAATACAATTTGCTTTATTTGTATCATCAGAATCTTGTTCGTTAGAATATGCATATTCCCCGTTTACATCAAAAATCAATTGCCCCACTGAATACTTTGTGTCTTTTATCTTTTTTGTCATATTTTTGATAAGAAGTTTTACGGTATTACTTTTTCCTAATCTTGTTTTACCAAACATTGCTGTTCTAGAGCCAAGAATATCTGTCCCATCAATATAAACATCAGGATGTATTTCAGAAGTATTATGTATATTTAATAGGTTTTCAATGGGCCTATATGTACCAAGTTTTATTGGTATTAAAGTATTTTTTTCGGACAAAAATTCATTATTTAAAATAATATCTAAAATATCTTTACTAGGTTTATAAATGTTGTAATTTAAAGGAGACATATGAAAGTTTAAATCAGATGCATAATCGAAATTATCTGATTTATTTTTTTTATAGAATTGTCCAACAATTTCACATTTCAGAGCACTCCACTTTAAATCAGATTTTGTAAAATCATCTAATTCAGGATTTGCTTTTTTGTTCCACTCAAGGTATGTTTTTGTCATCTCTTGTGTTGCAGGTGTTGGTGCTGTTTCAGTAACCTTTAATAACATGAAGTGCTCAGGCACTGGCATTTTGTCGTATTCAAACTTACTTAAAGTAGCAATTAAAAAGCTTGATTTAGGTATGCCACCATTGTAGAAAATTACATCATCATTGGTTATAAGTGTTGCATCCTTATAACTTATATTTATGAATTTTCCTATATATCTATATTTTTTTTCATATTGTATTTTATCACTTGGTTTTTCATTAACATTTTCTAACTTTAATTTAATGTCATTTTGTTCTGCTATAAAGTTCTTAAATTTTTGTAATGGCTTATCGCTTGTATCAAATTTATTACTAATATTATCAATAAACATATAAATATTCCAAATTTTTAATCATAATACAAATAATATCATTCTATGTCAAGCAAGATGGTTGTATATAATAAATAATATAATGTTAAAGATCAATATTTAATAGATATAATATAAAAGATATTATTTTAAAATTAGTAAAAGATTTCTTATAATTTTAATTTATTTTTATTTTTAATATCTAATATATAGTTTTCACATAATTTTGTAAGTACATTACCCAACAAATTCAATCCCGGCCATTTATCTTCTGGTATTTTCGCTGCTTTGTATTGATCGAGTCCAATTCCCCATATTTTGTCATAAGGAGACGCTTCAACCATTTTAGTGCCTGCATATTGCATGAGTTCTTTTTTATACTCAGGATTTTGGTCATACTTTTCACGAGATGCTACTGAAACGATTGGCACTCTCTTTTCAATCCAAACAGCATCTACATAGTTTTTAACCTCTCTTCCATGATCTTTAATGGCTTTCTGGTATGCGTCCCACTCTCTTAACATACCTTTATCATTACAAATATCAGTATCAGATAATTCGCCATTTAAAAACTTTTTAATTAATGGAGTTTCATTATAATCCATTATTTTTTGTGCTACATCTTCTGCACCAAACATTTTGGCCTTACTATACATCATAAATTGTTCAGCAGATGAGAAGGTTATATCTTTGTAAACAAACTTAGATGGATGCCATTGACTAAATGTAGATGTAGATTTCCAGAAATAAGTATATTTAGCATCATTTGTTGGTTTCTCAGGAGACTTATTTTGTGTAGATTCTGGTGTATTATTGTTGCCTATCAAATTTTTGTATAATGGTTTGAATGAATCATGTAATATAATATTTGCAGGAACGTTTTTGTTTTTTGCAAACAATTCAAAGATTTCAACACCAGTGTAACCATTTAAACTTTTCTTAGGACCACCATTAGGAAAGGTTTCATTTTTGTACACAACTATGAACAGTTTATCAGCATTATTTCTAGCACAATCATAAAGATCATCAATGTTTCTTGAAATTTGTTCTTTGGAAACACTCCCAAAACCTTCCTTGGCATAAGTAATACCAGTAGATTTTTCAACAAAACCAGCTTTCAAGTTTTTAGTAATCAAAGCATAAGTTTGACCTTGAAGTCCACGGCCAATACCATATTTGGCACCAAAGGACATCGCAGCTTTGGCCGCACCAGCACCGTGTCTCCCTTCAGGGTTTCTTTAATATGTAAAAGTTGTCCATAACTTGACAATGCATTGATTTATGCTATTATTAATGTATGTAAAGGTATTTATTAATGAGTAAAAAAATAAATGAAGAAAATATAATAATCCAAAACAATAATAATCTAAAATATGTTCCAATAGAGAATATTGATAATTTTGTTATTGATCAAATTAAAGAAAAATTCATTGTAAACCAATCGGAAATGTATAATTCATTTATATCAAACCTTAATGCATTTTTATATTTGGCAGGCTTAAAATTAGATAAAAAAACTTCTTTTAATCATTCTAAATATAACAAAATATTAGTTTCCTTTCAATCATATTTAAATAGCCCAATTAATCCATTAAATATATCTAAGACTCAGTTGGCTAGATATAACAGACTATTCGATTTTTTTAATTTACCAATTATTGATGAAATTTATACCTTAAATTTTGATCAATTAAAAGATAAAATAATTTACTTAAATGGATATGTCATTAAATCTAAAAAGAAAAATATTATTCTTGATTTATATAAAATAAATAAATCATTTGGTCGTCAATACACAGAAAATATATTAATAATGACAAATAGATATATTGAACAAAAAAGTGAAAGATCTTTAAATATGACACTTTTGAATAAATTCTTTAATTTCTTAGCAGAAAACAAAACACCTGTAATTAATAAAGATGATTTCATTAAGTTCATGTTCAGTTATTTTGAAGACGTAGAAAAAAGATATCTAAATATGAGTGTCGCTAAAATGGAATGGGCACGTTTTGTCAGGTCTATTATATACATATTTGATATTCCTGAATTCAGCGAATTCTTAATCAAACAAGATGCATTAACAAATATGCATGTAAAAATAAAAAATGGCAAACATTTAAAAACAAAACTTATAACAGAAATCCCACTAGAAATTTGCGATCAAGAAGCAATTCAAATATTAATTGATAAAATAAATCAAGACATTAATAATATTAGCAAATGGGCCAATTATACTATAAATTATCATTATAATAAGTTTAAGAATATAAATGATTCAATGAAAGTTAAAGATAGTTATTATAATAAGACTGTTAAAGAAATAGCAACCATAAAATTTGGCAAATATGATAAAATAAATATAGAGCATTTATATGATAAAGATTCTTATTTTAACGCTAACATAATGTATGCAATTTGTTTGAGATTAATAGAAAACCATCCAGAGATAACATTAAGTTTTCTGGAGAACTGTTCTTATCTGGATAAAAATGATAATGTCACTGGTGTTATAAATTCTGATGCTGGTCAATATCTCGTTAGTTATAAAAAACGTCGTGGATTTAAAAATGCAGAACAAAAAATATTGCTTAATGAAGATTCAATTAAATTATTAGGCATTCTTATTGAAATGACAGAATCCATTAGAAATTTTTTAAAGAATAATGGGGACGAAAGATATAGAGATTTGTTTATAAATGCGTCAAATAACAATTTAACTGTTAAAAGTTTAATAGAACAAGACTTTAAATCAGGTCTAAACAGAGATCCATTTAAAAATATCTACGAATATCTTCTTGCAGAAACTAAAGATAACACTTATTCAGAATTAATTGCTTCAAATACAACATTGACAAAATTCAGGGCTTCCAGAGGTGTTCAAATATATTTAGAAACGGAAAGTTCAAGTAAAATGGCAGAAGCTCTTGGTCATGTCAAATATGATCCACAACTACTAAAACACTATTTACCAGAACCAATATTAGAATTCTTCCAGAGAAGATGGATCTTATTATTTCAAAAAGGTATTATATGTGAATCTTTGAAAAATAGTGATTTATTATTCAAAGCAAGTGGCTTTAAAACAATGGAACAATTAGATTTATTTCTAAAAAATCATGTATTGAAAGATGTTCCATCTAAAAAACAAGAAAATGTAGATTTGATGGAGAAAGGAAAAATTTATATTTCTATTAATGAAGATAATTTAAGTGCTTTATTTTCAATTAAACAAGCAATTGATAACTCTACTCATTCTTCAAAAGTATCAAATAAAGCTATTTACTGGAAACAGTTTATTGAACATTTAACCACGGAAATAATTAATAACAATACTTATAAAGGATTTATAAGTGTATTAAATCAAGCGGAAAGGAAAGCTAATCCTGATTTATTTAAAGAGGTTATTTATGTCTAATTTAGATTTTTTAAACAGATTTATAAACAATAATAATGAAAAATATACAAAGCCTTCATTCTTAAAAACTGACTTCTATAATGCTATTTGGACAATAGAATACTCTAATAAAGACTCTAGTACAATAGATTTTAATATTTATTTAGCAGATGGTTCATTGTTAACAGATAAGTCTAATGAATTAATTTTGAATACTCTTAAATATTGGATTACTCATTCTATTATTGAAAACAGTTTTCAAATGAAATCCAAAAGCATGATGAGAAATCTTATTTTTTCCATTATATCAATATTTGATTTTTTTAATTTAAATTCAAAAACCACTTATTTAAATAAATATGGGTTTAAAATGTTAACAAATGATTTTTTAAAATATACTTTAAATACATTTGCTTCTAGCAATGATAAGTTTGAAGGGGCTTATGGCAGCAAAACCAGAGTCATTAAAGCATTTTATAAATCAGTTAAAAATGTTGATTTATCAACCTCTACCCTAAAAGATGAAGACGAATCTGAATTTTTATTATATATTAATTCTGCTGATTTTAAAATAGCAGATTTATATCCTGATACTATATTAAAGCCTCGTTTCATACCAGATTTTGGGATAAATGAATATAAAAAGATTAGAAACATTCGAGAATATAATAATATTTTTGATGAGGACTTAGATGATAATAAACATAGGTCTAAATTGTCATATACTTCATTTAAGAAAGCAATTTTAAGCTTGAGAAGCCTATGTAATGCTGATATAAAGCATGATTTGTTGCTCCCTGAAAAAAGTATTTTTGAAGATATTCATTCGTTCAATCCTCAAATTAAATCAGACGGAAGATATAAAACAGTTCCATCAGATGTAATATTCAAAATACTTTGCAATGCCATCGAATTTCATTATAAATATGGAAATTTAATTGTTAATACATACGTTGAAACAATGATTGAATATAGGTGTTCCAACACTAATTTAGAAGATATTTTAATAAAAAACCTACCTGTTGAACTTTTTGATATAGGTGTAAGAAAATTAAAACCAGTTTCCTTAAAGTATGAAAATAGATTTACAGAATTAAGAAGTAATATTTATTTTTATGATTTATTGAAATCATATTATGGAGCGGTTCAAATAGTTGTTGGCATTCTAATGGCAAGAAGACAATCTGAATTATGTTCGTTGATTTCTGGCGAGTGCTTAGATAAAATCAATAATCAATTAATTTTTAAACAATCAAAGAGCACTAAAAATGTTTTTGGTAAAAAGAATACTTTATATTTACCTATAGATAATCTTGGAATTGAAATGATAGAGAACTTAGAAAAAATGCATTCTGTTGTTGGTATTAAAATGCCTTTGTTTTCTATGCCTTCGTTCAAAGACATAAGCAAATTTAACAAGACACTTGATAACACAACGTATTCGGAGAATATTGATCATTTTATTGACTATACAAATTTAGAGACTGTAAATGGTAAAAGACACTATATACGACAACATCAATTCAGAAGATTTTTTGCAATGACTTTTTTTTGGGGCAGTGGTTTCGGTTCATTAGATACGCTGAGATGGTTTATGGGTCATACTGATGTTGAACATGTTTATAGATATATAACTGAATCCGTTTCTGGTGAAGTTTTAAATTCTATAAAAACTGAATATCTTGTTGCTAACATTAGAAAATATGAAGACATTATAAATCTTCTAAAAGAGAAATATCATACTGAAAACTTCGATTTAATAGATTCTGATGATTTAAATAGCTATATTGAGGACTTATTGGATGATAACAAGATAATCGTTGAACCTGAATTTATAAAATCAGATAATGGTACTGAATATAATATACTTGTTAAAGTTATTGGAGAATAATATGAAAGACAAAAGAATAGTTAAAAATGAAGAAATAATTTTAAACCTACAAAAACTATTATCAGATATCATTAACAATACAGAAAAATATGATATTAGTTTAATTGAAGATTTAAAATCACAAAAAGGGCTTTCAAAATTAAGTAATTCAGATTTTTTTGTTCAACCAACATCAATTAACACTTTGAAAAGAGTTTCAAGTAATGTTATAAATGGTGGTTTTGATACTCTAGAAAATCTAAGAAAAGAATGTTTAAAAAAATTAAATGAACATTATAACTCTAAAAAGATTAAAAGAACTCAATCAAATGAGAATAATAATATTGAGATGGAAGCAATTAAGAGAACTAATTTAATTTTAACTAATCTTCTATTGAATAATTTAAATTCTTTAGAAAATATTAGAAATATAAATGATATTGAAATAGTAAAGAAAAATATTGATCTATTGGTAACTAGAATCAAAAATTATGCTCTTTTAGATAATAACTTATCAAAATTAGAAAACAGTAATATTGTATATGGACAATTTGGTGATAAAAATGAAAAATAAATCTTTATCTTTTGTAAAACACTTTGATTATCCTTTATATTTTTTTGAAAATACTTTTAAATTTAAAAAATTTGAAAAGTTCCCAATCATACAGTATTCCAATGGTAGTCCTTGTCTTTTAGCCAATATATATTTACAAACAGAAAAAAATATATCATTAAGTGAACAATCTTTATATAAGTTGGCATATTCTTTAACTCATATAATTCGATATATTGAATTAAAAAAAGTAGATTTTAAAGATATAGATGATAATTTTATAATGTCTTTTTCAGACTATTTACAAAATGAGCGGGATGATACCCTAAATATTTTAAGAAATGGTAATACTATTAACTATATTTTAGTAAATACTTTAAACTTTTTAACATACATAGGGGAGAAGTTTTTAGGTATACCAAACTATGGTTCTAATATACTCAATATCAGTGAAAAAGATAATAATTTCAAAAACAAATCTGATTACCAACCTAAATCTATATATCATAAATCTTTTGTTCGTAATGAACCATTGAAAACTAGATCACCAATAGCATTGAAAGATATAGAATCACTATATTCCAATATAGATAAATTAAGTCAGTCTAAATTTGTTAGAAAAAGAATGTCAATGCTTTTAAAGTTATTAGAATGCACGGGAGCAAGGATTGGCGAAATTAGTGAATTAAAAGTTGTAGATATAGAAAACTTGATGAATAAAGATGACTCACTTCTTAAAATAAGAACATTGAAGACCAGAAATGGTGTTCCAACATTTAGATATGTTCCAGTTCAAAAAAATGATTTCAATGAAGTGATGTCTTATATAAAAATATATCGTAGCAAAATAATAAAAGAAACGATTGGAAAATCTGAAGATAATGGTTTTTTGTTCGTTAATGAAAATACTGGAAATAAATTATTAGCAATAACATTAAGTAATGATATTAATAGATTAAGAAAAATTTCTGGTATTGAACAACAAATATGTGCTCACATGTTTAGACATAGATACATAACGAATTTATTCATAAATTTAATAAAACAATACGATTTAGAAAATCAGGATGATTTTAGAAATGCACTACTGGATATAAACAACCTCAAGGTTTATATACAACAAGCAACGGGGCATAAAGATGTCAATTCCCTCGACCATTATATCCATATTGCAAAAAGTGAGCTTACGAATATGTCTATTGTTAAAGAAAACTTGAATAATGTCTTAGATTTTGAAGCAAAACAAAAAGAAGAACAAAGATTACTCAAAATGTTAAAAAATAAAGAGATATCTACAAAAAAATACATAGAATTACTGGAAAATTTATAGAATTATAATTTTAATATGATATAATATTATTAATAACATAGGATATTATTATGCGTTTTTGGACTGGTGAAACGATTAAAGAATTAAAAGAAAATCAAATATTTGTATTTGGTTCAAACCCTAGCGGTATTCATGGTGCTGGTGCAGCAAAAATGGCTGTTTCATTTGGGGCTAAATATGGTGTAGGGCGTGGACTACAAGGACAGACATATGCACTTATTACTAAAAATTTAAAGCCCGGATTTACTGAAAAATCAACTGGCATAACTTATGAAAAAGATGGGTATAATAGCGTTTCACCAGAACAAATATCTAAAAATATTGATGAACTATACGCATGTGCTAAACAAAATTCTGATAAGCTATTTGTTGTTGTGTATAAGAACGAGACTTGGCCTAATGGTGGCCCTAAGAAGAGTTTAAATGGCTATACAGGGGAAGAAATGTTTGGTTTCTTTACAAATAATAAGGATATACCAGCTAATATTGTTATGCATGACTCATTTAAGCCTTTATATAAGAAGTTGTTAGATAATGCATCGAAACAAGAAATTACACCAATAAATGAGCCTAAAACAACATATACTTATTTCTGGAAATCCCAGTCCATATTCAGTCAATGGCATCCTTCTAAGTTCATCTACAAAGATATAACATTTTCTTCTGCTGAACAATTTATGATGTACAGTAAAGCAAAATTGTTTGGTGCGGACGATGTAGCTCAGAAGATAATGGATTACAATAATACTCCATTAATTAAAAAGTTTTTAAATGGAGAATTATCGGATGCTGATATTTGCAATGATAAAAGTATGTTAAGAGAGTGGGATGGATACCAAAAAGCAATTAAAGATCATGGTAGAGAGGTTAAAAACTATGTAGAGGCTGTTTGGGTTGAAAAAAGAGTTCCAATTGTTTCTGTAGCATCCCGTGAAAAATATGATCAAAACCCTTCATATAAAGTAGAATTACTTAAATGTGCTGGAACAAAAATGGTTGAGGCTTCGCCTTATGATAAGATATGGGGGATTGGATTAGACCAATACAAGGCTGCTAAATTGTCAGAAGATAAATGGCCGGGTGAAAACTTACTGGGTAAAGTTTTAACTGATTTATGTCATAAATGTGTAATGGAACAAAAAAACAAAAATAAGATGCAACCATAAATAAAAAGCCTTGAATGGCTTTTTATTATTTTATCAAATATTTAACAAGTTATTTTATATAATTTTATGAATGAATTTAAAATGTGGAGTATTATTAATGAGTAAAAAAAAGGAAATAAATGTAAATTTGCCTATAATATTATTTTTTAGAGGTTTATCAACAACTGCTTTTGATGATGGAGATGGATATCTTTCTTCGAAATATAATCTTATGTTTAACATTTACAAGTGTAAAAACTATAAAGAAAAATTACAAAAACTAGCAGTAATGTTTTTGAATGATAATGTTAAAGATATAGAACAACTTGATTATGTAAAAAACGTTATTGATAAATGGTTGTCGAAGGCTCTTTCAAATGGACATCTTTTTAGTTCGAAAAAAATAATAGCAAATCCTGAAAAAAGTTTGTTTGAAAACAGAACTATTGAGGATACCAATATTTTTTGTCAAAAATTTAGAATTGAAATAGAAAACATAATGTTAAATTTTATAAAAGATAGATTCTTAGTATTTCCAGTAAAAAATTTTTTCAAAGAAAGTTTTTCATATGGATTAATGGGATATATTAAAAAAGGAGAGTCAAAAGAAAATATAGCAACTAAATATCTTAGTAAAGAGTATTTTGATGAAATTTACATAGATTCAGTAACAACAGCATTTCTATATGACATATATAATAATAACATTTTTAAAGACGCTGATGGTTTTATTTATATTAAAACTCATGTTGGTGAAAATTTTTTAAGCAAATCTGAGCATGATATTAAAAATTTTATGACGGTTTGTTTGTCTACTGCAGATGAAAAGCCATCATCTATATCAATTTGTTTACGTGAGCAATTTATAATGAGTGCAACCTTTGATGATTTTAAAAATATTTATTATAATGAATTTAGAAACCCTATAATACCTTCAATTGCTAATGGTCAAATAGATTCATTTGATTTTGAAGAAGTTGATAAATGGTATAAAAGATTCAATGACTTAGAATTAGAAAAAAAAGAAAGAATTGATAGATGTATTTACCTAATAAATAATGCTTTTAGTAATAAAAAGTACAAAAAATTTGTTGATATTTGTCAAGGAATTGATGCTTTATTTGGTGTCGAAAAAAAAGTGAATGTTTCAATAAAAGGAAATTTAAAAAATATCATAAAAAAATATAACGGAGAAAATATTTTTTTGGAAAAAATAGATAAATTATGGATGCTAAGAAATAGTTTGGTACACGGCTCAATTAAAGATATCAGGGACTCTAAAATATATTTAGAATATCAACTAAAATATTTAAGATGTCCAGAAGATGATTATCTTGACTTAAGCCTATTTTGTATCAAACACGCTGTTAATTATTTCCATTCTGGTTATTTTTTAGATTTTAAAAATAATGATAGTAAATTAAAATCTTATTTAAAGAAAAAAATGAAAAAACTTAATGATTGGGTTCAAGCTAATTAAAGATAATCATAACAAAAAAGCCTGTCAGGGCTTTTTTATTTATTTGAATTATGAATTTTTAAATCTAATAATTTTTTTTTGTTTTGGAATTTTATCTTCATCAAAAGGCTCATTATTTAATATTTTATTTTTAATATCTATAATATTTGAAAGTTGTGTATGTAACATATCTTTTTCAGATTTTAAAACACTTCTTAAAATTTTATCTTTTGATTCCATTTTCGAAATATATACATCTAATAATTTCACATCACCTTCAAAATTGCAATCAGTTTTGAAAAAATTTCCGGTCTGTTCAAAAGCATCTTTCGTTATATATTTATTTCTTTGGTAAAAAAACTTATATATATCGCCTTTTTCGTCGGCAAATTCATTAAATTTTATTAAATTATCTCGATATTCTTTTGCACTCTCGACTGAACAATTGTTTTGAAATTTATTAAATGTATCTTTCATATCATATAATAATACAAGTAAAGGGTCATTTTTTCTAATTTTTTCTAATGTACTTTTTGGAGCTTTATCTCTATTCATTGACTCTATTACTAATAATTTTTCAAACAAATAATATTGACTATTTCTAGCGTTTACTAAATATTTTAATTCTTTCATTGTTCTACCGTCATGTGAAGATTCATCATCTTGTAAAACATAAGATAAATGATTTAAATTATCTAGAAAGATATTTCTTAACCTTGTAAATTCTTGAATATCATCTTTGCTAAAAAAGCTTAAAATATCATTGCTTTCTAAATAATTTAATCTTCTTAATATTCTTTCTCTTTCAATATCTAATTCCAATTTTGTTTTAGATTTTACATGGTTGTTTAATTTTGATTCTAAATGATCTATTTCTTTTTCTAAACTTGTTTTTATAATTGAATTTTGGTTAATAATAATATTTATATTTTTAAGATATTGTTTACATTTTAACAGGTTATCTTCACTATAAAAATCAATGTTTTTCATTAAATTTATAGTCATCCATTCAGTTGTCTTCTGCAATATATCCATAATAAATTTATTATCAAAATTTAAATTTCGATTCATCATAAAATCTGTCATTTTTATACTCAAGTCTAAAAACTCATCTTGTTCTATATTATATTTTGTATCTCCTAACTGAATGATAATAGGATCAAAACCAGTTATTTCAGATACTGCTTTATGTAAGATAATATCAAATATTTTTTTCAACTCTTCTACTTTTTCTTTATCAATATAATCACCAGTAAACTGTTTAATTAATTTTTCACTATGACCTTTACAAAAATCAAATAAAATAATATTGTCTATATTATTTAAATTCATTGCAGTTATAGCAGCTTCTTCAACAAGACGACGACTTAAATGGTTATAAATATCACTTTCTGCTGTATTATTATTAACCCTAGCAATGTATATATTTTTTTTGTCTGGTGATTTCATTACTACATCAAAATATCCCGGTGGGGTATTATGTGTAATTATGTGATGAATTCCACCGTCTGACATTCCATTATTAAATCCAAAATGAGAATAATTTGGGTATTCTGTTTTTATAGTCACATTAACTTCATTAGATTTATCATGGTTTATTTTCCAATATTCCATAGATTTTGCTATTTTTTTTAATAAATCATAATCATAATTTGATTGGTTTATGCTAGATCTTAGATTAATATCATTTATCAAATCATGTTGTAAATTACCAGAAACTATATAGATGTAAAATTTTGCGGCTACTTCGGCTTTACTATTTGGTAAAATATTATTTCTTATAAACAATATAGAATCAACTAAATTATTTTTTATATCAAAATCATCAATATTAGAATTGATTTTATTATAAAAATCTTTAGTAAAAATTTGATCTTCAAATAGCTTAATAAATTCATTTGTTTTGTTTTTATCATCTAAATTATTAATTGGGAATGCTGCAATTTTGAATGCCAGCAAATCTGATATATCTTTTCCGTTTAGATAATAATCTTTTATAATCTCTTTTTGATTTTTATTATATTTTGTCGTTTCTAAAATTTCTTCAAAATCATTAAATTCTAAAAAAACTCTGATATTATTAAAATATGACTCGACTTCATTTCTAACTTTATAAAAATCTCCGTCTTTCATTAAGTCATTCATGCTATCAAAAAAAGCATGTAATTCATTTTTATCTATTTTCATTCTTGGACTCAAGTTTTTTTTATTATATCATAAATTAAAATATTATCAAAAAATTATTAAATGATTAAACTTAGATATTTGTTAATGATAAAATATTATATAACTATTTTTTTGATCTGAAAGGATTCAGATTTGATAATTTAAACTTAAAAGTGGATTTAAATTTTTCATCTTGATCTTGTTTTGTATCTTTAGGAACATTTTTAATAGTATCTTCAATTTTTTTATTATTTAAAACTTCTTCAACTATTGTTTTAACTTTAACACTGTTAATACCATCTTTAAGATATGAATTTATTTCACGCATTTCATTAATTAAATCATCACTTGTTGAATGCTTTCTATTTTTAATTTTAACAACCTCTTTAATGAGAATTTCATTATTATAATATATACCTTCATTTTCCCAATTTTTGTTTTTACTTTTAAGATTTTTACAATTTTTATTTAAAATATTAATAGCAATATTATTTATTTCATCTGTAATTTCAATATTTTTAGTGTAATCATCTTTAAATTGTTCTTTAATACCATTTATTACTAATTCATAATCATCTTCTTCAATTTTATACGCTGTATAAAGATAAATCATAAACACACCTATTGCTTTACCTATAACTATATTGGCATTCTTTAATTTTTTTATATTATCTTCTTTTATCTTTAAATTATTTATATATTCATTTCTTTTTCTTTTTACATAACCATTATAATTAAGTAATTTTTTCTCTTGACTTGTTTTATTCATATTAAGTTGAACAATGTATTTTATTTCATTGTTTACTATTTTATCAAGAGTGCTTATATTTGTTTCAATAATAGGCTCATTTAAATTATTATTAATTTTTATCAACAATGTAGAAAGTCTTCTCTTGTAATCTAAACTATTCATATCTTTATATTCTTTTGCATATATAGATGTTATCATTGAAGCACCTTTACAAAAGTCACAAAGAAACTTATAATTTAATGTGAAATTATTTTCATATAATATTTCACTATTTTCTCCATACTTTAATCCTAAGTTGATCATTAAATCATCTAATATCTCAAATATTTGATCATGTTTATGAATATTGTTTTCAATATCTTTAAACATATTAACTCTTCTAGTCATTTCTTTACTTATTGCATCTTTTTTACTTGTATCAACATATATAAGTAATGAACAAGCAATTGCATATTCATCTTGGTAATTATTTGAAAAATACTCTAAAACATTTAATATCTTTTTTATTTTACTCATTGTATTATATTTGAGTTAGTTATTAGAATTTTATTGTATAAAAAAACAATAATCAAGGCTTTAATTGATAAAACACTGGTACTATCTAAATATTTGAGACAACTAAAAATTAAATAGTGAATAATACAAGTTAAATGGAAAAAGGATAACAGAAGATGCGACAGCAGCCAAGACTAATCTAAATGTAAAGACTTGAATCTTCTAGGTAAGGTTTTAACTAATAAAAGAGCTAATTTTTAACAAAATTTTAAAGTAAAAAATAAGATGAAGCCTTTAATGGTTTCATTTATTATTAAACAATAAATAAAAAATTAACTAATTCTCTATGTGCTTTCTAATAAATTCATTTTCATCTCATTTAATAAATATATCAATAATAATATTGATTACATTATCATCTATATATTTATGATTATTAATGTCAACTAATAATAATTTTGAAGAAACTTTTTATTAAAAAAATACTTTTAATTTGTTGTCTTTTTTTTGTTTATTTAAAGGATGTTTTTGATTTTTTTGTGGTTGGGTGCATAATACATATCAAGTTTTGTTTTATTCCTATTTTTTTGTAAACATAAATATATTGAATAAGGGTGTATATATGATATTTAATGTAGAAGAAATTAAAATTACAAGCTCTATTTTAAGTCGTAAAATTGGACTTAAAAAAGAAATTATAAATAAAAATGAAAAATATACGGAAGCTAAATTATTTTTAACAATAAAAAAATCAATAAAAAATTATTTAAATGATAAGCCTAAAATAAATTCTTTATCTTTAACAATTACAAAATCTTTAATTAACTATAATGAAAAAAAAATACCTAATAATATTTATATTGGTCTGAAAGAATATTCTAAAAGTAATAATTTAAGAATTGGAGTTATAAAAAAAATATTAAATTTAAAAGGTTATATAGTAGAACATTATCCAACTGGTAAAAGTTTTAGAATGAATGTTGTATTTACTACTTATCATAAGTATAAAAATACAAATATGAAATCACGAATATCAGAGATACTAACATTATGGAAAAAAGATTTTTTAGACAGAATCATTAAAAGAAGTATGGATTTTGTAATGAAAATTTCAGAAAATTATACTTACAGTAAACCAAGATCTGTTAATGAGTGTTTAAAAATGATTAAAACCCATTATGAATATGTTAGTGGATATAGATTCGTATCTATAAGTGAAATAAATAAATTTTTAACATCTGTTAGTAAAACCAATTTCTATGAAAATAAATTAGATAGATTTAAAATTTTAAAAAGATACTTAAACTTTTATACAAACAACTATAATTATTAATCAAAAATACAAAAACAATATTAACAGTAAACAAAACAACATAAATACTTAAAAGGATATTTTTATGGCATTAAGAGATGAAGATGCAGTTCGTGATGGTTATTCCCCATTTGATGGTGGAGAATTTATAAAAGGAGCAAAACAAATTTTAGGTTTTGACATTCCAGAGAAAGATGTAGATCAAGGCACAGGCCAAATAAAAACTTTTAATCAATTAGGTTTTATAGGCATTTATGATAAACCTGATGGTTGGTACTTACCAAAAGATACCAATAAAGTTGCTATTATTCTTGAAACAAAATCTGAAAAACAAAATTTAGATAACCCTAAATGGGAAAATGAGTTATTTAAGAATATAGATATTGTGTCTAAAAAATATAATAAAATAATAGGAATTCTTTGGAATGGTAAAGATATTCGTGTTTATAAAAATAAAATAGAAGAAGTTTTAACTGCCTCTACATTACAAAATAAATTATATTATATAGCACTATATACACAAAATAAAATAGATAAAGACCTTATTTATGATGTAACTCAAAGAATTAATAATGGACTTCATTTTAAATTTGGAATGACTGATCTTCAAGATCGCATGATTTTTACTGCATGTGCTTTGGTTGCACAAAGGTATAATCCATCAAATGGTTTAGAAAGATTAAAAGGTATGAGTTACAATATTTTTAAAAATTGGATTTATGATGCACTTTCAAAAGCAATTGAAGATGACAAAAAACAAAATTATAAAATAGAAGTCTTATTAGAGGAATATTCATATGTAAGAATGAGTATCACAGAAGATCAAGAAGCAATTAATTCATTTATAGACAATGTTTGTAAAATTGCAGATCTTGTTAATTCAGATTATTGGAATGGTGAAGATGTTATGGCTATATTTTTTAATGAATTCAGCAGATACAAAGGAAAATCAGAAGCTGGTCAAATATTCACTCCTGATCATATTACATCTTTTATTTATCGTTTAATAAATGTGAATATGCATGACAAAATATTAGACGCTACTTGTGGTAGTGGAGCTTTTCTTGTGAAAGCAATGTCTAATATGATTAAAGAATCTGGTGGTGTCAATACAGATAAAGCAAAGAATATAAAATCAGAACAACTATTTGGCATTGAAATGTACAGAAAAGTATTTGCTCTTGCTTGTGCGAACATGATGATTCATAAAGATGGAAAAACAAATCTTGCTCAAATGGACGCACAATCAGATGAAGCTTCAAATTGGATAAAATCTAAAAAAATTACAAAAGTTCTTATGAACCCTCCATTTGAAAGAAAATATGGATGTATAAAAATTGTAAAAAATGTACTTAATAGTGTTCCTAAAGGAACTAAATGTGCATTTATTTTGCCAGATAAAAAATTAGAAAAAGATGGTGGCAAAAAATTACTTAAAGATCATACATTAACACATATTATAAAATTGCCAGAAAATTTATTTTTTGGTGTTGGTATAACAACATCTATATTTATATTTGAAACAGGTGTTGGACAAAATAAAAGAAATATAAAAGGGTATTATATTGAAGACGATGGACTTAAAACTGTAAAAAATAAAGGTCGTCAAGATATAAACAATAAATGGGAAAGTATTGAAAATTATTGGATAAAAGCAATTCAAGATGATAATGACACTGAATTTAATACACGCCAAATAATAAATTCAGATGAATCTCTATCGTATCAGATGCCTGAAAAATCTTTTGAAATATATGAAGAGGATTTTGTCAAGACTATCATGGATTATGAAATGTTTGAACGTAGTTTAGATGTTAAAGAATTTAATAATAATTTATTAAAGAAAGTTCTTTATAGTAGTGAAATTAAAAATTTAGATAATCTCGTTTCTATTATAATAAAAGGTGACGAATAAATATGAAAAAACTATATGATAAGAATTTCAAAAACTTTAAAGTTACATATTTTTTTGAAGTATTGAATACACGCAATAAGCTTTCAAAATCAAATATAACTGAAAATGGTGAAATACCTTTATATTCTTCTTCCGAAGAAAATAATGGCATTATTGGTTATACAAATAAAGCTGCTGATTACAAAGTGGGGGTGGAAAATCCTTTTTACATTATATTTGGAGATCATACAAAATCAATGTATATAGCCAATAATGATTTTTGTGTTACTGATAACGTTAAAGTTTTAATTCCAAAAGTATATAATAAATATGCAATTAAATTTATCTTAACAATATGGAAAAAGAATATACCAAACTTAGGCTATTCAAGACATTGGAGTGTTGCAAAAGATGCAGTTATCAAAATTCCTGTTAATTTAGATGGACATCCTGATTGGGACTATATGTCAAATTATATGATTAATATAGAACAGAAAGTCAAAAAACATTTGGATATTTTAGAGAATCTTGATAAATAATAAATTTATTTTTTGGACAATTAAAAGTTAAATAGTGGATAAGATAAAATTTTGGGGATTGGATTAGATCAGTATAAAGCAGAAAAAATTCCAGCAGAGCAATGGCCGGGCGAAAACTTACTTGGTAAAATTTTAACTGATTTATGTAATAAATATGTAATGGAACAAAAAAACAAAAATAAGATAAAACCATAAATAAAAGCCTTGAAAGGCTTTTATTTTTAAATATTATTTTTAATTTTTTTATTCTTTATTTTATTATCAATTAAAATTGGTTTAACAAGTTCTAAAAATCCAATATTAAAATCAATTCCAAAGTCAGATAGTGAAATATGATTTCTTGAACCAAATTGTTTAACTATATTACTTGCTAAATTTTTTATTTTATTTAAGATGGAATCCTTTCTTGTATTCCTTAGCTTATTTATTACAGATAGAGAAGAGACAGAAAGATTTCTTTCATAATATGAAGATTTCATATAATGTACTGATTTCTATATCTAAAAAATTTGCAATATCTTCATTTGTAAAATGTGAACTATTATATTTTTTATTGATTAATGATTGAAATTTTTCATAATTTTTATTTATGTATGGCTGTTTATTTTCAGAAAATATAATAAAAAAAATCTAAATTGACAGATGTTTTTATCTTAAAATATTTGTTCCAATATCTTGAAAATAATAGTTATATTTGATATATTGAGAAATAAAATTTAAGGAGTCAATATGTTACTATCTAATCAAAAATTGGTTGAAAAAAATGAATATAACAAGAGTTGATAGCCAAAAAGAGAAAATGTTAACTCAAAAATTTAAAGAAGACACATTATCACTGACTTCTGTAGCACCGGGTGACTACAAAAGTATTGAAGATTTATTAATATACAATGACTACGACTTCATGTCACATCAGGATGTGAAAAAACAGATTGATCAAAAATTTGGTAAATCAAAAAACTCTGTTGATGGTAAATCAAGAAATGCAACATTATATTCATTTGAATTCAAAAATGAAATAATATGTTGTACAATTGAGAGTGGTAGCGTAGGAACTAAATGGTATTGGGTAGATTCTTGTGAAGATGGTTCTCGTTATAATAAAGCCTATTTATTGCCATCTGACAAAAAAATAATTTCCTTCTGGCCAGATTTTTGTAAGGTATTTAAAGATTCAGTTAAATAAAAAAGCTTTGCAATGGCTTTTTTAACATCATAAACTGATGCTACTTGGAGATGTTCTAACTGATCTTTGTAATAGTTATAAACTTAAATTAACAAAAGATGAAAAAGAATTTTTTAAAAGTTATAGAAAATAAATTAGTTGATTAATTAAAATTATAATTTATAAAAATATATTTTTTATTTATTAGATAATAAAAAGTTAAATAGTGAATAAGATAAAATATGTAGTATTGGATGGGATCAATACAAAGCAGATAAATGGCCGGGTTTAAATATTTTAGGAAATGTTTTAAGTGATTTTGTAATAGTCGTACAGTGGAATTAAAAAATAGACATAAATAAAAAATATGAATAAAATCTATTAAAATTTTTGAAAACATTTATTTTTATATATTTTTAAAAATAAAATTTTAAATAAAAAGATCTTAACGAAGATCTTTTTTAATTACTCATAATCTTCTTCCGTTGAGTTAAAGACAACTTCACCAGTATCTAAATCAATAACTTTGACTTCTTGTGACTTTGGATCATCTACACCTTCTATTGCAGTTGCAACGGCTCCTGAAAGATCTTCATGTATTTTTGTAAACATGTAATCAGGAAGAAAATCACTACTTAATTTGTGTTCGCTTTCTATTTTGTATCCCATAAAAAATCCTCTTATTTAAATTTATTGTATTATATCAAATAAAAAAATATTTCAATAATATAATTATTAATTTAAATGGATGATTTGGACAACAAATTTATAGATATTAGGGAACAGGGTTACTACCGAATACAAATATTTGATTTTCTTTTAATTCTTTAATATTTTCGCCAGTCCAAAAACGCATAATTTTTACCTATGTTATTATTTACATTATAACACAGAAAAATAAAAAATTCTAGAAATTAAAAATCTTTTAAATCTTCACCATTGATATAAATTTTTATATTATAATTTATTGACAAATTTTGAAATATTTTTCCGATATCTCTTGAAAATAATAGTTATCTTTGATATAGTAAGAAATCAAAATTAAGGAGCCAACATGTTATTATTTAATCAAGAATTAGGTGAAAAAGATTGCGAATTTAATATTGATAGCAATACAAAAACATTTCTAGTTTCTTTTTTTGGGTTCTATCCACATAATCTACATGCAGATCTTATGAGTTTTCTAGAAGAACTTGGAATGAATAATCTCTCAAACTATTCTAAAAAGGAATTTGAGTTAAACAAAGACTCGTTATTAGAAGCTTACAATGTTTGTGACCGAAGAACATTTGACTTAACTATTGTTGTTCCAACAGTATTTTCAACCAAAAAAGGTGCATTAGACTGGTTTAATGATAAAATCAATACTACAAATCATATCCGCAAAAAAGATATTTGTGAAATTGATGTATTGGATGGTGATAAATTAATAACATGGCTTAGAAATAAAATTTCACATTTAGAAAAAGTACAAAAATTTGAATCAGTTTTAAAAGATGAGATAGATTATTTTAAAAATGAACTTTTACAAAAATATTGCAATGATAAAGATTATTCAATGGTTATTGAAAAAAAATTTCAAAAACTACAATAAAAAATCCTAGTGATTTTTTGAAAGACATAGGTGAATAAATGAATATGTATAATCAAAATCACCTAGGCTATTCAATGGAAGAACTTGTGATGTCGCTGTTTTGTTAACAGTGCCATAAGGTGATAGCACTAAATTTTCACTGTCATTAACAGACCAGTTAAACGTTGCTGATTCACCCACAGTGAATTTATTTTTATTGACAGTAAATGAATTAATATTAGAATTTTTTACAACATCAATAGCGATAGATTTATTGACTTCTTTTTCTTTATTATAACCAATGGCTTTTAAGGTATATATTGTATCATCTAGCGGTGTTACATCTATACTGGAATTAGACTTACATACCCTATATTATTGTTTAAAACAGCATCTTCAGCATTCGAAACATCCCAAGAAAGTTTAACTGATTGCCCCTCACCAATTTTAACTTTATCACTATTAAATGTAATAAGTGGTGTTGGTTGAATGACAGTAAGTTTTAATGACTTAGATTTTTTAACTTTACCATTATCTACATTAACAGTATAATTTGAAGTTTTTAATGGATTTAATGGAATGCTTCCTGCACTGTTTGTAGAAGAATACTCAGTATCACCTGTGACATCAAGATTTGATACATAATCATAAGACCATGTTAACATGGATGTTTCACCACGATTTATCGTTGATGGATTTAGGCTGGCATTACCTGTAATAATATCAGGAACATCAAAATTAATAGCTTTATGTTCTAAGAAAAATCGCACTTGGTATTTAACAAAAGTTAACAATAAGGCAACTTCTACTTTAACAAACAACAACAACATCAGTATTTGCAGTTTTTAATTGATTTCTATTTATTTTTTGTTATCTTATAATTGTTAGCATATACAGAGGATTAGTGATGATAAATGTTATAAAAAAGTTGTTTTCACAACCAAAGAATGAAATCGTAGAATCATTAAATGAGAGAGGACACCGAATTGGTAATAAATTTGCGAGACTTTTGATCGATAAGTTTGAATTCGATATAGTTAATATTGTCGTAGATAATCCGAAGGAATTAAATTTAAAATCTTTTATTTACACGTCATTAGTGGCTTCAGAACGTGTAGCTAAGGTTTCTTCTGATTTGGATGTTCAGCAGTTGTTTTCTGATTATACAGGTAAGTTTTGCAAGAAAAAACATTTTGTCACTTTTCAAATTCAAAGAAAGTATAATGACAATACAAAAGAAATTCGATATTTGTTTGGCTATGTCAATGATAATGAAGAGATGTTATATTTTTTAGATGAATATTCAGTTGATCTTTTTACTCATCATGAAATTACTCCGTATATAAAAAATTATGGGCAATTTAAAGTGTCCTCATTTTACTATTATAATGCAGAAAATAACCAGCTAACTAATGCTGTATTTATACCATTATCGTATACGGAAAACAAATTGGATTTCCATAAGCCTGATAATCTTAATTTTTTTCCTAATTACAAGACTTATTTAATAACTATAAAAACAAATATTAATAATCAACGTTTTTCAAAAGATGCTATTATTAGCATATCATTTGGAGATAACATTTTAAAATCGCATACATGTGAAATAGAAGACACTAAAAGTTTTGAATACAATCTATTAAAAATACTATTTCCCTTTAATTTAGAGGATGCTAAATTAAACAGATTACAGTTAACCAGAGAAAGTTTAGATAATATTTCACAATGCTATAATGAACAGTTTAAGAATTATGAACTTGTTAAAAATATGGTAAAAATATGATGTTAGTCAATCTAACATCATTTCTGCAATTTTTAATCTATCTGAAAATTCATCATTAGTGAAGTTATACGCTGAGGGCACTGTTATTTCTGGCATCAATTCCATGATGCTTTCATTAAGATTAAATTTTAATCTAATTAATTTAATAACATCTTCAATAGGAAGTTCATGATGGTTAAATTTTACATCAACAATCATTTTATCTTTAGCCATCATATTACAAATCTTCCAGTCTATATTTATAATTTCAAATTTTTTATTAAAACCTATTTTAATTTTTTCTAATTTTCCATTTCTATTTTTATGCATTTTAAAAAACAATTTTTCAATGTTTTGATTTCGATCAAACATTATTTCACAAGTTTCATTATAGGTAGAATTTAACGCACTTCCATAATTTATTTTTAATGGCGTGTATTGTGATACAATTCCACTGTATATGGCAGTAGTGGTTAAAGTAAAAGGATTTAATCCAGTAGGTGTTATTGGATTTATTTTTGTATGACCAACTTTAAAATAATTATTTTCATCAGAAAGAACATCATCAATCATAGAAAGCAAAATTGATTTATGTGATTGAAAAATATTGCTAAGACTAATTAAATTATCTTTAATTTTTAGTGTAGCTTCTTTTTTTATAATAGAATATAGATCATCCATTTTGATAACAAAATCATAAAATTTTAATTCACCATCCAATATAATGATTATATTTGATTTGTTAATATCATCTCTATATATAATTTTTACTTCTTTGAGTTTAGCTTGATTGCTGAAATATAAGATAACTTCTTCTTGATCTGCCGTTTTAAGAACTTCACCCAAATCAAATAGATTTTCCTTTTCTTTATAAGGAACTGTTATTTTAAAATCAACAAAAATATTTTCACTTTCTTTCATACTATTAATTATTTTATCATTTTCAATTATGTCTTCAATTTCATCAAAAGAATAATTTAAATTAGTTAATACATGTCGAATGATTTTTTTAATATTATCAGAGATTATTGAAATTCTATTCTGTTTGTTTGACATAATATAGCCTCATTATTTTTAATGATTCATTATATCAATATATTAAAATATTAGCAATAAAAAACCGCCATCAGGCGGCTTTTTTAGGTTTTGATATTTCTATTACGTTTACTTTGTGCTAAAATTTCATGAACTTTTAATTTTTCATCAAGCTTTGTCTTCCTATCCAATTCAGCCTGATCTTGATCATTTTTGATAGCCAATATCTTATCTAAATCTAATTTGTTAATAGCAACTTCATTTATTTTTGGTTTCTTGACGCTTGTAAAATTATTAATTATCGCTTCTTTCTGATTAATGAGTAAATTCGTGTAGTTAACAAATTTGATTTTGTTATCAGTAGAAACAAGATTAGGGTTAATCTTTTTAGCAATATCTGCTACTGTTAGTTTTGGTTTGAATGAATCTCTGTGTTCCAACACATTAATTCCACCTAACATCTCGTTTGCATAATTAGATATCTTGTTAAAGTTTGTATATGAAAGCATCTTTTTGTCTTCTTTGTTCTTATAAACATGAGACGTTGAAAGATCTTTTAACATATGAAGTAATTCAGTATGCTTTATACCTTTGTCAAAGTCAGCAACGACTTTTAAGAAAATAAGTTCTATAGCTTGATTGTTATACAGTTCAGTTGCTTTTCTGATGGCTATTTTATTTACTTTTTTGATTTCTTTTTGGATAAAGTCATCATCATTTGCATCAGAACCATAAGACTTTCTTTGACTTTCTTTAATCATTTTGTTTTCTTTACTATCTGGATTATACAATTCTTTAATGATGTTATTTATACCTTCTTTTCTTTTTAAAAGCTCAGCCTTTACAAGATCTTCAATTTCATCTTTATTATCATTCCAAATATTAAATTTAGATTTTGACCATTTTTCCTGAATACTTGAAACAATCTTTTTTGTCTTTTCAAGAATGAAGCCTGTTTTAGTATTATGTAGCTCGTTGCCCCATATTAATGCATTATGAAGTTCAGTTGAATTTAACGTGTTACCCATTAATTCAATATCAGCTTTATTCATTCCAGAAATGGTTTCATCAATGATTCTAGTTTTGAAAAATTGTCCATTTTTTATGTTATCAAAATAAATATCTTTAAAGTTTTCAAAGGCAAAATTAAATGCAGCTACAGTAGATATAGTAGTGGTTGCTATAAATAAGGCAGACTCTCTAACTGCTGAATACTCAGGAAATAGATAAGGAGCCGCACAAGCAGTACCTGTTATAACAAGAGCAGCAATATTCATTGCTCTCATTTTTAAGATTGCATGACTTTGATCGCAGTATTCTGCAGCCGTCAATTCACTTTTTCTAAATCTTTTATCTAGATTATGTTTTTTGTTTAAATTTTTAAGAACTTCAATTAGCTCTTTTTTAGGAAATGGTGCCATGTTAAAAACCAATAATTACTTATATCATAATATCATATTTTTGACTTTTGACAACAGAAATGATATTATCTACACAAAAGAGGTGACTATGCATTTAAAATTGAAAAGACAAAAAGCATTTATTGATTATATCCAGCTTATCTATCAACTGGAAGCCTATTTGTATGCAGAAAAAGACACTATATTGAATGCTCCCTCTTTGAAAGGAGATCCTAATGATTTTCAATTGACTTCATTTGAGTTAATATTTACTTCTATTTATGCTATTCAAGAAAAATATAAAAGTAATTATTCAATGCTGAAGCATTTTTTGGAAAAAGCAGTAACATTCAATGATGACTATAAATTAGGCTTTATCAAAGAAATTGAAGATATACAAACTAAAATAGTCGATATTGATACAAGAAGTATTACTATGCAAAATACTGTTCATATTAAACCAACTATTGTTGTGACTGGGAATAATTTTAGAGCTTCTGTTGAATTCTATGATGCGTATACCAATTCTATTTCTGAAATTGCTATTTCAGCAGGGCAACAAATAGATCTAGCCAAATTTAATTACCGTAAATATTTTAAAGATGATTTTTACAAATATGTTAAGAAGTTGAAATTTTTAATGGATTTGACCGCTAGCAGTGGTTATAGCTTAGTGAATATGCGAAATTGTTCTGTAATCAATGCTCTTAATGATGATACTTGGATTGAAAATATTAGTAAACATTATCCAAGAAAAATTTAAATTATTTGTTAACTTGATATACGATAATACGATTCTATCTCAATTTTAAAGGCTTCCTTATTTATCGAAGTAAATTATGTAGAAGGCTATCTATTTTTTAATCATTATGGTATAATTTAACATATAAATTTGGAGATTGAGATGACGACTAATTCTAAGAACATTTTTCAAACTATGAAATCGAAATTTCATGAAAAATGCACTATTGATAAAATATTGATGGACAGCGACAACCGTATGCTTCGCATTGGCGTTGGTCGCAATGATGGTCACAAATCATTTCGTATCGATTTGTGGTCTGTTGGTTATCGTATTAATAGTAAATCTAAAAGAGAATTTGTTAAATCGGATACTCAAAAGAAAAGCATTCCTACTAAAATTTATGGCATCTTTAAATTAGATACTATTTTTGTAGATCTTGATAATACAGTTATTCGTATTGGGTATGGCAAACATAAAGGGACCAAATTCTTCCGTTTAGATTTCTGGTCTGTCGCTTATCGCGTAACAAAGAACACTAATAAATAAGGATTAAATCAAGTGAAACATAAACAAGTATTAGCTGACTATCAGATGGCTTATGATGAAGCCGAGAACCATGACATCGTTATTCAATATGAAGACTATCTTGCTGAATTAGAATACATTGCTGAAACAGAATCTTGTTCGGCTGGTGATATTCGATTAGTTTATGTAGCAGCAGTAGGTGAGATTGTTATTTATGTTGAAGATCGTTTTTATGGTTATATGGATAGAGCGTTAACTAACGAAATGGATAGGCATAATAATTCAAAATAATTTGATTTGATTCAGCCTATTCTTCATGGTATTTTTTGTTGTATAACAATAGTAAATTACATGAAAAATATAGTATTAGCTTGTCTTCTGTGCTCAACTTCGATGAGCTTTGCAACTTACCAAGTTTTTTTCCTAACCAAATAGTTACTTTTACATCTGGTGGTAATTCTGACACCCCTACGGTTTCTGAAACACCAGAAGAAACAACGCCTGAGCCTGAAACCTTTACACCAACTGACCCTCTTATTAGCGAATGGTCAGATGTTACACAACCCTATGGATGCAATAATTATACACCTAATGTTGCTGATAATTCTTATGGAGTTAAGTTTACTCAGACTGCAAATGATTGTAGGATTGATCAAGAGAGAACCATTCAAAATAGGCAAATATCATCAACTACTTTACAGTAAATTTAAAATAAAAAAAAGACCATTTCTGGTCTTTTTTTCTTACTTGATTAGAAGAATACAAGCAGTGAACTATACTTTTCAATCAATAGAGCAGATGCATAAATCAAAGCACCTACAACTGCTGAACCTAAGATAAATCCTACTTTATATGAATGGTACACAATCCATTGCAGTGCCAAGAGGACAAAAGAACAGAAGATTAATGTGCCAGCAACCTGCATACCCAATACAGTATAAGCAGCTACACCAAACACACCTAGCAAGACAGTACCAATAACAGCAGTGACTTCATATTTCTTGTAACCCAAATAAGGTGTTGTATAAAATTGGAAGATAGCCGCTAAACCAACAACAGCAAAGTATTGAATAGCTACGTTAAACAAATCAACATAAGCTGTTAATACATTACTAACTTTCAACCCAACATACACTGCAGTCCATAGGGCTAATGCACCTGCTACAACAAATGTAAATGCTTCTGGTCGTGGTTTAAGCTTTTTCTTTTCAACGATTGCAATAACAATTGTTACAGCAAAGACGACCAATGAAATAAATGTCATTGTAGCGAAAATAGCAGACATTTGATAGATTGTTAATGCACCAAGATACAGTGACAGATAAAACATACCTACACATTGCACAGGAATACCAAGGTTAAACAACTTTTTAACAAATTCAAGCACTTTTGGATAAGAATCAACAATCCAAGCAAGAATAGCTAGATTCAAGATAGAACCAAATAGCACAACGAAGAAACTTTGTGATTCCCAAATAAGATTAGGTGCAATCGTTGCCGTTACTGTTGCTGCAAGTGCTACACCTTGATAGGCAATAATAGGAATAGCTGCAATAACAATCCAGCAAGCACGAATAATTTTATTAATAAGTCCCCAACCTGCAAACAACAAGAAAATAACAGCGACTAATTTTAGGGCGTTCGCAATTGTCACATGACTACGCCAACCAGTATCTTCTTGGACCGATAGTGAATTATTTTCTTTTGTGTCACTTGCGTATTTTTGAATAGCAATTACAGCATTTTCAGGAGTGATCAGACCATCTGTTTTTAAGTTTTCAATCAATTCCGTTTTGATGCCTGTCAAGGTTTGCCCTTGTTCGATAGTAGTGGGATCGCTAGCCAATGATAGACTAGAAAAAACCATCAAGATTAAAGTCATCAGGTATAGTTTAATATTTTTCATTCTTTCTCCTTAATTTGTGACGCTATCATATCATAATAATGAATTATTTGAAAGCTTTTTTAGTAATTTAGTAAAATATAGATGTTTTTTATTTTGTGACAAAAACTATGGTATACTAAAAGAAAAAGGTTAAATGATGATCAATTTAGAAGCTATCCAAATATTTGATGAAATCTTAAATAATTACAAAAATGTGTCTATGGAATCCAAAAGTACACTAAGGGATAGTATTTTCATTGAAGATGATGATGATTATCTCAACGAAAAATATTTTGGTTCGTTAAGTAAGGGATATGCTTTAACAGGCATTGATAACTATTATCAATCTTTTTTTAAATTTGTAGACTTAATGCGAAATAATGTATCTTCGTTAAAATCAGATGGAAACAATAATTTATATACTACTCCTGAATTTGCAAGATTTAGAAAAGACACTGAAATATTAAAAAGTGTATTAAATAATCATTTTTCTTACAATCTTAGCAGTATTTCAGATTACACAGATGATGGTATTTTAAAGTGGAAAAAGTTTGCTGAAGAAATGGATATAGAAGTTAGTCAAGATGTAGACATGATAAAATTGTTAGAAAAAAAATACATTGATCAAGCAAAAGAGATTACAGATCCTTTAATTAATGTTATAGCTCAATTTATAAATCATGTAGATAAATTAATAGAGTTAGACAATCAATTATCACAAACATCAAATAAAGAAGATACGACAAAAAAAATACAAAAAGAAATTAAATATTTCAATGATCATTTAATGAAAAACAAAGAAATTATTGAGCATTACAAATCAAAAGATTTAGAATTTTTGATAAATATACATGACTATAATCAATATAGATCTGATATTTACAAATGTTTTGAAAATATTTATGAAAAAGGATGTTTTAATAAAAATACTTCTTTCTCATTAGCTGATTCTTATGTTAATAACATACCAGTCTCTTCAGATATTTTAAAATTTTTAACTGATAAGAAGTTTGAAGATACGTTTACTGTTAATATTGATGTAACTGGCCATTACCATAATGTTAAGGTTTTTCAAGACAACAGTATGGTTGTTGTCGATAATGAAAATAAAACTAAACGTGTGTTTTCAAATATGGAAGCGTCTATCTTATTAAATACTATTATTAAAGATGATCTACAACAAACATTGAAAAAAAATCCTGTTATTTCTAAAACATTTACTACATTATTTAAAGAGTATAATTCTTATCCTGCGAGTATTTATCTTTTATTAGATACTTATTTACAAAATGAACCTATTTTAAAAGCTCAAAAATTTAATATTATTGATGCTCTAGAAAAAAACATACAAGAACTAAAAGATTCATCAAATGTTGAAGTAGATAATTTTAATGACATGTGTGAATATTTAGACGATGATATGAATGCTATCGTTAAAAATCATAAGGTGAAACAATATGCTCATAGTATTGCTAGCAAGAAGTATATGCATTTATACGATGAGACAAGTTATAAGATTATTGAAGCTATCTATGATTTAAAAATTGAAAGCTCTGTTCTTCAAGATAATATTGGACGAAAAATTGCAGCCTATCATACACCTGATGAGTTTAATACTGGTTTAAAAGGTCTGTTAAACACATTTAGTGATTTCACTCCTGAAAAAATACGAGAAAAGGCTAAGGCATGTCATTCTGATATTATTTATGATGATGACAACAAGATCATTGTTAAAATTGAAGATTTTAAGCAAAGTCGAATAATGGGTAGTAGCTCATGGTGTATTGCTCGTGATGAACACTATTTTAAAAGTTATGTAGGCGAAAACAACCATCAGTATTTTATTTATGACTTAAATAAAGATTCAAGTGATAATGAATCTATGGTTGGGATTACATTAACACCCGAAATTGATTGTGAAGCTGCTCATGCAAAAAATGACGATGATGTCTCAAATGATAGAAGATTAACGTTTGAAAATATAGACATTATTGTTAAGTATGACAGTGGCTGGTATCAAGACGAACTGAAAGTCAGAGCAAAGAAAATAAAGAATTTTAATCCTCTATAATTTATTTATAGTTTTACCTTGAAAATATTGTTCGATTATGGTATGATCCAGACATTCTTTGGAGACTGCCATGAACACTAGTGAACAATTTATATTACGCGATGTAAAAACTCTTATTTTAGAAAATGGGAACACCATTAATTGGATATCAGGGGATTTAAGTAATATCTCTACAAGTTATCCATTAAAATCACCAGATGTCTTTAAAATACTTTTTTTCGATACCGTCGATGCAACGCATATTGGTAAAAATTTTCTACTTACCACAGATAAATATGACTATTTAAATGCTGTCTTACCACATGACTCAGATGGTTGGGTTCTTTTAGGTTCTAATTTTAATAGTGCTATTGTTTTGTATGGTGAAAAAGACGAAATCCTTAAAGCGGGTCAGATTATAGAAAAAACGCTATTTGATAAAGTTGGCAGTATGAATGAAGTTGACTTTGATATGGGTGGATTTTCTTACTTTATATGGAATTTTGAAAATGGTAATAGTTTAATGATTTTGCATAACGATGAAATGTATGTTTTTGAAGTAAGGGATCTATTAACACCTTTAAACCTTTTACTGGTGGGGTCTGGTGGTCATGCTGATGATATTCTTGCAACAGAATTCTTAACTGCTGCATTATTTAAAGATCTGAATAAAGTAAAAGTTGATGATGAATTATCCGAAGATTGTGTTGAAAATTATATAGAAGATTTTGAGTATGATGATTATCTTTTAATGAAAGGGAAACCCATTAAGAAAAAAGATAAACCTTTGGTTTTAGAATTAGCTTATATTCTTTCTTGTGAGTTATTAAAGCAACATCAAGTCATGGTTCCAGAAAGAAAAGTAGGTAGCGTAGATGATGACTTAAACTATGAGATTTCACTGAGTGATGGTTCTATGTTGGATAAAATTGAAATTGCAAAACGCATTGAAAAGCTTTATAAAGCAGTGTAGTGAATAAGAAAAAGCCCAGAAGGGCTTTTTTTAATTAAGTTTTGATTCAAATGTTGATCCATAACTATCAATACATTCAACATTGGTAGGACGACTTTTCTCATTTTTTTCAATTTGAACGGTCATTTCAATTTTTGAACAGTAGTCTAATCTTGCTTTGTATTCTTTTTGTTCCATTGGGGCCGCAGCACAACCAGCTAAAACAGCTACAGCTCCGAATATTGCTAATAGTTTATACATAAATTCTCCATGTTTATTTTATTCCTATAAGTATTATAAAACGGTAGATCTATTTGTCAAAAAATTATTCTTTATTTTTGTCGAAAATTATGTTAAATATTTTGATTTATTAATAAAATTTAGTGAAAAACAGTTGACCAATTTTTGTTTTTTTATATGTTAATGTAAAATAGTTTTTGACAATACTGTCTGTTTTGGTAGAATACGCAAGATTATTTAATGTTTTAAACCATGAATGGAAGTAATCTAGTAACATTAAGAGGAACACTAAAAAATGAAATACATGCCTGATAATTTGAATACAACTTTAAAAGCTCTTATTGAGTGCGTTGACTTTATTGATAACGAAATCCAAGCCAAGATGCCTGTTATTTTAGCAAGAGCATCAATACCTGCTGTTGATGGATTTTTTGATGCTCAACGATTAGATAATCTTTATATGTCACAGTATATTTTTAAAAACAATATTCTGAACATTTATGAAGTTTTAGAAAAATCATTAAATGCTTTTGATTTGACCGATAGTCCAGATTTAGAACACTCAACAATTATTAATATAAAACATCGTCATTATCTCATTGCTGATACTATTCGTTTGTTAGTTGAAAACATGATAAAACTGCCAGATTTTAAAAATATGTCAAAAGATGAAAAATATATAAAATCGCAGTATATTGCCTATATTGATTTTTCTGAAAAAATGAATCAAGTGAATTTGCAGATTAATAACTACTTGGATAAAAATTTATCTACAATAAAAGGATTGTCAGATATACCAAACTTTGTGAACATTTATATTAATGAGATTTCAAAAGATACTTATTCATCTACATTTGTTAAGTTTGGTCAGATTTTGATTAAGTCATCATTTGATCCAAGTAAGTTTTATCCATTGAAATAAAAGGCTCATAAGAGCCTTTTCAAATTCTTAATTGCTTGTTTTGAAGACATATCAGCAATATCTTTTTTAGGTTGTAGTTTAAACATGGTTCATCATCTCTACAAATCTTAATAATAGGTTTAATTATATCTTAGTCAAGAAAAAACAGAGTAGCATCATGACTTTTTTGAATTTTTCTATTTTCTTTTTTTATGATAAAATGATAAAAACAAAATTACATTATAATATGATTGCTTATCACGTTACAACCCTTGAAAATTATGTAGACATCGAAAAAAACGGACTTGTTCCTAAGATTGGTCCAAGATCAGAAAATCTAGGTGAAGTTGATCCTAGAATTTATCTATTTCCTGATAAAATAACCTGTTCTGATGCTTTAATGAATTGGCTTGGGGAGGAATTTGATGAGGTCGATTCATTCATTATACTTGAAGTGGATATTTCTAAATTTGATAAAAAGTCAGATGTTGGCTATGAAGTCACTGTTAAAGAACACATTCCTACATCCCATATATTAAAAGTATTTAATGAAGTCGAATTTGAACAGTCTTTAAAAATCAAAGACACAAACAAAAAAAAGAATAAACTTAAACCTTAAAAACTTGCAAAAATACCTAATTTTTGTTATAATTTAGCAAATTTAAGGAGATTTTTATGAGTGAAGATTATTCTCAAATGTATAATACCCAACCGAATTTCAATCAAACAATTGTTAAAGAATGGGTAGCTGAACGCCGACTTGAAAATCTTAAACATTGGTTTCAGCATGGTGAGCCACATAAACGACTTGCTACAGTAGCATTTGAAAATGCGGTCCAGTGGAATTTTATTGAAGCCATAGAATTAGTTTGGAATTCTGGTTGGGTTAATAAGAAACCGTTACTTTCAGCCGGTTGGTCAGCCGCTAAATTTAAAATGCTTGGCCCTAACACTAAACCTGTTGAATCTGCAGAGGCTTGGCTTTTTGAAAAAACTTATCATTCAAAGGAAATCAGTAAAGCTGACATGATTTCGCTCAATGCTCAGATTCTAGTTGACTTGCTACATAGATATGAGACTGATCGTTGGGATATGCATGTCAATATGTTCCCTGATTTAACAGCAAAAGCTTATCGAGATTTGAGCACCTATGCAACTTATTCGGCAGGGTATTCAATTAATAAAAATGCAGAAGAAAAGAAACGTGATTATACAAAAAAAATTGCTCGTTTTCATGAACTCTGTGATAAAAATATTTTCCAAGACGGATGGACCACTAGTGAGCTTTTAGTCAATGGATTTGAAGATGGTTTCTTTAAAATTATGAATCAAAAAGAAATCGGGCTAACAGGAAAAGATCTTTTTATGTTGTTCGCTCGCATTGTGACTTATTACAAAGTTTTTCGTTGTCAACAAATTAGTTCAGAACAATATGAGCAAGAAATGGCTCTTATTTTGAATTCTTTTAAACGTTGGAAGTTACCAGAAAGTATTACTTATAGCGTAAAAGAAATTGAAAAAGATTATTATAATTTTTTTGAAACAGGAAGTTTTGGTTATTTTAAAGTGACCAGTCGTTATCATATGGGAGTTGATATGTATATTCGTCAAGTTCCAAGCATTGACCATAAAAATCCAGTAGATACGACTTTTTATGCTGGTGATATTTGGTTTACTGGCACTGATATTAACGATAAAAAGCGTAAAGAGCGGTATCTTAGTTTGTTAGAGCCTAGTGATAAGCAGCGAGCTAAATATAGAGCAGATTTCAAAAAACTACTATAATGTTGAAGTTCTTGTTGAAATATGGTATAATAAGGCCATATTTCAATGAGGATTCATTATGCTTACCGACCTTCAAAAATCAAATATTAAATCATTTTTAGAGAATGATTTCGACTTGGTTGTGAAGTCGATTCGTAGTGATAGCTATGAAGAATACGGCTATGTTCATCTTGAACATCATTATAAAGTATTTTGTGAGTTTGATAATAAAAAAATTACACTATCATTAGTTAAAAACGATAATAATGATAAATATAAATTGTGGGCAAATGTTGATAATTATCTTTTTGTTCCAAAGTTTGTTGAATTTTTAAACAATCATCAACAATATCAGAAGCTTTCCCTTTTAAAAGAACTTGTGGCCTATTCAATGTTTAGCATTAAAAATTACATTACAACTTGTTTTTTAGCTGAATCCACATTCATTAAAAAAGAAAAACATGTTGCATCTTTTGAAGTAATGACAATGTTTCAATTTGGTGATGGTGGTCACCATGTTCATAATATTTTAGCAGGTGTTACTAAGTTTTCTAAAAATGAAGTAAGCTTTAAAGATAAGTTTGCTTCCAATTATTATAGACAGCCTAGAGTTCGCCCTGTTGATCATATTGATTTCAATATTAGCTTTAAAAATAAAAATGATAATATGAAAATGATTCAGGATGTCTTGTTTTCAAACTACATTCGTTATATGAATATGATTAAAAAGTTTAATTTTGAACATGACAATATTGTTGAAATTGCTCAACTTGACTATGTAGAGGCTGCATATCGCATCAATGCAAATCTCTCATTAAAAGCAATGGTTGAAATCTAGTAAATTGACAGAGCCTGTATCTGTGTTACAATTAAGTCTTATTTTGGAGTAAAAGATGTCAAAGGAAAATATCTATAAACGTTATCTTGACGGTCAAATTAATGAATATGAAATGATTCAAAGTCTAGATAATATTCAAACAAAATCAGTGAAAGAATCAGGTGTAATTTACACTCCAAAAGAAATTGTAGATTATATGATTGAACTGGCCAAACCTACACTTAACGAAACTATTGTTGAACCATCATGCGGACATGGTGTTTTTGTATTCTCATTATTTGATTACATGAAAAAAACGTATGATCTTCGTGGTTCTGATTTGTATTATTGGTTTGTTAATAAAGTGACGTGTGTTGATTTTTCAGAAAATACTGTAATTGAATTACAAGAAATGCTGAGTATTTATTTTGAACGTGAACTGAAAATTTCTAATATTCCAGAATCTTTTATCAATGTTAAATTTCAAGACTCTTTGTTTAATAATGACAAACATTATGACCTAGCTATTGGTAATCCACCTTATGTTAGGACCAAAAATCTTGCTCCAGAATACCTTGAAAAACTTAGAAAGACATTCAAAACGTGTGAAAAAGGTAATATCGATATTTACTATGCCTTTATTGAACGTTATTTTAAATTGAGTAAGCGTATTTGTTTCATTACCCCTAATGGGTTCTTAACAAACATGTCAGGAAAGCGGTTGTATTCTCTTATTCGTAATCATATTTCTACATTGATTGATTTCAAAGATAAACTGGTGTTTAAAGATGCTCGAACTTACACAACTATTTTTGTTGCAGAGCAAGGTATTCATCATCCGGGTCGTTTGTATGCAAATGACATTAATGAAATTTTAGAATATCAAGAAAACTCTGCAGAAGTTGTCGTTTCATCAATCAAAAACAATGATGTATTGTCAGGGTTAGCTACATTAGCGGATTCAGTGTATTTTGTTAAAAAGGGGCATCATGGCTGTTATTACGCTTCATTCGAAGGGGTTGAGTATGAAATTGAAAAAGAAATCTTAGCTCCTTATTTAAAAATTACTAAAATAAAATCAGCTAATTTTGAACATGATTATATGATTTGCCCATATGACAGCACCTATACTATTATTCCAGAAGCTACAATGAGATTGAAATATCCAAAGACCATGGCTTATTTTGAAGTGGTAAAAAAACGTTTGTTACAGCGTGATAAAGGCAAAACAAGTAAATATGATAGTTGGTATGCTTATGGTCGTAAACAAGGGCTGCACACTATTACAAGTAAGCAAGTATTACTAGTTCCACTTATGCTTGGGCATAGTTGTGTTCCAGTTGAAGTTGACATTAGTGAGCAACTTAATGAATTTGGTAGAGTTTTGTTTACGTCAGGATTTATTGTGACTGATAACTATGATAGTTTGTTAACTGATGAGTTCTTTGCCTATGCTAAATCGTTTGGCAAACCATGGCCGGGTAAGGATCTTCCTTATTATGGAGTGACTGCTAAACAAGTTAAGGCTTTTTTAAGTCAATAATTCTATTGGCTTAAAGAATTTTTATGGAATAATAAATAAACCAAAATATATTTCTACACTTTATGTAGTCTAAAATGTACTTTACAATATATGCAGTCTTAAATTTCAGATTATTTATATTAAAATTTTGGAAATTATACACCATATGTAGCTATAAAAAAGCACCCTTTTGGGTGTTTTTTATTTTGGTTGATGGACGTTTTGCCCTGTGCTCAATGTTGTGTAAATATTTTTAAAAGTTTGCGTAACACTGGTGTTCTTGTTCAAGTCACAGCGTGCTTGTGGTTCTTTACAGTATTCTTCATAACTTAATCCACTCACCCCTTTTGCAGCTACACCCAAAGATACAAGTAGTAGACCTAAAACAATGAAGGGAGCCAGAATTGAGAGTTTATTTTTACTGGTTTCAGATGTGTTCATAGATATTGCCTCCTTTGGCTTAGATTGACGTATTATACTATTCAACTAATAGACCTGTCAACCTATTTATATTTTTCCACCTAACGCCTTATACAAGTTACTTCTTTCTACAATAAGATTATATTTCATTTGATAACGAGTTAAGTCTGATTGACGTAAGCTATCTTCAGCATCCAACCAATTTTTAAGCTCTGTCTCACCGGCTGTATATTTTACTTTTTGTATTGCAGCAAATTTCTTGGATATTTCGTAACTCTCGTTAACTTTCTTATATTGAGCTAATAAACTATTGTATGATTTGATAGCATTATCCACTTCATATAGAGCGGTAAGATAGACTTTATTTGTCTCTGCCACTTTTATATCAAAATCAGTTTTAGAAACTGCAATATCAAATTTACGCTCATTCCAATTCAAGAATGGGAATGCAAGGCTAGCACCAATGGTTCCAACAGGGTTCTTCAATAATGATTTAAACTCATCAGTAGATGTTCCAAGTGACGTGGTTAAATTTAAAGCAGGGTAATAACTTTTTTTGGTTAAATCAATGTTAACAAAGGCGGCTGCAAGATTGGCTTTTGCGGCTTGAATGTCAGGTCTGTAATCAATTTGAGCTACATTGATTTCTGGTATGGGTAAAAACTCAACTTCCATTAACGATGGCCCTTCAATTTCATATTCTTCGTCAGGCTTCAAATTCATTAATTGTAATAGAGTGTTATAACTTTGGTCATTTTCAAGCTCTAATTGGACCACTTTCTTTTGTTGTTCGACATAAGAACGTTCAGCTTCTAGCACATCAGCTTTTCCGACACTACCTGTTGCATTTTTAACTTTTACCAGTTTAAGGATGTCTTCATAATATTCTAAGGTCATTTCATTAGAACTGAGCACATCTCCCATGTAAGCTATTTTAAAATAGGCTAATTCAATCGCTGATATTGTAGAGATAGTGATTGTCTCTCTGTCATAAATAGAGGCTAAAAAGTTGATATTAGCGACATCTCTTTGATCTTTTAATTTTCCCCACAAATCAACTTCATATCCGGCTGATAATGATGTGCCGTATTGTATTCTATTTGTAGTATTGGTATCAAAATCTCTACTTTTCGAAGCATTAACCCCTGCACTCAATGAAGGATGACTGTTTAATTCTGTAATTTTAGCATTATACAATGCCTTGGTTACATTACCTGTTGCTAAGTAAATATCTAAGTTATTTTTAACACCTAAATCTACAAAACGCTGTAATTCGTCTGAATCGTAGCCAATCATCAATGAACGTGATTGTTTATAATCCGCTACACTGACAAAATTTTCTGGATTATTTAATTCTTTCGTGTTAGGGAGTGATGAGCATCCCGCCGCTAACATAATGGATAAAGCAAGTATACTTAATTTTAGTTTCATTTTTCATTCCCTTGAAAGTGCAATTATTGGATCTAAGTTTGAAGCGTTTCTGGCTGGTATAAAGCCGAATATCAAGCCTATCAGTGTTGAACAGATGAATGCAGCTAATACAGATGTATATGAATAAACCATTGCAAAGTCTGTTACAAAGTGATTGAATGCTTGACTAATCGCTACGGAGAGTAATACGCCTAATAAACCACCTAATAAACAGACTAAAATAGCTTCTATCAGGAATTGTTGAAGGATATCACTCTTTCTTGCCCCAATAGCCATTCTAATACCAATTTCACGAGTTCTTTCTGTGACTGATACCAACATGATGTTCATAACACCGATACCGCCTACAATTAATGATATAATAGCAATAGAAGAAATCAACATCGTCATGGTTGCTGTTGTTTTTTCAATCGTGGCTTTAATGCTGTCAGTATTGACAGTAAAGAAGTCTTTCACTCCATGTCGAGCTGTTAGAATATCAACAATGCCCGCTTCGGCAGCCGATGTAGAGATATTATCACCTATTTTGACAGTAATGCTTTCAATATATTTAGATCCTGTCAAACGAGCCATTGCAGTGGTATAAGGTATTAAAATAGTTAAGTTCTCACTATTACCAAAAGAGGTTTCCTTATCTTCTGCAATGCCAACAATTCTTAATGGCACTTTGTTTACAATAATCACTTCACCGACTGGATTTACTTTTTTCGCAAAGAGCTTGTCCCATGTATTTTCATCAATGATAGCATCTTGTGCCATTGTCGTAACAGAATTTTCATTAAAAGTATGACCTAGTTTCATGGAAACATCTTTAACAACAAAGTAATCAGCACTCACACCTTTAACTTGAACAGTTAATGCTTGGTTTTCATAAGTTAATGTTCCTGATGCATTGGCATTTGGTGAAACACCATCAACATAATTTAATGTTTTAAGGACATCGGCATCTTGAACGGTTAACGTTTTGATTCTATCAGAACGCCTGTCACCAAAACCTTTACCCGGCATAATATCAATGGTATTGGTACCCATCGCATTAATGTTACTCAGTATTTTTTCAGTAGAACCTTTACCTAATGCCACTACTGAAACCACTGAGGCTATACCAATGATAATACCCAGCATGGTTAAGAAAGAACGTAGCCTATTTGCAATAATAGCATTAGTTGCCATCTTGAATGATTCAACAAACTGGTCTTTTTTTATGATTAGAGCAGCCGCTTTTCTATCTTCTTTATGTTTGGCTACATGAATAAGTTCTTTTGAATTCTTTGTGGTATCTGATAATATTAATCCATCTTTTAGTTCAATTACCCTATCTGTATAAGCTGCAATCTTTGGATCGTGTGTAACAATAATAACAGTATGACCTTCTCGATGAAGATCACGCAATATTTCCATAACCTGTTCACCACTGACACTATCAAGAGCACCAGTAGGTTCATCAGCTAAGATAACTTGACCACCATTCATTAACGCTCTGGCAATACTGACACGTTGCTGTTGACCACCTGATAATTGATTAGGTTTATTTCTGATTTTGTCAATCAACCCTAATTTATCCAGTAGACTGGTTGCTGTTGCTTTCCTGTCTTCTTTTTTTGTTCCTGAATAGATGGCGGGTATTTCTACGTTTCCAACAGCATCAAGTGATGACATGAGATGGTAACGTTGGAAAATAAAGCCGAAATAGTTGCGTCTTAATTTAGCTAGTTCTTCGGAATTCATCTCACCGACTTCAAGACCATTTAGCTTGTAACTCCCCGTAGTGGGTTTATCTAAGCACCCTAAGATATTCATTAGGGTGGATTTACCAGAACCAGAAGCTCCAATAATGGCAACCATTTCACCAGACTTAATATCAATATTGATATCATTCAATACTTTTAAAGAAGTCTCACCTGTTTGGTATTCTTTATTTAAGTTTTTAATCGAAATTATGTTTTCATTCATCTTGGCATTCCCATACGTCTAGGCATGAATGATTCCATTTCTCTGGATTCAGTGGTGACTACGTTATCATCTGCAGTGACACCTTCTTTAATTTCAGCATAGATATTGTTATCAACACCCACTTTTACTGATTTATTAACTGGCTCTCCTTTTTTATCAATCACAACAACATAAGTGCCATTTTTGTCTTTTCTAATAGCAGAAGAAGGTAATGAAACAACATCATCGGCTTTATCAAGAACAATCGTAATTTGAGCCGTCATGTTAATGCGTAATTCATTATCTGGGTTTTCCACTTCAAACACACCATAGTAATAAATAGCTGTATCTGTGGTTGACGAACTACTGCTGGTTGTAGACTTGCTATCACTCAATGATTTTGGACCCGGATCAATGGATTTCAATGTAGATTTATACTTTTTGCTAGTATCTCCTAATATTGTAAAGTAAACAGGCATTCCCGGTTTAACTTTAATCACGTCACCTTCAGATATCTCTGCTTTAATAGACATCTTATCAAGCTGAGCAATCTCTACGATTGTTGGTGTTGTTTGATTGGAGTTAACAGTTTGCCCAGCTTCTACTGGTATAGACACAATTACTCCATCGATAGGAGCTTCGATTTTGGTATAACCTAAGTCAAGTTTAGCAGTATCTACGGCAAGCAATGCTTGTTTAATTTGTGTTTCTATTTGGAATACGTCCGCTTCTGCAATCGCAAGGTCAACTTGTGCATTTTCAACGTTTTCTTTTGAAGTTGCATCATTTTTAAACATATTCAATTGTCTATCATAATAGAGCTTAGAACGTTTAGCGGCTAACTCTTTGGCTTTAAGTTGAGCTTTGTAATTTTCTAATGATGCTTCGGATTCTTTTAACTTGTTCTCTTGCGTTAAAGAATCAATTTCAGCAATCATATCACCTTTCTTAACAACATCACCTAATTTAACATTAAGCACTTTAATCTGTCCTGATGCCTGAGCACCCACTTGGACTTGCTTCAAAGCACTGATAGTCCCAGTTGATAGAACGGTTTTTTCAATATTTTCTTTTGATACTTTTGTTGTGATATAGTCAGGTTTCTTGGTTTCTGTATCACTAAAATAAAGATAGCCACTGGTTGTTGCAATGACACAAATGGCAAGTATTGTTTTTTTGAATTTCATATTGGATCTCGTTATAAACTATATTCATGGTAACAATAATTGATACTATTACAATGATAATGCTCATTGTTTACTGTTACTTTACATTAAGATATTGGTATTCGCGATCACTTTTTGTTGCTTTTTTTTATAAATTCTGCTATATTTTAGGCAATTTGGAGAGGCTTATGTCATAAATAAACAGTAATTTTAACTTAAAATATCATTGGCTTACAAATTCATATATTTTAGAAATTTTAGGCAATATTTTAATGTCATATGTCAGTTTTAAATATATTGATACCTTTGAGTTTACTGGTATTGGTTTTGAAAATTTAAATAATGATCATATCACTAACATTCAGATGTATGGTGTTTAAGTATAAGGAGAAGCATGGTGAAACCAATAAATAATGTATTACTAAAAATATTATTGCTACGAAATTGGGCAAGCATTCAAATAATGACTAATTCCATTGTCTTGTTTATTAGTATATTCTTTATTGAATCTCAAAGCATTCCTGCTGCTATTATTGTAACGGGCTTACTGATTGGTCTTAATGTGTCAGCACTAAGAAAACAGATTGAACAAAAAGCGTTTAGAAGCTACCCTCATTTTATGAGTAAAAATTATAAAGAAGGTTTAGTTGTTACAGGGTTAGTTATCTATGCGGCTGTCAGAAGCTTAGTCTTTATTCAGGCTTTATCAGCAATTCAGTTCATATTGACACATGAAACAGCCGTTGTTTTAGAAATGTTAAGTATTCATAAAGTATTGATTATTGTCTTTGTCGTTTTGACAGCCATTTTTCTTGTGTTTTCTATTATGATTCATAATGAAAATTTGAGTGAATATCATGTAGTTGACCATATAGAGTATCATGTCCAAAAATATCAATTAGACACTAACAACACATATTTCTTTACACAAGCCAGTAGTGTCATTGGTTTTATTATTAATGATAATATCTTTGATTTACACCGAGGATTGAGTGTTGGAACCAAATATTATTCATTTCCCTTAATACTTGAATATTTAAATTTGGCTGGCATTGGTTTTACTGATATTGATGATGGTCACATCAAAAACATTGAAATGTATGGAGTGTTGTGATGATTAAAAATCGGCTATTTTTCTTAAATTATTCATTTGCTGAAATAGTTGTGAATCTTTTGTGTATATTCATATTTTCCTTTTTTTTAGAAGGTCTTAGTTTTTACTGTTTGCTAACAGTAAATTTATTTTTTATCCTTATTAATATTTATTTGATGCGATGGTCAGTAAATAATAATATCTATGATTCTGACGTTTTAGCCTTTTACAAATTTAATTATAGTTGTTTCTCATTAATATTACAAACCGTCTTCAGCGTCTTACAAATAATTATTTGTTATGTGTTGCTTGATTCACTCTGCAAATTTACTATATCATTGGCTAATTGGGGGACTGATTCACAGTTTACTAATGGTCAAATTTTAATACAAATTTTTATGATTTTATTTTTTGGATTTCAATTATTAATTTGTATGCTTGCCATTGTTTCAAGAGTGTTGTCAAAAACAAGAGGAAATTATACTAATACATGCAACAATTTTATTAAAAGTTTAAATTTAGATGTAAATAAAACATTTTTTTGTTTGTCCAATGAAAATATTTCAGGATTTATTTCATCAGGTTTATCTTTTGATGTAAATCATGGATTAATTTATAACGACTTCACATTTAAATACTCGGAAATACAAAATTATCTAACGATGATGAATCTTAGTTTTTCTGAGTTAACTGATGAACATTTAAATTTAATGAGGATGTATTATGTTTAGTAATCTATTTAAAAAATTTAAGCAACTTTTTAAAAACAAATTAATGTTTATCAATTTAAATGCTTATCAGATCTATACAAACCTATTAGTAATGGCGATCTCTTTTATTTTTCTTTCTGGTTGGTATTTGGTTATTACTATTGTTGTTTCTATAGTGACACTTTTCCCATCTATATATATGTTGAGATGGTCATTTAAAAATAAAACTTACTATACCGAGTCCCTGTTTCAAAGAGAAATTTCAACTGCAATTCGCAAATCGCTGCCTTATATTTTAGGTTGTCTATTGAAAAGCCTATTATATTTAGTTCCATATTTAGTGATATATATAACGGCTGTATTCTTTATTGATATTGACCCCCTTAAATATGAAGAAAAAAAGAATTTTTTTGATGTAATGAGAATATCCACATATGTTTCTTGTGGTATATTGATTTTCTTTTACTTTTTTTATAGTTATTATGAACTGAGTACTTTCAATACTGATATGTATGAGCGAGTGATTGCTCAACTAGTTAGCGACTTTAATTTGAATTTAAACGAAAGTGTTTTTTTTATAGCTGATTATGGTGTTGCTGGTTTTATTTCTTCTCATTTTACAAAAATTGAGGAATATATTTATTATAAAGATATTATAATGAACGAAAGGAGCATTAGAAGATATTTAAAATATACAGGTTTATCTTTGGCTGAGTTGGATAGTGATCATTTAAAATTAATTGAAATGTATAATTACTAATACAATTCTATTTATTTTACAGTTCAATTATTTCATTTAAAATATAAACATTTTTAGAGATTATCTAACAATAAATTGTTCAAATAGCCTTTAAATTGGATTTTTTTTTGTGATATCTATTTCTTTTTGAAAACTTAACATTATAATAAACTTAAGAAATGCCCTAATCAATTATAAAAATGTTGAGATAAGTATGAAAAGGATTGAATTACTAATTATAGAAGACAGTGAGATCAATGATATTATAGGATTGCTTAATAATGATGTCGGTTCAGTGTACTTCAAAGTAACCCCAAGGACACTTAGCAATGTACGTAAAGTTTTAGTAGCCAACAACTTTACCACTCGATTATTTGTTATATCTGACAATGAAAATGTTATGTTTTATGTCTATGGCAAAAAGAAAAAAAGTAATGCCGTTTTTAACGAGCATTGTAAGAACAGTCTTATTAGAACAGAAAATTACATTGAGCAGATGATTGATGCGTCTACTAATGTGAACGATTTAATTTTAACTGATCATTACAGATTATCGTCTACGATTCTCAGCAGAAGGAGATTCGTGGAATTAATATGACGTTAAAAAACAAATTGATTCATGGAAACTGTATAGACTTTATGAAAACGATTCCTGATAGATTGTTTCACCATGTTATTACAGATATTCCCTATGGTGTGGTTAATAGAGACGACAATGGTTTAAGAACGTTTGATAAAAATAATGCCGATGTCTTAGATTTTTCAATTCCAGAATTTATTAATTTGATCAGTGATAAAGTTCAAGATAAAGTTTTTATATTTTGTGCCAGTGAGCAAGTTTCTGAAATTGTGACCTTATTTGAAATTAAAGGATTCGAAACCACTTTAGCCATATGGGAAAAGACTAATCCTAGCCCTGCAAATGGACAACATCTTTGGTTATCTGGTATTGAATGTTGTGTTATTGCTCAAAAAGGTGAATTAGAAGATTCTATTAATTCTCCTATCTGGCGTTTTTCATCTGGTCGCAGTAAGTTTCATCCTACTGAAAAACCTTTATCTTTGTTAGAACACATTATTATTAAGTATACTAATAAAGGTGATTTTATTTATGATCCCTGCAGTGGTAGTTCAAGTACATTAGAAGCAGCAATAAAGAATGAAAGATTCTACTGTGGCACTGAACTCTTTGAAGATTATTATCACTATGGTATTAATCGTTTGTCTAAATACAATAATTAAAACTTTACAATTAAAATTATATTTGTTACCATCGAGCTTATTTCGAAGGAGAATATACTATGGCTACTCGATCAGCAATTGTAGAAAAAACAGATACAGGTGAATTTAGAGGTATTTATTGTCATGGTAATGGTTATTTATCGCACAATGGCCGAATACTGTTAGAACATTATACAAATCCTTTAAAAGTATCAGAGCTTATCAGTTTAGGTGATATTTCATCATTAGGCAGTAAAGTCAATCCAGATGAAAATGAACCCCATTCCTATGACCAACCCGCCAAAAACGTTACTGTCGCCTATCTCAGAGATAGACAAGAAGATTCCGAAGAAGTTTGCACAACAGTGGGCAGTTCACTTGAGGAAGTCTTAGATTGTATTGATTACAGTTTTGCTTATGTCTTTATTAATAATGAATGGTATCTATATGATTATGAGCAACAACTTATTAAACTGAGTGAAATTGAATTAACCAATGAAGAATAAGGAGTTTGGAATGTCATTTTCGAATAAACGAGTTATTGCTAATCAATGTCTATTAGTTGCATTAGTCTTATATGTTATCTCGGCCATTTTTATTAGCCAATACCCATCATTGGGATATCTTAAAGCGTTTGCGGAAGCCGCTATTGTGGGTGGTATTGCTGACTGGTTTGCGGTAACAGCACTCTTTAAACATCCCCTTGGATTAAAAATTCCACATACTGCTATTATTCCAAATAGTAAATCTAAAATAGGTAAAAATTTATCTCATTTTATTAGAGAAAACTTTTTGTCTGAGCGTTATGTTAAAGAGAATCTGCGTAAAATAGATCTCCATGAGAAAGGTGCAATTCTATTACGAGCAAATCAAGTGGCTTTAACCAATAAGGTCAATGACACTATCTTTAAGTATATTAATGACATTCAATATAAAGATGTTGAAAAGTTTATCTTTCCTTTAATTAAGAATAAGATTGATGGATTTGATGTGAATATTGCGTTAGTAAAATTATTTGAAATGATTGATAATAAAAATTATCACCATACTGCATTTCTTGCTATTCTTGAACAGCTTAATATTTGGCTTTCTAATGCTGATAATGAAATGATGGTCAACGAACAAATTAAAGAACTCATTCGTAAGGATGAAGATGGCAAACAAACCTTTACTGGGTTGTTGAAAAGCATGTTCATAGGTGAACCAAAGTTACATAAGTATTTGAGTGATTTCATTCATCATATTAAAACGGACCCAGATAAAAAAGTAATTGAACGAGTGGATAGTTTCTTTGAAGATATTATTGAGCGTATGAGAACTGATCAACGAGTTAAATCTGGTATTGTTGAATTGAAAAATCAAATCATTGAGAGCATTCCACTGGAATACCATATAGAAACCTTATTCTATGAAATCAAGAAGTGGATTATCAATGATTTTCATAAAGTAGATTCATTCATGAAAAATAAAATTAATGATTCTATTGATGGCATGATTACAGAAATCGAAACCAGTAAAATGATTAAACGTTGGGTTAAACGTCAAATTGACGGCAGAGTTCCTGCTTTTATTTCTGACAATGCTGAATTGATTGATAATTATTTTGTTCAATACCTAGAAAACCTTGATACAAAACAAATGTCTACCTTAATTGAAGAAAAGGTGGGTGAAGATCTCCAATATATTCGAATTAATGGTACGGTGATTGGTGGTTTTATTGGGGTGGTGTTGTATACAGTGACCGAAATTATTACAGCTATTACTCAACATATTGTAGGATAATATGTTGATTTATTAATGTAGATGTTGTATACTTTCGGAAACTTAAAAGGCGAGAAACTATGGAAGAACATATTGAATATTACACTGATTTCATTGCTCATTTAAATGAGAAAATTCGTGAAGAAAACACTAAGCTTCTTGATTATGAGAGTATGTTGCTGAAGGAACAGCGAACATTGAGTGAGTATTCATTTTTCCAACGTTTATTCAGTAGTAATCGTAAATTTATTCATCAATTAGAAAAATTGGTAGCTAAAACTACAAAAAATATTGAAGACTATCGTAATAAAATTGAAGATAATAAAGAAAAATTTGTAACGTTTGGCACTCAAAAGATGATTGATGAAAGTGCTGAACTCAAAAAAATTGAACAGGACATTCTTGAATGTGTTGCCGTGGGTGAAAACTTCAAACATATGATTATGTTAGTGAAGGTTTCTATCAATGATACTCTTCAAGGTATGCATTTCATTAATCAATCTAATACGGTAACATTTAAGCATTCAAAAGAGCCTTTTTATGTTCAAGGTTTTAATTCTTATTTGTCTGCACTCAATAGGATTAATGATTTAAAACGTTTCATGAACTTGGAAGGATTTTCTAAAACAATTTACACAGAAGAAAATGTTAGTAAAAATATTAACAAAATTATTGAAGACACATTAAGTGATACTAAAATATTTAGTTCTGCTATGCTTGAAAAGCTTAAAGACACAACGAAATATCCATGTTTAGAATTGTTAACAACTAAATATGAAAGTTTAGCTAGAATTGGTCGAAATCTTGAAATATTGTTGTTTACGTTAGAACGAGAACATGAAAAGATTCAATCCGATTATTCTGATTTAATTATTCGAAGGGAATCAGTCGAAAATAATTACAGGGTTCTTTTCTTAAACAGAATTAAAAAAACGAATTCGTTGGTTCTATTCTAAGATCATTATTATAATAAGGGCTTCGTGCCCTTTTATAGTATCTTAATATTTTTACTAAAAGAACAGCTTAAGTCTTGAAAATAAATTCATTAGATGTTATGATTTATGTTCGTTTTCGGAGCATAAATGAAAAAGTTTTTTGATAATATAGACAATAAGCGACAAGTCAACTTTAAACTATACATTGAAAAGTTTAAAGAAAAAGGGATTTCCATTGAACAACTGTTCACTCCTACTCTAGTATCCAACCCTTACTATATTCTTACACCTAATAATTTAGATGATTATAATACACTGAAAGCCAAAATGAATGTTCACATTGAAAAGGTGGACAGGACTTCCCATGCTATCCATGGTGATAGTCATTTAATTAGCGTTAGTTATGCTTTTCTACTTGTAAAAGAGTCTATTGATGCTACAATAAAGACAGTCTTTTTTGAGAGAGGAAAAATTTCTCAAACAGATCCGGTTTTGTTAAAGAAAAAGGTAATTATTATTGAAAACCTTGAAAACTTTGGCAATACACTTTCCAATTTTAAGAAAATGTCATTAAACCTAAATGAATACTCTTTTATATTTGGATCAGGTAATACAATTACAACAGGTCAGTTTAATAATTTTCTCAGTGCATTTGATGAAATATTGTGTCTGTTCGATATAGATGAAGGTGGATTTAAAATGTTTACCACATTGGACAAACGTTATAAAAACTGCCATTTTATTTATCCAGACCATGTAGCTGAACTGATGGACCAATATGTTTCAAAAATTCATAGTCGAGAGTTTATTTTGGCTTTGAATTCAAAGTTTAGCAATAACCCAAAACTGCATAAAATACTGACATTGATAAATACTACACAGAAGACCATTGAACAAGAATTATATTTAATAGAGGATACGAACAATGAATAATTACTTACCAAGCACCATTAGCTACAAACCTTGTCGAATACTTTACTATAACTCATGTAAGTATACATTTTTCGAGACGCACCTTGATCAAAATACCATCCTCTTTGGTAACAACAATGCGGGTAAGACTTCATTTCTTAATGGGTTGCAATTTTTCTTGCTACCAGAAGTGAACTTTAATAATATTGACAGTAAATTCAATTTTAAAAAGAAATATACTTCAGAAGATTCATTCAAGTATTATTTCCCAACCAATCATTCATTTATTATTGCTGAATTTGAGAACGCTTTTGGCCGTTTCCTACAAGTCATCTTCTCTGGCCGTAATCAGCTTGAATACGCCCGTATCTTTACCAAAGAAAGCTATGAAACAGTACGTGATAAATTGTGGGATCACGAAATTAACCAAGTGAAAGAAATTAATGGTTCTGAATTCCTTGATTATTTAAAAGGAACTCAAAAAGCTCGTTATGTTAGTAAAAAAGAAGAAATTGTTAACCTTATTTATTCTAACGACATCAACAGTGAAGAAAATGGACGTTTTGCTCTTGTTCCTATCAGTCCAAGTAACTTCAAGTTTGAAAACATGAAAAGCATTGTAAAATTAGCTTTCAACATTGATATGTTGCATGAAGATGATCTTAAAAATATCTTTATCAACTATATTGAGGGTAAGTTTAAAAACATGGACGATATTGCAAATATCGACTTCCAGAAGATTTGCCGTGATCAAGAAGCTTACAAAAAAGAACAGGCTCATTATGTTTTGATTAAAAATCATGAGCAAAATTACTTAAATTGTAATCATCATTTGAAAGTGATTGGTGATATTATGCCAAAAATGTTCCATAACCTTCAAGAATACTTTAACTTCTACAAAGCAGAAGAATCTCGTTATGCTACTGAAAGTGTTAATTTCAATAACAGTATCAAATACTTTGAAGATCAATTGGTTTCTAGTAAGAGTAAATACACTGCAAAACGTTCAGAAGTGCAAGAACTGAACACAGAAGTCAATATGTTAAAAAATCAAATTGCTACTGAGATCAGTAATCATAAAAAATACTTAGAGATTAAGAACCGTCCTGAGTTTTCAGATAAATCCTATTCTGAGATTTGTTCTTTCTTTGAGGAAAGGGATGCTGCTCTTGCTAAGTCATTGGACATGATTCATGACAAAGAACGTGTTCGTAATGAAATTACTCGTTTGTCTAAGAAAATCTCATCACTTAAAAGTGACAATACAGCGATGCAAGCGGAAATTCAGGATACATCCGATAGCAAATTTGCATTTAATCAGTTACCTGATGAGCAATCCCAATTCTTCCGTTCTATGATTAAATCTCACATTACTGTTGAGCATACGTTAGATGATGAAGAAAAAGTAGCATTAGAGAATTTCTTTAAATTAGTGAAATTGAATAAGGATTCAACCCATTATTCATTGTTTAATCGTTACCTTTGCAACGTATTAGATAGTGTAGATGTTGAAAACCACTTGAAACTCATTAAAGAAAACGAAGAACATATTCAGTTGCTTGAAAAAGAAATTGAAACCAAGAAATCATATTTAGATAATGACATCAGTAAAAACAAAGAAAACATTGCTAATGAGCGTGCTAAAATTAAAACTGATCTCAATATTGTTAGAAGGTATTCAGAACAAGAAACTGTTATTGCTGAGAAAGAAGAACAAGTGGCTGCAAAAACTGAATTATTGGAAAAAGATAGAGAGTTATTAGTCAATTTGGAAGAAAGTTATAAGAAACACAGCAGTTCATTGACTGAAAAACGCAATGGCCTAGCTCAGTTGCAACATGATGAAAAGGCAATGGTAGATAACTACAATACTATCTGTATTAAAGCGGCTCCATTGGGTATCGACATGAATCTTGAAATTAATCCAGCTATTCCAGTCACTATTACAGCATTGACTAAACCAATGGTTGAAGAATTAGTAAAAGCATTTACTGTCAGCTATAATTCTAAGCAGTCTTTGAAAAATGAATTAAAAACGTTTGTAGCACAAGGTTTGTTAGATGATTCTGGCAATCATATTGTCATGACGGATCTTTCTGCAAATGAGATGAAGCACATTGTTCGAGATAAAATTGAACCATTGTATGAGCATTTAACAGAGAACAGAGAAAACCTTGATAACGAAATGAAGCGTAGTTTTAGTGCAGCGTTCAGTACTTGTGAAAACATTCTTGATTATCGTTCACACATTCAAGAGTGTATCCGTGCTTTCAACAAAAAATTGGCAAATACTGCAGTTTCTAACTTTGATTGTATTTCAATTAACGTTAATTTTGATATGCGTTTTGATGATTTCTCTGATACTTATAGAAACACTAACTCACATGATTTCAGTGATGAGAATATTGATGACTTCTTTATTAAACTTCGTCAGTTTATGGAACGTTTCAAAATCACCAACAAGATTACCACTAAGGACATCTTGAAAGGTGTAAATATTCAATTCCATAAGAATGGTTTCATTGAGAAAAAATCTCAAAGTAATGGTACCAGTATCATGGCAAACTCAGTTATCTTATCTCAATTGAAAAATGAGTTTATTCAAGGTGATAAAGAAAAAAATATTTTCAGTTACTTCTTGCCAATCATTGTAGATGAAGTGTCAAACATTGACAGTTCCAACCTTAAAACGTTGAAAGATTTCTTGATTGATAAAGATTTGATTATGTTCTGTGCAACACCAACACCATCAATCAGTGTTGATGACAACTATGACATTATGATTTCACTTTCTGCTCGTGGCAATCACAAAGTCTTCGATCCAAACAGAAACATTGTTCATTTCTTGCCTGAAAATGTTAAGATTGAGAAAATTGAAGATGATGTTGAAGAGTTTGGTGATCTTATTGTAGAAGGAGTTGCTGATGCCTAACTATAATCGTAATTCGACGTTTGATGTGTTGTCACAGCATCGAATTGTCTTCTTTAACCTGTTCGAAACTAGTAGTGGTACTGCCACAAACCAGTTCAATGAGATGCATTTCAGTAAAATTATCCGAGATTACATTTCGGATAAGGGTATTGATGACAATACCAAAGATAAGATTCTTCAAGCGTTTAGCATGAGAAACCTTTGTGAGCAAGGTATTGTTGTTTTTAACAATGACAGTAATACTTTTACATTTATGGATGTATTCTATAACTTGTTTAGTTATTTGAATGAAGATCGCTACTACAAATTGAACAATTACAGTTTAATTAAGTTTAGAAACTCTATCAATAACATGAAAAAGGATTTTGATGATATTAGCCTTAAAGATGAATATGAGACAAGAGATTTCATTGATATGTTGATGGATGAATTTGCTTTAATTCGACAAGAATTAGAAAAGCATGTGCGTATTTTAGATGGTCGTGTCAATAAACTTATTACTACCATTGAAAGTTCGTCCAATGAGGTAGGTTTTAACACTTACAGCTTGTCAAAAGAAATTCTGGAAATTAACAATTACTTTATTCAACCGTTAATTGAATTTTTGAAAACGGACAGTTCAATTGACAAACGTAAAAAATCACAAGGTATTGCAACCAGTATTAAAAAGATTCGTGATAAATTAGCTGATCATGGTTATTCTGAGGAATCTGTTGAAGTCACTTCGTTTTTGCTTAATTTCCAGAAGTCTTATATGGAAAAGGCAAATGAAATGGGCAACATCTTGTCTCGTTATGTGAAAAAGAGTATTGATGATATACGAGTGCATTCTAACATTGAAAAACTCTATTCATTCCTTGAAGAGAAAATCATGGAAGCTTCGCATGGTAAGAAATCGAATAAGTATTTAAAGAGCACCGACTTAATTGAAAAGATTCCATTCTTGGAAGATTTAAAACTTAAAGAGAACTTCTCTAGTGTAATTGATTATGAACAAGAATTAGTGATTGCTGACATTTCATGGGACAACTTTAATGAACAAATGAAAGTCATTGAAGGTAAAAAAGAGAAGATATTAACTCATTTCAGTGAAATGAGTGAGCATGAAAAAGAATTAATGGCGAATGATGCATTTGTCGCAAATGGCAACAGAGTATTAAGTGAGATGAAGAAAGAAATTTTGGAAAGTGATTTATCAGAAGATGATGATATTTTTATCATCTGCCATAACAAGTTGAAAAATACTTTGGATAATTATAAATTATTCCATTCATTAATACTTGTATATAGTTTAGAGAATGAATTACAATACGAGATTGATTTCAAGACAAAACGTTACATTAAATACGGTGGTGAGCAAATCACGTATTTCAAAAAAAGAATAGGAGCCATTTAAAATGATAGAGCATTTAGACGAAAAATTATCTACTGAGTTATTTAAATCACTGACCAGTGGTAAAATTATCAATAAAAAGCACATGAAGGATAATTTGCTAAAAATTAACCCCTTGTATATTGAACTCAGTGAAAATGAAAACACTTATATTGAACTGTATAAGAAGATTGGTTATGAACTCAAAGTTAAGAGTGATTACTATTACCTTGCAAGCATTGGTGATGGGTCCAGTGATGGTGTGAGAACTAAAATTATTACGACTTTATTAGTCTTATTCCGCTATGTAAGTCATGACAAAGGATATTCAGTTGATTATTTGATGAATGATGCCTATGGTATTACCAAAGAAGATCTTGAATATTTAAATGGTAGTAAATACATGACTGGTATCAAACTAGCCGAAGGCAAGAGTGTGAGTGAAAACCTTCAATTGCTAACTGAACGTGGTATTACTTATAAAACAAATAGAGGTCATTATGTGTTAACAGAGGCTGGTAGTGATTTCTTTAATGAATACTTAAATGGCATGCAAAAAGATATTCCATTTAGTTTGGGTGATGATGACGATGATGAGTAATCTCATTAGATTTATGTAATAAAAAAGAGAACGTATTGTTCTCTTTTTTTGTTAATCAGTCACCAATATATTCGCCAAGGTGTAATGTCCCATCGTTCATTTCTAGAACAAGGTAAGCAATTTGACCACTTGCCTTATCCATATCAAAACCACGGACATAACGGACATCTTCGTCTCTTACTCGCCTAATGATTTTTGCATAACGATTAAAACTTTGTCCAGAAACATAAATAGCATTACTGTCTTCATCAGTCATTTTTCTTTTAAATAAACGTTTCCAATTTTTGGGATCTAAACAATCTTGAAGATATTGTACATCTTTATTGGTTTCAATAGTTTCTTCTGGTTTTATTCCAAATCGGGTGCGTTCCAATGCTGGGTTGTCTTTTTGAAATTGAGCAATAAACTTTTTACAATCATCAGTGGTTATTTTACTCATAATATTCTCTCCTAAATGCGTTTAATTATACAACATAAATTTGATGTGAGCAAATAATTTTAAATGAGATATTATAGTAATTTATTATTCTTTAAATAATGTGTTTTATTTTACAAATCCTTGAATTAAAACATTTGTATGTTACGATCTTTGAATAGACGTAAGAAATGAGAGGATTAAATGAAGGAACAAAGTGTAAGCCCATTATTCAAATACATTGGTGGAAAGAGTTGGTTAAAAGATGAGCTAAATAAAACTGTTGACAGTGTATTGCAAGCAAATCCTCAAATTGACACTTATGTAGAACCTTTTGCTGGGGGTTTAGGGGCTTTTCTTGGCATTACTGATACTTTAATTAAGAATAATATTAAACGAATTATTTTAAATGATATTAATACAAAACTAATCCAATTTTATAAAAATGTCTATTCAAACTCTGAATTACTCATTGAGAAATATATGGAAGTTGAAGATGCCTATGCGGCTACAGTGCCTGAGATCTTTTTTACTTATGATAAAAAGAAAGATAAAGAACTGATTAAAGTTGCTTTACAGCCAGCATCACAGTATTTTAATCAAATTAGAAATGCATTTAATAGTGAACAAGACTCTATTATGAATTCTGCTTACTTACTATTTTTGCAAACACACTGCTTTAATGGAATCTATCGTGAAAATTCGAAAGGTGGTTATAACACGCCTTATAATTGGGATGCTCGTATTATAACAGAAGAAAGAACCCGTGAAAAAATTAATAATGTTTTAAGTGTTTTCAATCAATTTGAAATTGAATTTTCTACGGGATCATATGATAAAATAAATTATTCATTAACTGCATTATATTATCTTGATCCGCCCTATCTTAATGAAGAAAATATTATAGAAAATACTTACCATAAAGACAGATTTGGTATTTTTGAACAGGAAGATCTTATTGACAAAGTAAAATATTCTCGTTTTGTGTATAGTAATCATAGCAGTGAGATTCTAATTTCGATGTTTAATCGCAAAGGAATCAATGTTTCAGTTAAAGAAATCCCCCGTAAAAATATTATCAGTGCGTCAAAAGAAAGTCGTAAGACGGATAAAATAGAAATTTTATTATATTCAAAATAAACTTCTTTTTAATTTATTTTTTTATTAGATTTGTCTCATCTAATAAAGGATACAACATAAATACATACTAACTCTAACAAACATATATTGTTTTTTAAGAAAATAATATAGTTTGTCGTTGTATAAAAGTATAAAAATGCTATACTGTGTAAAAATAACATGGAGAGATATATGAGTGAAGACATTCAATTCCCATATGTATCATACAAAGGAAAAAAATATGCAGACCCACATGCTGCAGCAAAAGCATTCTTTTTAGACACCACTAAAACACCTACTGATCGATTAAATATTCATGATATTAGTGATACGTCAAGCATTGATGGTGCTGGTGTTGACCGAAACGGGAAAGTTTGGGTGAATAGTGAAAGCTTCCAAAATCATCCAGCTATGATTAATTTGAAAACAGCTATGAAAGATGTTTTTGAGTCTATTCGAGAAGTAATGAAAAGAGATAATAAGACACTCGAACAAGTAGCTCAAGAACCATTAGATGTTCGACCTTATTATTCATATAACGGAAAGAGATATGAAACACCACAAGAAGTTTTTAAAGAATTTCATAATGATTCAAATAAAGTAGAGCACGTTAACAGTGTTATGTATCATAATAGATTTGATTATGGTGGGATAGAATTAGCTGGTGTAGGCCCAAATCAAACGACATGGTATACTCAATTATCTGATTATGCTAATGTACCTGCTGTTAAAACGGGTCGTGCAATTTTTGAACAAACCAAACAAGATTCTCAAAATTTGACAAATAATGTTGAAATTGAAAATCCTACTGTTTCTGCACAAAAAGTAGAAGAAAAAGGAATTATTCTAGATGCGTCTAATCCTATAATTGATACAAAAGATTATAACTTAACACAAATGAATTCGGCTGAATTCCCAGTACATTTTTCTTACAATAATAAGGCTTATCTTCATGCAAAAGATGCAATGAAAGCATTTTTAGATACACCAACAGAAGAACGTCAGCTTAATGGTACGGTTATGCTTCATACCAAATACATTGGAGCTGGATTTGACATGGCGGGCCAAACTGGACAGCAACTATGGGTTGATCGTTTAGGAAACAATGATCATGTTCCAGAAGTTATAGTTGCTCGTAAAGTGATGGGCGAAATGTTAAATGAACATAACCTTAATAACAAACCAGTTGAACCAATTGTTAAACCTGTAGAGCAAGCAGCAGAAAAAGGCATTATTCTTGATGCTAATAATCCTATCATTGATACAAAGGATTATAATTTAACACAAATGAATGCAGCAGAATTTCCTGTCCACTTTTCTTACAATAATAAGGCTTATCTCCATGCAGAAGATGCAATGAAGGCATTTTTAGATACACCAAAAGAAGAGCGTCAGCTTAATGGGAATGTTATGCTTCATACCAAATACATTGGAGCTGGATTTGATATGGCTGGTCAGACTTTTACACACGGACAACAATTATGGGTTGACAGTCTAGGAAACAATGATCATGTTCCAGAAGTAGTTGCTGCTCGTAAAGTGATGGATAAGATGTTGAAGGAGCATAATCTAAAAAATCAACCAGTTGAACCAAAAGTTAACCCTAATCCATTAACTGCAGAAAATCCAATTATGACGAAAAAAGATTTTTATGCAAAATTAGACTCAACATTAAATATTTCTAAGCCTCATTTTAGTTTGAATGATAATGTTTATTTAAATGCTAAAGATGCAATGAAAGACTATTTAGATATGTCAAAAGAAGATCGTGCTAAAAGTATGGGAGTAATTCTTCATACAAATGATGTTGTTATTGGATATCAAATGGCTGGTCAGACTCTTACACACGGACAACAATTATGGGTTGACCGTCTAGGAAACAATGATCATGTTCCAGAAGTAGTTGCTGCTCGTAAAATAATGAATGAAATGTTAAATGAGCATAAACTTAATAATCAACCAGTTGAGCCAAAAGTTAACCCTAACCCATTAACTGCAGAAAATCCGATTATGACGAAAAAAGATTTTTATGCGAAAATAGATTCAAAAGGAAATATTTCTGAACCACATTATAGCTTGAATGACAATGTTTATTTAAATGCTAAAGATGCAATGAAAGCATACTTAGATATGTCGAAAGATGAGCGTGCTAGAAGTATGGGGGTAATGCTTCACAACAAAGATATTTTTGGTGGATATCACATGGCTGGCCAAACTGAGTATCACGGGCAGCAAGTATGGGTAGATCGTTTGATGGACAATGATCATGTTCCAGAAGTTGTTGCTGCTCGTAAAGTAATGAACGAAATATTAAAAGAGCATAACCTTAAGAACCAACCAGTTGAACCTGTTGCAGTAGCTGCACCAAAAGTAACAAAAGTTGAAGAAGATAGTAGTCCACGTATTATGATTAATGCAGAAAACCCAATAGTATCGCGTAAAGATCTTGATTATGGTGCTATTAGCAATTCACCAAAATTCCCGATTCATTATACTTATGGTGATAAAGCTTATCTACATGCAAAAGATGCAATGGAAGCATTTATGAATGATCCTGATAAAAAGCCAAATCAAAATGGTGTTACATTACATACTCGTTATACAACATCAGGTTTCCAAATGACAGGAGTAGGCCCAAATAATGAGGTATGGGTTGATAAGTTATCAGATAACGATACAGTACCATCAGTTGTTGCAGCTCGTGCTGTCATGAACAAGATTCTTGACGATGCAGCACCAAAAGATGAAATAAACTTTACACCTGTTGGAGAGACATCAAAACAACCAGATTTCCCATATTTTAAATATGATAACAAAGTGTATACTAGTGCTAGCGATGTAATGAAAGTGTTTATCGCTGATAGAGACAATAACTCTATTAAATCTAATATTAATTTACACATTGATAATCATTTTAACAGTGTTGAAGCGGCTGGTCATGAGCGTAATGGTGATGTGTGGAGGAATCAATATTCATTCCAAGAACATCCAGCCATGCAAGACTTCAAAAAATCTTTTGATAAAGAAATTAATAGTTATAAAGCTCATTTACAATATTTAGATTCTGTTTATGCTGATACAGCAAAAGTTGTTGAAGGTTATCCAGTAAATGTTCAAATTGAAGACATGAAAGAGATGAAAAAAATTATTGACAAGCTTCCTGTCCATAATGTTTCTGATACTGATATGCTTCGAATACAATCTTACAAAAATGATATAAAAAATCATGAACTAAGTATATTCTTAGATAATGGAACCAAAAACAATGATGTTAAAGTGAAACATAATAATAATTTGAAAATAAGCTAAATTATTATATAAAAAATAAAAAAGACCCTAGGGTCTTTTTTTTATTCATTAAAATATCGAATTAAGTTCTTCAATCGACTATTTTAATTATTCATCTATTTTATATATTTTACAGTTACGCAATTTTAAGTAATTTCACTTTAACTCAAAATTTCAATGATTTTGCTTATTAATTGAAAGAATACTTAAATTATTATTACGTTTTCTGGTATCTGGAAAAGGCTGTTTTTCAATTTTATACCCTATAAGTAGTTCTTTTTATTAGTAAAATAAAAAAAGACCATCAGGTCTTTTATATTATTGCCTTTAAAATTAAAGTATCTAATTTTTCTTTTTCACTTAAATTTATGTGACCATCTTTTATGCTTTCATTATATATTTTTTTGATTGTAATATTATTTATTTGATTTACAATGTTCGTCATAACTAATGCATCGGTGTATTGTAATTTTTTATTATTCATATTATTGATAGCTTTATAATCATTTTGATTTAAATATGAAATCAGTTCTTTGGTATCATCTGTTTCAGAATATTGACTATAAAAAACTGAAATATTATTTAGAAAATTTTCTCTTTTAGCTTCAAGATATGTTGTATTTTTGGTAATTATCATAATAGTAATATAGGTAACAAATAAAATAACTATCTTTGTTCCATTCAGCACTAATTTTTGTGACCATTTTTTAGAGTCAGATGGCATAAAAATTACTAGAGATAAAGCTATAAATGCTATTGTTGGGATCATTACAACAGGAATAAGATTATTCAATTTTTGTTTATTATAAATAATACGTGTAACTGAACTATTATAATCATTAAAAAAATTAACATAGTCCATTATTGTATAGCATACAACAAATATAACTGCACACCATATTGCTATTATTATTGCTTTTACTGTATCTTTTTCAAATATTAAATTTTTCATTTTATGCTCCCTAATAGTACTAATTGTTCATTCGTTAATGTTGCTAGACTTATATTTTTAAGTGTTTTTTCTCTTAAAGAATTGTATTCTTCTAGAGACATAAAGTTATCAGTCATTACTATTTTTAGTTCTGGAATCAACTCTGGTGTTGTTTGTTTGATTACGTTGATAAGATTCATCACTTTATCAATATCTTGTGATGTATTTTGGTTTTTATTTTTTAAAACATCATAGGCAATTTTAGCATTTTCTTGGCTATATGCTTCTATAGCTACTCTTATTTTTCTTGCATTTTCAGTATTTTTGTAATTCTCATTTTTTGAAATAAGGTGATTGTATGAGTTTTTAAATTTTTCAGTTTGAATCATTTCTTTTGTGATAATAGAATGAAAAAAAATCGTAGCAAGAATAGATATGCCTACAATGTTAAGTGATGATTTGATACCACTTACACAAAATGAGCCGATTACACCTATCATTGTAAATATTATAGTAGTACTTATAATGGATTCATTGTTATTTTTTAGACTAATATAAATTCCCATAAACATTATAAATGAATAAAATATATATATTCCAATTAGGGTGAGCCTTCGATCTTCTTTGGATAGTGAATTGTTCATGATTTCTCCTTTTATTTAATTTTTATAATGCTATCACTTCATTGAAATTAATCAACAGAGTATACTGCTCTTATCATATATCTATTTGCTATAAAGGATAATACATTTTGTAATACTTCATATAAATATTGATTATTTTTTATTTTTCTGTACACTATATTAGTCAACTAATGAATAGGGAGATATTAAATGAAAAATATTACTAAGGAGATTGATGGTGTTCTCAATATAAAATTAGGTTCACCTTTCCACGACAAAACAGAGTTACAAAAATTCAAATTAAGCCATACCAGTGATATTCAAGGAACTGAATTTTTTTCCGATTTTAAAACTGTAGTCGTCAACATTGATCCACTCAACAAGAAAGTCTTTCAAATTTACTCTTATCTCAGTTATCCTTCACTTGAACTTGATGAAGCAAAAAGAGTATTAAAACAATCCTTCGTAGATTTACGTCAACACTTTGTTGATTTATATGGGCTTGAAGTCATCAGAGTCGATAATGATAAGCAAGTTATTTTTTCTCAACACAATAATGAAATAGCGATTACGCTTGAAAACAATAATCTTTTATTAGAATGCACTGATCAAATTCTTAGGCATAATTGTTATGCTCTTTTGGCTGCTTACTAATGTTTAAAGACGCATTGACATGTATTGGGTATATCAGTATACTTCATCTCATTATTTAAGGAGTTTTCATGGAATTTAACGATCTATACACTAAGGCTGTACTGAAAAATATTGTGGGTTGGAATGTGGCTACTGAGCCAACGCCTGACTCTTATCTTGCAGAAGAAATGGCAACAATGGACTATATGAAAGGTTTGAAAGAATTTATTGCTGCAAATCCTTCTCATACTATCTCAACATTTACTAGAGACAGCATTTTCAGTGATGAAATTGATCTTAAAAATGTACAAGTCAGCCAAAAACTATGGCAAAAATACCTAGAAATGAAAAAGACAAAAGCTCCTGCTGATGATGTTTATTTTGAACTCTTTGATGAAATGGTTGCTGTGACTAAAGAAAAACTACGTTCAAAGAATCTTGACCCTACTGATTTGATGTTCTTTAACGATAAACGTTTGGGTGATCCATCGTTCATTATTTCAGTTGTTTCTAAGATGGCTGACATTTCAAAAGAATTTTTGCAGGCTAAGCCACAGCGAGAAATTGAGCCACGTAAAGAATTCACTATGAATATGATTACAGGTTTTATGGACAGTTTTGAAGATATTTCTTATAAAATTACTAGTAATAATGGTTCGTTTATGACAGCTCTTGATTCTGATAATGCTCGGGTTCATTTAGCTAAGAATAAAAAAGATATTGCAGACATTGCTGCATCTGCTACACATGAAGTAGGTCATGCACTTTATCAAACTCGTATCTTAAACAAAAACACTGAAGTGGGTAAACTGGGTGATATGATTTCATTGTCGTTACATGAGAGTTCATCGATTGCTCATGAAATTGCCCTCAGTGGTATTGATTTTAAAGTAAGAGAACGAGTTGAAAACCTTTATCGTTTGGGGACTGATAAAGTTCACTATATTATTCATATTTTTATTCGAATGAAAATTGAAGAACTCTTGTTCACTGATCAAATTAAGGCTCGGGACATTCCTGCGGTATGGAATAAAATGATTACTGAATATATTGGTATTACTCCAAATAATGATTGGGAAGGATTCTTGCAAGATGTTCATTGGAACAATGGTGCTTTTGGTTATTTCCACAGTTATGCAATTGGTTTTTTGAATGCAGTTACTGTTTATAATGATATTGAGTTTCATCTAAATGGTGAATGGAAATCAGATACTTTAGATATCATTCTCCCAAAAATTGATGAGTGGTATGGTCATTACAATGAAAATTCTCATGATATTTTGAAAGATATGCATAAAAATATTGATCAATCATTGAGAAATTATCGAACGTTTATCTTCACACGATTTAGTTATAATTAAAGAAAGCTCCTACGGGAGCTTTTTTATTTCTTTGGTTTCTTTATGTTATTATCAATTAAAAACATGATAGCAAATAATTTTACGATAACTCTAAAAAAAGTTATAGAATAGGAATATAGTTTTAATCTAGCTTTAAAATTAGAAAAGAATCCTACTAAATTGAAAAGAGAAGGCTTAGACGCTTTATAATCAGTAATTTCTATAACGCCATCTTCATGGTAGGTATATTGGATATCTAAATCCATAAAACCTTTTAAATTCGGTATATGCGTGAAGAATCTTTTATCAAAAATATTTTCTGATAAGGTCATATCATCTTGGACATGAAACGCTACAATACCATCATTTTCAGCAATGCCACGAACTCTCATTCTTAATTGTTTTTTATTGACTCCAATCATTCCAGTATCTTTTAAGTAATTGTAAGTATCATAGAGCATATCAGATTTTAAATAGTTTTGATATTTATAATCATTCGTAAACTCATCAGGTGTGATTGTTTTGGCGATTTTTACAGTTTTTTCAATCCATGTTATAGTAGGTATATCATACTTGTAATAGCAAGCTGTTTGAAATTCAAAGACATCATCGTCTTTAAAGGGTAAAAGTTCTGAGTTAGTCCAGTTAATAATAGAATCACCAATAAAATGAACAGTTCCATCTTTTTCGACCAAAATAAAATAATCATGTGCATTGTCATTAGGATTAGTGTATAAACCAATCAAAGTGAGATCTTTAAATTCTAAAAAGAAATAACTGTTTTTCATGATTTCATAGGTGACCATGTGACGTTCCATATAGCTCACTTTATCTTCAATGTTGCTTTGATATTTAAAGTAGTCAATCATTTGCTGAATGTCTTCATATTCTAGATTAAAGTTCATAAATGGATTAAGCTTTCTTAAAAGGTCATGGTAGTCCTGACTTTTAACGATCTCTATATTGGTCATTTATCCCCCTCTTTTTTTGTATATTTAAGTTCTGATATTCTGACAACAACATACGCTAAAAGTGAAATAACAAAGAAGACAAAAAACATCCATGCTAAACCTTGAACCGTTTCAATCAAAGTTCTAAATATTTCAAGGAACCAACGTTCTGTTGTCAATTCAAGAATAGTTGCTTTATCAGTAGAATAATTAATAGGGTTGATGTATTTTTCCATTTCATAAATGCGTATACCCGAAGAAACACCTACCACTAATCCAGCAAATTTTGTGTATTTTGCCCATGTTGTATTGATAGGATCATTAATAATTCTTTCCATAATTTTATTAATTGATTTAGAAAACATATAGATGATAACAACAGATGTTAAGGTGGCTATAACAAAATTGGATAAGATTAAAAGATAGAACATAGAAATTTACCAATGTTTTTATTATTATAATATATTTGGATAAATTGGCAAATTTACCACTTTTCTTTTTCATTTACTTCATAGTTGATGTGTGTTATAATAGCTCATCTTATGGAGGATTTAACATTGAAAGCAAAGCAAAGTTTTGGTGAGGATTATGATTGCCAATGTGATTGGCCAGACAACACATTTCTTCAATGTGGTGATGATGGTCTTGTTTTGACTGATAAGCCCTACTATACCGCTTTCTTTGAGGCTTTTCCGAAAGACCCATCAACGTTTATTCGTGGTGAAGGCAAAAATTTGCAAGAAGCAGAACTCAACGCTTTCAATAAATATCTTAAAATTAAAGCATGCGATGGTCATGAATATGAACGTCATGGTAATTCTGAGCATGCTAACTGTGTAAAATGTGGACTTTTTACCACCCATTGCATGTCCCCTACTCATAGTTGTTCTGTATGTAGTAAACCTAATGTGAACTACTACACAAACGATGAACATTGTAAATTAACTTATTTTTGTCGTGAACATTTTTTCGAAGTAGTTCAATCTTTTGTAGATAACTATGATATTGATAATATTCATGAATATAAAGGTATGTCCGATGTTTATGAACATAACAAATCTTATATCAGTGAAATGTATTTTACTCAATTAAGTTTGAAATATGGTTTGGTCGATTCAAATGATGACGAATATAAAGTTAGTAATCTATTGGATGATAAACGGAAAGAGTTTGATCATTACTGTAGAGTTCGTATCCATAAACTTCATTTTGCATTAAACGATCTCCGTCCTGAGCATGATAAATTTGTTATTAGTGGATTGATGTTTCCAAAAATTTATCGTCATCTTTTCCTTGTTCCTTCTTTGTATGAATCGTTATTTAAAGAATTTTATGAACTTGAAGAAGTCGTTAATATTGAATTGGCATTGATTGAATTCCATGGCAAGCTTTATGAGCGGTATCGTAAAAAATAATTGCTAACTTCTAAAATAAAATGCCGTTTATACGGTATTTATTTTTTTAAATGTATTTATTCCGTTCTATAAAGGGAATATATTTGATTTTATTGTTACATTGAAGTAAATTTTCCTTTTTATCATCTATATGATTTATTGAAATGGGAATTATTTTTTAAATATTGTCATTAACCCGTTTTTAAGATGAAAGCTTTTCAAGCTTTCTAATAATTTTATTTATGAAATTTTCTAGGTTTAGCTAATTTTTTTTCGTTGAAAAAATTAAATAAATATTGTATAATAAGGAAATTTTAGGAGAGTCGAACATGAGTAAAATTAGCACTACTGATTGTAAACAATTTTTGGTTAACCAATTTCCTGAAACAAAGACAACACTTTGGAAACGAGTAACTAAATATAAAAATACAGATGGTCAAACTGTGCGTGTTTTTCAATATAATGATAACAAAATGATTGGTTTAGTCGAAAATGGTAATACACTTTCTATTGTCAAAGAAGATGAAACGCTTGAACGCAAAAATTCTGCATCTGTTAATTATCATGTGACCGAAGAAGATCGTAATGAATTTTCAAATGGATTTGGTCCAGAATTTACAAGTGATTTTCATTATAATTTCAAAACACCTGTCCGAGATCCTGATGAACTCGAATCATTAACAGGTGTCTTTCAACCGGGTGCTCAAAAGTTTATTTTTGCTGTCTCAAAAGAAATGTTTAATATGATGGATTTGGGAACTTGTGTTTGTGTTGCTATAGTTGAATATGATTATTGGTTAAACGAAGGTGGTATGAATGATGACGCATCAGAAGAACCAGCCAATTATATGCCGCCAGAATGGCAAGCAGAAGATGTTAATCAAGGTGGTCAATGGTTAGTGTATACCAACCTTACACCTACCCAAGTTGAAATGAAATTGAAGTCTATTGGGTTTATGTGGACTCAGGAATTTGATGACTTTATGTCTCAATTTTAACAATAATTAGCCTATTTAAATAGGCTTTTCATTTTTGATATATTTGGTAATGTATATTTTTTTGAAAATTATACATGTTATGAGACAATAAAATAAATAATTTAATAGGAAGCTAAATGTTTAAAAATATACTGATACTTATTGCTATTTGCGTGGCACTCATTGTAGTAGTTGGCGTTTTATACTACAACTATCATCCTACGTTTGGGGTTAAATCAACTGGAGAAAGACTTGCTAAAATCCAACGATCTCCACATTACCGAGATGGACTATTCCATAATATCGAAGAAACAGAAACTTTGACGACTGAGAAAACAAAGTTAGAATTGTTTTGGGACAATTTGGTAAAACCAAAATCTAATAATCTTATTCCACAAAATAATATTCCAGTTGTGAAAACTGATTTGAAATCATTGGATATTAATGAAGATTTAATTATTTGGTTAGGTCATTCGTCTTATTTTATTCAAATTGATGGTAAACGTATTCTTATCGACCCTATTTTCAATAAAAACGCATCGCCATTGCCAGTAGGAAACGCAGTCTTTAAAGGTACTGATTTCTATACGTTTGATGATATTCCAATGATAGATTATGTATTGATTACTCATGACCACTATGATCATCTGGATTATCCTACTGTAAAAAACATTAAAGATAAAGTTAAAGAAATTATTGTCCCACTAGGCTTAGGCGACACAATGGTAAGCTGGGGATATCCTAGTAATTCTGTTAAAGATCTTGATTGGTTTGAAGCTATACAAGCTGATAATGGTCGTTTGTCTATTACCTTTGCACCTGCTCGCCATTATTCTGCAAGAAGAATGAAGCGTTTTGAATACCTATGGGGTAGCTATATAATTAAAGGCAGTAAAAAGAATCTTTACTTCAGTGGTGACAGTGGTTATGGTAAGCATTTCAAAATGATTGGTGAACAATATGGTCCTTTTGATTTTGTTTCTTTGGATTCAGGTCAATATAATGAAAAATGGAAATACATCCACATGCGACCAGAACAAGCCCTGCAGGCGGCTGTTGATTTAAACACAACCTACTACTTACCAGCTCATATTGGTCGATTTGCTCTGGCTCAACATGATTGGCGAGAACCTTTTGAGTTAATTGAATCTGAAATGTCTAAATATGATGTTCAAATCATTATCAGAAAAATTGGAACACCGATTGATATTAACAACCCGTATGTAGAAATTGATAAATGGTGGAAACAACAATGACAATTAAATTTGAATCTGCATTAAATGAAGTTAACTCTTATATTGAGAAGACTAAAAATAAGGGAATTGAAGTTCTTTTTGAACAAGACTATTATGATCCACAAAAATGGAAATACAGAGTTCCTTATCAATCAGATTCAATTGATTTTATCCATAAGGTGAGTGCAATACCAAAATCTGTAATCGATCAATTTCTTAATTTGAATATACTTCGTTATATGGTTAAAGGCTTGCCTACTGATATTTATCTAGATATTACTTTAACTAAAGAACGTTTTGTTATCTGGTTTGGTAATGAATTATATCGTCATAGTATATTTAGGGTTTTTGTCTCTCAATCTGAAGGAATAGAAATCACTTATACATATAGAAATGAAAAGATAAGTGAAAAGTTTACTTATGAAGATGGCTATAAAGCAATATTAAAAGATATTAATAGTAATATTAATCCAACATTAATAAATACTTTAAACTTTTTAAATGTTCAAAATTTAAGCCTTCAAAAAATAATACAAGAAAAACTAAAACCTTACAGTATTAAATATTTTTCACGAGAAGATTTTTGTGAGAGTTGTAATCAAGATAAAGATCAATATTATCCCGCCTATAACAGAGAGTATCCAAATTATAGTTTTGAAATTACAACAGATGTTTTTCAGAACTTTATCAAGGATAAGTTTTTAGAAGAAACATATAAAAAAATATTACATTTAATGAATCTTTTACGTTTCATAGCCTATGTAAAAGGAGAAAACGTTAACGAAGTAGTAAGTATAACGTTTCCTATGTTTTTATCAAAATATGCTCGTTATAATGATGTATTTTATTTTGATTTTCTATCAACAACTATTTCTTTAATAGACAATGGAGAATTTATTTATCATGATCAAGAAAGAGATGAGCCAGTATTTCTTTATGAGCAAGATATAAACATTATTTATGATTATTTTCTTAAGGAATTAAATCAATTGATGATTCCTATTATTAATTCGTCAGACGAACATCTTACAATGAAGGATATAGAAGTTCATAGAATGACCATCTATTAAAATTTGAAATTTTAGATTATCTATTATTAATTTTTCAAATTTGACTTATAGATATTTAATCTTATTATATTGACATCATATTATTTTATAATTAAGGAGATATTTTATGAGTGAAAAAAGAAGTTTTGAGTTTATCGATGCACAATCCCTTATTTTTGGAACTGTATTTACAGCAATGGCTGTGTTTGGATTATTTATTGCCATAGGTCATTTTGCTTTGAGTAGTAGTGTTGGCAACTACGCATTTGTTTCTATGTGGGTTATTATATTAATGCTATCTTTTGGTCTTTTTATAGCGATACCTAAGCCTAATGCTCTTAATATGATTTTGATTGCTGGCTTAGCTGCTTTTTTGATTGGTGTTACTGTTAAGAAAGAAGACATTAAAAATTGGTATGTTGACTTAAATTATAATAAAGTGGCAACAGCTATTATTAATGGTTATGAGGGTGCATCTCAAAGTATTATTTACAATGATTTTATTACTGCTAGACGTAATAGAGATGTGGCACAGTTGAAAGAATATCAAGAGAACCCAATGCAATATTCTAGTATTACTGCAGATCAAATGATGAATTTACAACTATTTCGTGAATCCATAAATAATCCTCCACTTTCAGCAAAATTAAATGAAATGTTTAAAGATAAAATAGTGACAAAAGCTGAATATGCTGATTTTCAAAAGTTTATTGGAAATATCCAGCTAAATAGTAAGGAAGTTGCGTTACTCTCATTTGTGAAATAATTAAAACAAAAGCACCGAATGGTGCTTTTTTATACTGTCAATGATGTTTTATTTGTTGATTTGTTTTTACTTTTTAGATTATTTTTAAATTCAGACACTACGTCTTTGAGGTATTCAATAAGATCTTCTTCCTCTTCTGGGCAATCACTGTCATCTTTATAATGAGCTGTATTGTATTCTCCGTTTCGTTCTAGTGTTACACCAATCATTGAACTATTATGTGAACTTCTCTTAGAAAAATCATAAAGGAAATATTGTTCTCTATTGTCCGCATAACTTTTGAAATAAGATTCGTCTCTAGAAATACACCACGATGTGCTACCCATTGCATAAGATTGATCATAGTCTTTAATTCTGAGGATTATTATATTATCTTTATCTGAAATCACTTCAACACCGAAGGTTTCTGCTTTCTTTAATGTTGCTTCTGGTGTGAAACTGTTGAATGAATCAACGAAGTTAGCTAATGCATCGTTAAATTGCTCAGGCGTCTTAAATGCGGCTAACTTTTTACCAATATAATCTTGTAATGAATTATCAGGTAATTTAAGATCATACAATTCCCCGGCAATCTTATAAGTTTCATCATTGTACAAATGGCCATATTTTTTGCTGGCGATAGAATGGATGTATTGTTTTATTTTATGATCTCGGATAATTTTTGACATGGTATCATCAAACTTTTCGTAGATAGTAAAAGAATGTTCATTATTAGCAGCGATATCTTTAAATGTTTTCAATAATTCAAAGTTATTTACTTTTAATATGGCTTCATTTTTTTTATATTTATTAATAATATTGGTGAGTGTGTCAATATGTTCAACATAAGCAATATTTTTCATTTCTTTAAAATTTTTAGCAATAGTTGGATTCTTTTTAAATTGCTCATTGATGTATTCATTTAATAAGCAACTTCTCAATTCAATGCTATCCTTGCTAGATAATACTTCTTGATACTCATTTTTTTTATTTTGAATCAACACTGATGAATCAGCAAATACTATAATTTTACTATTATTAGACCATTCTGGCAATATATAGATATTTTTATTTGTATCAACTGTTAGATATTCTTCATTTTTAGCTTTTAAAAAACCTAACACTGATTTGTCTTTTTGTTGATCTGCGTAAATATCAGCAATACATGATTGATAACCCTTTGATCTAAGTTTTATATGTATGGATGTAAAGATTTCATCTGTGTTGTCTATAAATGTAAAAGCATCTGTTAAGTCAACAATATTTTCACCATTTACAAAGTAATTTTTGAACTCTTCTTTTACGGTATCAAGAATTTCAACAAGTCCTGATAATTCAGGAGATTTTCTAAAATCTGTTGGATAATTTTGGCCTATAAAAGTATTATTTGGAATTTCTTTTTTCAAGCTGGCGTCCCAACTATCTTTCATTAATTTCTTGATGTAATGATCTAAATCTTTTAAAACTTCCGTTTTTTTATCATGTTCTTTATAAAATTCATTGAAAACATCAGTCGATTTATAAGCTTCAATATGTAATTTTAGTGCAACTACATCATTATCAATATTAACATTAAATTGATCAGCTATTATTTGGTATTCTTCAATTTTTGAAGCAACAGTATTATGGATTGAATAAATATGTTTTTTCATAGTATCCATATAGCGGCTGATATAACTTAATGATACAGTTACATTATCAAGTAATGATTTTTCTTCTTGAGCAGATTTTACAAATTTTGACTCAACACCATAGATTAAAGTCATATTATTTAATGTCTTAAAATATTGATCAGATGGTTTATTTTTTTCATTATCTTGAATCATTTTCTTTTTATAATCATACAATAAGGGTTCAAGATTTCGTTTTGTCTTCAGTGTTTGTCGTTTATAAGAGTCTAATATTGACAGTGCTAATTTATAATCCTTCATGAAATTCTCATTTATTTTGTATTATATAAATTATAGCATAATAAATTAATAATTATAGTTAGTCAGTATCTTTCATGTATATTTATCAGAATTTGTTAAAAGAAAAAGCACCTTCTGGTACTTTTTTAGTATTTTCATTTACTTCTTTTTTGTGAAGTTAGATGACTTTACCTTTTATTTTTCCATTAAGGCGTAAGTCTATCTGGATCTCGTGGAATAAAGCTTACTTCTTTAACAGAGCTTAATCCTAATAGTTTCATAATGACACGTTCTAAACCTAACCCAAAGCCTCCATGTGGTGGACATCCATATCTGAAACTGTCCAAATAATGATGGATATCATCTGGATGTATTCCTTTTTCTAGTGCTTGTTTCTCTAAAACTTCAATCCTATGTTCACGAATAGCACCAGTAGTAATTTCTATTCCTTTAAAAATCAAGTCAAAACTTTTAGTTGTTCCTTTTTCAGATTCCCACATATGATAGAATGGCCTTTTTCCTATTGGGTAATCTGAAATGAAAATTAAGTCTTTTCCTAATTTTTCATACAACAACCTTTCCCCTTCATCTGGTAAGTCTTGTGTTAAAGAAAGCTTTAACTCATCAGCCAAAATAGCTTTTGCTTCAGCTAAGGTTAGGTATTGAATTGTAGGTTTCGTCATTAATTCTATACCATAAAGTTCCATTACCTTTTCTTTGAAAGGCTCTAACTTTGAAAAAGCATATGTTAATATTTCTTCTTCTAATTTCATTACGTCAGCAGTTTCAAAACACCATGCAAACTCAACGTCAAAACCAGTAAATTCAGTCATGTGTCTGCTAGAATGAGAATCTTCAGCACGGAATACTGGGCCAATTTCAAAAATAGCTTCTAATCCACTTGAAATACTGGCTTGTTTGTAGAACTGCGGGGACTGCGAAAGGTATGCTTTTTTGTCAAAATATTTGACTTCAAACACTTGTGAACCACTTTCACTCGCTTGTGCCATTAATTTAGGTGTGTGGATTTCTGTAAATTCTTTTTTCAATAAATATTCTCGACAGGCTGCTTCAAATGCTGAACGCAATTGCAACATGAGTTGTCGTTTTGGATGCTTTAAGTCTACAACACGGTGATCAAATCGTAAGTCGATAGACGAGTCCTCCATGATAGGACGGGGTAAAGCTTTTGAGTGAATGACAATAGAGTCTACTTGCATTTCAATGCCATAGGTTTTACTTTGTTTTGCTTCCATAATAAGTCCAGTTGCAGAAAATGTTGAACCTTCTAATAATTCTGAAATCTCAGGGTGTTTTTCAACTTTTGATTTTTGAACAACTAATTGTAGTTTACCTGACTTATCACTTCCAATTAAAAATTGTAAATGTTTCTGGTCACGTAACGCTTCCAGTGTTAAATGCATAGTAATGGTTTGACCAATGTAGCTTGTGATTTCACTTGTTTTAATTTTCATGATGAATCTCCGTTAGTTAAGTTAGGTTTTGCATTGTTAAAATTAGGGCACAAAAAAAGGCACTCTTGTGAGTGCCTTTGTTATCTTCGACCTTTCTTTATGCCACAGATAATCCGACACTCAATTGTGCAAAATTATCATTATTGTCAGCGATAAAGCGAATAGTCATAAAATAATCCTCTGTATACTTTTATTATAGCTTACTCTTAACTAGAAAGTCAACGACTTTTTTCAAGATTGCATAATATTTTAAATTATGATATTATTGCATCATATTAAAACGAGGTGATATATGAGTGATTCAGATGATTATGGATATTTGAGTAATAATAATATCGAAAAGGCAAAAGCATCGGATACGAAAAAAAAGAAACTAGAAAATAAAACTAAAAAAACTTCTGTAACTCATTCTGATAATGGCAAACGTAATTTTAGTCAGTCTTCTGTTAATTCTCAACATACGACAGATGACGATGACAAAAATTGGATGCAGTTTTAAGTAACAAATAAAAAAAATGTGCTTGGTAGGCACATTTCTTATTCTTCTCATTAAATCCTTCGGTCTATAAGATTAAGTGGTCTTTCTTGTTTGCCAAAGTAATACTCTTGAAGGAAAGGTTCCTTTATCTCTCTTAGGAAATGAGACATACCAATAAATGAACTACCTTTTGAAGCACGCCCTACATCAGAGTAGCTTTTAATTTTATTGTTGTTTAAATCAACGACATCAATTAAGCAGCCATAAAGTCTAGTATGCTCTTTATAAAAAATAATGGCAACATCTGCATCATTCTTTCTAACAACATCAAACTCATCATTATACTTTTCAAGGTAAATGCAATTATCTTGATTAATAAAACCACAGACTTCATCAAGTAATGTTGTCAATGTTAACGCAGAGCCTAATATTTGGCTAGCAAATTGTAGATTCTCGTGAGTCACTTCAGGTGTTTGAACGTCTCTGAAAGATCTTTTATGGAGGCCATTTTTATTTTGCTCTTTAATTTCTAGTTCACGGAATTGTTGGCTACTTTTATATTCCAGTTCATCCTTTGGTTGATGTTCATTACGAACACTCATTCTATCACCATAATAGGTAGAGCAGAGAGCTAATACTTTTACCATGTTAGTAAATGACGGGTAATTCAAATTACGATATTGATTAAAAATAACGGGTAATAGTTCTCTACACTTGGTTAAATCATCATGAGATAGTGCTTGTCTTTCATCTTTATATAGTTTTTTCCATTTATCTGAATCTTGTAAAGCATCCCAGTAAGTGTTTCGATCACCCATACGGATAATAAAACGATCAAGTGTATCTGTAATAAGTTGGTTATATTGAAATGCCATTGAAATTTCCATTTCTTTTTGTGCTGATTCAATAATGGATTCAACCGTGACTGGTTTATACTTAGGATTTATAATCTTCAAGGCGTTCTGGTGTTCTTGTAACGTTGTTAACAATTCTTTTTGATAATTTTCATACTTTTCAATTAATGGAACAAGATCATTATCTTTTTCTGCAACTTTTTTAAGGAAAAGAATGCCTTCTGTAAAAGTGATAATAGCTTCTATTTCAGCTTTAATCATTTGCTTATTGAAATTTTTCTTTTTTTCCGATTTCATGTCTTCAAAATAAGCAATCATGTCTTCAAATAAACTTGAAAAGGCTTCAAAATTATTTTTAAAAATAACTTTACTGCCAAAACCATTTTTAAGATCGCTAATTTCGTCAAGCATATGTTGAAGGGCAAATTGAATACCTAGTCTAGAATACTCATAGGATTCATTTGGCATTTCTTGAAGGCATTTAATAATGTCATCAAATGTTTCATCAGATGTTCGATTGTGATGGATAATACTGAGTTCTTGGATAGAAGCAGGTGTTTTTTTATTAACAGGTGGAGCAACTTTCATGGCAGCACAACCACCATAGGTAAATACACGATCAAATACATTCATAGAGCACCCCTTATTTTAGAATACCTAATACTACATAAAATCACATATTTTGTCAATTTATATTTATAAAATTATGTCCATTTTTAAGCAAAATATCTTTGACAATGGACGATTAATTTTGTTAGAATGTTGAGTTATTCTATCTCATATAGTTAGGAGGTTTTATGGATATTAATCAATCTATTAAAAAGATGCTGAGCATAGATTATAAATTAGAACACATTGAACTATCTCATACTAAATGGTTTAATTGCACCTTCTCAAATAATAATGGTGAATCCTTTAAGTTAGAAATAAAAGACATACAAGGACTCAATCGAAATATTTATTATGTAAAATTAACAAGTGTTACTGACTTTAAACAATTTACTGAAGCTTTCAATATCAATTTATCGGCAATCCATAAAAATATTAGAATTTTGAAAAATGAGTTTAATTTTTTTAATAATTTTGTATGTGGAAAAAATTTAGAATTTGAATCCTTAGAAGAATTTTACCAATGTGGAATATTGAGAACGAGCAGAAAAACAGAAGATTTTTTTGCCTACTCAGTTGAGATTTCACTCGATTTACCTCATCTATCAACGACCATTTTGAATCGTTATTCTTATTTTGATAAAATCAGTGGTGGTATTTTTGAAGACAGCTTAACTGATTTTAAACTGTTGTTCTTAAAAAAATACGTTAGCTCTATTCTTGAAAAGCCTATTAATGAATTACTTATTAATGATTACAAGGTTTTACATATGCTAAATATTTAGCATTAATATTCCATGATATTTACTATTTTTTTAACAAATTTAAATTGACATTAAGCGTATAAGATGCTAATATATGTAAATTCCTTCCTTATAGCTGGCTGCTGATTAGGTAAGAAAATTTGTCGGATTTTTCCGAGGTAGCACTTTATCTAAAAAACAGAGGCCAGTATCATGAAACAAAAACAAATACCCTTTAAACGTATTCAGCAAAAACTGCAAAAAAGTGGTTTACTGATTAATCGTGAAAATCCAAACGTATTGAGTGTAAAATCCACTAATGACGTGGGATTAGAATCAAAAATATTAATGCCAGAAACTTTCCCTATTGAAGAGAAAGCTATACATCAGCTTATGGATTTTGCAAAAATTCAACATCCAGATGGGGGTCATGTTAAGTGTTCTTGTGCAACACCAGATTTCCATACTGGTAGCACTATTCCAGTAGGCAGTGTAGTGGTTACCAGTCATGACATGGTAATTCCACAAGCTATTGGCACTGATATTAACTGTGGGATGAGATTGCACAAGCTTGATTTAACTTATGATAAGTTCATGGCAAACAAAGACCAATGGGTTAAGAAACTAAAAGGTGATTTATTAGAAGGAACTCGTAATATTCCAGTTACACCTTATGCTATGAAAGCATTGTTCGATAATGGAGTGGGGGATTTCTTTGAGACAATGAGAAACAGTAAGCAAGAAGGTATTTTTCAGAAGATTGATTATCAGCAAATTGAAAAAGAAATCTATAAATTGCATACATCAGCATTTGAAAAAGGAAATTCTCATTTTGCACCAGAAGCTTTACAAAACATGAGTAGAGATTTGATTCGAGATCCGTCTATGGGAACATTGGGAGGTGGTAATCACTTCTGTGAACTTCAAGTTGTTACTGAGATCACGGATCGACAAAAGGCTTATGAGTATGGTATCAAAGTAGGTCAATTAGTAGTCATGATTCATACGGGATCAAGAGATGTTGGTTTTTATGTAGGCACTCGTTGGGCTGATAAAGCTAAACAAAAGTGGCCAACAGGACATAAGCATCCAGACAGTAAAATCTTCCCTATCTATGGAGAAGGTGTTGATGATTATTTATCAGCTATGCACAGTGCATCGCATTATGCTACATTAAATCGAGCTTTAATTGCAGAGTTAGTAAGACAACGCACAGTGGAAGTCTTTGGTAATATAGATTGTTCATTATTAGTTGATGTTCCACATAATATTGTATTGAAAGAATCAATAGGTAACGTTCATCGTAAGGGAGCAACACCTGCTCATGCTGGTCAAGACTTATTGATACCGGGTAGTATGGGACATGATAGCTATATGTTAAGTGGGCTAGGGAATGAGAGCTGGATTAATTCTGCAAGTCATGGTGCAGGCAGAAGTATTTCCCGTAATGAAATTTCTTATAAGGCAAAACAAGATAAAAGCATTCTGGGATTAGAGCGTGTTGAGTGCATTACCTTGAAAGAAGAACGATTAATTGAAGAAGCACCGGGAGCTTATAAAGAGATTGGTCCAGTTATTCAATCACAAGTTGATGAAAAAACAGTATCAGTAATTGCTAAGTTTAGCCCTATTTTAACTTTTAAAGCATAATAAAAAAGACCTTTCTAGGTCTTTTTTATTAAGTTTCAAACTTAATATTACTTTTTGATATTTTTTTATGATTGTTCGCTTGATTGACTAAGTTTTGAATATCAGCAACATTGTAATCCATTTCATCCATTTTTATCTTTGTTTTTAACATAGATATAATATCTTTTGTAATGATTGGATTATTTTCCACTTTGTTGGTAAATTCGTTTTGCATTTTTTCCAAAAATTGATCGGGAGTTATTTTTCCTTCATTCAATTCTTTTCTGTTCTGTATGAATGTGAATGCAACGAAATTGTCATGTCTGATATCGTTATTCACCGTTGATTCTATTTTTTCGAATATGCCATTTGTTCTATGTTCAAATCCCGGTTGTAAAAATCTTTTTAAGTTAAAGGCATATAAACCTTTATTAGATTTGAAATCTTTATATAAAATTCAACACATCTTCCTTCAGGTGGAGGATAAGAATTTTATGGTTTTTTGTTTTCTTAATTTTCTGCTTGCTTTATTTTAGATTCCATTGTATAATTTAGCAAGACTTTTTATAGGAAAACTAATGGCTTACGGCAGTTCTCAAAAACAAAAGATTAAAACTAAACGCATTTCTGCTTCTTCGATTGTTAATTCGAAGAAGACTGAGCGTTTTGTTCAACATTTTTCTTTTGTTAAGTCTCTTAAAAATCAAATTTCTCAATATGTCTTTGACAATAAAATGTCTCTTCTTTCTTCATCTTCTAAAAATACACTCATTTCCCATGCTAAACAATTTAACTGTTCCGAATTATATTCGTGGGAAGTTCAAAAGATATATCAACAAGTTGTAGATTTTTACTCTAATTGGGCCGATAAACTTACCGACAATCAAAAGTTTGTTCTTCAAAAAAAATTTAAAATCACAAAATACAAAAGAACAGTTAAAAATAAACTTGGAGAAGTTCTTGCTTTAAAAGGCCATATTAAAAAAACAGAAGTAATTCATAAAAATACAACATTAACCAATTTGTCAAATTGGTTAATCTATGTTGAGCATTCAATGCTTGATTCTGTTTTAAAAGCTCATAAAGAAGATGAAACTAATCCTAAAAAGATACAAGATATTGAAAATTTCAACGCAAGTATTAACGAGTTAAGAACAAAAAAATATTTCACCAAAGAAGGTGTTGAAGTTTTCCTTTGGGAGAGAATAAAATCTCTTTTACTTCGAAAACAAACGAGAATGTTAAAATCCATGAAAACCCCTATTGAGTTTTCAACGGGGTCTTACATGAAAATACCTAAAATTGGTCAAACTAAACATTCTCATATTCATATTGATGAGTCTAATGTTTATAAATATTGGTATAATTTTAAGATTGGAAAGGAACATATTCATGTTCCTTTGGCTTTCAATCCTAAATATCATAACGATATTAATGACTTTAATCTTGATGCTGTTCATACTGTTCGTCTTAATAAAAAGAATCGAATTGAAATTGGATTAACGTATGAAGATGAAAAAGAATATTTCAAACCATTAGAAAAAGACAGTGTTATTGATAAAAAAGCAGTATGTGGCATTGATATAAATGTCACTTCAAACTTCTGCACCATTGCGTTTCATGATAAAACAGTGGCAATTGATTATAACCGTGATTATATTCAAAAGGTTGTAGAGTCTCTACAATCTTTTGAAACCAAAGGTTTTAAACAATTAACTCAATATGAGCAAGAACAATTTAACAAACTATTAGGTGGCGTTGAGTTTCACTTTAAAGAACTTATATCAACCATATTAAAAAACTTAATAGACGATGGAATAACCGACATTGTATTAGAAGATCTTAATCTTTCTCAATGTAAAGCGTCTTTCATAAAAGATGAAACATTAAATATAAAATATTCAAAGCTTATTCGCTTGTTAAGATTATCAAGTATTAAAGATTGGTTCCAAGAACAAGCGAATAACAAGGGCGTTCGAGTACATCTGACCACACCAAGCTATACATCGAAAACCTGTTCAAAGTGTCACTGTGTGGAGCACACAGTTAGACAGGGAAGAAGTTTTCATTGTAATTTCTGTGGTCATATAGAAGATGCTGATCAGAATGCAGCAAAGAACATAAGAAACAGAATAACCGAAGAAGTTCTTCGGTTCACTTTTCACCAATTGAAAGATGGACAGTTCAGTCCATCAAAAATGAAAAGAGAAAACGTGCAGATAAAGCTGACTGCTTTATTTGAAGCTGACAATGAACGTCAGCGATTGGGATTGTTTTCAAAACCCCAAGAAACTTCGTCCTTCAGGGCGGAGTAGTTCATTGAGCCAATAGATATATTATTATGGGCAATATGAAAATTATCAGGACTTTCTTTGGTGATTAAAATTGAACCATTTTTAACAATTTGAGAACTGTTATTTGCTAATGAAAATAAATCCTTAAGCTTTTTCTCAGATATAGACTTTCCTGTATTTTTAGTTTCAATGTTAATCATATTTAAATTCCTAATATTTAAGGGCTTCTAAAATACTAAGCCTGTTTTCAATCACTTCTTTGGTCAATGGGTTAAGTGGTGGGCCTTCAATATCATCAAACATTTGACTGAAAGCCGCAGGTTGCATGAATTTTTGATAACGATAACGAGCAATTAAGGTTTCGTCTTCAATCGACATCAACATAGATCCTTTCTTTTCAATAACAATATCTTCTTTTTTATCATATCCATAATACATGTAGGTTATTGATTCTATTTGATCGGAATCATCTAAATAGGCAGCAATTTGTAAACATGATGCATAGGGTTCTTTTTCATTTAATCTTTCTTGAATCACAATCAGTTGTTGTTTTAAATCTAATTTATCATTAAAACTCCAATGAACAGTTTTTTTAATATTTTTGAACAAGTGAAAATTACCATTCATATCATCGGCTGAAAGCTGTATTTCAAACGCAGATACATATCCACTCTTGTCTTGGGATTTTTTTGTATAGCTATCTAGATACACTTTACCTTCTGATTTTCCATTAATCTTGTAATAACTCGTTTCAGGGTTTTTCATCGAGAAACTGATGTTATCTTCGGTGATAATAACTCCTACTGCTTTTTGAATAGCAATAATTTTATTTAAAAGTAGTTGAATGGGTAATTCATTTAATTGGGTAATCATCACGAATCCTTAATATAGAGCGTTATTATAGCAGTTCGTGGTGTAATTAACAAGTCTTAAGGTTTGAATTTCGTCGGAGGTTTTACTTCGAGTTTGAGTTCTGGTTTATACTCTGAAACTTCTGCAACAATCACTTCATTGAGTCCAAACCATTTAAAGGCAACAATGCGATGACGACCTTCCATGATATAGTTGTGAGGGTCATTTTTTTCTACATAAATAGGTTGAGGCATTTCACCATTATTTAACTTGTCTAGAATTTTTTGAGTTCGCTTTTTCTCGAGAGGGTATTCTTTGTAAGAATCTTCCATTTCATTGATTTGTTTTTCGAAGGTATTTATACTGATTTTCTTTATTTTTACGTCAATGTGGCCTACACTTTCAACGTTTAGCCAAAGTGCTATGGACTCTAAATCTTTTTCAAATAACGCTTTGTCAAGAAATTCCATAATGCCTCCATTTTAACCTCATATTATCATAAAATATTAAAGTGTTCAATCCTAGATGATAAAGATAACTATTCTTATTTATTTTAATATTATTGACCTATTTAAATTCTTCGTTATAGTAAGAAAAACAACTTATTTTCGATATGATTAATTTTATAAAAAAGCATGCTGATTGGTTTATTATTGCTTTTCATAGTTTTGTCTTAGTATTTGCTATGCTAGTTTCTATCACTGACATGGATATTTCAGGGTGGATTTTTGTTTTCTTTTTGTTTTATGTTCTTTGGGTGGCGTATACACATGGAAAGAAGACAAAAACTTTCAAAAAATTTCTTTCTAAATCTAAATTGAAAATAGCTCATTTTAAAAATAAGAAATAATCAATTAAGATATAAGTTAAATTTAGAAATTTGATTTTATCTTTATCTATGCTAAAATTTCGCCAAAAGAGGTTTATTCTATGTTATTTAATGAAGATCAAATGAGGACAACTGACTATTCAAAATTTGTGAGTGCTGCCAATTATTTAGCCAAAACTTACAAATTGATGTATAAGAAAAATGATAATGCTAAAATGAATGTTACTGTTGGAGTTATTGGTTATCCTTTTGGTGATCAAGAATATGTTTTGAAGAAAATGGGAACGCCTTATGAACTCTTTACAGTTACTAATAAACAAAATAACTATAATATCTATTATGAAAAACATATCTATGTTAGTACATTAGATTTAATTTTCCCTGATGTTGATAAAATTACAACGATTATGAACCATCATTTTAATCGATTGTTGTATTATAAGGTCATTAAACCAGAACAGTTCAAAAAACCTATTAAAACACAAGCTGATATTTTCAAATATTGCGATATCTTTAATTACCCTATCTTGTCTTCTTTTGAGTGGGAAAAACTAAAAGGGGCAGAAACGCATATCCATAACGGTAGCAATATGTGTTTGTATCCAACAACTGAAAATAAATTTATGGTAGCCTTTTCTATTCGTTTACCGATTAAAAAGAATACTTCATTAAAATTATTTGCATTGCCACAGATTGATGGATCTTATTTGTATGCGGTTAAAGATGTTAATTCATCTAAAAAAAATCAACTTTTCTTGATCGAGGACTTTCAATCTTTGTTTGAGTATATAGAAAATGTCATTTTTGAAAATACTCATTACACAAAAAAGATAAGGTCTGCATTAGGTAGTTTCACCATAGATGAGTATACCGAAGATACTTTAAAAGTATATGAGATGTCTAAGTATTAAAATATTGATAAAATAGACATGGTGTGGTATACTACTGCCAATTCAGAAAGGTACCTATCTATGTCATTAGAAAATCGAAATCCTGCCACTTATGAAAAATACGATACAGTTGTTAACTGTGTCCTTAAATCTATCGCTCTTGTTTTTAATGGTGGCAAATTTTCCCCTATCAGTTATCGTGATTTTGGATCAAAGCATATGCTGAAAGATCTGAATTTACGTGTACTTAGAGTTGATTCTATTCCTACAGGTAGCATGGCGGCTGAGGCTATGGTTATTGAATTTTATGGCTTTAAGGATAAATTTTCTCAGAATACCAATAAATTTCAAATTAAATACAACCAGTTAACAGATACAGTCGGGTTTAATTTTAGTAATGAATATGATCGTAATTTTGAGAAATGTGTTTTTGTTTATCAACATCATGATATGGACAAAATTAAAGAACACATCGATAAAGTAATGTATAACTTTATGGTCAAATCTAAAATATTTTCTTTAACTGGTGAATACCTTGAATTTGACGAGTTTACTGACCGCCACAAGACTTTACTCTCTATGATTTCCATTTAATTTTCATTTTTTGAACTTGTAAATTAAGTATTATCTTTTAAGATGAGTGAACTAACATTTTAAAGAGATCTTAAAGAGTATGAACAAAAAAATTATAATAACGTTGCTGGCTATTTCTACTCTAGTAGTAGGATGCACCACGAGTGACTGGGATAAAATAGATCGTAAAACTAAACATATTAAGATAGAAATGCCACTTTATGATCAACAATAATATTAGACATTATATTAGTCTATTTTTATTGACTTTTTTAGGGATAGAGATTAGTATTCATCACATTTCAGGAGAGGGTAAATGAATTACATAGAAAAAACGCGGGAATTGGCAATTAGACTGGAACAGAATAACTCAAAGATTAATGGCATTCAAAGTGAATACATTCTTTCTGACAAAGCGAAGAAAGCGATTGTTGAAATTTTAGAAGTGGGTAATATTTATGTGCAAGTTTTGTACGATGTGGTCAACACTGTTAGAAAAGACGAAGATCTAACAAAAGAAGATAAAGAAAAAATAAAATTAATTAGCGAACATTACAAATCTACTAAGAACATCCTCGAATCTTACGAGTTTGACTAATTTTTTGACGTATTATTATAATATGTTAAAATAGTATATAGAAACTTACGATATTGAGATGGAATATACTAATAAAACCGAGATGCACCAATTCGAAGCACATAGTAATTACGTTAGTAAGGTTGACCTTATCAACCATTTAAGAAACATACAATCATCAAAGGAAACACCAGAATCTGTACCAGAAATACCTGTTAAGCCTAAATCTGTACTGGCTCAACAGATGGAAGGGCTAAGTTTTGAAGAACAGAAAGAAATGTTGAACAAAATGGCTGCATCAGGATCAACACCACGAGTTCAAGAATATGTTGGAAAACGATATTCGTTAGAAGATCTGAAAAAGTTAGATATTGGGTTAACTGAATCTGTAAAGATACTGATTAATGAAGCAGCTACAGCACCCAAAATGGATTTAAAAAGTATTACTGTCATGGTTGATGATTTCCATCGCTCTAAACTGGATACACATGCACCAACGGCTCCGGTTAGAAAGCAAAGTCAAAAAAAATTAACAGCCGCTTAAAATAAAGACCTCTTAGTAGGTCTTTTTTGTTATCTTGACTTTTATCATAGATGATTTATCATAATGATGATTTTACTGTAAAATCGATCATATTAAGGAAATGATAATGTTGTTTTCATATTTTAGGTTTCAGGAGAAAGAATCATTAAAAATATTAAATAAAATAGCGAATACACCTGATCATATTTCTGATTTGTTAATTGAGCGATATTTCAAAGAACATAGTCATATCCCACCTATCATAGAAAATTTAGTTGAAGATTTAACTGTTATCTATGACCATTTAATGAAGAGTCCTTGCAAAATGACTTTTTTATATAAAAACCCATTCACGGATAAATATATTAAAATTAGTACAGATCCTTTTTATCAAGAAGGTGAAAATAAATCATCTTATATCTTGATAGATGAAGACAGTATATTTAAAAAAGATTATTTCAATGCATTTGAGATCATTATAAAAAAGACAAATATTTTAGAAAAACATACATTTAATACAGACTTTGATAATTTTAAAAGTGTTCTCTACCATGAAATGGCTCATGCCCACTTACTAAATTATTTAGGTGGTGATCGACATTATAAAGAATCAAGTGCTGATTTAGCGAGTGTTATTTATTTTATTAAAAAAAATAATATGTCATTAGATGAGACAAAGAAGCATATTGATGACCTTATTAAAATTAGATTAAGCACAGCTTATATGTTTAATTATAGTCGAGATCTTTGTTTCAAAAAGCGAATCTATTCCACTGAGCAAATACTTATTTTGTTTAGAAATATGAACTTAAATCAGTTAACGTTCTTAAAACAGTTACCTGACACTGATATTATGAGATTTGTTCTTTATTGGTTAGATTCCATGCGAAGCCTTTTGAAAAATGTTTATAATGTCGATTTTAGGAATAAATCACTTATTACATTTTTATTTTATAATAATTTTAACCCAAATCTATTGAAAACAGATAGTCTGACTAGGTTTTATTTTAGGATTAAACATCTACCAATTCATAAAATTAAACGATTAAGAAACAAGATGTACAATCAACCAGAATTATCCGTTGATGAATGTTCAATTATGACTGAGTTCTATCTATTGAATGTATTAAGCCATCTAGATATATTTAATGATTTCATGACAATTCATTTATTACACAGTGATTTTGATTACACAGTTTCTTCACTTTTTAACAGTGATGATTATGAATATGCGTTTTTAGACGCAATCGCTAAATTGGAGCAATATAAAATTATTAGAAACCAAGAATATGATCATATTTCTTTTGGTTATAATATTAAAGATTTAAATAACTTTATGATGAATAGTAATTTTAAAAGTTAAAATAGATGTTTAAATTAAAGAATTGAAAACAGGTGAAAAGATAAATAAATCTATAATAGTTTTAAAGCATGACGATTACACAAATTTAAATGACTTCTTTTTAGGTCTGGAAGAAGCCATTATTAAAGGTAAAGATTCCTATTATACTGTTATTATCTCTGGGTCTGTTGAGCCGCTTCGAAATCCAATATTTTATCAGGATGGTTATGTGACATTAGTGCGTATGGCTGATGTTGCAAAGCATTCAAAAACTAGAATTTCTATTCAAATTAATACACGAATGCCATCTACTGTGAATGTTGGATTAGATGACCACGCTCAGTTTAAATGGTCAGAAGGCACACAGACAACTGTGCAAATCTTGTTAAACGCTAACTGACTAAATTTACGTTAAATTTTGATGATTCTTTATTTCTAAAATAGTCATTTCGTGTTATAATATAAAAAAATATAAAATATAAATATTATGCATTTTAAAGAAAATGAAGCTGTAAAAGAACATTTAGAAACATTATATATTCATTTTGTTCAACTACAAAGATCTGCTTTAAGTGAAGAAAAATTATTAGGGTTCACACAAAATTCTCAACAATTTATAGCTAATCATAGTTTTATCTGTCTGATTAAAAATGATTTTGAACTCCTTTCAAAGACTTATGATGATGTTACGACTTATTTACAAAGCCAAAGAAAAATGTCAGATCTGAATTCTTTTACAAAAAGTCTTAACCGAGGATATCTTTCTTTTGATCATGAATCAGGCTACCTTGATAAAAAATTTGTTAATGGACAAATGGCTCTGTATAGGGAATGGTTAGATCTTGCCGAATCTTGTGGTGTCAAACCCAAACAAGATTTTGATGAACTCAAAAAAGAATTAACTGATGTTGCTATTTTCTTCAAAAAGGCCGGTGTTATTGTCCGTGATTTAGGAGAAACATTTAACACAATCAAAGATAATGCATTTGACACACATCATGTAAAAGCTTTAATAGATGACTTTAAAGAATTTTTCGATGAAAATGTAGGTGCTTCTCGTAGTTTTACATTTAATATTAATCAGAATCTTAGACAATATCAAAATATTATATCAACAATGATTTCTGAAATAGATTATTTAAAATCGGCTATTCAAGAAAATAGTCCAGAACATATGAAATCAATGGCTCAAAAATTTTGTGATTCACAGTTAACTACAGATAGCGATATTTCAAACTTTTTAAAATCAAAAAATTTCGATGATTTAATTGAGACAAGAATTCAATTGAAAGGACAACCACACTCAGATAGTATACTTTTTAAAGATGGCTCTTATGCTTATGTAAAAAATGGCGTTTATTCAAATACCATTAGCTATTTAGAGTATCTTAATCAAAGAGAAGGGCTTGAAGATTCATCTATTGGTTATTTGTTAAGAAAAAAACCGAAAATGGCTATTTTCTTTAAACGTTTTATCGATGATGCAGAAGATATTGGCAATATTATTCCTGTGATAGATACTTATCAGCAATACAGTGATGTCATTACTCGTTCAGGGATCAATATATTACAATTAGAAAATAAATCCCTTGAAGGTGTTGATGACGTAATGAATGATGCGATACGTCAGCATAAGATCAATCAATATGTTAATAGTATTCTCAGTAAAAAATATGAACATCTATTAACTCCAGAAGCTAAAGACATCTTTATAATACTTTATGACTCTGGCGTTACTAAACAAACGTTGCAAGATTATGTAGGTAAAAAAATAGCAGCCCACAAAACACCAGAAGATTTTTTAGAGTACATGACTAAAGTTAAAGATCATTTTTCAGGATTCTCACATAATGCATTGTCTGCTAAATTAAATGGAAATGGAATTGTTCCAGCTTATGATCAAGATGGTGTGGTTATTTTCCATGTTGAAAATTTTGATTTGTCTAAGAAATTAGGTTCACCTTCATGGTGTATTGCTCGTAGTTCTAATTATTTTGAAGATTATACAGGTGATAATGCACGACAATATTTTATGTATGATTTCAATAAAGATGAATCAAGTCGAAACGCTATGATTGGTTTTACATTACGTTTAGATGGTACTGTGTATGCAAGTCATTTGAAAAATGATGACAGTTTTGAATTTGATAAAGATTATAATGAGTTACATCTAGAAGTCTTAAAGAATGATTTTACAAGTTTTAAATTGAATAATGAATATGCTAAAATTATGAAAGAAAAATATAACCTTGGCGATTATGAAGAAAAGCCTAAAATGAAAGGATTAAAAATATGAAAATCAATGATTATATTAAGGAGTTGAGAGAACTTGCAACAAAAGCTGGTGTTGTTGATGCTACTGAGATGCATGAAGTGCTCACTTTATCTTTATTTAAGATGTTAAACTCAGAAGCGACTGCACCTGATTTTAAAAAATACAAATTAGAACATTTTAATGAAGAAGAAAAAACACTTCGTATTATGGCGGATGAACAATTTCATGCATTTATTACAAAAGATAATAGTATTGAAGTTCTCGAAAATAACTTTTATGTGAATGAACGTTTTATAAGAGCGGTTAAATCTGATGCGGTTAAATTAGGTGAATTAGAATTTTTAAACCTTGTTAAAGAAAGTGACTCATTTGAAGTATTTAGTAAAAAATATACTGAATTAGCAGGAATAAAAAGCCATCGCCATACATTATGTAATACGAATTTTGATTTGTCTCTGATTAATGCTAATAGAATGTTTTTGGAAATTCAATCTGGTGTAGTTGCTCGACCATCTCTTTTAATAGAACCGTTTGGTGAGTTGAATATGAGTCATAAAGGTTTAGAATTTGGGGAATTCTCTGTTAAAAATATTAGTGATAAATTAAGTTATCTTGACAAACACAGAGGTCTTTTTGATGTAATGTCAAGTATTGATGGTGTTAAATACACTTCTTTTGAAAAATTTAAAGATGAGTATATGAACAACAAGTTAGATCCTGATATGTTTTTATCAAAAATGTTGAGTAGTGACAATCCTGCTGAGTGTATTAAATCTGTTTTTAGTGGTGAATGGTTTGATACTTATAAAAAATCTACTTTACGTTCAGTTAAGAAGTCCTTAATGTCACCATCAATTACTGATCTTTATGAAATGCATCCTATCGTTAATGAGTTAGTTGATGCGATGTATACAAAATATCCTTATTTCACTGTGGATGAAAACAATATTGCAGAAATCAAAGTGCATATTGAAAAAAGAGGAATTACAGAAACTCAGATTGAAAAAAATAAGAATAAATATTTAGATGAGTTAAATCAATTTACATTAGATCCAGTTGATAGAGATAAACAGCGTTCTTATGATAAACCACATACAAGAGTTTACATGACTTCGCCTTTTGGTGTTTTAATGGACATCGGTGGAAGACACAACTATAACATTAGTGAACAATTAAGTATTCTTTATCTTGACAGTATCGAAATGAATACTAAATTAAATGATGAAAACGAAATGTTATGTTTGAATCGTTTTATGAAGATGTGTTTAGATAATAAAATCATTTGTGCATATGATGGTGAAAAAATTTCTAGTCGTGCAAGAGAATTTATTCAAGATTATAAAGGTGTGGTTAGTTTTGATCGATCATTACAACATGACATGGATTTAGACAATGCTCGCTACTATTTAATTATGATAAAACATATGAAATCGAGTTACCAAGAAATATTATCTGTGCATAAAGATTTTCCAAATATATCAAGAGATCTGGAAAATGAGGAAGTCACTCAACTGCTGCAGAATAAATTGAAGGAAAAAAATAAGTTGACGCTCTAAGCGTCTTTTTATTTTTCTGTCCTATGTTACAATATTAAAATAACCAATAATTATAATGCACAAGATTTCATGTCAGAAATTAGTTTAAAATATCAAGTATATACGAATAAAATGAGTAATTTTTTTAATGAATTACTTGAGTTTAAATTAACTTATGATGGAGAACTTAAACTACAAGATTATAACATGATAAATAAAGTGATGGTAAATTACTTTAATAGTGGTGTTTTTAAAGAATTTATTGGTGGCAAATATAAGTTATCTAAAATGGATGGACAAGAGCATTACGCTCTCTATGACAGTAGCCATGATGGACCAGTCAATAATCTTTATATTGCTAATGATACTTATGTTGCTATCGAAGAAAAATATCCTGTAATGGGAAAACGCTATGCTGAGCAAATGTCTGAGTTTATTGATGCCATTGAAAATAGTATTCACGATCCTGCTGACAATTTTATGGTTAAGCGAAAAAAATATCTTTCAAAAATGAAAGTAGTAGACTTCACTATGACTGATGATGAATTAAAATTTCAGGATAGTTTTTTTAAATCAGAAATTGGTCAACATTATAACGTAAATTTTAAGACTCAAACGATTAAAACGTTGATTGAAGATAAGCTAAATATGGAGGCACCTGTTCAAACACTTTTCTGTCCAAATTTTGCTGAGCATTACTCGTTACTTAAGAAGATGATGCCTTATGAATTTTATCCTGAATATATTGGTTCAGCTTATGCATTTAATAAGCAGTGTCATTTTATGCATGATGAGTTAGATTTACTTTATATGCCTTCAAAAATTGATCACTATGAACATAGTCGTAATGTTGATCATCAATGGGTTTTATTGCACCAAAAAAATCGTTATGCAGGTGGTGTTGTTATTTCAAAGGATACTGTTAATGAAATTCGTCATATTTCTCTGAAGAAGTCAGTAGAAAGTAAAGACAACTATAAGAAAATTTTAAACGATATATTATCTCATGATTCATGTTCTAAAGCTGTATTTATTACAGCACCAGAAATTCAAAACTATGGTATGGAAGATGAATTAAGAAAAGAGTATAAGAATAGACCGCTTTATTTTACAGAAAAAGAAAAACATACCTATTTTATATTAGAATCATTTATTGAAATCAATGGACTTTCTTCACAAGGTGAAAAAATAAAGAATGATTTCTACAAAAATGTTATCATAAAGAATGATAAACTTATTAACGGTAAAGATCTTTTTGAATATTCTTATGAAAAACAATCATCACCATTAGATTTATTAATGGATCAATTTAAATCAGATGTCTTAAAGAAGTATAAAAAATCTACTAATAATTTAGAAGTTATAGATAGGGAAACATTTACTAGAAGATGCTTTGTCTCTCAACATGATGAAAATGATTATAAATATTATTTACAAAATGCTTATGAAGGTATGGATTTTGCTTTTAGACTTCCACTTGATGGTAATGGGACAATTGATATTTTGGACATTGTTAAACCATTTTTATTGGAGCAAAATATTGATTACAATCTTGATGTTCATAAAGCATTATATGAAAGCATTAATCAATATAAACAGATAGCAACTCATGAGAGCACAAACAAACAATATTTGACTTACAGTTATCATACACTGTATGAAACTCTTTCAGATCTAGGTGTTATTAAAACAAATAAAGATCCTTCTTATATTTTTAGATTAGAATTAGCTGACGGTAAAGGTGTTTATGAACTACTCCGCCCTGAAGGACGAAGTTTCTTGGAGTTTTGAAAACAATCCCAATCGCTGACGTTCATTGTCAGCTTCAAATAAAGCAGTCAGCTTTATCAGCACGTTTTCTCTTTTCATTTTGGATGGACTATACTGTCCATCTTTCAATTGTTGAAAAGTGAACCGAAGAACTTCTTCGGTTATTCTGTTTCTTATGTTTTTTGCTGCATTCTGATCTGCATCTTCTTTATGACCACAGAAATTACAATGAAAACTTCTTCCTTGTCTTACTGTGTGTTCCACACAGTGACAATTTGAACAGGTTTTCGATGTATAGCTTGGTGTGGTCAGATGAACTCGAATGCCTTTATTATTCGCTTGTTCTTGTAACCAATCTTTAATACTTGATAATCTTAACAAGCGAATAAGCTTTGAATACTTTATATTTAATGTTTCATCTTTGATGAAAGATGCTTTACATTGTGAAAGATTAAGATCTTCCAATACAATATCGGTTATTCCATCGGCTATTAGACTTTTTAATGTGGTTGATATAAGTTCTTTAAAGTGAAACTCAACCCCACCTAATAGCCTATTAAAATTTTCTTGTTCATGTAGAGTTAATTGTTTATAACCTTTGGTTTCAAAAGATTTTAGAGACTCTACAACCTTTTGAATATAATCACGTTTATAATCAATTGCCACTGTTTTATCATGAAACGCAATGGTGCAGAAGTTTGAAGCAACATTTATATCAATGCCACATACTGCTTTTTTATCAATAGTACTGTCTTTTTCTAATGGTTTGAAATATTCTTTTTCATCTTCATACGTTAATCCAATTTCAATTCGATTCTTTTTATTAAGACGAACAGTATGAACAGCATCAAGATTAAAATTATTAATGTCGTTATGATATTTAGGATTGAAAGCCAAAGGAACATGAATATGTTCCTTTCCAATCCTAAAATTATACCAATATTTATAGACATTCGAATCATCAACATGAATGTGAGAATGTTTAGTTTGACCAATTTTAGGTATTTTCATGTAAGATCCCGTTGAAAACTCAATCGGAGTTTTCATGGACTTTAACATTCTCGTTTGTTTTCGAAGTAACAGAGCTTTTATTCTCTCCCAAAGAAAAACTTCAACACCTTCTTTGGTGAAGTGTCTTTTTGTTCTTAAATTATTGAGATTTGCATTGAAATTTTCAATATCTTGTATCTTTTTAGGATTAGTTTCATCTTCTTTATGAGCTTTTAAAACAAAATCGAGCATTGAATGCTCAACATAGATTAACCAATTTGACAAATTGGTTAATGTTGTATTTTTATGAATTACTTCTGTTTTTTTAATATCGCCTTTTGAAGCAAGCACTTCTCCAAGTTTATTTTTAACTGTTCTTTTGTATTTTGTGATTTTAAATTCTTTTTGAAGAACAAACTTTTGATTATCGGTAAGTTTATCGGCCCAATTAGAGTAAAAATCTACAACTTGTTGAT
>Ga0308157_10000689_pt1 | contig 95460 bp, 118 predicted proteins | sample PhyBR1_FD_201035 | JGI IMG/M metagenome (GOLD analysis project Ga0308157, IMG submission 201035) | Phyllosphere microbial communities from UC Gill Tract Community Farm, Albany, California, United States - DLSLB.R1 | ecosystem: Host-associated > Plants > Phyllosphere > Unclassified | place...
ACGGCAGCGGGCGTGTCACGCTTGCCGAAGTACGCAGTCAGCAGATTGATGTACGCGGTATTATCAACAGGACACATTAGTTACCCCTTGCTAGGCGACGAACAACACGAGCAGACCGAGAACCGCTGATGACTTTGGCATCCTTGCGGATGAGGTCAGCTAGCTCCTTGGACCAGAGGTCGGGATAGAGACGCTTCGCAGCAGGCTGCGCCTCAACGAAGTCGTGAATGAGCTTCTCGACAGCGGTCATCGTACCTCTCCTTGTGATGTAGTGGATGTGTATTATAGCTCAGTTACGACGTAACGTCAAAATGACTCGCCGCGAGTCATGCTTGCCACCAACGACACATCGACCCCATTTTCGGCGTACTTCGATACGTGATGCATCGGAACGCCAGAGAAGACAAGTCGTAATGCATCGGTCTGATTATCGAGCGCAAGGAGCTTATTCACCATCGAAGTATCCTTGATGCCGCCGTAGCCATACAGGAACGCATACGCTCGTGCTCGTTCGTCAGCCGCGTTCACCTTCTCGGCAAAACGCAGTCCGCGATTGATGCTTTTGATGATGATGTAGATGCGCCTGATCCTACTTACCTTCGGGCTACTTCTTACGTCGAGCGAGAAAAGTGCGTTGATAGGCGTATCACCGTACTCCCGTTTCCTGTTGTGCCAGTCCCCTGCATCGACAATCCGAATGAGACTCTCGCCCACTTCGTTCTTCCACACATCGAGCCATTCCGATGGTGTCCCAACGATGAACGAGGTGATGATATCGGTGTACGAAGACTCCTGAGCTACCCACTGCCAGCCGTGATCATCGAGGATCTTTTCGTAGTAGGACATGTACAGGGCATTGGACTCTTTCTCCTGCTGCACACGCATGTCCTTGAGCCTTTTCCAACAGACATTGCATTTCCCACATGCATCGGAGTAACAGTCATCAATCATGCGACCAGCGCCGTCGATAGAGGGGATAAGAGCGGCTCAACAGCCAACGATGAATGCTGTGAGCGCCGTGCCATGAGAGTCGGTTCCAAAGGCGCTGAGACGAACCCCAGTGTCCGGTAGTGGTCAGTGAGCATGCGAAGAGAGACACCATCATCCACGTCATAGTCTCGACCGGTGATGCCCGACTGAGACTTCTTTCCGAGAGGCAGCGGCGAGACACTCAGGGTGCTTGTGTCGATGCCTAGGACTTCCTCTGCGTCTTCCAGCATCACGCGAGCCATACCCAGTCCAGAGAAGCTCTGACGTGAGAACAGCCGGTCGATGAGCAACGTCCTGCCCAGTCGTGCTTCGGTGTGCAGTGTGAAGCTCAGCCCGCTGACGAAATCGTCGTTGAAGTCGGCAAGAACTTCGAGCGTCTCATCGTCGTACTTCACGTCAGGAATGATCAAACCCCTGAACTCAGAGATCACAGCATTGGTACCACCCTCGAAGAGAGAAGACCACGCACTAGACCAATCTCCTTCGGTGGTGTCATGGTCGGTCGCCATGTAGCTCAGAACCTCGGGTAGTGTTCCACCCGCACGAAGGCATCCACGAACTGAGAAGACCTTCCGACCTAGTTCTTCGGAGATGGTCGAATGGGTCTCGGTGACAACCTTGACGACGGAAGTGTCCGCAACGACGCGCTGCAACAGAGCAGTGGTCTCGTCCACGACACATCCCTCTCAGTCAAGTCCTACCAAGGTAGACCCATTCCCTGCTCTCGTCAAGCTGGTAGACGCAACAAGACCCCGCACTCAAAGAGCCGGGGTCTTGTTGCCTTGTAGGTCAGACGTAGTAGTTGATGCCTCGGAGCGCCACGTTCCGCTCGAACTCAGACCGCACCGTTCCGGGCGGCATCTCGGTGTAGAAGTGGTACTCCACCTCGGGAACGTCAAGCGACACCTCCGAGAACTCGAAGTATGCGTCGAACGTCTCGGTGATGAGTTCTTTGAGAGCGGGAAGAGCGGGGTTTGCCTCCGCCGCGATGAGGTGCTCGTCGGCGTACACGTAGGGCGTACCCTCCGTGTGCGGGACGGGAAGGATGATAGTGATGCAGGTCTCGGACATACTCAGAATCGTAACACCAAATCAATCGAGATGTCAATGTAGCAATACCGCTAGCCTAGAAACGCATATCACCCTGCCATGATGCATTGACGGGGTGATAGGAGTGAACTACTTGGCGGTAGCTGTGCTCTCGTCGGAGATTAGCGGGAGCTTCTTCCAGCAGGCGGCGCAGTCTCCGGACGACTGAACCGCCGAACCGTCGTTTGCCTCGAACGCATCGGCGGGGGCGAACATCGCCAAGAACTTACCGCACGCGCTGCGGGAATCGCCCCGGTAGTAGTGGAACTTACGGCTGGCACCGATGAGCGCCCAACCCTTGTCATCAGGCTTCGTTGCGTGCGTCATGATGTCCCTCTCAGAGCGGCTGATTTGTGATAGTTCGACCCTAACTCATCATCGAGTCACACACAAGATCAAAGCGTCATCGCGTTGATCAGATTGCGGTCGATGTCCTCTTCGATGTAGCGAATGATGCTCTCCCAACTAACCGCACCACCAGCATCAGCCATGAAGAATAACGCACGCTCCAAGTCCGGATACTCAATCAGGTCTTCGTACTCGATGCCGTACAGCAGGTTCATCATGAAGGCTCGGCAGACCACCTCGTGAGATATCGAATCGTGACCCGACAAAACCCGCATCTGTCGATGAGAGGCGTTGATCTTCTTGTAGAGGTTGTAGCTAAAAAGCTCGTCAGACGACATCATTCGTATCTCGTTCGCCGCCATCACGCTGAGGAAGAATCGACCAACGGAGACAACGGACATGTCAGCAAGTATCAGCCGCCTCGTCTCCTGTGTGATGCTGGACCCTTTCATGACCCTCTCGGCAAAACGGGCAGCTTCGCCATCAGTCATCTCTACCTTGACGTACCCCTCGGTCGCCATCAGAGACCCCGCAGAGACTTCACAATGCTGATGTCTAGCTCTTCTGCACGCAGCAAGTCAATCTCGTTCCACGTGATGCCAGGGATGTCGCACTTCATCTCGATAACTGCGATCAGGTCATTCGTGGTAAGTCTGAAAATGCCATGCTTATCGAGTTCCTCTGCGGAGTGTAAACACCGAGCCATGAAGAGCAACGCTGAACGTTTGGCTGTCGTATCAAGAGCGATTATCTCGGAGATGATAGGGTCGGTGGTGCCGTAGATATCGTCCACCATCTTGTTGAAAAGAGCTTTCTCGCCTGGCTTATTGCTACCAGTTGCCCTATTCGCAGTGACATATTCTTCTTTCGTAAAATCAGGAAAAGCCTGAGAGAAAAAGTTCACTACCTGTTCATAGGCGAAAATACCTACGATGATGTCTTCCCAGACAGACGGCAGGTCTGCATTCATAAAAATCACTCGATGAAGCAATCTTTCAGAGAGATTAGGCATCACTGCCCCCGGCGAGAGATGACACAAGGGTAGCGTCGATGCCAGCATCGACATAGCGCATCAGCTTGTCCCAGGTGATGTCACCCAGATGGCTGTAAGAGATGCTGTAGGCGCTGTCTAGTTGCTCAGCGCTGAGCCGAGACACCTTCCTCTTCGGATAGCGCATCAGAAGGAAGTACAGCGCGCGACTGTCTTCAAGGGACGGGTTGGAAGCCACCGCTTTCAGGTATGCCTCTTTGGCATCCAGAAGCACCCCGGAAAGCTCGCTAGATAGGTTTGCCAAGAGAGGCTGATAGCCATAGGCACTATGCATTATGCATTATCAATACAGATCTCGACATACTCAGAATCGTAACACCAAATGAATCGAGATGTCAATGTAGCGATAGCTAACCCAGAGACACATATCGCATCAAATTATCGGACTAAGCAAAACAACAGAGACATCGCCAACCTATGAGTTGGCTTGAGGAATGTGTTTCAAATTTGGATTAATGGTTAGCGCTGTGAAGTTTATGTTGTATGGTTACCCAGTCCTAACAGACCAAGCGACTGGGTTCAACAGGCTTGTAAAAATGAGTGGTGTAAGAGCAGTCGAAAAGCCGCAGCCGAAAGGCATAAAACAATCTCCGCAGTGTGACTAAATTGCTACGAGAACTCAAAAGTCCTCGATAGTGCTTATATACCCACGGGCTGAGGTTGGTTCTTTCAAGTACATGCCTAGATTGCGCATATCGATAATGTCTTGGATGGACTCGTAGTTGATGATACCCATGCAGAACAAACGCGATTGCACATGCAGCGCTGCGTTCATGTGCATCATTACCACGTTAGGCTAATAGTGAACCGGTGTCAAGCCACTACTCGCTATCGAGATACCGAAGCTTCAACGTCTTCTTGATGGTTCGACCAACACGCTTGTCGTCATCCTCGTTCCGGTTACCCCAGAGGTAGGTGACATCCTCCATCACATCGAGAACCTCATACCGACCCTTGGGCAGCATCACTTCCATCTCGTGTGGTACGCGAGAGATGGCATCCATGAAAGCGCCCTTGGTGGTCTCTACCTCCAAGGCGAGGGTTTCGACCTGATTGATGCCACCATAAACCGTGTCGAACTCGGTAGCAAACCCATTCACCTGCGCCGGGTTGAGTGAGGAAGAGAACACCCGGTCAAACGTGATCTCACCGGAATCCACTTGATCAAGAATGTCTTGAACGTAATGCGCATTCACCCCGGTGTACGTCACGAACGGCTCTACCTCGGGACTGTTGGCGACAGCTTCCTCGAAGTGCTGCCATGTCTCGGAGATATCACCGTCACCCTGCTCCCGTGCGTAGTCAGCACTCTCACCCGTGTACCTCAGAAGCGAATACGCCTCGATACTGGACAGGCTCATAAGCCATGCGTGAGAGAGCTTCGCAGCAGACTCCCGAACGGCATCGCGGTCCTTGTCTGGGTGTAGTAAGTCGTTGCTGTAGCCGAAGCGCTCCTTGCCGTCAACGAAGTCCGATTCAACCTTGACATCGGTGGCAAGAACCTCTCCACCGTCGTCAGAGGGTAGCTCGAATACCTCGGCATCCCATGCAGCCTCTTCGAACTCGTTACGTAGCTCGATGTAGATCTGTAGCTGCTCCCACTCGTCTTCGTCAAAGTCACCAGAGGACCGTGGCGTGTGGGTACTCACTACATAGTTATGCAACAGGTGACGGCGATACACGTAGTCGTGGATACGCCAGGAAGAATCCGGCTCTTCAAGAAGATCAATCTCCTGAGTGAGATCAAGTTTCTCTTCGGGAACGAACGGCTTACTCGATGACACAGTGGCTGGAATAGCCTTCTTCGAACGTGCGCCAGTCTTCTTGTTCGGGTTGACATGCACCGTTGTCGAGCGACCGTTCTTGTCAACGATCTTCTTGGGTACGGTAGCAGAGGACTTCATGTCTCAATGGTACCGAAACGGTGTGACGCTCAGAACGATAAGGGCTTAATGGCGTACTGAGTCGCTCATTCCAGACTTGTCCTGGGTCTCGTCATAGGCGTGGATGGTCGTGAGCGCGTCGTTGATTCTTCTACCATCCATCCACATCGCATCGGCAAGGATGTACTGCACCGAAGAGAGCGCCTCCTGTGCCTCGTTGAGAGCCGTCAGATGAAGGTCGAAAGCCTTTGCTAGTTCCGCTCTTCGCTCGGCAGTGAGAGGCTTGTCACTGAGTAGCTCGGCTACCATGCGGCGAGCGTCATCTTCCTTCATAGTGCTTCCTGTCTAGAACTGTTCGGACTAGGGAGGATAGGTGGTAGACAGCCACCATGTCAATGATCAGTCGAACTCACGAGGTTTCTCATCAGACCGTCATCGATATCCGCTTGCAGCACGCTTTTGACCGTCTCCCATTTCACATAGCCCGGAACCCGCATTGCCACATAGAGGGCACGCGACAAGTCGGTCTTGGATAGCGCAAATACCTCATCTCGTGGGTACATCAAAGCCAGTGTGTAAAGCCGCTGTTGGTCATTGTGTTTGCCCCGATTGAGGCACTCCGTTTCAAGGTCGCTAAAACGGAGCAAGAGGTCGTCTGCAATAGGCGATTTCCAGTCCGACGCATACGCACCAAAAGCGAGAGCGGACATCAACTTCTTATGCGCCTCAACCTCATCGAGAACGTCATAGATGGAGAGTTGCAGAGCGCTCATAAAGACCCTTCCCATCTCGGCATAGGGAACAGAGAGCTTGTGACTTATACCCCAAGCGACATAGCTGTCAAGTCGCTTCATGCAAGCCGAAGCGAACAGCGCTAGTGAAGCGAGGGTGTCATTGTCTTCAAGAAGCTCCGGGTTGTATGCGTAGTGGGAACTAGACACGATACTTCGAATCACTCTCACTATTTGCGACCCAACGGGAGCCGTCCCAATGAATGTCTTCAATCCAAGTTTGAGGTCCACGGCGCTCTACACCTGCATCAAAGGTGATACCTCTGGTATGCGTGAGTAGTCCAAAAAGAGACGGGTCGATATCGCTTCTCACGGCGTTCATCACATCGGACCAGGCAACTTCACCGGGATGCAACATCGCTGCGGAAACTGCTGTACGAAGCTCTTCTGCGTTCAGTTCTTGAAGCTCAGAGACGGGGTAAATCAGTGCCATTAGGAATGACCACGCCTGAATGTCTCCCGCAGACATCGCCGGATACTGCGCATCATCGACGACCACGTTGAGTGCACTAGACATCAGTTCGATCAACGTATTCTTGCGGAGTTCAATACCACTCAACATACTGTGATATTCAACGCCGTCCAATGCACTGACCAATGCACTGAGGAAGACCTTGCCTACTGCTGCATCAGAGATGTAGTCCTCCCATGCCGTGCGCCATTCCCGAGGTACACGCCTGTTCATGCAGCCTTGTGTCATGATGAACCTAAGGGACTGCAAGTAATCGCTGTTGGCGTTCTCTGACATCCATCCTCCTAGGTCTTTATCGATATTACCTCAAAGAGTGAGATATGTCAAAGTCAAAGCATTGACGACAACAGTGAGCTATCAATGTCATGACTCATCGACAAAGGGATGAGGTTTACAGGAGTGCCCTGATGAATGAGGCGAGTGATAGCAATGATGTCCTTGTCATCATCTCGCGATATCCACACAGCTAGCTCTTCGGAGACGGAGTGAAATCTACCTGTCGCCATCTCGAAGAGCATCAGCATCTCCTTGATGCCTGAGGGGCTGGCGAAACCCCTACCTTTAGGACCATGATTGGTCTTTGATAGTGCGCTTGTGACATAGCGCCGACTGTCTTGGATATGCTCTTCGACAGAAGTCCTCATTGTATTGAAATCGGTCAGATCGGGAATCTGATTGTTGAGCCAGAACTTACGGGCGCTCAGGGCGGAAAGGATGAAATCATGGAAGTAGTCGCGCATTTGGTCCAAACCACCGAGCATCTCACACCATGTGTCAAGGAGCTTGCTCTTGGCTGGTGTAGCCATCATCGCAGCACGGAATAGCACCCACGGGTCTTTGCTCTTCGGAGCTTCTACAGGTCTCACAACGTGCCATTAGAGCTAGTGAATGACCGCGCTAAGCCCACGTCGATGTCGTTGTCAAGGAAGATTTTGACCGCATCCCACGTGACACCTTCAGGCAACAATGCGACGACTTCAAGCACATGAAGAAGCTCGCCACTCGACATCCCCGCCAGTACACCATTCGGGAACTTACCAACCGTGGCATACATGAACCTATCCACACCTAGGGGCTGGTAATCAGAGATGATCTTATCGGCGCGTTCGTAGTCTTCGGGGGTGAGTGTTAGTGCAAACTCTCGGGGCATTTTGAAGAGAGAACCTGCTGCAAACTCAAGATTGTCCCGTTCAGCCACTCGACGTGCGATGTCCCAAATGAGCACCCTGTCCTCAAAGTTAATCCATGACACATAATCACGACTGACGCGGTGTGTCGGAGCGCCACATGCTTCAATCAGGGCGAGCAAACGCTTGATGTCTGGGTCGTTATACCCCCGGGTGTACTTACCTCTACCGTCAAGACTCAGAGACCCACGTGCAGATTCAAGGAACAATGGTACAACCTCATCAACCGCCCTTTGCATCCCGCGAGAGTTGACCAACTCACCAACGCCATTATTGTTGTTGTTCTGACGTTTACAGAGACCGGAGTAGATGAACTCATCGAAGAAACGTCGAAGCTCACTCTCGCCACCAAGAATATCTGCCCACGAATCGAGCAGCATGGTGTTCCGCTCTGTACGATGCATTGCAACACAGAACATCTCGAACTTATCCGAGGTGGTCGGTGGGGTGAACGTCATTACTCGTATCCTTGTCTGTGAACTCTCATTGTATGTGACCACCTGTGATAATTCAAGCTCACTGTCTTTGACATCCAGTCACCGAGCAACTACACTTCAAGAAGACCACAAGGAGGAACCACCATGCTCGTCTTCGACATCGATGACACCATCTCGCCCACCGACCGCGACCACCAGTGGACCACCCCTTACGAGACCAAGCTGGCTTGGGGATTCAACGTCAGCATCCCCACCTACGTCCTCGAATTCCTCCGCTCGCGCGACGACATCGCGTTCCTGAGCACCTGGGGGAAGGCTGCTCAGCAGCTTGCAGACGCATTCGGCATCAACGCCGTCATCCTCGTCATGACCGAAGACCAGATCGGTGTCAGCGGCAAGTTCGATATCGTCAGCAACCGAGATGACATCACCGCCTGGGTGGATGACCACATCAAGCCCGCGATGGCGACGACCCTTCGTGAGCGTGGTGTGACCGTCATTAGACCGAAGGGTGGACACATCTCCGAGAAGGACATCAAGGCGCTCGGCAAGCTGTAGCACTACTACACAGGGCAAGAAGAAAGCGAGTCGGAATCAACCGGCTCGCTTTCTGCATGTGGTGCTGTCGGTCTTACTCACTCACAGAGCGTTTGCGAGAGCCATGTCGATGTCGTTCTCCTTCGTTGCACGAAGAGTCTCCCACGGCAGTAGTGGAGCGCTCAGAGCAAGAGTCATCATCTCTCGCATCTCGTCATACGAGAGGCTCAGAACGTTGCTCGTTGGATAACGCAGAAGCATCATGAAGATGAAGACCCGAGCCTCTTCCTTCGGAACATCCATCGGAGCGTCAATCGCTGTCGCAATGTACGGTTCAACGAACGTTTCGAGGGAGTGCCCACCATCTTGGTCTTCACGACGCATCGCCTTTTCGAGGACATCATCGTCAACCGCAGCGGCGAACAGTTCAGCGATGTCATTGACCGGGTATGCATAGTACAAAGGGTCGATCCACTCAACCGTGACATCACCATGAACGTTCGAGAAAAGCATCTCGGTGATTTCGCGCCAAATCAACTGAGAGTGCTCAGAGGTAGGATAATGCATCTATCTACTGTAGTGGATTATGTTCAATCACGCAACCTCATGCATCAGAAGACTGGTGGGATGCGCTTCCGCTCGATGCCATACAGCGATTCAATCATCTCGTCATCGAGGTCGTTCTCCATGATCGTCTGCACGGCGTGCCATGACAGGTCGAAGTTCCCCAGTGCCAGTTCGAAAGCGGTGTTGAGACTATCACCTTGTAGCGCAAGGAAATCTCCTGTTCTAAACCGCAGACCCAGCATGAGAAGCTTTGGTCCATCACCAGGACCAACATTCATGTCGATGGGTTTGCATCCAATAGCCTGCATCGCCGCGTGGACGTACTGAACGTAGGGCAGCGCCTCGTACGCATCAAACTCGTCCTCGTTGGCAATTTTCTGACCCGCATCACCTAGGGCATGGATAACAAACTGCGAGACCGGCACGTAGCCATACACATCGGTAAGAGAGTTGGTCCACGCACACACTTTGCTGCTGACCGCATGACGACCGTAAACGATAGTGATGAGTCCTTCAAGGAAGACCATCATCCTGATGGAACGCGCTTCATCGGTCGTTGAGTACTGCATGACTAATCCTGAGGGGTGGTACCGTTGTGGAGGGATGAGATGAGGCTGAGGTCGATATCGTTGCGGGTAATCCTTTGGAGCGAACCCCTATCCATAGCCGGGTTGCTCACGGCAATTTCGGTCAATTGAATGATGCTGTGTTCACTGAGCTTCATGACATCCTGGTTGGGTAGTTTCATGAGCAACAGGAACAGAGATGCACCCAGTTCTGCCCTCAGTGTGCCGCTGATTGCCCTTCTCTTAGAAAGAGAAATGGCACGATCCAGCACCGAGTCGTAAATAGCCTCGACAGCCTTCTTGGAATCGTCTCCGGTTGAGATGTCCTGTGCGTTATCTACCCCAATGACTGAGGTGAGATAAGTCCCAAGAGCAACTGTTGCGGTGTTGAGTTCGGTGCTGTGGAGTTCAAGCAGTGCATCAGCCCATGTCTCCGATACGCTAGAGCGGATTTGATTGAACATGAGGTAGTAGTCACAGTGGAACCACACATTACGGGCGTGCCATTGGGCATCGTTTCGTGTAGTCCTACTCATGTCCGGACTATACCAAATACTGCCTCCATGAGCAACCTACCCTGATAGCCCGTATACGCCTCTCTAAGCGCTTAGGAGCTTTTAACCTACACTCGGACGTAGAAGGTCTGAAAGGCTCTCATTGGTCATCTCAGAGGCTCTCAATGGACATCTGAGGGCTGTAGTCAGTGCGTATCTCTACGACTGATTCCAGCAGTGAGAAGTCGATGTCATGAGGCGCAGCGCGCAGTGCAGATTCCAATGAGATACTCGGGTGTCGAACGACCAATTGCAGCAAGGCAGCGGTGTCGTCATAGCTGTCCAGAAGTGGAGTCGGGGTGCTGTCTTCATAGCGCAGTAGAAGCAAGAAGGCAGCACCTATCATATTCTCTGGGACCGAGCCGTCAGCAACCCAATCGGTTGCCCTTTTGAAGGCAGGTTCGAACTCCTTTCCGATGACAACGGAGTCCGACCAATAGCTAGTCCACCGAACTTGGTTATTCCACTCGAAGAACCCATCGAGTTCGTTGTGTGTCAATCCGAGTTCCTCCCATGACACCAGAAGAGACTTCCTCTGTGCATGAGTGATGCCTCTCATGAAGCGAGCGACCAGGCTTCCAAAAGTCATCTGGTCCACCTCGAAGAAGCTCATCACACGATAGTCTCCACCAGCATTCGAGGTCGGCATATCAGAGACTGATACCCAGAACAGCACTCACAACATCACGGTCACGCTGAGTGAGGTTACCGAGCTTTGTCTGAACGCGAGCAATTGCCTTCGCATACTCGATAAAAGCATCGCCGTCGCTGTCCTCCTGCTCGTAGTCTTCGCCGTCGTAGTTCGTCTCGTCGTCATCAGTGGAGTCGTCATCGCGAGCCAGATCAACGAAGTCGGAGATTTCGTCCATGCCGACAATGGCAATAAAGGTGTTGTGAGCCTCAGCGATAATCTCTTCGTACCGCTCATGAGTTGCTGGCGGAGTGCCGTGACCGAAGTCCTCAAAGCGGAGACCGCCGTGCTCTACAGACCACGTTCTGAACTCGGGGTATTCGTTGATGACCGCGTACCACAGAGGCGAGAACTCAAAGGAATTAGCCGAGGGGTAGTAGCCATCCCTGACCTCTCTATTCTCTTTGTCCTCGTCGTCGAACCACTCGACGGTTGGTACCGCAGTGACATCAACCGCGTAGGGGTATGCATAACCTCTACTATCGAACTCACCATTGATGTACCGAGGCATGAGCGCGGTGATGATGTCCTGATTGATGACAATGGGAGAGTTGGTGGCAGACTGGCTGGCGGAATTCTGCTCGTCGCTAGTGGGCTGCTCGTGACGGTGATGGTGCGGCTGCGACTGGCGCTCGTGATAAAGCTTTACCCAGTCAGCATCAGGGTCAACAGTGATCTCCGGAGGGGTATCCAACCGCGCAAGACGAAGCGTGTGGAAAAAGTCGGGATTCTCGTGAACCCATCCGTTTACAAACTGGAACATGGGAGAGCGACCAGCCGCCTTGCTGCCATTGAGCCGGACGATGATCTCACCACGGTTCACGGGTGTACTGATACGGTCGTCATGGAACCGGAACTCAGCATAACCCAACGTGTCAAGCTCGATTCGCAGGGTTGGCGCTACCGTACGACGAAGCCATTCAGTGACCGCAGCGACCGATTCATCAGAACCGTCGAATCGCATAATCTCCACCTGAAGCTCTCGTTGGAGAGGCTGGTACCACCAGGAAGGCTCGGTCGCGGAAATGATTGAAGGGACACTCATACACCTAGGTTAGACCAAACGCAAGCGATTATCAAGAGTGCCCCCTGTGATGCCATCACTGGCGTAGAACGCAGCGATGCCGCAGAACGTGAATCCATTCTGCGGCATCGGGTCTCGGATGAGGGTTAGTACATCAACTGGTCGTAGCTGATGTTCTTGATGATGTCCTGGATGTCCTCGTTGCTGATCGACTCGTCGTTGAAGGCTTCCATGACTTCGTGGTCGAAACGGAACCGACGACGGAAGGAGCCAGCGGCGAGCTTGATGCCCGTCTTCTCGCGCACGCTGTCAGCAGCGGCGAAGTACTCAGTCGAGGTGTTGGCGTTGTTCAGAGCGGTGAAGGCGGCGAGGGCTTCGAGGCGGGTGGGGGTGATGGTCTTGGTCATGGATTCAACCTAACACACAACACGATGAGTTGCCAAGCTATTTGCCGTCACTTTCTTACCGACCATCGAACACGACAAAGCCCCCGCCTTATCCAGCGGGGGCTTTGCTCTGCCGACTCAGATGGTCGAGGCGGCGATGGCGATCTTGACCTCCTGCTCACCCTCAGCGAAGCTCTTGTCGTACTCGGCGGAGAGGGCGGGGTCGTTGTGCGTGTTCGAGTAGAAGAGCTTCTTGCTGCGCGTGCTTCCGCCGAATGCGTACCCGTCCTTGCGACCACGGATGCGAGCGTCGATCTTGGCGATTTCGGCGGGGTTCGGCATGATGTTCTCCTTGGGTGAAGTCTGGCGGCTCTTGCTATTGAGTAAAACATACACCCAGCTTCTCGAAAGCGCAACTTCGGTCTTTCAATGCGGCAGTAGGAGATACGGATTCCGGAGTGGCTCAAACGTCGGTGTTACCGGCTGTGACCGCCTTGCGACCTCTCGCACGTATCTTGACCGAATCATGGTCATAACTGACGCAACACCATAGACCTCGATGTCGTCTTTTTCAGCACCCAGCAGAAGCAGGACCGCGATAGCTGCCCGGTTGTCAGCAGTCTGAGAATCCCACCGCGCGCCCTTGGCGAGAAGACAGACACGAAGACCATCGTTCGAGACATCGGCTGCCATGAACCCATTCGCACCGTGGCGGAACTCGATGTCACCGAAGTACTCACCGGACTGCAAGAATGCCAGCAACTCGTCCTCACCTCGGAGCAGGCGGAACATCTTTCTCTCGTCACTTTTGTAGAGTCGCGTGGAGACGAAATCACGCCACTTGACACGAGTCTCGGAGAGCCTTTCGGTGGGACCGGTAATCCTACGTAGGAGGGTGAATAGAGACATGCGCGTATCTTCGCCTACACCATCAATCATGTCAAACACCATCTCAACCCTCATCTCCCAGAGCAGCAAGAAGATCATGGTCGATGCCGTGTTGATCAGCGACATCTAGGCGATCAGGTGAGACACCTAGTTGGTAAGACCGCAGCATCTTCTTTGTTCCGTATACCGCGATGTTTTCCACGCTCACTCCCAAGCTACGCAATATCGCTCGTGATGCACGGTCATTACGAGCAAACGGATTGAGGCGCAGCTTGTTCTCAATCTCAAAACACGTCAGAGAGCCATACCGCGTATTGGTGTTGGCTTGCATCTTGCGCCGAGTGAATGCGAACGTCACGTTGAGGTCGTCGTAGTTGTAGGAGTCGAGGAACGACAAGAGGGCGGTGTCATTCCGAATCACCCGGAGAACCCTCCTGTGTTCCCTTTTGGACATAGCCCTAGACGTATAGGCATCCCAGTCGGCAGCGCTCGTCTTTCCAAAGAGAGTGCGCATGGTCTATGCCTCTGCTGGTACGTTCATTGATGCCAGAAGCGTGTAGTCGATACCGAACTGGTCAGCAGTACTGAGTTGCTCAGGAGAAATACCAAAGCTCAGAGCACGGAAGATCTCATTGACACCGAGCTTGGCTACATCCCCGTCTGATACACCCATGAAACGAAGAACTGAACGAGAGACACGGAGGTCTTTACCGGTCCACCTGCCAGTGACTTCTTGTCGATGCCCGAAGCTCTCATGAGGCGCTTGATAGGTAACCACCACACCAGCTAGATAGTGATGAGGCGACATCTGAACCAACCGAGCCAAAGCCGCTTCGGAACGAAGGAACCTCAGGAGACCGACATTGTTCTTCAACACGTGCCGTGTATCAGCAGCATTGGCTTGCACGCGCTTGTAGTCGAACCACGGCGAATGAGTGAGCACATCATCCCACTCCCCATGAAGATGAACGCCAGGATTCTGCGGCTGACCGCTTGCGATAATCATTCTTCCACCCCGGCATGGACAGATGCCATCAGTTCAAAGTCGATATCAAGCTCACGCGCCCTTTCCACCTGACTGATGTCGAGGTTGAAGTGCGCAGCGGAGAACAGGGTGCTCACTCCATAGCGGCGGATGTCTGCGTATGAGAAACATAGGAATTCAAGAGCCATCCACGATGCTCGCTCGTCTCGTGTGAACCACTGACGGATAGGTCTCGCCACGAACTTCAATTGGTAGTAGTTCTCCAATGGTCCGTAGCTCCTGAGGTCGGAGCGGGGATTGCTGCCTGCGTAGTACGCAATAGCCGTGCCAGGACCGTCAGACACCTCAGTGAAAGAGAAACGCCTGGTGCGTTCACTGCCTGCCCGCATGAATGCAAGTAGGTCTACATTGTCTCGAAGCTTCTTGTAGATAGTCCGTCTGTACCTCTTGGAGAAGATGGCGAAGTTCTCCGGCGCGATGAATTGATTCCAGTCATCAAAGGTCGTCAAGGGAGGACGGCGCAGAGATCTCTTACTCATAGCGCACCACCGAAGAGTGATTCGGTCAGACTTTCGTCGATATCGTTCTCCCACACACTGCGTGTAGCTTGAGGGAAACGAATGAGCGTATCTACCACATGGAACGGGTCATAGCCGGACTCGACGCGGAGCCAGTCACCGAGGGTTGCTATCGCGCTGTTGACACATATGTCGAACAGGACAAGAGCGGAGTAGTCCATCCCTGTTACGCCGCTGATTTCTCTCCGGCACTTCATAGCTCTGAGGATGGAGCTAGACAGGTACAGAGAGACGCTCTCGGCAATCTCATCGGGAGTGCGGACATAGGTGAATTTGATGACACCTTGCGATGCATTCATCATCCGCTGCTTAGAGAAGAAGAACTCATAGAGAAACCATTCCAGAGCTTCTTCGGACCCGCATAGCGATACCCAATCAGTAATCAGAGAGTCACCGACCATAGCAACCCCGCTAGCATCGCTGAACGCCTCAACCCACGTACCCTTTACCGGAGTTTCCATGATGCTTCTGTCGTTCATCGCGAATCCATACCGGAACTCTTCAACGGTGACGTACTTTCTCTGAGACGCTGCTCTTGCGGTCATGATGTCACACCGCCGATGGACATAGCGTCCAGCAGTTCACCATCGACATCACTGTCGAGAATCTCCTTGACGACCTTGGGAGCAAAACCCTTGAAGAGCATCTCAGCGACACGGAACTTGTCGTAGCCAGTGTCAAGACGCAGCCACGGATAGAGCGCTTTGACGCTACCTCGGAAGCACATGGCGAACAGGATGAGAACAGCAATATCATGGGTCGTGACGGGAAGAAAGTCCTTGCCGCTTTCCACCATCTTCGTCCTGACCGTGGACACCTCAGAAAGCGCCGAGTTGTAGTAGTGCTTTACCTCGTTGTCAAATACCACTGCCCCGCCGTTGAGCCAGGTTGTTGCCAGCGTCTTTGGTGCTATTCCTGCGGCTTGGAGTAGTCTCTTCTGCGAGAAGAAGTAAGTGAACAGGAAGTCGTCGAGAGCTTCTTTTGAGCCGAAGAAATCGAGCCAGTCAGCAAGAAAAGTGATTATGCTTTCAGCAATAACACTGCTCTTGAATAGCAAGTCGGTCCATGTCGTCGTAGTGTGGTTCGAGAAGGTATAGTTACTCTGTGAATGGAGATACTGGTCGAATGTCAGGTAGCCCGGACTCTTCACATAGGTAGTGGTAGACACGCGCATCCCTTCATAGTCGTGAACTATAAACGTAGCATCAATGTATGAATCTTGTCAATTAGACCGATTGTACAGAGATGTCATCAGGTCGTAATCAACACCGGACTCTTTCGTTGCTTGGGCTTGCTGTGCCGATAAACCCAGTTGCTGAGCAACGAACAATGCATCGAGATCGAACGCCTCGATATCTGCTGTCGATATTCCCATGAGTCGCAGAATGCACTCCGAGAAGCGTACGTCTCGTCCGCCTCTCTTCCTTCTGATGATGGAAGAGAGTCTCATTACCTTGGTGGTACGTGGGTCATCTGTGGGGCATGCAATTGCAGCCTTCTCTCCCCGCCCGTAGCCTATGAGGTAAACACCTTGAGCGGCAGAACAGCCCGACCGGAGGAAAGCAAGAAGTTCTACGTTGTCGCGTAAATAGCGATGCATCTTTTCCCTGCGATGAGCAGACGGAGTGTCACTATCCCGACTGGGTTTCGCGAATCCAACCCAGTCATCAGAGAGGGTGAGATGCTCTCGCTGTGGTGTCACATCGACCTCATCAACTCATAGTCGATGTCATGCTCACGTGCATGTATGACCTGCTGCGGCGATAGCTCGAATTGAGCAGCGGTGAAGAGCGTTTCGAGGTCGAACTTCTGGATGTCGTCATCGGATATGCCGACGAATCTCAGGACGGTCTCAGAAGCTCGAAAGTCTCGCCCTTCGGTCTTAACCTTCCAGTCGTCATTGTCGTACTCGTCAAGCGACACAGCGTCTTCATCCTTGTTCAGCCCGCAGACGACAGTTCGTGGCTTATCGAACACCATCGTGGACAAGAAGACAACACTAGCCGCCCTGCACCCAGACCGGAGGAATTCAAGGAGTTCCGTGTTGTCCTTGACATCGTTATAGATCATCTTCATGTCACGATACTCAGAAAGGAAGTGTCGGGGCTTACCGAAATTGATGAACAGTTCCCAGTCAGCAGGACTCGTGGGTGCCACACTCTTACGGCTACGCATCATGACCATCCAACAGTGAAACAAGAATGGCATCATCCATATCGGTGCCAGCCGCTCGTCTACGCTGTTCTGCCGCCACACCCATCAGGATGCTCGCCATGATGAAACTTAGCCCGTAGAGACCAACCTCACGCTCTCGGTAGCCAAATAGAGCTACCACAGCACGAGTCGCTCGCTCGTCCTTCACGAAGAGGTCGCGTAGGGTATTGCGAGGTAGTGACACTGCGGCAATGTCAGAACGTTTCGTCAACAATCGCGCCTGCGGGTCACCTTCATACGAAAGGGAGAACGTGATGTGACCCCGTGTTTTAGGCAGCGATTGCACGAAAGTAAGAAGCTCCGTATTTCTCCGAAGTATTTTGTAGAGTTGGATTCGGTTTTCATCGAAGAGGGCGGTGTCGATGTGTTTCAGCCATCCATCCTTTTCCGCATCTGCCAAATCAATCATTGGTGGCTGCTCCTGTCAATGAACCTGCAAGGCTGTAGTCGATGTCGTTCTCGTCAGCGAGGTCGAGCATCTCAGGAGTGATACCCAGGCGGGTGCTTTTCAGAGCCTTGTCCACACCGTGCTTGTCGATGAATCCCTGAGACACATCCAGCATTGCGAGGACGGCACGAGAAGGTCGTTCATGCTCGGGATAATCCTTGAGCCATGCTTGTTTGTCAAGGTTGAGCACTTTGGTGTTGCCCGACCCGCCACGTGGATTCTTCCACGTGGATTTGACCATCACGTCACTGCGAAACGCGGTAGAGTGTCGGAAGGAGAACCTAAAAGACGCAGGCGCAAGCGCATTCGACTGTAGGAGCAAAAGAAGCTCAGTGCTGTCTTTGAGGCGCTCGAACATGCTGCTGATAAATGGGTACTCGATATACGCCGCCCAGCCACTGTTCATCTCCACCTCAGACATCACTCAACACTCCCGTCAAAGTGGTAATGGTCTCACGAACCATTCCGGTTTGTCTACTCTGCGTCATCACTGACCACCCATCGAACTGATCAGCGAAGGGTCGATATCGTTGTCCATCGCATGAGTCATGAGACTAGGAGAAACACCGGCACGAAGACTCGACATGATGACACTCAACCCATACCGTTCGATATCCTTTTCAGAGAATTCAAGCAGGTTCAAGACTGCTCGCTCGACCCGCTCGTCTTTGGAGAACAGGTCTCGGAAAGATCGGCGTGGCACTGCACAAAAATCAGCCATTCTGATGTTGCTGGTATCACGCTTGTGCAGCACGATAACATCATCGATACTCGGGAAGCACCACAATCTGAATCGGTGGGTACTGAGAACACCCGAATCAAGAAGAGCGAGAAGCTCATGACTATTCTTCACACTGCGGTGAATCTTTTTCCGCATGCTGTCGTTACATTGGTCAGAGAAATGCTCAGCCCAGTCATGTATGGAGGTCGTCTTAGTCATCAGCGTCGATGTGCCACGACAAGCGAAGCGCGGTCCCTACCGCTCTTGTCAGCAGCAACGATAGCCTCAGGCTCAACGCCGTAGATGATGCTGGCGAACGTCACGTCAGCGCCGTACGTGTAGTAGCTGTCGCGGTCGATTCCGGGGTTGCTCTGCCTGATGAGAAAGAGGGCACCGATTGTCGCGCGGTCGTCCTTGATGAACCACTGAGCGAGGGTGCGATGCGGCAAGCCGTAGGTGTAGTTCTGTCGGTCGGGTGCGTGGTGGTAGAAGACCCCGGTCCCACGACCAACACGATGACCGAAGGTCAGTGCACGTTCACCGAGCGCACCGGAACGCACGAATGCGAGAAGCTCAGCGTTGTCTTTGAGAGTCATGTACGTCATGACTTGGTACAGCTTCTGTCGAAGGTCATCCAGAAAACTGACACCGCCGTTACGGGTGATGTACGGCTCCCAGTCACTCAGAGAGGTGCGCGTTCGGTTAGTCATAAAATCAGGCTACTTGAAACTCAGAACTTTGTCAAGACAATAGACAAAGTGCCAACGTCAAGCTGGTGAGCACTCTAAGAATTCCGCTCTGCTAGATCTGCTAGACGCAGAAGTAGCGCGCCCGTGCAGAGTTCACCAACTAGACCGCCGTCGATGAGGTCAAAGCGAGCATCAACCCTTCGTCGGGCAGAGGCGACAATCCTCTTCCCTTTCTGCTTGCGCTCTGCACGAATCGTCTTCGCCCATCGGGGCATGTTCTGTTTACTCATGAAGCCATCATGGCTCGGTCAGAACAGCAACACAAGGGCTATAGCACTATTGGCAGTGCCAGCGCAACACCCGTCACGTCGTTAGCGCAACCTCACTGGTGACGCAGTTCTCGCCTTGCGTTGGTGAGGATGTGGCGTGCCTTGCGGTCAGCACCACGCTGGTAGGAGGACAGCCCGCGACCGTACGCCCAAGCGAGAAGAGGACCGTAGGGGTTCGACGGCGTGCTGTGCACACGGTTCTCTCGGTAGTTCTCAGCAACTTCCTCACCATCCGTCCACAGGGAGAAGCACACGAGTGCGTACACGACGACCGCGACGATGGCTGCGGTGATACCGAATCCGATGAGAATGTCCATGATCTCTTCCTCCTGGCTGAGTGGCTTGTTGTGTATAACGTACTCCTATCCAGCGCTGAGAGTCAACTTTGCGCGAGACTTCTTCCGATGGGTCAGCGCTTGGTCACGCCCACGTTGTTCGCGAGGATGAGGGTGCCCAGTTCTGAACTGTTGACTTCCTTGCCCGTTCCCAGGCTGCGGAGGTTCGCCGTGCCGTCGTCGCACAACTCGACCACGCGCCAGCGGACAGCGCTCCCGCTCACCCTCACGGTGTCTTCGAGCTTCAGGGCTGGCTCAACCGCCCGGGGCATCCGCGCCTTGCATGCACCACACGTGACGCGCTCACGGTCAGCGGTCACGTCAAGACGACCCCGGGTGCGGCACAGGGGCTTGGCGTTGAGGTTCGCCTTCATGTACGGAGTCGGCGGCATGTAGGTCGTGTCGGACTTCACCTTGGGTGCGTAGTGCTTCGCGTAGACCGTCATGATGTGCCTTCCGGATGAGTGGGGCTGTTGATAAGAGAAACACTACTGAACTGTTGTCAGCTTGTCAAGCTTGATGGATAGCTTGATTTAACAGAGAACTAGCCACCCGAAAGACACCCGGTAGGGCATCGATCAGATGGCTAGTATACCCGCCCCTCGTCCTCAGTCCGAGGACTCGACTCGGTAGTCTGCCGGGATGAGCTTCTTGCAGGACGGTCCCACCGGGAAGCTGCCCTGGCTGTCAGGGTCTTCCCAGTTGTCGTAGCTACTCGGGAACAACTCGCCACCCGTGGACATGTGCACCCAGGCGTTGCCGTTGTCCTTGACGGGCTTGTTGCAGACCATGCAGCGGTGCCCCGCGCTATTGGGCAGGCTCTTGACGTTCCCGTTGCGCTCCCAGGAGTCGTGCTTCTGAACCTTTTCGAGGTCGAACATCGCGATGTCGCTCATGACTGCCTTTCCGGAGGGAGAACCGTTCCGCCTCGTATCTACAGAGTAACGTAAGTAGAAGTCAGGCGCAACCGCTCTGACATCATTCTGCGAGAATCTGCCCAGTCCACAAGGTTGCAGCAAGCGCCGAGTCGATATCCTCTGCTAAGCACGTCAGGATCAATGACCAGGGCGGCTGGCTGTTCATCTTCAAGATGATGTCGAACGCAGTAGATACCTCATGAGGCTCAAGAGCTAGCACAGCATCGATGCCGTACCCGAATACCAAAGCAGCGGCGTGCAGTCTCGTCACGTCATCGAAGTGGTTTGTCACTCTGGCATAGCGCTTGCTCATCTCTTTCCGAGCCTTGTCTCGCGCGACGGGATCACCCATATACCTCATCGAAGCGCGCCCGTACACACTAGGGTTTTCGAGAACATCTTCCTCAGAGCGAAGTACGAACCCAACAGTGAACGCTTCCTCTACCCTTCGGATGCATTCTTCCTCGGTGATGTCAGGAAGTAGCGGACGGTACCTCGGATAGTACGAAAAATCATGGATGGACTCAGCAATGCCCAAGCTGATTATGCGGATGTGATCTTCGACTAAGAGCTTCCTATCCCAGTAGAAGTACATCATCGCTTGTTGGATTTCCGGTGAAGCGACGTTAGACATAAGGAACGTCCTTCCGCATGCTTGCCACGAGCGAAGTGTCGATATCGTTGTAGATGGATTCCTGCACCATAGACCACGGCAGGTGAGAGCCTACCGACTCCACAAACGCGAACGCGGTAGAAACCTGCTCGACGGTTAGTGCGGTGATATCGGCAGAGTCATAGCCGTACATAAGGACGAACGCTTCCACTGCGGCGAGAGAAACACCAAAGCTCTCGAAAGCCAGCTCCCTCATAGCAATGAGAGTGTCGTCTCTTACATAGAGGTGATCTACACTCAGCGTCACCGCAACACTGAGTAGCCCAAAAGTCTTCCTGTCGTGCTCTTCCCAGTCGCTCGTTGCGAACAAGCCAGGAATGTTGATATTGTCCGCGATTCCTTCGACTGTCGCCCGTCTGATGACTGTTCCTCTTTTGATTAGACGGACCCATACCTGACGAAGGTATTCGAAGTCAGGTGCAGACGCTCCACTTGCGCCATCGAAAGCATCAGGCGCTGGCATTGCTTGACCCCGCCCAAAGGCTCTCAACAAGAGTGCTGTCGATGTCCGCCGTCAGGTACTCCACCAGGGAAGACCACGGGAGTTTGCCGGGAGCCGAACTTGCCAATCGAACAGCAGTAGAAACCTGTGTCGGAGTGAGACCGACAACACCCTCGATTCCGTATCCACACATGAGGATGTACGCCTCCACCATCACACTGCCGTCATCACCGAAATGCTTGAATGCAGCCCTCACCTTCGGGGGAGTAGCAGTGGGGTCTTTCTGCGGCTCGGTCGCTGCTCCTTTGCACTGAATATTCAGGCGCACCAACTCGTCGTCAGGAGCTAGTTTATTGGACAGGTTGAGTAGATAGATGACTCGCTCTTCTCGGTCCTCTTCCGTGATGCATTCCGGAAAGAGGATGTCCCACATGGCGTAGTGCGAAAGCACACGGATGAGAGATTTGATACCCGTGCTGTCTTCCGACTGAGATGGCTCGGAAGCTCTTTGGGACGTATATGTATTTGCCAAGTCGGGAGCGCTCTGTCGGTTGACCACCTCCGTCAGAGCGGTCAACTCTCTGCGATAGAGCATGACGTAGTTCTGGTCATGAAATGCACTCAGCGCCCCCAGCCGCGTCGTGGTGTCATGAGGGGAGATATACATACTCCCATTAGCTCACAAAAACGCCATTGACGCAAATCGAGTACGTCACACAAACACCTACAAATTAGTGCTTGTTTTCGCTTGACACGCTTCTTGAAACCTGACTAGGTTGGAGTCATCAAAGCAACCCCGGAGTCACAAGCCAAGGAGAATATCATGTCGAACACCGAGCGTCTCACCAAGGAAGCCAACACCACCGACACGACCAGCCCCGACTTCAACCCCGACATGGACATCACCATCGCCGGGTGCAACGGCAAGACCTACCGCGACCTCATCCTCGCAGGCTTCGACCCGAACGACCACGACGACCTCGATGAGTTCCGTGCTCAGGTGCAGGGTCTCTGAACCGCCTCGACCGGACATGCAAGAACCCCTCACCGAAAGATAGTGAGGGGTTCTTTGCTTCTGAGTTGTGTCTCCTAGCCGTGCGACCGGCTCGCTGCTCTCTTTTCGTGCTTCTGGTGACTCGCCTGCAAAGCATTCTCTCGCATCACCTTACTCATCAGTTCGAAGTGCGCTCGACCGGAGCCGTCGTACGACTCAACGTAGAACGGGTCGTTTGCCGCAGCCTCCATGACAGCGAGGTCAAGCTGCATGCTCGCCTTGATTGCCTCTACAGTCTTGCGACGATAGTCCAGCACTACCTTTGAGACAGGCTCACTCGGGACGTTCTTCATCTTCTTGATATCGAGCGCATCGAACTCAGAAGCGCTGAGGTGCGTCCACTCGTTACCGTCCGGGAAGTGGTCGCTCTCGCTGGCTGCCTGGTTCAGCCGGAGAATAACCTGTCCGTGCGTCACAACCGTCTGATGACCGTTCTCTGTAATGGACCACGAGATTCCATTGGGCATGGCGAACACGCAGATGGTGGGGTTGACCGTGCTGCTCAGCCAATGATTCACAAGACGCACGGACTCACGGGTTATCACGAGAGCTTCGACACGGATGGACTTATCATCCACGAACTTCCACCATGTAGGACGGTTGAGAGAAAGCTTTTCGGAGTTAGTCATCTAGCTACATTACGCCATTACGGAACAATGTGCAACGAGTGCATCTACTTGCTATCGATGAACGACTCAGCTAGGTCAAGGTCTACGTCTGATTCCACCAAGCTCAGCACGGTCTCCCATGAGAACTTATCCGGCGCACGAGAGACAATCATGAGAGCTTTCTCGACATGCTCAGCAGGAAGACTCAGTACGTCCGAGAGCGGATAGAACGCATTCAGAGTTATCGCGCAAAGCCACACATCTTTGGGGAAGGTAGCCTGGACGGCTTCGAGTGCACTACCGATTGATGGACGCATCTCCACAACATTGGCTGTGTGGTCATAGGAGGGCTGTGAGCGGGTCGCTACGCTTACTTGCGTGTCGTTGGTCACAATGCGGTTCCGAGTCGTTCAGAGGGTAATGAGCGGGGCTGTCTACAGACACAAGCCGTTCCCTAGGCTGGAAGCTACTAGGGAACGGCTTGCGGGACTACTTGCTCTTGTGCGCGAGAGCAAGTAGGTCACGCTTGAAGTCGCGATAGTCCTCACCGATCAGAACGCGGAACATGATGATGGAGAGCGCCGCGCCGAAGATGATGGTGGCTGCACCCATCTCGTAGAAGTTCTGAGCGGGGGCTTCGGTGGGGTTGGTGGACGGACCAAGGAACATGAACACTCCGAAAGCCACGAAGATGGCGAAGAAGACGATGGCGAAGATGCCGATCTGGATGCCATCGATGTGCTTCTTGGTGAACTCGCTCATTGGGTGCTCCTTGGAGGCTTGTCGCTTAGGGCTGTTCCCCTTGCTGATAGCTAAACACTACACCGCTTCTGTAAAGGGTGCAACTCATAAACTGCATCGCGCTTACTGCGCACCGCCAAAAAGCGACGAAGCAAGAGAGCTATCAACCCGAGCATCGACCATCCGCAGAATTGTTAGCCACGACGGCACACCATCGCGCTCGACCGCTTCCCCAGCAGCAGTGAGAATCTCGTCAGTAGGAATACCAGCCACCTTAGCCGGTGGTCGCTCCATGCTCAGAGCGAATGAAGCGCCCGCGCTACTCAACGCAAGAGCAGCAGCACTCAGGATCTCATCAGACGACAAAGAGACGACATCAAGCGGCGGGTAGACCATGCCAAGAGTGAACGCTGCCGCCTTGACGCTTTTCTCACAGTTCAGTTCCGCGAAAGGCTTTGATCTGACAGCAGCCTCGTTGATGGCTATGATGTCGCTCAGAACTCTTGCGCTGCTCGGGTCGGTCTGGTGGCGAATAATCTCATCGACGGACGACTTCACTCGACTGAGGCTCAGAGCAGCCATCTGTGACATGGTGAACCTCGGGTCAGCATCCTCGACCCACTCCACAGGGATGCGGAGGACGTTAGCGAAGTAGTACTCGACTGCGCTCATTGGATACCTTTCCGGTTGAGGATGTCACAGCACTCGACGATATGCCTGGACACACTATGGTTCGCGGAAACGAATAGTACTGGTAGTACCCAGAATAATCAAATCGATTCCGTTAGTGCCCGCTCAGCATGCTCGACGCAAGCTCACCATCGACATCGGAAGAAGACAGTCGAAGCAAGACATCCAAAGAGTGCTGTCGTGGCATTGCGGCGACAGCAGACCGATAGCAACCCGCTACCTCATCGGCGGACAAAGCGAGAACATCATCCACAGGAGAGCCGAACGACAAGACGAACGCTTGAAGCGAGACCAGTCCTTCGAATGCAGCAAGCACCTTAGTGCGCACTATCGAACTTTCGTAAAGGTTGTCGTGACTAAGGTTTGCAGCAAGCGAGAGGGACTCCCTGATGATGTCATCCCGCTGCTGGTCTGAGGCACCATCCACGAAAAGCTCTTCCGTGTTCCTCATGGCGATGAGTTCCGCAACGTTGTGATTGAAGCTGTTCTGCCTCATCTGCTCACTGTATGCATCACCCTTGTTCCGTGTCCGAATGATGTTCATGCGCGCATGTGCGAACTCATTGAATCCATACCACCGAGGATCAGAGTAATCAGCGTTCGTCGGCTTGGTCATAGCGAAATACCTCCATCTTCCATGTCGAAGCGATTGTGACCCAGAAAGCTCGCTGTAAGCGACGTATCAATGTCTGCCTGCGCCAGTCTGCGGAGCATGTCAAACGGCGGCTGAGAGCCTCTCATGGCTGATAGGACGGCATAGCAGCGCTCTACCTCGTCAGTGTCCAATACCAGAACGTCCTCCGGTCGATAGCCTGCTGTCAGAACGTGTGCCTGCACGACCGTGACACCCTTGAACCTTTCAAGCAACTCTGTATGACACTGAGTGAGTGTGTACGCCGTCACCTTGCCTTCATGACTCAGTAAGGCAGCGGTCATCAACGCTTGGTCGATAAATTTGTCTTTATCACTCTCAGAAAACTCAGGAGGAAAGAAGTCACGGAGATAGCCGGATGCTAGTCGCTGACTGTGAGCTTCTAGAATGCGACCTTTTGTCTTCTCGCTGATGAGTGGGTTATCGTAGGCAATGCTTACGGCAATACGTTCCTGTCTGAAATCATCCAGAGCAGAGTGCTGTAGCTCGTCCCTCTCGTCACTCACCAGACCCTCCTATGGTCGCTCTCGGCTTCGCTACAACTCGCGTTCAAGATGATCACTGCAAGACTTGTGTCAACGTCAGCAGACATCATATCCAGCATAGTGGAAAACTGCGGTTGACACAAGAGGGTCTCCGCCAAGACAGTGAAGCACCAATCCACGCTTTCAGCAGACAGCGCGAGAACATCCTCGATGGAATAGCCGAACGTCAGCACATATGCCTTCAACACAGTCGCACCCTCGAACGTAGCTCGCACCTTCACCGAGATGTCGTCATCATGGTTCTCCCGAGCGTCACTACTTTCGATGCCAAGGAAGACGGCAAGCTTCAATGCTTTCTCGGTGACGCTCTGCCGCCGACCAGCGGTCACGTCCCCAGGGAAGAAGACAGCCATCGGCTCAGATGCGATGAGTAGGCGCTCTTGGTACCCGTATCCCTTTCTCGCAGCACTGAGACTCAGACTGCCTGTCTTCGTGAGCCACAATCGCGACGTATCGAAGTCATCCAAAGCTAGCTGCTGAACGTCCAGCCCGTCATTATCGTCTCTGTCAATCGTTGTCATATTCGGGATTTCTCCGCTCTACGACCATCGATGGGTCGCCCAGCAGATGCCCCAGGAGTTCCTTGTCAACATCATCCTTCGACACCCTACCTAGCATCTCCCACGACAACTGATCGGGTAACGCCCTCAACGCAGCACGGAAGTACTCTCCCACTTCATTGGGAGTCAGCGCGAACACATCTTCGAATCTATACCCGCATTGGAGAGCGTAAGCCTGCAAGGATATTTCGTTGTAAGGCTGCTTGAGTGACTCTACCGCCACCTCATGAACCGAATGCAAAGGCACACCATCCATCCGCTCTAATGAATTAGCAACAGACAGAACATCTTCGAGGAAGACGCTCTTTTGCTGCTCTGAATACTCATGTGGAAATAGTTCATGGACCCATTCGTTTGACCCAAAACTGCGGATGACCTCTTCTCGTTTATCAGACTGAGGCTTCTTCCAGATCTGCTCAGCATCATCAAAAAGCTGCATCTGCACACGAGCTAATTGCATTACGGATAGCGCACCTTCTCGTTTCAATAGTGCCAACTCCTGTAGTGGATTCACCGCGTGGTCCTTTCATCCGCCGCCACGGCACCCAGGAAGCTACTCAGGAGAGAACTGTCCACATCGATATGAGCCAGCTTGACCAGGGTCTCCCACTCAACCCTCTGAGGATGCGCTCTCAGAGCCGAATCATAGTATCGCGTCACTTCGTCCGCACTCAGGCTGAGAACGTCTTCTACGGGGTATCCGAACGACAGCACAAATGCGTCCAACACGGTCTCGTTCTCGAACTCAGTCCGAATGCTCTCTGACACCATCTTGCGAGCAGGGAGGCGCTTGCGTGCATCACCCATCCGTAACTGGGTGGCAAGGAGAAGCCTTTCTTTGGTGACTCGCTCGACATCACTCTTGGATAATGACTTCGGGAAGAAGCTTGCCATCCCATCACCCTTGGAGAAGTTGTAGGCGAAGATGCCTGCCGTCATACCGACTTCTCCGCGCTGCCATATGTTGATGGAGTTGCTCATCTTCATGAGTGAACTTACCGAAGTGCGAAACCGCTCCAATGTGTTCCGCTGCAACAACTCACGGTCGCGTGTAGGATCAATAACCATTCTCGTCATCGTTGTTCCATCATGCTTCGCACCAGAGAGTAATCCATATCGAACTCACATACATTGCCCAGTATTCCCCAGGGCAACTGTTGCGGGTGAGCTTGGAAAGCAGCGCGATAATACGCCTCGACTTCCGCAGCACTGAGTGCAGTCACCTTCTCGAACGCATAGCCAAAAGTCAACACATACGCCTGTAGCGCCGTCACGCCCCTGAACTGCTTTTGGAGGGTCTCGACAATGTTGAAGTCCAATACATTATTGCCATGCCAGCCGTCCATGCCCCTGAGGTTTACGGCAAGCTCGAATGCATCGCTCACGGCTCGTGCTTTATCATCATCATGAGCCGCGACGGGGTAAATAGCTTCAATCGACTCATATCGCTGAGAGTAACGAATGTAGTTGCGTGGATTACTTCGGTCGCCAGAGATATGACTTTTGACCATCTGGAACATCTCGCGCTCGAAGTGGAAGCTTGTGAGTGCCTTCATCTGCTGGGTGGCATTGGCTTTCTTCATCGAGCGACACCTACGCTCATATCGTCTTCGTACTCAGACGAACCAGCCAGCAAGCTTGACACAAGGGTGTCATCCACGTCGAGACCTACCAGTCTCCGTACCACAGCAAGTGGGAACTGATTCGGGAGCCTCTGGGCTACGAACTGGAAGCATCCAGCAATCTCATCGTCATTCAGGGCAAGAATATCGTCGGGAAGATAGCCAAAGCTCAACGTGTACGCCTGCAACAGGGTCAACCCATCAAACCTCTTCCGGAACCTTCGCGAGGTATCTCTATCTTCCTGCCGAGACAACACTCCTGTATCGCTTCGGTATAGATGCGTTGCAAGGGTAAACGCTTCTTTGAGAATGACCGCCTTGTCGTATTCCGAAAGGTCGTCGGGCAGCAATCCGAGAGTATGGTCGGATCGTGTAACCCTAGTGAGTTGGTAAGAACGTTCGCCTTCACGGGTTTTTGCATTAGGGCGGTCAGGCTTATCCTCCACGTCCTTGACCGTGTGTACCATCATATAGAACTGACCTAGACCCTTACGGGTGTAATCAAGAAACTCAATCTCTTCGGCGGTGAGAGGACGTTCTTCGGTCATCGTGCCAACCTCTCTACATCAGCATCCGTCGAAGACGAAGACATAAAGCTCGACACAAGAGTGTCATCCACATCGAGACCTACTAGCCCCCGCACAACAGCAAGCGGAAACCGATGCGGGAAATTCTGAAGGATAGACCGGCAGCATTCAATAACCTCATCATCACCCAAAGTGAGAATTTCCTCAGGAGGGAAACCAAATCTCAACATGTACGCCTGCAACAAAGGCAAGCCATCAAACCTAGCCTGAAACTTTTGCGAGGTATCTTCACGCCAATAAGACGACATTGAGTCACCTCGAAGGAGATGAAAGGCAAGGACATAAGTATCCTGAGCGACTACCTCCTTTTCAGATTCCGAAAGGTCTACCAACGCTTCTTGGATAATGCTTCTCTTCTCGGATCGTGAAAGTTCATCGGGCAGTAATTCGATAAACTGGGACTCCCTGTGGGTGAATTCCTGATTGTCAGTCATCGTCCCAACCCCTCTACATCAGCATCCATCGAAGACAGCAAGCTCGATATCAGAGAGTCATCCACGTCGAGCTTCACCAACTTGCTCAGCGTCTCCCAGGTCAGATATCCCGGTAGCGCACCCGCAGCGAGACGATAGTGCACCGCTACCTCATCAGCAGTCAGCGCGAGAATCTCCTGAGGACGGCAACTAAACGCCAGAGCATATGCCTGCAACAAAGTCGCACCTTCGAATCTTTCCCGCAACACTTCCGAGACCTGCTGCTTAGGAGTGATGCCGGATTCTGCGTAACCATACGTGGCAAGCACAAACGACTCTCTGATGAGGTGGATGCGGTCTGGGTTAGGCATCTGACCCTCAGGGAGTAATGCAAAGATCCGACGATTGTTGAGTACTAATGAAGCAGAACGTGAACGTGACTCCATCACTGAAATAGGGAAGCCATAGTAATACTGACCATCAACCGCCTCTCGCACCGCTTGAAGAAATTCTGTCAACGGGCGCTCGGCAGATATGAAGCGTTCAACATCTGCTTCGGTAAGAGGACGACCATTACCATTACCATTCAACATCCAACACCTCTTCACTATCGGTGATATCAGAAGAAGCCAGCAGACTCGACACGAGGGCAGCATCCACGTTCATCTTCGCCAACTTTGGAAGCATCGCCCAAGGTAGCTTCTGGGGTATGACGTTCAAGGCAACGCGATAGTACGACCGGATTTCATCAGCGTTCCAATCGAGAATCTGCTCAGGGTAGCCAAAGCTCAGCGCATACGCCTGAACCAAGGTCACCCCGTCATACTGCTCCCGCAGCACCTGAGATATCTGAGTAGGGGTGATGAACAGTGTCATCTTGTGATGACCATAGGTGTCATGAATGTACGTGGCGACAACGAATGCTTCTGTGGCGATACTCACCTTCTCATCCTCAGAGAGGGAGTCAGGCAGCAGGCTGAGAATCCGGTCGTTCTCAGCGACACGTCGCGTGTAGTACGCCCGCGAAACTTCCGGGGTCATGGAGTCTACGAATTCCTTAGGGTTATCTACCGCTTTGCGAACGAACAGGCGGAAGTCGTTCAAGGCTAGCTGAGCGGAGTGGATGCGCTCACTTGCGAGTACATCACTCGTTCGGACTGCCAACATGCGCTCTCTCCTGATAGACGAACACGAATAGTACCAGCGAAGCACTGTTCAAGCAAGTCACGCAATACCCAGAGACAACAAAGCGCCTCCCACCCGATTCAGGTAAGAGGCGCTAGACCCATGTGGTCATGCAGGATGCTTTTTGGGGAATACGGGTTTGATCAACTGCGACATGACGTAGAGAGCTAGGATGATGCCGCCTACCACCGCAGCGAGTTGGAGAGCCAGGAGCGTGAAGACGAACAGATAAAAGTTGAGCCACAAGTAGCCGGTGAGAATGGTTTCCATGATGCGCTCCTAGGTGCATAGTGTTCTTGCTCAGAATATACCACCACACAAGAGTGATGTCCATTCGTGTTCATCAGCACCAAAAGGAGAACGCCTCCCACCGTGTTCGATGAGAGGCGCTAGACCGAATGCTCTACGCGGCGGACTTCCGAGCGAGACGCTTCATGCGAAGGATGGTGCGGAACTCACGGGTCTCGTCTGCGATGGCGACGAAGAGGATGAGGGAAACCGCAGCAGTACCCACTAGAACGAAGACGACGTAGAAGATGTTGGCGATGATGGTTTCCATGATGCTCTCTTTGGTAGGTGACTGCCTTGCTGTTACCTAGAGTCTATCACCAAACAGCTTGACTGCCCAAACACAGCCAAAACGATCTACAGAGTCAAATCAGTGAACGATGCTGTTTTCACGTCTCTGCTCGCGTCTCCGTTCACGAGCGGCGACAATATTGCCTGTCGCGATAATGATTGTCTCAATGAGACACAGCGCAATCACACTGTAGGAAATTATCATGACGGGGATACTAAAGGCTTCACTAAATATTGCAGTGTTACTTCCATCCATGTGACTTTTCCTATCGATTGATGTAGCGCTTCGGCAGCAGTGTACCACCAATCCCCATCACTCAGCTACTGAGCACCTCGACCAGTGAGATGACCTGAGCGTTGTCGCCGTAGACCCACCGACCGTCATAACGACGTGCGCTCCACTCAGCACCCTTCGGCTGACCATCGGCAATGGTCTGGAAGAAAGCCTGGCGCTGGTCTCCCTCACCCTCGACGCGGAGGAACGTGTCGGTCTCGAACTCCAAAGCTCCACCGTAGCCCGCGTGGAACTTGAGCTTGACGACACTGCCGGGTGTCAGAGAGTCGATGCGCTTAGCCATGTGCTGTGTCTTCCGGTCGTAGTTGATTACCACTCTACTCCGATTTGGTGTCGAGCACAACTAGACCATCAACGACGACAGCGCGTCATGACCTCATCAGGTTCGCTATCAGAGACGAATCGATACCCTCATCCACGCACGCCATCAGGGTTGCCCAGGATGGCTGGACACCGGTCTTCAAGAGGGCAGCGAACGCCGCGTTGACCACCTCCGACGAAAGAGCTATCACGTCAGCCGTCTCATACCCAAGCATCAAGGTCAGAGCTTCCAACCGGGTTCCACCTTCAAACGCTTTCAGTGCCGCGTTGATTCGCAGCCAGTCACTGTTCACATCGGTCGTGGCATCACCCGCCGAGATCTCATTAGAAGAGCGCAGCATCGTTCCTACCACTAACGCATCCTGCATCGCCTTCGTACGATGACTCTTAGTCATGTCCCGGGGAAAGAGCTTCCGGTACACGACATCGGGATGGTCCAACGTCATGATTTGTCTAGGGAGGTCGTTCTCATAAATCTCACCGCCGACCATCACCTGTGCGACCAGGCTGTTGCGCCGACCCGTAAAATTGCGCAAGGCGATTTGCTCTTTCTTGACATCCTCCATACCTAAGGGCGGGGGAGTCCCACTGATTGCTCAGAAGGATTTCCTACTTCACTGACAGTTACCGCCCGCGCTTTAGCGTGGGGAGGTTTTACACCATCTCCATAGGCTAACACCGCAAGTCCTGCGGCACGAATGTTCTTAGCTGCGTTCAGATCACGATTCTCATTGTGACCGCACTTCTCGCAGTGATAAACCCGGTCTCCCAGACCCATAGGTTTGATGTTGGTGCATGAACTACAGAGCTTCGTGGACGGGTAGAAGCGGTCGATGATGACCACCTCGCGACCGTACCATGATGCCTTGTATTCCAGCATGCTCCGAAACTCACCGAACGCGGCATCAGAGATGGCTCGGTTGAGTCCCTTCTTGAAGCTCCGACCGTTCGAGCGCATCCCCACAACATTCAGGTCTTCCAAAATCACCGTTTGGTTCTCGCGGATGATTTCGGTTGTCACCTTGTGGAGATTATCTCGCCTTCGGTCAGCAATTCGTGCGTGAACGCGCGCGACTTTCACGCGCGCTTTCTCGCGGTTTCTTGAACCCTTCTGCTTTCGAGATAACTCTCGTTGCAGTCGGGCAAGCTTGTCCCTATCCTTCGCTTCATTGCGAGGATTGGAGTAGGTGGAGCCATCAGAGAGGGTGGCTAGGGTGGTGACACCGAGGTCAATTCCAACTGTCTTGTTAGACTTCGGTAGTGTGGTAACGGGCATATCGACGAGCATGGAGATATGCCACCGGTTAGATGCGTCTCTGGAGACCGTGACTGACGAGGGCTTAGATCCAACCGGGAGATCCCGTGACCATGCGATATCAAGGGGCGTTTTCATTTTAGCAAGAGTAATGAACTGAGCAACCTCATCGTATCTAAAACCCGTGGAAACGAACGTCACCGATTGCTTATTGTCATGGCGCGACTTGAATTTCGGGTACTTCGCCCGCTTGCCGAAGAAGTTGGAGAAACTATCCTGAAGATGACGCAGGCTTTGTTGAAGAACAACGGAGCTAACCTCGTTCAGGAAGCTCAGTTCCTCCGTCTTCTTCCATTCGGTCAACATCTTCATCGTGTCAAAACCGGTGATTCGCTTGTTTTCAAGCGCCCAGCCCTTCGTGCGAACATCCAACGCTTTGTTGTAGACCAACCTGGCAGAACCAAACGTCCGAGCAAGCAACCGCGCCTGTTCATCGGTCGGGTAGAAGCGATACTTGAATGCCCGCTTCACGGTCTTGGTGGTCATCGCTGTACCATAGCATGCTAGGTAATGCAATTCCACTTGTGGTCTATTTGGTCGCTATCCATCCCACGGCTAAAGCCGTGGGCTTTCCGCTCCGATTTTGGTAAAGCTTGAACCGACTGCCATAACTCACCCCTCCATTGATAGGTGCGCCAAGCTAGCACCTCCTGACATTCCAAGTCAAACAGGATACGACAATGCGCCCCACCATGTTTCGATGGGGCGCATTGTCAGAGCGTGCTCAGTAGTTGATGAGACCCGCGTTCCGGTCGTCCTGAACCGCCTGAACCTCACGGAGAAGCTGACGGAAGTTCGGGGTACCGATGAACACCTCGTCTGCGAACTTGACAGCAGCGTCGTGGTCGCCGTTGAACGTGAACGCAGCGTGTGCGACGAAGCGGTCGGAGCCGTCCTCGGGAGTGACGTAGACCCCGGCATCCTCGATGCTGAACGAACGCTCGGCGTGGTCGAGAGCTTTCGCCTCATCGAAGCCTGCGCCGACGAAGAACGTCATCTCGATGTAGGAGATGCCATCGCGCTCCGTCACCGTGCGCGTGGTACCCATGAGGGACGATGCGGTGGAGCGAGTGGCGGCGGGAGCGGTGATGGTGCTCATGATGACTCCAAGGTGAGGTTGAGTGGCTGGTGTGATTTACACACTACATGGTTTCTGTCATGCTTGCAACGCAGCAACCTTCTTAGCTCACGATCTCGACATCGACAGGAAGTCATCGGGGTGGCTCGTGAGGCTATCCATCAGACCTAGGTCGATGTCCTCGGTGACACACCTTACGTAGACTGCCAACGGACGCTGCACTCTGGTACTCAGCACCATGTCGAAAACAGCCGAGACCGTCTCCGGGGAAAGAGCTACCACATCAGCCGTCTCATATCCAAGCGTCAACGTGAACGCCTTCACCGCATCGATGCCTGTGAACGAATCCAACACAGCCTCGACCGTCTGCCGATTACGAACCAAGTCGTCTGTCACGTCACCGTCCATGCGCTCCTGAACAGAGCGCAGCGTTGTCCCGACGATGAAAGCGTCCTCTATCACGGTGAATCGCGTCTTTTCAGAAGTAGTCTTCGGGAAGAGATACCTGAACGTTTCATCTCTAGATGCGACGAAACTGAACGTGTAAGCAAGATAGTCGTTGTACACCATCGCTCTATGAACCATGCTATCGCGGCGCAGCCGGAAGACACGGAGGGCGTTGCTTACTCTTTTCGCCTTACGATGAAACAGGTCCATACTCCATCTTCTCATGGAAACGGGATGTCACCAAACCGGAAAATCTGTGTCGCCCACACACGACGAAGCCCCACCGGCTCAGAAAGAACCGATGGGGCGAATGCTCATTCAGCATAGCGCATCCATATGAGAAGTCCTAGCGCTTTGCAAAATCCATCGTCAGTGCGCTGGATACCTTCACAGCCGTCTGGGTGACGAACGACTGCTCTGCCTCCTGAGGAATGCCGTCAGGGAATCCGAAGTACGCATCGACGTTCTTCTCGTCGGTCATCTCCACCACGATGGACTGACCGTCACGAACACCCATGTGACCGCTCCACGCCGACACAAGACTCGTTTCAGGCTGGACACCAGTCACATCAAGGAAGCGACCATCAGGAGCTTGCACGGCGACATGCACCCACTCCACCTCTGAGGTGGCTTCCGTCTTGATACCGATAGTGGCGATGGGGTAACCCTCTGTGCGGTGAAGCTCTTTCGCCAACGCTGCACAATCGCCCTGACTGAACGTCTCGCTCTCGTCATCGCTCATGAAAAAGAAGTACGCCGAAGCACTCGGGTCGGTGATGCCTGCCTGGTACTCGTCTCGCAGTGTGGTCGCTGCCTTCATCGTTTTCGTGTGCCCGCTGTCATATCCACCAAAGGAGCAGTTGTAGGGCGATGAACATTTCTCCACCCCGCCGTCATCTGAACGAACATGCCAGTCCGACGCACCACGAGACGCAGGAGCGAGATTCACCGGAGCAAGCTCGACAGGCATGGGTGCGGACGGATCTTCTACGGGGATTGCTGCTCTGGGTGGTTCAGCCTTCACCGAAGCAAGACGCTCGGTAGTCGCCTCAGAAGTAGGGTTGACCATACGTGTCGTCGAAACACCGTTCTTGTCGATGAGTCTCTTCACGATGCGGAACATGACTCAATGGTACATCAGACCACAGTGAGCGGTCTCTGGTCAGTGACCATCCTCAGACCAAGGGACTGACCATCGAAGAACGATTGAGCCAATTCAAGGTCGATGTCCGCCCGCATCGAGACGATGATGACTTCGTGTCTAAATCCTTCTTGGTGCAGTTCTACCAACCGACGCGAGTCGTACAGGATGACATCATCCTCGGAGAACCCCAGTAGGAGAGCCACGGTGACACTCTGCGCCAGGTCATCATCCTTGATGCCCTTGGTCGCGGCAGAGATTTTCGCTTGCATTCTGTACGACGCGAGGTAATCGATGTCTACTACTTGGTGGTAGGAGATATCGTGACCGTACCAGTCGTCATCATTGACCGGACCAACGATGAGAGTCTCCAAGCCACTGTTGATGATACCGCTCACAAACCTTCGTGGTGTCCCTGCTGCTCGAAGAGGGTCATGCGAACGATGAACTGACAGGCATGTCATGACCATAGAGTACGTGACCGTCGCCAGACCTAGCAACATGAGACCAGCACCAACAGCGAGGAGGTATACCGGAGCATGCCTACCTTCGTTGGGCGATACAAGCGGAGCAAACCAGAAGAGCGCCACCATATACGCCCCAAGGATGATTGGTGCCAAGATAAGCATGGGGAATCCACCATGCTCCCAGACTCTTGTGAGTTCCGCCTTATGAAACCTGCTCTTCACGTAGTCAGTGATCATCGGTCGCCTCCGGAAGACATAGCCGCCTGATACGCGCGCTCGAACTTGGAATCTAACTCCGGAGTGGTGTCCGGACCGTAGACCGCCAGCCACAGACGCAAGACCCGCTTCGACTGCTTCACATCGGCAGGGCTGATTTTCGTGCCGCGAATCTTGTACCAGCGATGCATCCGCGCCGGGAAGTCAATCCAGTCAGAGATACGACCATTCTTGAAGTCGCGGGTGTCAACCTCGGCAAGGGAGTTCCTGATAGCGAGCAGGCGCGGGTTGTTCCGACTGGTAGTCATACTTTCCACACTACATCACAATAGTGTGAAGCGCAATATACCCAGACTGACTCATCATGCCAGGAACGCAGCAGTCAATCCTTCATCGATGTCCTCATTCAAGAGCATGAGCAGAACATCCCACGAGACGTGTCGATGAGCGCTGCTCAGAACCCTGAGCGCCTGAGTCACCTCATCACTCGTCAACGACAACACCTGCTCTGCCGGGTAAGCCAACGTCAACACGTACGCAGGAAGCTTATGCAGCGGGTCCAGCCCCGAGAGCAAGTTATCGGTCGCGGTGCCCCTCAGTATCTCTAATGCGCCGGGTGGTGTGGTCCTACCCTTCATCTTCGCTGACAGGAGTTTCGTCCCGATACCGAGCAGACGACGAATCTCTTTCTTCCTAGCGTGTACTGGGAAGTCAGCTTCGAAGAATTCGCTGTAGCGTTCATCCTTCATCACGCGGTTATACTTCGCCTCGAATGCAACCTGCCACACTCGTGGTGCTGATGCTGATCGGCTAGAGGGGATCTCTGCCACGTCGTAGCACGTTATCCCGAAATCCCGAAGCGGTGACCACGGCATCTTGATTGTCATGTCATCCATGTGAGCCTCCCAGTATGACGGAGATTAACGCATCATCAACTTCACCGTCAACGAACCGGAACAGGGTGTCCCACGGGATGAGTCGCTCGGAGTTTTCGACAATCCTCACGGCTTGCACTATCTCGTCGTCAGTCAAGAGCAGCACTTGCTCCATCGGATACGCCAGCATGAGCATATACGCCTCCATCTGGCGGAGCCTGTTTCTACCAGAGAGCAACGTATCCACCGGAGAAGCTTGGTTAGCAGCTAGCGCCTCACTCCGATACGATTCGTCTTCCTGAGTCCTCAGAAGCAGGAGCCGAGTCCCGATGCCCAGCAGACGACGAAGCTCTGCCCGCCTCGCTTCTTTTGGCATGCTGGCTCTAAAGAACAGGCGATAGCGTTTTTCGCTCAACACCTCGCCATACATCTTCTCGAAGATCTCCCACCAAATTCTGCTGCCTTTCGGGTCGATGAATCTCAGTCGTATAGCCATCACGCTATCGCACACTGACCCGAACTGCTGGAACGGTGACCACGGCTTATCGAGCGTCTCGTTGCTCACGACAACAACATCCCAGTCAGGTCACCGTCTACGCCCGCAGCAAGGAACACGAGCAGAGCATCCCAAGTGAGAAAATGCTCGACGTTCTGGATGATGCTGAGCGCCGAAACAATCTCATCATCCGTCAGTGACACTACACTCTCCACCGGATACGCCAACGTCAGCACTACCGCACCAAGCTGAGAGGGCAAACCCACCTGCGAGTAAAACTCCTGTCTCGTGGTCGTGTTGATTCTTTCCATCAGAGGTTCTAGGTCAAGCCTTGATGAGTCCTCAGCGTCCAACGTCAGAGACAGCAGCTTCACACCGATACTCAGCAGATGGCGAAGCTCCATCTGCCTGGCATCCTGAGAAACCCCATCAGCGAAGAATGCCTGGTAGCGGTAATCCGTCGCCACCTTGGCGTACTCGTTCTTAGCGAGAATCTCCAACACACCACTCGGAGCATCACGACCAGCATTCTGTCGAGGGCTGTCTACCACCTTGTAGCACGTCAACCCGAACTGCCGGAACAACGCCCATTCGTCACGGTGGTTTGCCGGATACTCTTTCTGTCCGCTCATGACAGTAACATCCCAATCAAGCTGGTATCGATGTCCTTGGTGCTCATCATGAGCAAGGTATCCCAGGTGACGAAATAGGAAGCGACTTCCACAGCGCCGAGTGCCAGAGTGATTTCTTCATCGCTCAGTGCCGCCACCTGCTCCACCGGATATACCAACGCCAATGTCAACGCACCAATCTGAGAGGACCGACTCACCCGCGAGAGAAACTCTTCTCGTGCGGTCTTGTTGATTCTCTTCAAGAGGCTACTGCGGTCCACCTTCGATGAGTCCTCAGTCACTGCCGTCAGCGTCAGAAGCTTCACACCGATATCCAGCAGACGACGAAGCTCTACCTTTCGCGCATCCTCTGACAGGTCAGCATCGAAGAACATGCTGTAGCGGTCAATGCTCGATACCTTGTCGTACTCCTTCTCCACGAGTGCCTTCAACACGGCTGACACAAAGCCAGACTGACTCCGAGGCATCATGTCCACCACGTCACAGCAGGTCAGTCCGAACTTGCGGAACAGCGCCCACTCACCAAGAGTCCTGTCCAACTGTTTACGCCAGGCGTTCATGACAGCAACATCGCAGTCAGGTCGCCATCGACCCCTGTGGCGCTGAGCTTGACAAGAACATCCCAGCGGACAAAGTGAGGAACGCTCTCCACGATACCCACCGCGACGGTAACCTCGTCATCAGTCAACGAAGCGACCTGCTCCAACGAATACGCCAACGTCAGCATCAGCGCCCCAAGCTGAGAGTGGAGACCCACCTCCGAGCGGAACCCTTCTTGTGTCGTGTCGTTGAGCTTGTCCATGATGTCACCCAAGTCGGACTTCGAGGTGTCATTCGCATCCAACGTCAACGTCAGGAGCTTCACGCCAATATCGAACAACCGACGAAGCTCAACGCGCCGCGCATCCTCTGACAGGTCAGCATCGAAGAACTTGCTGTAGCGGTTATCCCTGAGGACTCTGCTGTATTCGTTCTCCGACAAGGTGACCAGCACATCGGCTGGTGTGGAGTACTGTGACCGAGCCATGTTCACCACCGTGTAGCACGCCAGCCCGAACTTACGGAACAGCGTCCACTCATCATGGTCCCTGCCCAACCTTCTCCGCCAGTAGCTCACGAGAGCCTCCCAAGCGAAGACTCATCATGGCTTCCTGACAGGCTCACCACGAGAGATGCATCGATGCCCTCGGCAAGACACATCTGAACGAACGACCACGGCATTTGAACCGCACACGCTAAAACGTACACAAACGCCCGTGAGACCTCATCTGCGCTCAGCACCGACACGTCCGCCTCCGAGTACCCACAGAGCAACGCCATCGCCTCTAACGCCGTCACACCGCCGTAACGTGCTGCCGCCTCACGCTTACGCTGATAGACCAGACTTTCTTCTCCGGTGACCGACAAGCTGCTGTCATGCCCAGTGCTTTCCATGACACGATGAGAGATAGCCCGCTCCGGAGTCTCCGCATCGGTACGAAGCATAGTCGCTACGTCATAGACATCAGCAAGCTTTTTCTGCCGGGTGCTGTCAGAAACATCCATCGGGAAGAGATAACCGTAGCGCGGGGATCGAACCACAGCGACTCTGATAATCGGAAGTTCTAGCTGTGCCTCATTCGTATGAGGGTTCAGCAAATGCTCCACGTACCGGTTCCTCATTCCCTGAACCGACTTCACTACCGTGAGCGTTGCGTCATACACATCCGGGGTCATCTGTTCGACCTGCGCACTGTCGCTCATAGCAGAGCCATCGCAAGAAGACCGTCACGGCTGTTCAGCAAGCTGGTGAACAAAGACGGGTCGATATCTGCCTTCACGCACTCGACTAGATATGACCACGGCAACTGCGCCTCGAACTTCACGCAGAGCGAGAACGCTGCCAGCACCTCGTCATGACTGAGGGACGTGACTTCCTTCACCGAGTACCCGCACATGAGCGCGAGAGCTTGCAAGGACGCAATACCGTAGAACGACGATGCTGCCGCTTCGAGCTTCGTATCGAAGACCTCTTCGTCTTCACCTGTGTACTCGTGTGGCAGACCTTCTAGCGTCTCCCCTGCCGCGCGCTCTACGTCGGTCATCAGACAAGTACCCACGGTGTACGCATTGTGAAGCATTTCCAGTCGCTCTTCCTCGGAAGCGAAAGCAGGAAATAGCACCCGCTGCAAGATCGTGAGGGATGAGTAATGTTCGATGGAGTGCTCTCGCTTCTCCTTCGAATGGTTCCGAGCTAGCGCAAGGTGAACGGTGGCATTCCTGTTGCGCTGGAAGTTCAGCAACGCAGAGCGAGCTTCAAGCTCGTACATCTCAGATTCGTTGCGCGCGGTAGGAATAGTCATCCTTCAATCCTTTCATACAAACACGCTCAAAGCAAATCGGTGACATCAACCTCAGCCGCTGGTCGTCACCTTTCGCTAAGGCTTCACCTCGATGAAGCTAGGAGCCTGTGACTGCTGCCGAGAAAGTCACCGAGCAACGACGGGTCGATGTCTGCCTTCATGCATTCCATCAGACCGGTGAATGACAACTGCGTCTCGAACAACTCTTCTCGGAACTTCACCACGAACGCACACGCCGCAGCAACCTCGTTGGCATCCAGTGACGTGACTTCCTCAACCGAGTACCCACACATCAAAGCGAGTGCCTGTAGGGACACGACACCTTCGAACGATAGTGCTGCTGCATCAACCTTGGATTCAAAGACTGCCTTGCTCTCCCGTGTATTCGTTCGACCGTCCTGCCACTTCATCAGTGGCGCGCTCCACGTCAGTCATGAGACTTGTCGATACCACGTACACCCCGCGCAGGATTTCCTTCCACTCAGCCTCGCTGATGGACACAGAGAAAAGCGCACTCTGTAGTTTGGTCATCTCCGAGTAATGAATCACATTCGATGCAGACCTACCAAAGGTCAGTTGGAAATTGATGATGATGTTTCTCTTACGTTGGAACGACCTCAGCCCATACCGAATATCGAGCGCACGAATCCTAGAGTCGTGGTGCACGGTAGTCGTCATCCTTCCATACTTCCACACAAACACCCTCGAAGCAAATCGACACTCACCACCATCACATGACCTCGCTCCGCTCATCACGTGACTCAGCCCCAAGCAGAGGCTCACCGAGGTGACATGAGATAGAGCTACTCCTGCGACAGCCAATTACTGCGACAGCCACCCATGCCGAAGAACAACAGTAGACCGAAGAGGATACTGCCGCACCATCACCGTGCTCTCACGACCCGCCGCGCTTGCCGGATACCGATGACGATAACCACCCTCCACGTTACATAACCGCTTAGCATAATCACCCGAAGAATCACCCGCCTGTACACGCCCCACATGATGCCCTGCTGACACCACTCGGAACCCTTCGGCACTCCCTCTCGTTCTCTCCCCGACCGACGCTCAATTGTCAACCGTGTTCACAGACATCCACCCACCACGATGGCTTTCTCACCCACAGCACTTCATCACCCCGAGCGCCTCCACCCTTCATCGCTGCACCACTCACTCCGCCCCGCGACCTCAGCTACCTACACCCAGATCCTTCCACAGCCAAATCCTTTGTCGATACCCCACAACACCATACCCCACAACACCATGAGAGGATTCACACAACCCCACCACCCCCAAACGCAAATTCCGCCGACACCAGTTCACGTCACTTATCTCCACACACCGCGAGCGCCTCCACCCCGACCGACGACCCAGCACCTCATCACTCACGACCGCGCCCCACTGCCCCCCCCCCCCCGCATCTCAAACCCAACCCGCGCCAGCACCCCATCCCCGAATCTGATCCACACCCCACGCCACGAGTCAAGCCCCCGCTCATGCCAGCCGTCCCGACCCCCGCCCCGCCGCCGCGCGACCGATGCCACATCCAACAATGAAGCTATCTTCTTTCACCGTACTTTCTCACCTGATGGTAAGTGTCAACGAGCATCAATAAGAAAGACGGTTCTAAACCACTCAGTCTTCACACTCATAGGAGAACAACCAATGAGAGAAGACACGTATCACCAGATACGGAAACAAGGTCAAGGAGTCGTTTGTAGGTATCGAACAACAACCATCACGGGCAGTTAGAGACTACCTACAAACACGTATCTGTACACCTACCAGAACCATCACAGAACCACCATCAGGAACAACCAATAATCACTCACACAGACACACTCAGTAAGAGAACAATCTGGTACAGAAAGACGGAACAACAGACAGAGGATCAGGAACATCAACAAGCAGGACAGGCAGTGAGATGAGGAACTGAGGGAACAAGAAAACACGGTGAGAGGACGAACTGTGATGATGACAGAAACACGTACACATACGTCTTCGGAGGAAAGGACATGAGTGGGATAACCAGATGGGTTTCCTACCGATACCAAATAGCGGCTTCGCCACTATCAGGTATCTCAGCCACAGGGACAGTGAGCATCAAGTAGCACTCCGTACTACCTGATACTCAGGGAGGGAGAACACGTCACTGTTATGCAGAGTGAACGAATAGATAGATAACGAGCAAGGGGAGTCTACGAAAGAGGGTTGTACAAACACGACAGGTGAAACCAGGATAGATAAGTGAGAGAAAGGAGATGGTGACAATAGGAACCAGTACGAGTCAATCAGAAGGAGATTGACGGGAACTATGAACGCGAAGCGGTGAGAGACAGGGACAGGGTGTTAAACCCGGAGGGAGATAAGAGTGAGTAGCGTAAGCGCAGGGACGTGAGAGTTACGTAGAGTGAAGGCAGGTGTGTTAGCTGCGTCAGAGTTGTTACGTGAGAGACAGTAGAGCGAAGACTAGTTGATGGAAAGGAACTTGTGAGTGACATCAATTAGTCGTAGCGACAGACACTGAGGTTTAGAGTCGGGTACCTTTCACGACCTATAGCCGATATAGATACTGATGGTCTATGTGTGCAGCACACTATGGAAGGTTACTTAGTGCGAGGTACGAGTGCTAAGTAACCTTCGTAAAGATGGAAGAACGGAACGGAGTACAAATGCATCGAGTAAATGACATCTGAACGAAGTGGAGTAAGACGAGCTTGCGAGGATTACGGAACGGAGAGAAGATAAAGTCATTTACGAGAGTGCGCATTTGTATGGAGTGTAGAGATGGAATCTTTACATAGGGTGCGGTGACAAGATGGGGCTATCTATCAGAATAGGGGTCCGAGTGGGTTGTTGATAGGCATTGAATAGGGATAGGAAAAGAACAGGGTACACAAGAAGGTTGAAGATACAGGTGAGTAGGCGGGGGTAGGGTACAGAGAAACTTGACAGAACGTAAACCAGTTGACAGCAAACAGGTATCACACGAACAACCTACAAGCAACAAAGAGCTTTGACAGGTCGAACGTAAATAGGCGGAAAAGAAATACCCGTAAAATCAAAACGGATACCGTTTCCTCCATACCCCTGGAACACGATCAATTAAACCCGAATTCTTTTCCGGTGATTAAACCCCCACGTAGAACCACCAACAAGGGTGCAACAGTTACGGAGAAACACCAGGAAAACCGTCTGGTGAAAACACAGGAACGTCACTCAACAACTCAGTCCAATGTTCACGCAAAGGGAACACCGTAGCTGCCAAAGGTACATCGATATCATTCGACACAATCTGCACAGCCGACGACAAAGTAAAACCCATAGCCCAATGACGGACCACCTCAATAGGGTCAACCCTAGATGACATCAGCGAAGTAATCTGAGCGCGGTCACACATCGTCAAAGTAGAAATAGCCAACCACAGAGGAACATCTTCCACCACACCATTGACCTCCGTGCAGAGATCCTGATACAGCGAAACGATGTCATAGGAGAGAGCGTCATAGACATTCGACGTAGGCTCATCCTCCCATACAGCGGTGGCGTACAAGTTGAACACGTAACGCATACGACGAGCAGCAGGGACATCAAGACTAAGATGACTGACAGCCAGAGCAAGAAGAGGCACCCCCGAAGTGACACCCCATCTATCTCTAAAGGCAAGAGCATCAGACACCTCATGAGACAACCCGAGAGCCAGACCTGCATTCAATTCAGCGACATGAGTGGTGTCTTCATCGTCGCTGAGTTCGACATCTCTGCCACTGACGAAGCGCAACCAATCGTCGAAAAAGAACGGTGTTGAAGCACGTCTACTACGACCATTTTCACTCCACAGAACACCCGGAGAATGAGACCCAAAATCGATCACTCTGGTGCTGTTGAACCACCTCTCAGAAAGGCGCAAAAGGGTGCTCGGGGAATGCTCCAACAGAGACATAAACGGACCCAGAGAATAGCCCTCGGAAAGCTTACCGGCACCCACCTGAGAACGGCGTAGACAGCCCCTCACGCCAGACTTGCTGAAAGGCTTCGTAAGCTCAGGGTGATAAGTCTTGATGTGCCTGGAGGCAAGATCGGCAGACGGGAAGATGGCATGATGCTTCTTCTCCACAGGGAACATCGCCATCACAATACCTCCGTCTTCATCATGTGGAGACGTATCCTCCACGCACTTGTTTCAATCGACTTCATACTAATCGAAGTACGTCGCATAGTCAAACCAAGAAGACTCACTCACATCTTTGACACATCGGCAGAGAGCGGTGAGGGTTCCGTCATGCTCTCGGCAGGGTTCTACTGCAACACCAAAACCGTCTTCCTTTGTGCATAGAGCAGTACCTGGGTCACCTACACGAGACCAACTTGGAAGACGCATGACACAGAAGAACGACCATTGGGACTCATCTTTACGACCTCCTATAGACGGTCTAAAGAGAGTACTGAGACATTCATAGGTCACCCCCGCAGAATCGAGTAAGCGCTCAAAAGCTCCGTGAGGCGTTCGGGTAGGACACACTACAACGAGTGCGGAGATGTCTTACAAGTCAGTCAGGCGGTCTCCTGCGGCTTTGTAGGATACCTACTACGCTTATTCAGTTCTGTTGTGTGATACCTACAAAGAGCACTTTGGCGCGAATACAGAGAGATGATGGAAACGGCATTATGCACCTCCTGGGTTGTGTCGAAAGAACCTCACAGCACCTCAAATAGAACTGATATTTTACTTTGGTAAACGCCCTCAAAGATGCTCTGAAAGCAGTTGCGCTTACCTATTGACTCGCCTGATGAAACACCCGCAGAGTCTCCGATGACGTAATGCCAAGCACACTCGTAGCAAAGCTTCTTCATGGACACATGACCAGTGAACGCGAACTCAGCCCAGAGTCACCCCCTGCCGCTAGAATAGGTACACAAGAAACAACGAGAGACGTAGGACAAAAAGTGGCAGTCAGCAATACACGAAACTCACGAGCAGTACCTTGTAACTGGAAGTACCCCAACTGTGGCAACACGACCCGTGACAACTCTGGCTACTGCGACAGACACCGTACACTCACGTCTCGAATCTCGGGAGAAGACCTGCGTTATGCAGGCGGCGAAACGATGGTTGGTAACCGTTCGAAGTACGTCGTAAATGGAAGCAAGAGAGACAACATCTACAAGATGAATGCCGCTCTGTTGGAGTCCTACCCAGTCATCACTATCAACGAAACTCCTTCCGGAGAGTACCGTGCGGTCATCCAGAACCTCACCAGAACCGAGGTAGCAGCCCGTGGAATCACTCTCACCGAGCACCACAAAGAAGGCGCTGTGAACGCTGTAGCGGTCACCAGAGAGTCTAAGGACGATGCCCTCTACGAGTCCACAGCCATTGTTGCAGACCTCTGGGCAACCCGTCTAGAGGGTGTAGCAAGCATCGATGACGACGCTATTGACACCTACGACTCCTATGTAGAAGCCATCGCATATGCCCGAGACTGGGCAAAAGAGATTGCCGAAGTCGAAGACAATAAGGGTGCAGAGCACACCGGAAGAAGCATCTCGTTCTCTCAGGACCGCCGCACCAAGCAGCTTGTAATCAAGATCTACCACCAGCCAAAGAACAATCCTGATGGCTATGTAGAGTATGACCACGTGAGTTTTGACAACCAGATCAAGTCCATTAAGCACCCTGATGGGTCCGAGTCATTCCTCCCACACATGCGAATTGACCCTAAGCGCTCATACAGAGTGAAGGTAGATCCAGACACTCACGAACCCAAAAGGCACCTCGGTAAGGACTGGGAACCAGTCACGCTAGGTCTTCTTTCGAAGGTTTCTAAGCTCGTGGCAGAGAGCAACAAGTTCGGCGTATCGTCCGAAGATGGTCGCCTGAGGCTTCCTACCGGATGGGAAATCCGCTCGAAAAACGCCGAGTCATAGAGCGGCGAGATCCTCAAATAGCAGGGAGGTAAGACCTACAGAATTGTGGGCTTGCCTCCCTACTTCTTTGGTGGAGTACTTTCCCTCACTCATGGAGATGACCGAATAGCCCAGTAGCGCACCATCATGAGAGAACTCACAAGAGCCTACCAACTCACTTCTCAGGGTTACGACAGAGAAAGTCATTGGTACAGAGGCATCAGGAATGAGCAAGAAACCCCTCTTTTTGGCACCCGTTAAGACGTGCTCCACAGATGCTAGTCTCCTGATGGGAGCCTCCCTATGAATGCGAGGAGTCTTACTAGACTTGCGATAGAGACCAATATCGATGGGCTTAGTCATCGTTCTTTTTCTCGATTTCTTCCTTGATGCGAGCTACGTCGATAGCCAAATCGATAGTCAGCGCTAACAGGTTCTTATGGTATTCGACGTTTTCTGCCATCACCAATAGCTCCCTCACACCGACAAGACGCTTGATATTAGCCTTTGAGAGACGACCTGTAGCAATCATCTGACGGCTGTTTGCAGAGATGAGAGCCAGGATAGACTTCAATGGTCGGGTGATATCGACAGTATCCTCATGGGTCAAAAGACCATTGATCTCCCTATCAATGTCAGTCTTGCTCATCTCGGTCTTGTTGATAGGCTCTCCGAAAAGCACTGCCGTCATGGTCGCCAAAGCTGTCTCTGAGGACACCTGTAGCCAGTGCGAGAGTACGTCGAGGACATCCTCATCATCAAGGTTGTAGAACAGTGCATCCTTTTCGTCATCACTCAGAAGCATCACGAAAGAGATCAAAGCGGCGGAGTTTGCATCGATGACCGAAGTCGCTCCTTCTGCGTATTTGATGCTTTTGGACACGTTGACTCGGGACAAGTTTCGGATGTAAGCGGAGCGGTTTTGACCCCTCTTCTTGGCGGCAAGAGCAGCCAACTCGTTCTTGTTGCTGTCTGACTCAATGGACGAAATAGCGTTGGCGACCCACATATCGAAGTCATCATTCTTGGTCTTTCGCTCACGTTCGATGTCAATAGCAACACTCAGTAGGGGCTTGGCTGCCTTTACAAGGTCGCTAATCGTGATGTCCGAGTTCTTCTTGAACACGATATCGAAGGGGTCATTGTCGTCCCGCAGGATTACCGCGTAGAGGTCTTCTCTCTTATTGATAGCCCATGTGAGCTTGCTCGTAGCGTTCATTCCTGCATCATCACCATCGAACATGAAGGTAATTTCATCTGCACTGTTGAGCATTTCAAGGTGATGAGGGGTCGTTGCAGTACCACAGACAGCTAGCCCGATAGCGTTTGATTCGGACTCGGTAATGGCAATAGCATCGAAGTAACCCTCGCAGATGACAACAGATGAGGGCTTCTTATTCCTAGATAGCTCACCTCCGTCAAATAGAATCTTCGACTTGTCGTAGACAGAAGTAGTGGTTGGGTTGACCCACTTTCCTTCTCCATAGTGGCTTACGCCGGGAACTTCACGAGCACCAAATCCCAATACAGCGCCAAAACGGTCAGTAATAGGAATGATGATTCGACCGTATAGAGACGTATAGTGAGACCCATCCGACTCGCCAAGAACGCCGCCCGCAACTGCGGCACGGGTTGAGTAATCATCCCCGGCAGCCTTGGTGATGAGTTTAGTAGCAACCTTGTTGGTATCTGGAAGGAACCCAATTCGGTACTTTTTGATGATCTCGTCTGTGACTCCACGACCTGATAGGTAGTCGTAAGCCTTTTCGGCACCCTCATCTTCACTGTCAAAAAGGTAGTTGGTAGCAGCAATGGAAACCCTATCGAGGGTGTCCTTGATCCTGGTCGGAGAGATCTCTTTCTTCTCGCTTTTGTACTCAGGAAGCTCTACACCTAGCTCTTCTGCAAGACCTTGAACTGCAAGTGAGAAGGCACTTTTGTCGTGACTGTCATAGCCGTGCTGGATGATCCAGAAGTCAAAGATGGAACCTCCGCCGCAGTTACTGAAGCAATGCCATACACCCTTGTCGTCGTTGACAGAGAATGCAGGTGAGTTCGTATTGTCATGAAGCGGGCAGAATCCCATGAATTTACCCTTGCCACCAGTCTCCTTGAGCGGAGAAATGGTGAACTGGTTGACGTAATCAGAAAGGCGCATGGCGCTCTTGATCTGATCGAGGGTGGTGTTTTGTGCGTTCATCAGTTAGTAGTTTCGTCTTCTTAGTGTGGGTGTGAATGGTACATCTTTGTGGAGCCAAATGGGGCGGTACCGGATAATAGCATCCAGATACCGCCCCATCAATAGCTGAGTTAGGCTACCTCAGCAGCGTCTTCCGACTCTACTGTCTCGGTGCTAGCCTCTGCCTCGGCGGTGTCTTCCTTCTTAGGGCGACCACGACCGCGCTTAGGAGTGTCAGCATCCTCATCAGCCTTGGGCTTTGCAGGACGACCTCGCTTGGGCTTGTCCTCATCAGCAGCGCCCTCAATAGCCTCATTAGAAGCTCCCTCGATGACGTTCTGAGCGGCAAGAGCACGACGCTCAGCAACGGTCAGGAGGCGCTTGGTGTTCAGCGTGGTAGCGTCAGGACGCACCTTACGGGTGGCTGCAACTTCCTTCTTCTCTCGCACCTTGGCACGAATGGCAAGCTCAAGGCTGCTGAGCAAACGAGGGAAGTCAGACAGCGAATCAATGAAGTTCTGACGGAATCGAACGGTGTAGTACTCCTGGTCATCTTCGAACTCAGAATCGAAGTTGTCCACGTTGTTGGAGTTCACGAACTCTCCATTGTCGTCAACCTCACCCTTTTGCTCAGCATCAAACAGACCATTGTCGAGGTGGATATCAAACTCATCCTCTCGGATAAGGTCGATCATCTTCTCGTTCAACTTGAGGGTGAAGTTGTTCTTGCTGGACTCCAAAGTACCAGTCTTGGAGTCCCACTTCGTGTCAACGAGAACGAGATCAGCGAGGATTGCAGCCTCGATTACGTCCTCAGCCCAGTTGACTGGCTGACCTGCGGGGAGGTAGTAGCTAGCCTTGCGACCCTGACCAGCACTGGTCTTGTTCTTGACGAACTTGACGGTCGTGTCCTGTCCGGTACGAACGTTATCCTTACCTTCGACGCGAGCCTTAGCAGAGATTTCGAGACGAGCGGATGCAGCGAACTTGATGAACTTACCACCAGGGGTCTGCTTCTTTGCGTATCGGGCGTTAGTAGCCGTCGTGTCGGCACGAGTCTGGTTGACGAGCAAGATGATGGAGTTAGTGCGAGCAGCCAGAGTAATCAGCTTAGGACCGTTCTCAGCCCATCGGTTTGCCTCAGCCATCATCGAACGCTCACCAGCGTTCTTCTCCATGACCTCTACCGACTTGATTGCAGGAACAGAGTCGAAGATGAATAGAATACCGTTGGTAGAGCCAGCCTTCACCTCTTCCTTCATCATCTTCAGCATGATGTCCATAGCATCCTCAAGGGAGTCAGGACGGTTCACGAGCATCTTGTTTACATCGACACCTAGGTCTGCGGAGTACTCAAGGTTGAGGGTGTTCTCCGCGTCAATGAAGACTACGGGCATTCCATTACGCTGTGCTGATGCCGCAGTGTGGAGGAAGTTCGTGGTCTTACCGGCAGACTCATCACCGTAGATCTCGACCATCTTTCCCTTGGGGTAGCCACCAATGCCGCTGGCGACATCAAGGACGGCAATACCGGTAGGGAGTACGTTTGTCTCGTTGTAGCCATCATTGCTATCTGCGAGCGTATTGACACCAGCCTGCTCTAGCAATCGGGCAAGCATCGTGTCCGATGCATCTTCGTTTAGCAGTACGTCAGCGGTCTCATCTACCGTCTCCGTTACCTCTGCGTTGCGCTTTCTAGCCATTCGTTTTATCTCTCTTCGTTGTGTTTATGAATTGTTGTAGGTTTGTTCTACCCCCACATAGTAGCCACATCATTACACCTAGTCTGTGGAAAATCAAGAGGAATTAAACCTCTTCATCGTCCTGATATGGTAGCGGTTCCGCAATCTTTCGAGTGGATTGCGATAGGTCAATATCGTGATGCTCTTCAACGAGAATCACTGCTTCATCGAGCAAAGCACCATTGGCTGCTCGGACATCCTGAATGCGTTTCCACGACTGCAAGGCGAAGTGCAGATCGAGGATATCGTCTTTGCTCAGGTGCGAAAAGGACTCGACGTTCTGATTCAGAATGTCGCTAGCTAGCTCTAGGCGGTCATCTCTGGACTTGACTCCTGCCTGGGATAGAACAACGAAAACACCTTTGCGAGCACGGTTGGTCTCTGCATCAATCGGTGGTTGGTTCTTCATATCTGTGTGCATCTCTTCTCTGTGGAAGGGAGATTAGCACATGGTTCGGAGCTTGTAAACAGTCTTATCGAGCCATTTTGTTGAGTAGCGAATCGATCTTCGGACTGACCTTTTGCGGCTTACCCAAAGCAGATTTGATCTTAGCTAGACCAGCACCATGTAGATACGATCTAATGTTGCCCGGCCACTTCAAGGCGAAGACACTCGACGGTGCCTTACCGCGAGCATTGGTAGGCATGAATACAACGATTGCTTCTACACGGATGCCAGGAAGATTGGCGCGGTATCTGCTGACAGCACCAGCCATGTTCTTGCCTAGCTCCCACTTGTTACCCTTCTTCATTGGCGTTACGCCCTTGAAAGGAAGACCGAATAGTGTCCAATAGTGATACCCACCAGCCCATCTCTTGACATCAATAAGGATTAGCCTGTCACCCGAAGCTACGGCAACATCAACATCGCTGTTGTACTTAGTACCATTGGGGTTCTTCGGATCGGATGGAATGCGCAGGCTGTACCAAACATCGTAATCTCGGGTAATTCCATGCTTTGCGAGTAGTGTAGCGAACTGTTCTTCGCCAACTCGACCAGCAGCGGCAGAAGCAGCACCGTACTTTTTGGCGATACCACCATCGTTGAATGATGTTCCGGCAGAGTTGCGTGAAGCCATACGGGGTTATCTCCTACTAATCAGATGATGACATCGGGGATGTCCTCAGGTTCACTTACAGTACCACCGCGCTGACGCAACTCTTTCTTTTTCTGGCGTAGCGTTTTGGCTATTCTCTCTACTTGCTTCTTGACCCCTTCATCAGTAGCTAGGTCTTCATCGGTACAAGAAAGAACAGTCCACCCTTGCGAAGACAACTCGGATCTGATGTCGGCATCCTTGGTTGCTTTCGCTCTGTTTCCATCCAAAACAACGTTCTGCTTTGCTTTGTCAGTGGCGCTCTCAGCAATCAGTTTCATGCGCTCAGTATCGTCTTTTGTGACGTGCCACCATAGACCGTCCATAAAGAATGCAAGCTTGATGTCCTCCCAAACGAAGTCGGGGGTAGTGAGTTCACTACCATCTTCTCGTGCAAGGCGAAGGTTGCGGTTCGGGTTAGGAATGTTGGCGTTGAGTAGACCTTTGAGTAGCTTCTCCTCCTCTTTGGAACCCTGCTTCTTCATACCAGCTTGGCTAACACGACGTGTATGTTCGAACGCAGAGACATTGATGCCATCAAATACTCGCCTGAAAGTTTCTAGCTCGCCAGTGTTGAATCGAGTGATGTACCAACCCTTTTTATCGAACCCATCTAGCTCATCTCCCTCTAACGAGATGCCGATTTTGGAGCTAGGGATAGCAATAGCCACATGAGACTCAGATTTGGGTAGGTCATAGTCCACCTCTATCTCGTGAGGATCAACTCCAAGCCGCGCGAACAAGGCGTATATGGACTGGATGAAGTGGTTGTCGCTCAATTGAACAGATCCTTAATGTCATCCTCATTGACAGTAACAGCGGAGTCCGACCCGAAGAATTCTTCAAGATCTAGCTCATCGATACCTTCTGCTGGCTGCTCTGGAATCTCTTCCGGTTTTGACTCCCAGAAGGGTTGCGGGTCAACTATCTCACCAGTGAGAGGGTTGGCTCTCTGCTCGGGTACTGCAAGTGAAGGTCTGGGCTTCTTCTGCCCAACCGTGGCGAGGTCTTCATCTCCTAGACCTTCGAACTCTAGTGACGGAATGTTCTTGTTGGTAACTCGCACTAGGTCAGCAAGTTTTCCCTGCCACGGCCAGCCTGCTGGCATCTCAGGTCGAGTAGAGGCAAAAGAGGGCGGCGGAAGCTCGAAGATTCTCTTGAACTTACCAGCCTTGATGGTTGCTGACCGCAGTGTCTTTACTGTGTCGTTGGACTTGAAACCATTCTTCAGAAGCACAGATGTAGCAGCCGCCTCGCTCCACCCGGGAAGCTGTTCGAGAATGGTGCTAAGGCGCAAATTAGCCACATAGGTGGAATCGCGCTCCTTCATTCTGGAGAAGGTAATAGCGTCATCAATACCGAGTTCACCAGCGGAGATAGACTGCAACCAAGACTCGCGTACCTTCTTGGATTGCTTGCGCGCCTCTACGCTATCGATAGTAATTTCTGCCATGCGGACATACTAACCCACCGAACCTAGGCGGATTTCGTTATCGTCGATTAGCCATTTTGAACTGATTGGCAAGCTCGATAACAAGGATCTCCATAACAGCAATGGGCGGCATTCCAGTAGCTCCACCCTTTAGTGATACGTCTGTATTGAGAATCGACTGCATTGATTTGGCGATACGAACGCCGCCCAGAGCCTTAGCTTCATTGAACAGATACTTGGCTGCGTAAGGATTACCGCCAGCTTCTTTGACGAACGCCTGTGGATTGTTGAAGTTGAGCGCGGTGATGTAACTCTGGTATCTCTTGCGAAGCATACCCAGCACTGCTAGCGGTGCCATGCCACCATCCAAGACGCGGGTGAGTATCTCAACAGAACCAGAAATGTCACCCTTCGCCAAAGCTCCCGTAATCTTGTACGGTGCGACAAATCCCATCTTGCCTGCAACCGGCGAGATGTGTTCCTTCCAATTGACTTTTCTACCAAGGCTGTTGGCAAGTACGGCACGTGAAATGGAGACAGCAAGATCTCGATCCTCGCCACAGAATTCAGCTAGTTTGAATGCGTCTTGAATCGAGATTTCGGAACCATTGCGAGTGAAGTACATTGCTATCCACTCACCAAAACCAGGGTTCTCTTTGGGAATGATGTAGTCGAAATCGTCATCGACGATATCCGAGATTGCTTTGATAGCCGCCGCGTCTTTTTCTTGGGTGAATGCCACGACGAGGGGGCATTCCATCTTCTGTAGATAGGTAACTAGCTTCTTAACGTCAGGCGCTGACCAGTCTTGTAGGTTATGGAAGATAAATGCCTTCTGCGACATGAACAGGTCGAAGAACTCGCCACCTAGACCAAGTGCCTCTATGCCCTTATCGGCAATGAGCTTGGAGTCATAATCACTCAAATCAATGTGCTCAACACGGACATCTTCACTCTCACGGTTCTCCTGCATCCAACTATCTAGCTGAGTACGGTAAGCCTCGCTAACCGCTCCGCGCCATACAGAGGTCTTTTGCAGCATGTGGTGTCCTATCAGTTGTTCAGAACGAACTATACCTCATCGAACCACTGATGTCTAGCTTGCCTTTTGGAACTGAATCCCGTTTTCGACAGCAGCATTGGCGATAGCAACTTCATCGATAACGATTACTTGATAGCGCTCTTCATCTGCAACGCCAAGCATTCCCTTCCCATTGTCTACCGAGAAGCCACGCATTTCGTCTGCATAGTCAGGCTCTTTTTCATCAAGGATGTGAATGTTACCTGAACCATCGATAACTGCAATCTCGTCACCTTTTACATCTCGACCCATCATGATGATCGACTGTAGAGGGAATCGTTCTAGAACATTTTCAGAAGTAGGCTTGTGTAAGTCGTTACCGCGCATGTACTCGACCTGACTTTCAAGGTCATCCATAGTGAAGAACGGGTAGCCCTTAATTCCCGCCGAATCGCGGGGGAACTCTTGTTCGCGTTCCTTTTGAAGTCTGTACTGCCAAGAGCCAGGACCGGTAGCGTTACGGAATCCGTGCTGACCCTTAGGGGTTACTGCTAGTTGCTCGTGCTCATGAAACCTGCAATAACGGATTGGAGCATCAGTCCTTAGCGGGTTCTTGCAACCCTTGTGTAGACATCCCTTGCCGTTGTTTTGCTGGTTCATCAGCATCCTCCTGAGTCATTCATGATGGGGTCCATTTTCAGGACTTTGTAGTCAGGAGTAGCGTCAACCTCTGCTTGATTCATTACCTCGATTGCCAGGACACTGTTAGAGCCAACAAAACCGACTCTATAGGTGAGTGTAAAGGTGCTTACACTGGCAATTTCTGCGTTTGATACTGCCGCGCAGAACGGAATTGAATATGGATCGAGACCTTCGTACAACTGCTTTGTCTCATCATCATACAGTTTGGGTATGACAGCGGCACGCCAAGCGTCAGTTGGAAGACTACGGTTGGTTAGGTCTTTTGCGAAGGCTGTAGTGAACTCCGTTCCTTGCTGGATTGCCACATCATTCAAGTCTTCGTGTTCGCCAGCATCACCAGGGAAGCCAGGAGCAGATTCGTCTACTGACGGGGTAGGAGCGGGTGTCGGACTAGTAGTGGGCTGGGTGGTAGAACCGCTTCCAGAGCTACCACCGTTACTACCTCCATTACCATTGCTACCAGATGAGTTACCTCCACTGGAGTTGTTGGAGCTATTGTTCACTGAGTCATCGCTAGAGCAGCCCGCCAGGAACATCGTTCCAAGCAGTACTCCGGCAATAGCCAACTTAGTTCCAGTTCGTTTGATCCCAAGCACCGAGGTCACTCCTTTTGTCGCATCTGTAATCGAATGTTGTGCTAGCAGTCTTAGGACCATAGCTTGTAAAGTCCATCTGTGCAAGCAAATCTGGCTGTGTCTTGACAAGGCACATAGGGTTAGCAGTACCGGTGAATCCGTTAGGACCAGTTGATACCTGCAAGTGGAGGTGCTCTCCAGAACTGTTTCCAGTCGATCCCTGAACGCCTACCTGCTGACCAGCAGCAACCTTATCGCCAACATTAACCATAGCCTTTTCCCTCATGTGGCAGTAGACAAATGAGATGTTGTCATCAGATTTCATCGTGATGCTATTACCACATGCTCCTGTACCCAGGGCGGTTACAGTTGCGTTCGTCATGGCACAAAGTCGGGGGTTCTTACCTCCACCGCCAGAGAACATGTCCATTCCACCGTGGTAGCTAGCAGTGCTGTGAGAGGTTCCACCAATAGCCGGTCGAGGTCCGAAGTAGTTGGAAATGACCATCTTGTAGTTGTCGCAGTATGGGTTGATCCACGTACCGCTTGAAACTGGGGTTAGACCAGATGTCTCATTGCACTTTGAGTCCGGCGACACGATTGGCTGAGTTCCGCCAGCGCCAGTATCAACACCTGGCTTACCGTTACCAGTACCACCGCCGTTCTTGATCCACTCGCTATATGGGGCAAGTGTTGAGGCATACGGGTTGGCATTTGTCACGACATTTGCGAATACGTTTCTTGCATCGTTTTCGTGCTTCGCGTATGCATCACCGAACGCCGAAATCTGAACCTTCTGTGCAGCCTGTGTAACCGGAATTGTCTGCCAGTTGGCTACATTGACCAGTCGGTCGAAGAACAGCCCGGAGGACTGATACGGGTCGAGGCGTTGAGCCAGAGTTCCCCAAGAGTCTCTCTGCTGGAACAATCCACGAGAGTCCGGACCAACCTTGTCGCCGTAGTTTACCGAGATGAAGCCTGACTCTTGCATAACTGTTGAGTAGGCAATAATCACAGCTTGACCAGGCAGATCCCTGTCAGCAGCCTGCTTAGCAATCTGTGTTGCATTGAACTTCTGTTCGTCACTTAGGTTTGCCCACGAGAAGCCACCAGAAGCATCCGCCCCTGTTCCACTTCCGCCCGAACCACCAATGACATCACCCATGCCGAGGTCTTTCTGGGAATCGACCACGCAACCATCTGAGCTAGCGCCATAAGAGACTGCGGCGGTTGTAGCAACAGTTGCGCCGAAACCAGCAAATGAAAGCAAGAGCAGTAGGGGGATCATAATTCCAGCCACGCTAGCTACAACTGGAACCTTGAATGTGAACTTGGCAAACTTTACGACCTGGCGCTCTGTTGTGTTAGAGAGCCTTTCTGTAGCTCCCGTAAGCTCGCTGCCCATTCCACCCAAAGTCTCGCGAGCATTGGATTTACCGCCACTTGCGGCATCTAGTCCAGTACCAACAGCGCGACCGGCAGTGTCAACGGTGTCACCCAGCGCATCGTTCTTGTTGATTCCGGTCTTGGCAGTTTGCTTGTCTTTGGAGCGCTCGACAATACCTCGGTCGTCTTTACCCTCATCGTCAATCTTTTGCTGTGAAAGCCTCTTTCTCTCAGAGCGCTTTCCTTCATCCATGAAGTTCTTGTCTTTGTAGAAGTCTCGCTCTTCGCCAACAGAGAGCTTCTTGCCAGACGCATCACCAGAAGACTTAGAGTTATCCTCTATCTGCTTCTTGATCTGCTCCTCACGTTCTGGTGAAGATTGATTGAGCTTCTCCCCCTTTTGACCTTCTGGGTTGTTGTTGCTCAGTGAGTCAGGGGACTTCTTTTGACCGGATGGGTCTGTCTGATTGGTATTGGTAGCGTTACCAGTAGGATCGTTCTTGCTTACATCCTGAGCGTTTTGATCAAGCGGAGCCTGGGACTTTGGTGATGCACCGTCCTTACCCGGAACAGATTCAGGTGTAATTCCTTCGCCAGCCTTAGAAAGACTTTCAGAAGGTCCACCAGGAACCGAGGTGGTACCAGCAGCGGCTTCTGAAGCCCCACTGGTGACGGCAGACTCTCCAACAGAACCAGCTAGGGCGCTACCCTCAGCAGCGGCTCCACCGGCTGCTGAAGCTCCACCAGCGGCAGCGCCAGTACCAGCCGCACCGGCACCCGCTGCTCCGGCTCCTGCGCCACCAGCGCCCGCAGCAGCCGTAGATGCACCACCCGAAGCGACGGCACCACCAATAATGGCAGCGTCCTTCGCTACAACTTCACCGTCTTCCTTAGCGCTTTTAGCGTACTCGGCGGTTGTTTGTGCTTCGTTGATGCCTTTATTGGGGTCGTTAGAGAACGTATTGCCGTTGTTACCGGCGCGCTCATTGTCTTCGATGTAACTCTTATTTCGATTTGCCATTGCTACCTTTAATCAACAGAAGCGGTAACCCGAGGGAAACCGCTTCTGTTCGCGTGGGTTGTGCCTACGATTTTACAGTATCGTACAGCACAGTAGGCTAATAGCCTCTGGTTTTCAGCCTGTTGTACCTGCTGATCCTCACAAGCGCGAAGATTACCGTGATAACGCCAAGGAGACCGGCAATGTTTGCAGCGATGCTGACACCCGACTCGGTAATTTCAGCGTTAGGATTGACCAGCTTGTAAATTCCGTAGACGAAGAACAGTACAAGACCACCAATCAAAATGCCTGTATTGATCAGTGTTGCCTTTGTTCTATTTGCCTTCTTTGGCTGTTGGTCGTTTCCAAAACCCCAGTCGGTACTCATTACGTTCTCCAATCGAATCAATCGTATGCTAACACAGCGGTTTCGCTGATAGTTGAGTTCGCGAAATTGAACTTCCTGTTGTTAGCTAAATGCGTGCTCTGACTTGCGAGAACCCTGCATGTTGATTTCTAGCTCGGCGTTCTCCTGAGACACGATCTCAAACTGGTCCGTGATGTACTCACGCAGAACATCAGCCGCACGCTTCTCAATCGACTTATAGATCTGTAGCGCAGCATCACGTCGAGACTGGTAGTCGTAGATATCCTCAACAGACTTGTTTGTGATATTGAGCAACATGCTCTCTACGACCCGACGCTCGGAATCGGTGTTTCTGGAATGAACGTGGAAGATGTTGATCCATGCATCCTTACCGAGGTGGTCGAGAGCCTTCTGGTATGCCTCCTGCTGCTCATCGACGGGGGTCTTGGAGACCTCTCTCGCCCAGGTGAACGCTGCATTGTCCACACACTGAGCAATGTGCTGCATGAGTGAGTTGGTGTCGTTGTAGTTGACAGCCTTGAGTTCCTTGATTCGACGCGAGAAAGCGCCAACCTCGATAGCCTTAGGAATCTCAGCAAGGTCAATGAACGAAGGGGTGTCTTCTAGGTACTTCGTGATCGTCTTGAGGAGGACACGACCGAACTCCTTATCGATGCGCCATGCACCGAACTCGTCAACGATGATCTTCTTGGGAACCTTGATCACCATCGTATTGGCGCGCTCTTTCTTGTTCTCGCGCTCTCGCTCTTCCTCGTTCTCAATGAGAAGTCGGAAGCTACGGCTACTTGCAGAGGAACTGACCGAGTTGAAGATTTCGATAGTTACACCCGTATCGTCTTTGGCTACGACACTTCCGGCACCATGAGTTTTGTGATGCGCATTGGCACCAATCTCAATAGCTTCGTATCGCTTCTGCTCGTCGTCGGTAAGGGGTTCAGGGGTAAAAGGCATTTTGGCTTTCTTTCGCTAGGTGTCTATCTTACCACCGGGTTAGCGTTTAAGTCAACCTACCCTTTACCCCTGACTGATTCTAAGGTTATCCACAGCCTACAAAGGCTACCGTAGCGTCCATTTTGACACCCGCATTGTCACGCTTAGAGTCTACCGCAGGTAGCTCAATCTTGCTACCAGAGGGGTCTACCGCAATCGGATCTACTGCAATTGCTCCACCCGTCAAGACCTCTTCGCCCTTGACGAATCGGTGCGAGCGGACACCGCCAGTGGCTCTACCCTTAGCAGGATAAAGGTTGAATGGACTTACCTTCATCGACTGACCGGTGGACGTAATCACGACCGCCTTTTCCACTTCCAGTGCGCTCAACAACGTAGCTGAGAGAACGTGAGAATCTTCGGCTAGCTTGATACCAGCAACGCCACCGCCAGTGAAACCTTGCTGCGAAACTTTCTCGGCAGAGAAGCGAAGTAACGAAGAATCGGTAGTGAGAAGAGCAACCTCAGCACCCTCTAGATTCTCTACCCAACGAGCAGTGACAATCTCATCGCCGCTTGCGACAGGGAAGAGGCTGAACTCATCTGAACGCTTAGGGTAATCAGGCTTGGTGATCTTCACGGTTCCGTTCTTGGTGGCAAAGAAGAACCCGACACCAGAAGTGCTATTGACATCTGCCTCTTTATCTTCAACCGGAGCCAGAGCAATGATTCGTTCGCCATTAGCCAGCGAGACAATCGACTTTGCGTCGGTAGGCTTATCGGCAACATGAAGCGCATCGATCCTGAATCCTCGACCCTTGTTAGAGACCAATACGATCTTACCCCGGGTGCGAGCAGGAACAATGTCCACAACGGTAGACAACTTGCCGCCCTTGGAGAACGACTTAATCTTGGCACCTGATTCAACTCTACGAACTGAGCCATCTGCAAATACAGCTACCTGAACAGCCGCATCTTCTACCTCTAGGGTCATGGACTGAGCCACGGTCTTAGCCTCTTCGAGATGCTCAGCGATGTTGCCGCCAAGAATAATCGAAGAGCGAGGACGGTCAATAATCTTCTTCGTTGCGGTGAGTTCGTCACCAACCAGCTTGCGAAGAACACTGTCGTTCTCAATGATTTCGGTAAGCTCAGCGATCTCTTTCTTTAGCCTGTCTCGGTCAGCAGAGAGCTTGATCTGATCAAACTTTGTTAGCGAACGCAACTGTAGGCTCAGGATATAGTCAGCCTGAATGGTGTCTACCTTGAACTTCTTGACAAGTTCGGTTCTGGCTACTTCGGTGTCTTCCGCCCCACGAATGATCTTGATGACCTTATCGATATCAACAAGCGCCTTTAGCAGACCTTCGATACGGTGAAGGCTCTTCTCTCGTTCCTGACGACGGTTGATGCTACGACGCATAACGATATCAAGACGGTGGTCAAGGAAGATCTGTAGAAGTTCCTTCAGACCAAGTGTTTGCGGCTGTCCCTTTACCAAGCAAACGTTATTGATAGAGAACCCAACCTCTAGCGGGGTCATCGCGTATAGCGCATTGAGTACCACATTTGGATTCACGCCCGCCTTGACGACGAAAACGATACGCATACCCTGACGGCGGTCTGTGAGGTTCTGGATATTAGAGATACCGAGAAGCTTCTGATCTCTGACTAGCTCTACAGCTTTTTCAATGACCTTCTCTGCCCCTACGCCATAAGGAAGCTCGGTGACAACCACCTGGCTTTTACCGCGATCACCAGATTCGATTTCTGCATGACCACGGATCTTGAAAGTACCTCGACCAGTTTCATAGGCATCACGGATTTTGTCAGTACCAATGATGGTTCCGCCAGTAGGAAAATCTGGACCAGGAACAAACTCCATGAGCTTGTCGAGCGTGGCACCGGGGTGGGTAAGAAGCCAGCGCGCGGCATCCATGATTTCACTGGGATTGTGTGTTGCCATATTTGTAGCCATACCGACAGCAATACCGGTCTGACCATTAATGAGGGTGTTGGGGTACTGAACGGGGAGAACCTCAGGCATCTCAAGTGTGCCGTCATAGTTGAACTCTAGGTCCACAACCTTCTCTTTGAGTTCGTTGGTTAGTAGCAGCGAATTTGCATCTAGACGGGTCTCTGTGTAACGCGGAGCGGCAGGACCATCATCAGGTGAACCCCAGTTTCCATGACCATCTGCAAGAGGCAGCATCATGTTGAAGTCCTGAGTGATACCGACTAGCGAACCATAGATAGAACTGTCACCGTGAGGGTGGTAGTTACCCATCACGTCTCCTACAACCTTTGCAGCCTTCACATAAGCGCGGTCTGGAAGGAACCCGCTATTGAACATACTGAATAGAATGCGACGGTGAACAGGCTTTAGTCCGTCACGAGCATCAACTAGCGCACGGTCAGTGATGACGGAATAAGCGTATTCAAGGAACGAACTCTCCATCTCATCGACGATATCGTTCTCATCGATATGAGCAGCCGATACAGCAAAGCTGACGGAACCCTTTTCCTTTGGTCTGGTCTTTTTCTTAGTAGCCATTGTTATCTTCTCTTTCTTGAAATCTTAGCCGATGACGGAACGGTCGAAGCGGTCACTGGAGTTGATAATCCAGGTTTTTCGAGGTGCGACATCATGACCCATAGCTAGCTCAATCATGCCCTCAGCCTTATCAGCATCATTCATCGTGATACGTCGCAAAGTTCGCTTCGCGGGGTCAAGCGTTGTGTCCCATAGTTCATCATCCTGCATCTCACCAAGTCCCTTGAATCGACCAATCGGCATGCGAATCTGCTTTTTCTCAGCAGCAAGCTTCTTCTGAATCTTAACAAGTTCTTCATCGTTCTGAACGTAGATGGTTTCTGGGTTTTTACCCAGTGTTTTGACCACGTACAGAGGGGGAACAGCAGTGTACAAACGACCTTCGGTGATTAGTGGTCGCATTAGACGCGAGAATAGCGCAATGAGCAAGGTTCGGATGTGCGATCCGTCAACATCAGCGTCTGCGGCGATGACAACACGGTCATATCTCATCAGATCTGGATCGAAAGCCTTACCCATACCCGCACCGATGACCTGAATGATTTCCGAGATCTCTTTGTTAGCCAGAGCATCGCTCAAAGAGGCTTTCTGTGCATTGAGGATCTTGCCTCGAATAGGAAGCAATGCCTGATGACCCGAGTCACGAGCAAGCTTCATCTGACCACCTGCCGAGTCACCTTCTACGATGAGCAACTCGCTATCAGAGCCTACCCCGACATACTCACAGTCAGTAAGCTTGGAGGGCATAGAAGCAGTGTCAAGGGCGGTCTTGCGTCGAGCAACTTCTTTGAGTTGACGCTGAGCAAGCCTCACCCTTGAAGCTTCGATAACCTTGGTGTAGATGATCTTAGCCGTTGCAGCGTTCTTCTTGTCATCCAAGAATGCCTTCAGCTTGTTTCCAACTTCCTGTGAAAGGAGCGAGGTAATAGCTGTTGTACCAAGGCTAGACTTCTCCTGACCTGTGAACTGAGGCTCCGGGAACTTGATAGAGACGATAGAAACAAGACCGTCCTTGATATCTTCCAAGATGGGCGGCTCTTCCTTAGCCTTCAGCAAGCCTCTACCATTCTTGATGTTATCGATGATGATGCGGCTCATTGCTCGGTAGAAACCAGATTCGTGTGTTCCACCATTCTTGGTGTTGATGATGTTCACGAACGACTTCATTACCGTGTCATAGCCATTGACGTACTCAAAAGCAACATCAATATCTACATGCCTATCTACCATTCCGGTAGTGATCTTTCCGTTCGAATCAGCGATAGCAGCTTTTTCGGTGAAGTTGCCCTCAGAGGTGAATCGAACCGGCTTCATAAGAGGCTGTTCGTGCGTGATGGTTTCAAGCATTTCAGCAATACCACCATCAAACTCGAAGACATCAACGATGTGGTTGTTGGGGTCGCGGAAGTCGTTGAACTCAATGCAAAGACCGGGAAGAAGGAACGCAGTTGACTTCATACGGAACTTCAGTGTCTCGACATCAAAAGATGCGGGTACATCTACCGTCTCACCCTTGTCGTTCACAACTTCTACCGGCATGAAGAGGTCAGAATCAGCCCACATACGGATTGTGGTGCCCGTAGGACGCTCTTTCTTCTCTTTAGCTGTACGAGGGTCAGGCTTGACTACCAAGTCCTTAGACGGCGAAAACTTGGAGAAAGGGTCATCGGCAACAGCGAACTTACCCGGCTTTCCCTGGCAGAAAGAGATTTTGTGCTCCTTGCCATTCTGATACACAGTGACATCGAAACGCTGACTGATGGCGTTACTGGCTGTTGTACCTACACCGTTTAGCCCACCAGATCCGCCACCGTATCCGCCACCCTCGACACCAAACTTTCCACCCGCACCAACGTTTGCTAGTGCGAGGACAATACCGTTCTCACCCGTTGCCTTGTTGATGCCAGTAGGAATTCCGCGACCTTGGTCCTGAACCTCAGCCGAACCATCAGCGAAGAACGTAATGGTGATCTTCTTACCGTGACCATTCAAGAACTCATCCTGTGAGTTGTCGATGATTTCTCGGAGCGCAGTGGATAGTCCACCCTCGCCAGTGTTGTCACCGAGGTACATCGGAAGTCGCTTACGGATGTGGTCGATTGGGTCGAGCTTTTGGATGCTATTAGCGTCATACTCTGGAGTAGCCATTTACGTTCTTTCTTGTGAGTTCATTAATCTAGCAGCACAATCGCCGCTCATTGTGAAGTTTTTAGGATTCGATGTAGCGGAAGTTCTCAAACCAGAGATATTCCTTCTGCTTGTATGTATCAATTGTGCTGACCAATGGCGCATAACCAAACGGCGAGAACTTTGTGTCGTACTGTTCAGCAACTGGTCTGTTGGGGTCAGCAACAGGGGCGAAGAGCGAGATACCTACATCAAGTGTGGACTCTGTTTCTTGACCTCTATCGACAACCAATACGACATGACCAACCTCAGCCGAATGTTCGATACGACCATTACCGATTAGTCTTGTGGCATCCCACATTTGTAGCTTGCTCAGCCTGCTGGAGTCAACACCAGACTCATTGAGATCAGTCTCAAACTCCTGAATCAGGTTGGTCAGATTCTGAGCCACAAATGCGGGCGTGTTTAGCTCTGGTCGTCTTCTGGTTATGATTTCACCAGCATCAGCGACCATCTTAGCTGTGTTCATATCCAGCTTTGACGAAGCAACGAGGAAGCCCGCCTGGGTCTCATTCATCGTAAGAGACCCAGGCGCTTTTCGATTGACGATAGCGGTAAGCGCTCTAAGCGACTCCCATTGCTCTCTAATCAGAGCCGTGTCAGCAGCGGTGGAAGACTTGAGTGGGTTGCTGGCATGAACCTCGACGTTCTTGTGCAAGTAGCAACGAGATTCACCCTCTCTTACAGGGTTTCCACAACCGTTATACCCACAGGTTCTTACAGCAACCACAACTCACTCCTTATCGCTTTAGCACAGACGTGTTAGCCACAATGTCATCAAGTGACTCACTCTTTGTCCAAGCGGGGCAGTCTTTGAGGATGGGGCAGTACTCACAGTAACCACGTCGATCACCGCTGGTAGGAGCAGGGATTGCAAGAATCTCCTTATCCTGGTTTACCATAGCATCCATTTCAAGAGTGATGGCGCTGATAAGGCTTCTCACTCGTTCAATGGTGTTGTCGTTGACCAAGATGTCAACGCTTTCCGGCTCAGGTGATGCACCGATGTAGAGAAGGCGAACGGAAGTTACCTTGGACGGTAGCAACTCGTTTCGGGTCATCTCCATACGCAGCCAGGCATAGATACCAGCAGGAATCAAAGTCTTCTCAAAGACTCGCGGTCCATTGAAGTTGGGCGTGATTCCGACAGTCTTACCAGTCTTGTAATCGTCGATAATCTCACCGTCCTCATCGTCAGGAACAACGCGGTCGATCTTACCCTGAACCTTTACACCGTTGATTTCTCCACGAACCCAAGTCTCATTCGAAATGACTTCAATTTCTTCGGGGTCAGGCTCAAAGTTGTCAAGGTAACCCTCAACGATTTCACGCGAACGAGAGCGCATGTACTTCTGAACACTCGACTTGCCATACTTATCAGTATCGAGAGTGATCTTGTAGTCCTCAGCAAGCGACTTGTCGATTAGACCATCTTCGATATCGAACTTTTCGAGAAGCTCTAGCGCGTACTCGTAAGTCTCCATAAGAAGCTCTTGGCTTCTCATGTTTGCTGGCTCTGAGTAGAACACTTCAAGCACACGGTGAACGAACGTACCTAGTACCGTCCAGCGCGTCGGAGACTTGATTCTCTCAAACGGCGCGTGGCGGTCCACGAACCATCTAAGAGGGCACTGTAGGAACGAAACGATTGACGAAGGGCTTTCGCTGCGAGACTTGGAATTGAAGCTGTCTACCCACTCCTGGGGTAGCTCAACAACGACACCATCCTTGTCAGACGGAAGTACGGCATCAATCTCCTTTTCGATTTGCTCCTTGGAGATTGTTACTGTCATGATTACAGAGCCGACTCTCCGATAAGGAAGAACAGGTCGAAGTCCTTATCACCCTTCTTGCTGTCCAGAATTTCTTCTGCTTCACCGACGTTGATCTTGATGTCGAGGTTCTCAAGTGCCTTCTTTAGGTAAGCAATTGGGTTACCAGCAGCGAGCGAGCTAAGAACAACGCGAGGAATTTCCTTCTGCTGCTCGGCACTTAGATCATTGAAGAGACCGTTTGCTTCCTTGTCATCCTTGATGTCCTTAATGAATTCATTGACCTCATCGTTCGTGGTCAAAGGCTTCTTTGCGGAAGAGTCAGAAGAAGAGCTAGAAGAGCTTCCAGAATCGTCAGATCCACCACCGGTAGCGGGCTGAATGTTGGCACAGAATCGGACGGAGCTACCACCCTGAGAGGTGGTTACACCTGTAATGAAGCCCTTGCGAATGAAGACCTCTTTTCCGATGTTCTCCTTGGCGACCTTGACAAGGGTATTAGCCAAAGCAATACCGAAGGTCTCATCTTCCTTGCGACCCGCGTGGTACTCAGTCCACTCAGTGTCGATGCTCTGGTCCTCCATGTCACCCTTAGCGTTCTTAGCCTTTAGGTGGAGCCTTGCCTTCTTTCCGACAAGGAAGTTCTGGTCACCCCGTCTATCGAAAATCTCTACACGGTCGATTACAGCCTTGAACGTGTTGCTCTTTCCCTCGTCGAGCGGCTGACCATCCTTGTTGATGGAAACGCGCTTCTGGTGACGGATTGCACCCGAGATGAAGTGGATTACGTCATCGATAGATGCACCATCAGCATACTGAGGAACTACTGCACTGATGATAGCTTCTGCATTGCCCGTAATCGGTTCGCGGAAGGCAGATGGAACGTTGTTTAGAATGCTCATTGTCGTTTTTTCTTTCGTTGTTTGTGTGGTCTAAGTTTACTACATTTGGGGTCAGTTATTCTGAGTTGCGGCTGCCATAGCCACATAAGTCAGAGTAGATGAGTCTGTTCCTGGGGTGAAATCTTCGTCATCGATAAGGGCGATTGAACGGATGACACTGCCCTCTCGCGGGATGAGTGCGATGATGATTTCTTCACGCTCAGGAGGGTAAGAATCAAACAGATTGGTGAACTGATTCCATCTGAAAAGTAGCGATGCAGGCTCTCCTACCAGGGACTTGATATCCACAACGTCCTCGAAGCCCGCACGGTCCTTTACGCTCAGAGTAATACCATCCTGGGCTACAGCCATCTTGATATCGCGAACCTCGGTCTTGCCATTCAATGCAGCGATAGTGTCTGCCGACCGGAAAGTGGCAATCAGATCCTTCTTGTTCACAGTGACTACGCTAATAGCCTTTTCGACGCTGGCAAAGGTGTTCTTTCGGATGTTGTCGATCTGGAAAGCCTTGACATCGTGAGCAGATGTAGCGAGTCGAATGTGTCGCTTTACATTCTCACCCTCAACAACAAGGTGAACTGCACTCTTGTTGTCCGCGATAGAGATTTCAACTGTCTCACCCTGTGCAATCTGCTCAATCGCATTGTTTAGAGCGTTTCGATTGACGAGTGTTGCAACTGAACCGTCCGAGCTTTTGATAGATACGTACTTCAGGTTGACAGCCGCACCAATTCGGGTAGCGAACAATGCTCTATCACCCTCGAATTCGAGATAGACATTGCTGCTGATGCTCGAACTACCATTGTCGGCAATCGATGCGCCACCCTTGAATCCGGATACAAACTCGGAAGACTCGAACACGGCTTTGTTCTCTCCGCTTTCACCGATGCGGGGAAGAACAGTAGAGTGCACGTCTAGAAGGTCAAGAGATAGCTTACGGCGACCAGAAGAGATAGCAAGCGTCTTGCTGTCAGCTTCCAGCGTTACATCTTCACCTACAGGAACGTTAGAAACAGCAGTCTTGAGTCTAGATGCAGGAACCAAAATCGTTCCAGACTCTTCGACATCAGCACCATCTACGATGAAGTACTGAGTGGCAGACAACTCATTCTCAGCGGTGAGCGTGACTGTGTTCGACTCCTGATCGGCGTGGATAAGGATGGAGGAAAGATTGTTGATGCTTCCGCCCGCGCCCTCTTTGGCAGCATAGGTCTCAACTACCTTGATGCTCTTATCGATAACTTGCTGATTCGCCGTAATCTTCATTCGTATTCTCTATCTTTCTTAGGTGGTAGGTACTGTATCAAAGCTTTCCGTAAGTAGCAATGAGTTTAGTGATTTGGTACTGGCAGATTTCGTGGTGTGAGCTTGGACTTGACGATTTTCAGTTCACCCTCGCCATTATCACCCCAAGAGCATTCCCAGGCATCTTCCGAAATGCGCTTATGCTTCTCACCATCATGCTTCATGGTGTGCTTGATGAATTGCATGCCATCAACAGCGACATGAACCGCCACTGAGTGTCGCATCTCGCCAATACGCGCAGACTGAGAGTAGGCAAGCGTACCGTGGTCCTCCCAAGCCCAGAATGGCTCCACACCGGGCATGTTGACGCTATAAAGGACGCATGTGTGACCCGTCCCTGAAGCCTTGTACTTGATGGAGCCACCTAAAGCGACAACGTTTCCACCACTTACCTCAGGTCGTGACACATCACCGCCGTTGAGCGCTCCAAGCACCTCTAGACCGAACTCTTCGGGGTCACCTGACTCATGAGCACGCTTGTGAAGCTCGCTTCGGAGCTTATTGAGTAGGTCATGAATCTGACCGTCACTGAGGGCAGAGATGCTGAACTCACCGTTCACGCTTACCTCACCACCTCGGTCACGCTTTTGTTCGGTCTGAGTCTCCTTGATGGCAAGAGAAGCGGGAATTTTTGGTTCGCTACTACCCTCAGCAGCAATCTGCCTGTGCGAGCGTACCATTACGACACCTCCATGCTTGAAAGCTTTGTGTCCGGGTCCATCGAAACAGAAATCTGCTGAGGAAGAGCTTCGATCACTCTATCGTCGTGAGTGATGACGAAGATGGAGTCAACGAGACCTTCATTCATAGCGACACGCAGGATGTCAATGAACGCGGGGATCTTCTTCTTGTCTAGTGGACCAAGCGGCTCATCAAGGAACAGCGTGCTTACTACGCCGCCGCTTCTCTCGTTGAACACCTTGATCATTGCAAAGAGGTTACTGATGGAAAGACGAACACGCTCGCCAAACGAGAACGACTCATACAGGCGGCTCTTGCCATCAGAGGTGTGAACGATGATGTCAAGGACTTCCTTGCTACCAGAGTTCTTGTTCTCGCGTTCCTGACTAAACTCCACAGTCATCTCGTTGGCACCAGAAAGGGAAGACAGAATCCTGTTCTGTTCGTCCTCAATGGCTTCTAGAATAGAGTCAAGGAGGATAGAGGGAATTCCCTTTGCGCTCGTAGCGTGAGCCAGCTTGGTAAGCCTGTCCACCTGCTCCTTTTTCTCCTGAGCCTCTCTGTTGAGCCGCTTGTTCTCCTTATTGAGTTCGGCGGTGTTCCGCTGAGCCTCGTCTAGGGATGACCGGTTTCGTTCGAGCTTTGTGTGTCGGAACTTCACTTCATCTAGCTTGGTCTCGACAGCATCTAGCTGGTCCTTCAAGTCATCAGTGTTGTTGTCATTCTTGACAGACTCAAGCTGCTCACGAAGAACTTTCAGTGTCACCTTTTCGAATTCGTCTCGACGCTTTTCAATCTCAGCATCAATCTCAGTTAGCTCTTTATCGAGCCGGTCTTCCTCTTCCTGAGAGAGAATCTTTGCGGTTAGCTCCGCAATCGTCTCTTCGGTCAGAGTGATAAGGCGCTGAGACTCTTCCTTGGTGCGATTGTTGCTCTCAATCTTCGAGTTCTGGCGGCTGAGCAGAGTATTGTTCTGGGAGATTTCAGCGCGAGCATTGGTGAGCTTGTCCTGAAGGACTTCCAATTCAGTACCAATATCAGCAATGTCCTCTATGACTGAATCTCTTTCGGCAACAGCAGCCGAGACAATATTGGAGTGCTTTTCTTCGGAAAGCTCAGAACCACATACCCAGCAAGCACCGTCACCGTGTCCATCACCCAGAGCAGCAAGTCTTTCATCAAGCTCAGACTTCTTAGACCTAGCCTCAGTGATACGTCGCTCAGCAGTCTTGATCTTCGGCTCGATGCGCTCGACGATATCTAGCTCTTCTGTAATAGAGCTTTTTGTCTCATTCAGCGCGGAGACTAGATCATCTTCCTCACTAACGATATCGGTGATGGTCTGCGCATAATCATCACGCTTGTTGACAGCCTTCTGGCGTGTTGCCTGGTGATCAGTGTTGTCGGCAAGCTTCTCGTCAATTTTGGTTGCCCGAGAGTTCAGTTCGCTGATAACGAGCTTGTGGTTAGACTTGGCAGTCTCGATCTTGGATTCGATTGCACCAGATTCACCAGCGGTAGCAGCACCAATTGCGCGGTTGAGTTCCGTGATGGTGTTCTGAGCTTCATTCTGCTCTTTGAGAATCTCCTTCTCATCGAGATCCTCAAGGATGATCTTGATTGACTCTTCTCGGTCCTTAGACTTGTTGATCTGGTCAATGTTGAGGTTGATCTTGGACTGGATTCCGTCGTATTCCTTGTTTGCCTCTTTTAGGTTTGCCCGAGTGGAAGACTCTAGCTCTTTCCAAATAGCAAGTTCAGGGACAAGACCAGTGAGAATCTCACGACGCTTATTGGAGTCGGTAGCCGTGAAAGCGGTTCCACCTGGGTATGCACTCTGGTCCATGATGACTAGTGAGTAGAAGGCATCTCGGCTAAGACCAATGATCTTATTGATCTCATTCTGGGCATCAAGCTGTAGCTTGCTGTTGAACTGGCTCCAACCACCTGGGTCGCTAGCGTCCTGATACCAAAGAGCGAGAGAGCCACCACCACCCTTACCAGTGGTCCAACTGCGTTCAATACGCCAAACGTTTCCAGCAGTATCACTGAGCTTTAGCGAACCCGATGCGGTCTTAGCGGAATCGTTGACAACGGAGTCCTTGTTGTTGCCAAACCGGCTAGAGCCATAGAGCAGCCACGCAATGCCCTGAGGGATGGTGGACTTACCAGCGCCGTTCTCTCCCACTACCGACGCATAGGCAATGTCTTCGAGGTTGATGTCTAGTGTCTTGTAGCTCAGAAAGTTGAGAAGCTTTAGGTGAAGGAATTTCGTCATGGTCTGGATATTGTAGAACAGATTGATTCAGATGGCAACAGCAAAACCCCGCTATCTGCAATAGATAGCGGGGTTTTGAGGATTACTGGTTAGTCGTCAGAACCGTAGCTGGTGCTACGAGCGCGACGGGAAGAGCGGCGCGAGCTACCCGAGTCCTCATCACTGTTCGAGTCGTCGTTGCTGTCGTTATCGCTGCCGCGCGAAGAACGGCGCGAAGAGCGAGGCTCTTCTGCATCATCGCCACCGCGAGAGGAACGACGCGACGAACGAGGCTCGTCATCGTTGCTGTTGTTGGACGATCCACGACGGCTAGAACGCGAGTCGTCATTGTTGCTTCCACCGCTATTGCCACCACCATCGCCGTTGTAGTCCTGAGCCTCGATAGCGACCTCGGTGAATCGGGGCGAAGCACCAATCTGACGAGCGAAGACCGTGATGGTCTGCTCCTGGTTGACGCTGCCATCTTCAAGCTTACGGTCCCAGCGGTGACCCTTGAAGTCACCTACGAAGGAAATACGGTCGTACTTCTTCCAACCACCAGCGATGATGTTCTCAGCCGTGCTACCAGTGACAATGATGTCGATGAAGAAGGAGTCTAGTTCGTCTCCCTCCTGCTCACGGTAGTTAAGCTTGGTCTTTAGGGATACAGTCGCGTTCTTGCCCTCGCGGTTGATCTGCTTGGGGTCTGCGTAGAGCGTACCTTCTGCCTGAATACTTCCTGCTGGGAATGCTGCCTGTGACATGTCTTCTCTTTTCTTCTCGTTCAATTCGGTAATTAGTCACAAAACCAAGTCCATTGGACCCGGTTAGTGGGCTAACAGTACCATAGATGACCAGAAGCGCAAGACCTGATTGAGAAAAAAATTGAGTCATTTTTAGACCAGCAAAACCAACTCTTGACCAGGGTTTATAGACCCCTCTTGTTGCGGTAGTTTCTGGTAGCCATATCGAAGAATGCATCTCGATTCTGCTGGTTTCGTCTCTTTCGTAGAGCTTCTGTATCTTCAGGTCGAGTTCCGAACAGCTTGTCCATAAACGCCGCAGTAGCACCCACTGCGTGAATGGTTCCCTTGGCAAGGTTAGCCGTTCCATTGAGAGCACCAGAGATTGCGTCTTGCCTCTGTTTGATTCTTTCAGCGGAGAGACGATCAGCCTCTTCTTGTGCCTGCTCCTGTGCCTGCCTGTCGGCGGCGTTCTTTTCAACCCAGGCACGCGCCTCTTGGAAGTAGTCAGAGTGGATAGGTTCTGCTTCTGCCCTGGCTGGTAGAGCGTTAGCCGGGTTGACAGCAGCCGGATTTGCAGCCTTACTACCAGTGGCAATAAGAACGTTGTTGTGAAAATCACTTGCTTCGCGACGTGATGCAATTACGACATGAGGCGCAATATCGTTGTTGTACACAACGGATAGGAAGCTCTGGTACGGGATGTCGTAAGGAATGCCGTCAGCAGACTCCTTGATGCTTTCTGCGTTAGCAAGCTCCCACTCCTTACGGATTCCATAAGAAATGATTGCACGAGCATCATCGTAATCTGCGAAGCCTCCCAGTCCATCACTAGGAATGGCATTGCTGATGAACTCAGCGTCATCTTGCGAAACTAGCTCCCCGGTGGGCACCAATCCTTCTACGACATCTGATGAGAAATTCTCGATATGGAGATCTCTTAGCGCCGGGTCTGTTTCAAGCCTTTCGTCTCGCGCAAAACGAAGCGCCGCTGTGGTGGCTGCTCCCTCTGCATAAGACCTGACCTGATCACGAATACCCTCTGGATTGATACTGTCCTGAATGTCAATAAAGACCTTCTTGGTGTCTGACCAGATCTGAATTGGTGTGGAGCCGTTGAACTCACCTTCGTGCTGCTCTGCCGGGTCGTCGTAACCGCCCTTACCCTTATTGGTATTGAGGCGGTCAAGACGACCCGAGCGTGCGCCCTCTTCTGTGTCCGAGTAATTGAGGTACCAGTGTTGCCAGCAATACAGACCTGTTGTGCTACGGGTACACGTGTCTGATTTGCACTTTGCTGAACCAACTCCCATGACGGACCTCCATGAATCTTTCCTAATAGGCATATCTTATCAGGAAGCTCCGACACCTTAGCAATACAACAAACTTTACCTAGCAGGTGCGATACTACGACGCTTTCCTTGACGGTTGTCGCCTAGATTCGTCCAGAGCCTAGGATCTGGATTGGGAGCAACGAATGGTTCGATACGGTGTTCAGGATTGATAGCGTCAATCCAGTCGCTGAACGCATCTTCATCTGTAGTAACTTTCCAGCCCTTAGGAAGTAGCGATACTACAGCGCTAGCGTACCTAGTGGTGAGCGTGCGGTCGTCAAGGAAGATGATTCCACCGATGTCCTTAACCGAACGAATCAAACGACCAGTTCCCTGAGCCAGCATGACTGCTGCATAATCGACATTCACTTCCATGAATGCATTGCCACCGCGTTCCTTTACGAACTCTTCGCGAGCCTTGAAGATAGGGTCATTAGGCTGCGGGAATGGAAGCTTCTCGATAACTACTAGGTTCAGGTCGTCTCCGGAGATATCGACACCTTCCCAGAATGAAGTAGTTCCGACCAAAACAGCATTAGGGCTAGCCTTGAAAGCAGCGATTAGCTCGCCCTTACCCTTCCTGTCGCTCTGGGAGAGTACCTCGAAGTGAGGGGGAAGCGATTCACGAGCAAGACTGGTGAACTCTTCACACTTCTGGTGGCTCGTGGTTAGGATGAGGGTCCGACCACCAAGCTTCAGAGTCTGCGGCATGACCTTTGACCAAGCGTTGTACGCCCACTTGCGGTCATCTCGACCCTTAGGCATACCAAGACCCTTAGGAACCCAGACTCTAACGCGAGTGGGGTCGAATGGACTCTCCACGTCAATGTAGTTGTCTGTCTTCATACCAACCGTTACAGGGGTGGACTTAGAGATCGTTCCCGAACTAAGTACAAGCGTAGCGGGGAAGAGTAGACCTGTATCACCCGAGTAGATATTGGGCATCTGAGAAGCCCGAGTCACCATCTTGCGGAAGAACGAAACATCGATAGGAACCGTCTTGATAACAAGAGGATCACCTGCGTTCGAGAAGTTGAGAGAGAACTGGTGTCTGTTCTGCTGATCAACCATCTCAAGCTGTTCTGAAAGCTTGGTTGCGTTAGCAACGATATCTTCCTGAATCTGAGTGTTCATGGCAGCTACGACCTTGGGTACACCATTCCGGTCGAGAGCAAGACCAGACTTTGATGCACGCTCAGCATTCATTGCGTATACCTGTAGTTCGTCGGTGAACTTAGCCGACCTGTTTGCCAGGTGCATCAGAGCTTCTGAGAGTTCTTCGCGGAAGATGTTCTCCGTTTCTGCGTCACCATCGATAACGGAGTTCAAGCGGCTTTCTGCATCGAGGAAGTCGTTGCGGAAGCGAGCGAATAGCATGTCCTCGCCGTAACGCTTGGTGAGCTTCTTCGCAATATCGTCAACAAGATCCATCGACTTAGTGATATTCAGTTCAACAGAGAACGCCTCAGCGAGAATACGGAATAGGTGGTGCGCCTCATCGACAATCACCATATCGATACCCTTGAGCAGGTATGGGTTGAGTGAGTTTTCCGACATGAAGGAGTCGGTGCGGATTAGCTCATAGGCAAGGAGGGTCGTGTTGACAACAACGATCTGAGAATCGAGAGCGTGAGCGTAAGCAGCCCTGTAGATGCACTGGCTGCTGCAAGCAATCTCACCGGGAAGCTCTGCGACTTCATCAAGAAACTCCTGGGGGAAGTCAGCAATGCTCGTACCCTCGTCAACATCAGTAGGGAGGTTCTTTAGCTTGTTGGGGTCAATCCACTTCTCACGCTGCATCGCGCAGTTCTTGCTACCACTAATCTGCTGCCGCGTACCCGGTCGCAGTCTACCCATCAACGCTTCTGCGTCAAATGAGAGAACATCGCGGTTCTCCTGTGCTGTTTCTGCCCGAGCAAGAATCTCTTTGAGCGTACCCAAGTCGCGAGTATCAGGCTCTTCAATGTCCTCAAACAGAACGAGGTCTTCCTTTGTTCCGCCACCGAGCATAGCCCGAGTGGAAGAGAGGCAAGGGTAGTTGCTCTTGCCCTTCATCATTCCATAAGTGAGGTCGTAGCCGTAGATAGCCTTGAGGTCTTCCTTCAACTGAGGAAGCTCTTCCTTAATCAACTGATCCTGAAGAGACTTGGTGGAGGTGGCAACCACCATGCGCTTTCCGGCTGCAAGACCAGCCAGCATGTACGCAAGGGACTTTCCGGTACCAACAGGTGCGTTAGTGGCAATGTCAACCGGAGACCCAGGATATCCGTTGCGAACGGACGAGCTAATGTTCTCCACCATCTGTACCTGACCAGCACGCTTATCCCAACCTCGGTGCTCCAAAACGGCATCGAGGATGTCGCTACCGTTTGTGGGGAGCTTTACGGGGGTGGTTTCGCTTTCAGCCGAGTCGGGTTCTGCGTATTCTGGTTCAGTCATTTTGTTTTCTTGCTACCTTCACTAAGTTCGTTTTGCTCACCCCGATTTCAACATCGTTTCCGACCCTGAGGATGAGATTCTTTCCTTGTTGTTTGATGGATGATACCTCAGCCCAGTGCGATCCCGCAACCGAAGTTTTGTGAGCCGCTAGGAGCATGTCTCCCAACTCAATGTCATCAGCCTGAATCTGTAGTAATGATGTACCTTGCGGAATCTCATTTTTGGCGGTGACAACATCTGATGGAAACTCCCTATGCTTGGGAGACAGAAGGGAGTCGGGTAGATCCGGCAAGATAGACTTGATGCTTCTCTTGTGGACTTGACCGAGAGTCAGCTTACCATCTGCAACCCCATCAAGCACAGTCTCGCTAATGCCGGTTAGATATGCCAGTGTGGGTATATCTCTGATGCCGTTATCCGCAATGTACTTTCTAAGGTCGGTCGTCAATGAACTGCGCTGCCTTACGTTCGTACATCCGCTTCTTCTCAACTGACATCTCATCAGAGAGATACTCATTGCGAATAGCTTTGAATCTACGAGCAATGCTCTTGCGGTCCTTTAGCTCTCGTCCACCCCAGATACCAGGAAGCGGTCTAACATTTGAGTTAGCACCAAGGTCGCGGTCTTCATCACCCATAAGGATAGAATCAGCTAGGCACTTTGCGCGGAGCGGGCAAGTCTTGCAAGCATTCTTCGCATTGATGATCTTGATGGCAGAGTTGACGTAATCAATCTGGTAGCCCTCATCATCTTCGCCTGCGGGGTAATCCTCTAGGAGAGGTAGCTCAGCAAAGAAGTCATCAATGTCTAGGGGACCAATCTCAGGATTGATAATGGGGAACTCATCAGGCTTTGAGCATACCGCAAGGTACCCTTCATCACGTGAGATGGCTTGTCCACTACCATCGCTGAATACACCGCCCGCTTTCTTGCGAGCAAGCCAGACGATGAATACGTAATCAGCTTCGATATCACGCTCTTCACGCCGCATAGTGATGTCAAACGACTTCACCGCCTTCGGGACTCTCACCCGGCTTTCCATATTATCGAAGATGGGGAATAGCCCCTCTTCGGCGGAATTTGTACTATCCCAAGCAACATCTAAAATGCCCATACGCTGAAAAATCCATTTCACATCAGTAACGATCAACGGGGTCAATCTAACAGTTTGCTCACAGAAAAGCAATAGCTGTGGATAACTTTTTCTAGAAATCCCCGAAACTGATGATTACGACTGGTATGACTCCATTACACGACCAACGCGCTTGCCAATTACGCGGGTGAAGCCACCCTTGACGTGCCATGTAGCCCATACTGCTGCGGCAAGAGACATGACGACAGGACCGGTAATTGCAGAGAATGGTGTATAGACAGCGGTCGTGAAAACGAATAGCGACCAGGACAGTAGGATGGAAGGTGCGAGAAGCACAAACAAGGACTGAATGAAGGGGAAGATGAGCTTATGGGTACGAGGTCTATCAACCTTGGTTACCCTGTTCAATCCGTTCTTCACCCTGTTGTTGAGGTCAACAAGGAACATACCTTTAGCCTCAGTTTTGACCGGCTCCGCGTTCAGCCTTGCTTCGTACTCCTTTCGCTCCTTTTTGCTCATTACCTCTTCGTAGAACTGGATGCTATAGATTTTCTTCATCGAGAAGGAAATCACCATCCATGAGCACAAGAGAGCGGTAACCAAGACCGCATTGTTGCTAATAGGAATTACACCCCGAGAGGCAATGGGGAACAGACTCATAAAGAGAATACCCAGAAGCGAGACTCCTACAAAAGTGGTCATCATATCCTTGCGGAATACGAATCGAAGTGCACCAATGAAGCCGCCCTTGGGCTTGAACACGGTCCTTGCCGCTCCAATGACAGCTAGGTATACGACAAACACGTTCAACACGATGATTCCCGAGTTGATAAGCACAGCCAGCTTGTTAGTCGGGTCTACAGACGGCATCAGGGCGGTAGCAAGCCCTCCAATTGCAGCGATTACGAACCACAAAGAGAGGTCTCTCAGAACAATCTTGTTCTTACCAAACCACCCAAAAACTCGCTTATGGAAAGCCATCTAAACCCTACCTCTTGTTTCCTGGCCAGACTTCAAGGAGTTCGTGGAACTCGACCAGTTGTTCAAGCTTACCGCTTTCTCGCGTTTTGTCCAATGCCTCGAATACAGAAGACACAAATTCAGTAGTCTGGCTGTTCTTACGATGCTTGATATCGGCACCAGTAATGGAGGAAATCTGACGAGCAACGGTCTTTGTCGTGAGGTCGGGCAGGGAATCGATCTTTGTGACCAGCTTGATTCCTTCTGAGAATCCAACTACCCCGTTTGACATGATTGTCACAATGTCCGTGACGACAGTGAAAGCAGCAATTTCGCCTCCAGAGGGGTAGAGTGCCTGTGCAACGTCGATGACATGGCTATCTTCGGGGATATCGAACAACGAACAAAATAGCTTCGTCCTGTCTTCACCCAAAGCGGAGAATCTCTCCGCGAAGTCGAACACCGCTCCGACATCTGACCAACTCAGCACGTTATTGGTGCCGCCTCCAGAACGCTTTTGGCGCTTCTTGGGAGACTGAACAGATGGCTTTTCTTCGGCAGCGGGGGAATGGTCTACTCCCTGGTCATCATCATCATTGTCGTCACTTTGGTTCCAAGTGACACCTTCGCCATTATCGCGGTTTTCGTGTTCGTTCCAGTCGATGTGTTCAGACAATTTAGCCTAGCCTCTTTCATAGTTGCTTATGAAGTGCGGTTGCTATTTCAAGTAACCTTGACCACCACTTCGCAGGAATACTAACACGGAGAACACCTACTGCCGTGTTTTCTATATGAAGCTGAGCTAACCGTTTCGACGTGACTTTCTTGCGACCTGAGCAACTTCTACTGGCGCTGCCGGAGCAGCCTTTACAGGCTCTGTGACGCTTGTAGAGGGCGCGATAACGCTCTGACTAACTGGTGCACCCGGACCCTTAGGAGCGCCGGAGAAACGCTTCCTGGGGCTAATGGGAGCGAGGACTACCTTCTTGGGCTTGACATCAATCTTGACTGCATCATCCACAGGCTTTTCACCATAAATGTCCGCGATGAAAGCAAGAATCTTGCGCTGAGCTAGTTCCTGTACCGAACCAGTTGACGACTTAGCAGGGATGATCCAGGTGGACCTACTGTCTTCGCTTTCTTCTAGTGCTTCACCCAGAGAGATGACCTCAACATCGTCAAGCTGAGATATTCTTCCCTTGAGGGACAATTCAGCCTTGATGATTCCAAAGATGGTGGAGTTTCTTTCCCAAAGAACCCATGACCACTTACCGCCTTGCGCAGCGCTATCGATATCTTCTACAAGCTCATCAGCGGGATATGCCTTGCCATCTTCTATGAGAATTCCGAAAAGGACACTGTTCACTTCTTGATACCTACAGTCTGCATCACTGAATTGAGTTCCTCGATCATAGCCTCAACTTCATCGTTGTCTGTAATACCATGACGTTCGAGGTAGAGCTTCAAAGCGTCAACGGGTGAGGTATCAATAGAAGCACCCGATGCTCTCTTGAGAGATGTCCTCTTAGGCTTAGGTAGGCGGGCAATCTGGTTGCTGATTCCCAGCCGGTCCAACTTTGCTTTGGCATTCTTGATATCGAGAGAGTCAGCACCATCGTGATCAACAACAATCTTGACGATATCACCCTCGTTGATCTTGTCAATGTCGGTGATACTGTCCTTGCCACCAATGCTTAGGTCAACCTTGACTAGCTCGCGAACTTTTAGCTCCCCAAACTTCAGGGTGGATTTGTTCTTGTCATCAATAGTGATGATGTCATAGCCCTTAGCTTCACGATATTCACCGAATGAGACCTTGTAGGGCGAGCCAATGTAGCCGGTCTTGTCAGATAGCTGCTGCCTCTTGTGGATGTGACCAAGACGGGCAAGTGACCATGCACCAGCATCGAGAAGCTCTGTGGGAATGTGTGCTTCAAGTAGAGTGGTTGCCATACTCATTTCAGAGCCGCGAGATGCCATGCCATTGTCAAACGTGCATTCGTCGGTAACAAGGTGACCGAGGAACATGGACGGTCCACCCTTAATCTGACTAGAAAGATCCTCGACAACAGAACGAAGCTGCTCGCTGGTATTCATGACCTTGGACTTCCCAGAAACCCGCAACCAAGGTGCCAATGCGAACTGCATACCGTCTACGTCGATTACCTCAGGAGAGGATGCAGTGACAACACGGGCAAGGTCACCAAAGTAAGCAGCAATCGGGGTTCGCTGCTTTGCTACGACAGTTTGCTGGTCGTGATTTCCGTCAATGATGACTGCGGTACATCCTTTGTGGAGTCTCTTTAGTGCGTCCCTGACCATAGCAACGGCTTCGGCAGTTGGCTTTCCGGTATCGAACAAATCACCTGCGATGACGAAGAAGCTAGCCTTGTGGTTGTTAGCAGCATCAATGGAATCATTGAGCCGACCAAACGACTCCACCCAGTTGGAGTGGACTCCCTTTTCGTGATCGAAACCTCCTACGGAAGTTGCGTCAACATGTGGGTCAGCAATAGCGATGATCGTGGTCATTCTTACCTCTCTTGGCTGACAAGTTACCACAGAACAACCACAATCGCAAACGGCTATACAGTTACATCATCCTCTTCCAGAGCGGCATCTGTTGACACCGGGTCTTTGGAGCTTTGGTAACCCAAGTCGGCAAACGTAACATCTCGTGTCTTCTTTTTCTCGTCAACAAGGTTGCTGATTGTTCCAGCATATGTTGAGTCCCAGATGTTGTAGATGGTCTGGTCAGGCTTTGGCAGAACGATACGAGACTTGGTTCCAGCCGACCCGCCGCTTCCTCCACCGAAGCCAGCCCCACGGTTCTTGGGTAGCTTAGCCAAGATGTCCAAGATGTCGTTAGGCTTGCCCTCGTCGGGGTCACCATCCATAACCCAGAACCCACGGAACGAGCGGTAGTTTCCGCCCTGAGAAATCATTCCAACACCCTTGGTCTTGATCTTCTCAAGACCGTTTTCTTCGATAACAACGCGAGATGCCATATCGTTCTGGCACTTCAAACCAATTCGTCGCATCTGCTGACGAATAACCGATGGGATGGAAGCATTGGTCGGGTACTGCGTTAGCGCTACGAGGTAGATACCAGCAGAACGAGCCTTTCGAGCGATTTCGGCAGTGTTGGTAAGAAGCCTCTTCTGTTCATTCTTCTCTTCAGCGTTAGAGGACTCAGCGAACAGCGTTGCACATTCCTCCATGATGATGAAGAGGTAGGGTAGGTACAACGGGTGATCTTCAAGTGGGGTACCGTTTCGCTCAGATTCCAGCTTTGCGATATCACGAGCTTTGGATAGCTTCTTCGGTGCCTTGGGGTGAGACGAGAAGATCTTGTTTCGGTTGTCCATCTCTACACGAGCATCCCACATGAGGTCAGCGGCATTCTTGATGAAATCTTCGTCAGGTGTCCATGAGTCAACGAACCTCTCTACAACGTCTACATCACGGTAGACCTGCATTTCGTTCTTAGGCTCAATCATCCAGAACCTAGCCTCGCCCGGACCATTGTTTTGCATTACCTGCAAGATGAACGCAGAGGCAACAACAGACTTTCCACTACCAGAAGCACCAGCGATAAGGAGGTGAGGCTCTTCTGCGTCCCAGTCGTATACAGCAAGGTTGTCATCAGCCATGACACCAGGCGACCAAGAGATTTTCTCTTGACCGGAGATACGACCCGGAAGAATTTGGTCTTCGAAGTCCATGAACTTAAAGGTGCGCTTCAATGGGTCTTCGCGGCTGGCGATAACCGTGAACATGGATTGCTGCTCACGCTCGGCGCGGATTCTTTCTTCCTCACTCATGTTGCTTGTCTCAACCTCGTCACCCTGCTGCATCTCCATGAAGGAATATCCAGAAGTTGTTTTGATCGCAGACATCTTGGTGGGGAACTCTTCGTAAGCCATACCACTAGGAATATTGAAGATGAGCTTGTCAACAATTTGAGTTGTTGCTTCACGGCGAATGAGCTTAGGGAAACCATTGGAACCTTGTAGCTTAAGAACGGACCAGTAGTACTGCCAGTCCATTTCGTCGATCATCTTGCGGACAACAGCAGGAGGGCGAACAAAGCTGGTCTCTGTGCGGTCATTGAATGTTGGTTCATCTCCAATGAATACGGAGATAGGAGCCTGACCACCAGCGCTTGCCGACTTGTCATCACTACCCTTGATGCGGACCCACTCAACGTCCAGTGCAGCCTTGATAGTTTCGAGGCTTGCGAAGAACGTCTGAGTGCTAACGCCCACGGGAGGAATGACCTTGATTTCCATGATCTGACGCTTAGATTCAGGTCGGGTAATCATAGAGCAGGAAAGCATCGTGCAGTATCCGAGGTTCTTGACCTTGGCTAGGGCAGGGATGACCTTAGAACGGACAAGCAACTCTCTCATCCAAAGGTCAATCTCAGGGGATAGCAATGGGGGCGGGTCAGTCTCTGTCCACCATACCCGGAATCCAGCAGAACCAACAGTTCCCGAAACCTCTTCGTTGGAGGTCGTGATATTTCCAATCGGAGAGATGGCGCAAAGGTCTACTCCGAGGGCGTTGCTGATACGAGCAGCTACTTCCTTGAAATCATCAAACGTCGAACCCTGAGGGTAGCCAAACGTCGCAATCTTGACCTGAGGGTCGTAAGGCTCATCTTGGTTCTCTTCGCTGTTGACCTCAATCTCGCCACCGTTCTTGCGAGCACCACTCCTTCTTGCTCGTGCAATACGATCACGCGCAAGTCGCCTTTGAAGCTGAGTGTTCTCATGTTCTTCAAGAGTAGGTAGTTCCATCTCGACGTTGAAGCCGGGAATCTTATCGCGCATGAACTCGAATGCGCTTGACCAGAACTGACGACGCTCTTCTCTCTGTTGCCATCCAACTACATATGCACTTGCCATAATGCGGCTAGCGGCAATGGCTAGACCCATAACGAACGCACCAAGAACGATGAGTAGCGTGAGCCAGATAGGGAGCTTCGCGAACAGACCAACGAGAAGTAGAAGCACTGCCGGACCACTACCGTAGATGAGAGCCTTCGGAAGTAGTTCCATGAAAGGAAGCTCGGCACGGCTCTTGTTGATGAGAACAGCAGGTCGTGGCTCTACGGCGGCAATGGTCTCTTTGTCACCCTGAATTCTTCTGGTCGCAACAACAGTCTGAAGCGCAACGAACCATCCGATTACACTCAACGGGTAGCTTATGAACCAAGGAATAAGGAAGCCAGTACCCCAAATTGGGTAGTGCGCCGCAACCAAGAAGATGTCTGGAATTCCAAGGAGCAGCGCTCCAAAAGCATTCCAGTAGGAGGAAAGCCTTGTCCAAGGAGAAAGACCTGCCGGTACTTCGTGATCCTCGTCATCGGTTGGCGCACCAAAAGCAATGGTGTTGAGGGTCAATAGCTGACGAGCGTTCATCTTGTAGGAGACGAAGAAAGTCGCCAATCTGAACGGGAATGTCATCATGATGTACATTCCTTTATTGACATCAGTCATGGAAAGGTCTTTCCATACAAACGCCGCACCCAGCAAGATACCCAGCATCATGAATCCCACAGGGATCATCAAGGCAACGTAGAGGAAGATCGCAACAACAACCACTCCACCTAGCGCAATCTTACGCCAGAGTTCCCACGGTCCTAGTATTCCGCGACCACGCATTAAGCTTTCCTTTTGACTATCTGTTTAGCACTTTGGATTCCCCTGCTAACGGGGATGGTTCCTGTCGTAATGAACGAAGTGCCATTACCTGAGAACTGCTGTTCCTTGGTGCTTATTACAATGGATACCATCATAGACGAATCGAACTCTCCATCATTCGAAAACGCCACAAGGTCACTATCAAAAGCTTCCTGAATGGGTAATCTGTACTTTTCGAAGTCGCTTAAAGAGCCACCTGACCGGCTTATTACTGATGCTATCACTACCGATTCAGATGAATCATCTGTGGTAATCAGTCTTGCATGAAGAAGAGGGCAATAGCCGATAGCCATATCAGAACAGAGGATGGGATAGAGACCCAACCTCATTACGAAGTCCCGCTCTTGCTGACTTAACCTCTTGTCAAAAACAGAGACACCAACGGCGCTATCTGTCCATATGACTCGGAACCCTTCACGAGAAATTGACTGGCTGGTGTTGCCATCGACAGAAAAGTCATTGACAACACCAACCGGACAAACACATACGCTCTCATGACCGAGAGAAGACTTTATGTCTTCCGAACGAGACCTCACGTCTTCGAAAGTACCACCTTCGAGAAGTTGAAAAGTCTCTACGTTCATATCTAGAACACCCTCGGGGCGCTCTAATTTGGTTAGCCTAGAGAGCGGAAGTGTAGATTTCCAGAACTTCCTTCTGTCTGCTATTTCTTTGCTGTATTGGATACGTTGTACCCATTTAGGTGCGTTCATGGCAGACATAATTGTAGTCCCTCTTAGGCGGCAACTCCGACTTCTTTGGTCTTTCTGAGGATGGATCTCACAAGAGTCTCTACAGACTCGCTCTTCATCTCGGTAATCAATTCATCCTGACCTTCGCCGTCGATAACTGCGTTGAAGGTAGCCTTCTTGATGCGGTTCATTTGAAGCAACCTGGGGTCTTCTGTACCGTCAACAACAGCATAGTGAATGTTGGCATCGTGGGGAGGGAAGTCCTCAGAAAGTCGCGCCCAGCATCGACCAGCCATCTGAACGACCCATGACGGCACGAATGGAATCTCATGTAGGTAGACATCCTTTGCGGCAGTAAGGGTGTGTCCCTCACGAGCAGCCATGCTGCAAATCATCAGACGGTACCGGTCGTCCTTCTGGAACATTCTCTTGTGCTGCTGAATGCTGTCACCAGACTGATCTCCACCAGGAAGGATGGTCAAGATACCGTACTTCTGTAGGTCTGGATGCTCGATTAGAGCCTTACGGGGATCTTGGTGGTGAACGAACACGATAAGCTTCTGGCGTGTTTCGTCGCCTCCGGTCACTTCGGGGTCACCTGCCATAAACTTGTGAATCCACTCCACCGTGCCGTCAACCTTACCCAGCCCCAACCACTGACGAATCTTTGTAAGGCGCATCATTGCTTCACCGTTGTCAAGCTTCCTAGTGATCTCCATAACAGCCTTTTTGATGGAGATGTTCTCCGTCTTTGCAAGCTCGCGAGCCTGATTGATTGCCCAGTCGCGGAACTCCTCATCCAAGCGCTCGTACTCCGCCCAAGCGTTCTCTGTCATAGAGATCTTGATGACGTTCTCGGTCAACTTAGGGAGAGGGTGCATAACATCAGACTTGCGTCGTCTAACCATTCCCGTATCAATGAGTAGCTTGTGAAGTTCCTTGACGTTTGCTGCACCCTTGTTCTGCCACAGGTGGAACTTGTCAAACTTGGCATCACAGAAGTAGTACTCGAATGCGCCCTTATCGGTAAGTGGTACTTCGAGGAAGCGAGGGTTCTTTGAGCTTGCAGCACGCTTGAAGTCAAACTTGGGGTTCTTGATCTCCATCGTCGTCCTATCTAGCTTAGAGCGAGCGAACTTAGCGAAGATTTCGCTGATACCGAGAATCTCCAAAAGGCTCCAAAGCTCAATAGGCGCGTTGAGGAACGGAGTTCCACTTGCCATGATAATGAACGGCTCCACATTGTCTTTCTCAGCCTGCTTGATGATGTGCTTAGATAGCTGGTGAGCAGCAACGGTTCTCTTTGATGCATCGTTCTTGTAGACGTGACACTCATCAGCAATAAAGCCGAGAGGGTTGAGAGCAATGAGGTCATCTACACGATTCGAAATGATGTCGTGGTTGATGATGTAGAAGTCCTTACCCGATTCCAGCGGCGCTGGCTTGGCACCATTGATGATTTCAACCTGTGCTTCGGACCACCACTTGAGAACCTCTTCACCAATCTCTTCCTTCATGGACTTAGTGACAGCGATAACCACGGGGAACTTACCGTGCTTGATACCGTCCTTGCCATTACGGAACTGGTTGACAGCAAGTGAAGTGCCAACGAATGAGCCACCCTTTCCAAGACCAACCTGATCGGTAAGGAGGCTAGTTCCTTGGTATGCCATCGCGAGGATGGATTCACGCTGCCAGGGCTTGTATTCACGGTTAGTGAGGAATACAGCAGGGTCGGGAAGCTCGATACCCTCGGCAAGAGAGTCCTCGACTAGCTGCGAGAGTACAGAACGCCACTCAGCACGTCCTTCGATAGCATCAGCGAGGTTGACTGAGATAGAGATGCCATAAAGGAATAGAACGGCTTCAATCTGGTCAATGTCGGCAGTCTTTAGGTTGACCACCCAGCCAGCCAACGGAATGCTGTAGAAGTACTTCTTGTCCATTTTGGCAATCTGGTCTGAAAGCGTCAGAGCATAGGGAGCCTGAATGATCATGTGATTCCCGAACAGCCAAGCGCTCGGCTCGGGCTGAATCAGGAACTGATTAGTTCTCGCCCACAGAGCATCTTCTACGCCCGCCTCGATCCAAGGGAATTCCTCTTTGAGTGCCAGAAGGTGTTCCTTGGCAGCAGAAATCTTGCCCATCGGCAGAACCTTGTTGCTCGTAGATGGGTCTTCGGTGAGAAGATAGTCGATCTTCTTAGATAGGTCGGCATCAAGCACCTCGATGAGGTCGGGCTTGGTTGTGACTACTTTTAGGATCTCGTTACTCATGGACACGCTTTCGATATAGTTGCACCATCATACACAACCCAGCGCTTTTGTCCAGCAATCTTTATCGGAAATAGACGTAGACTTGGCTCACCTTGTTTGGTACAGTGTCACCCAAGCGATAAGAGGAATGTACGTTGGCAGAACAAAGCGAAAGCATTATTGACCTCCCCGCAGCAGTCGAACTCGAACAGGATATCCTCGGAACCTGTCTAGTTGAAGGCTCTGTGTGGTGGAGAAAAGTTGAACAGGCGGCAGAAGGTATCGAGATCACCGATCTCTTCTTTGAGCCAGATCATAGACTAGTAGCTAAGGCAATGAGTGCCCTCTACAACAACGGTACGCCAATCACTTCATCGTCCGTCATTGACGAGGTTTTGCTTCACCGTGAGTCGAATAGCCTTGTACCTTCGGTACCAGCATATATCTCTATCCTGCAAGCATCCGGTAGCCTCCGCTCCCCCGATGAGGTTTCTTCTGCCGCCAAGAAGCTAGTAGAGAAGCAGCGCCTCCGCTCATTCATCAGTGGAATGCGCGAACAGGTAAAGATCGCTGGTCAGGACCAGCCCAATCCTAATGAAATCGCTTCTGCGCTGCGTAGCCTAGCTAGCGACCAGAGCATGATGACAACCGACATCAAGACATTCGGTGAGCAGCTTGATTACCATGAAGAGCAGTCTGGACTTGCAGTTTCGGTTCGGGCATCGTCTGGAGTTCGCTCCCTCGATTTGAGACTTCAGGGGGGCTTCGGTTCTGGAAGCTTGACGATTATCGCTGCTCGACCCAAGGTAGGTAAGACTACTGTTATGCTCAACGCCATCCTCGCCAACCTACAGGATGGTCTCGTTGTGGTCTTTGCGTCATTGGAGCTTGGCTACAAAGAGGTCTACTCCAAGATGATGTCGGCGCTTTCTATGGTTCCCCAGCGCGATATCGCTGACTGGCTGGATAACAAGCGCAAGCTAGAAAGCTTCGAGCCGGATGAGATTGAAGAACTTGAGCGCGCCAAAAGCGAACTACGCGCCGCCATGTTCTACCCGATGTTCACCAATGACATTACGCATGGTGTGGACACGATTATCGCCGGAGCATGGCAGGCACAGCAGCGTCATCCTGATCGAAAGATGGTTGTCTACATTGACTATGCCCAGCTTCTAGTTGAGGGTGTAGCTAACCGAACTGCCGAGATTGGTCAGGTAGCTAGAAAGCTAAAGGTGTTCGCTCAGGAGGTTGATGGACCAGTCATTATGGCTGCTCAGGTGAACCGTGATTCTGGTAAGAACGAAGAAGATGGAATGCCCAAGCCTCACCAGCTACGTGAGTCTGGTGATCTGGAGCAGACCGCTGACAACGTAATCATGCTGAACCGTAAGGCTTTGCAGGACGAGACCCAGCCGGAGCATGTCATGGACATGTGGCTAGCTCTCGTTCGTTCTGGTGAGGCAGGTGAATGCCAGGCGTACTACAACCCTAGAATTCAGTACGTTACCGATATCCAAGAGGCAGATGCTGTCGCTGGTGTCAACATGGGTTCTGAATCAACATCGTCGTCGTTCGAGGAATACCAGGACTAAGAACAACACAAACAAAGAAGGGCGGGGAGCTAAGCTCCCCGCCCTTCTTGCGTACCTCCGCTACTCTGACTCGAAAGTCACCCCGGTGATCTTTGAGATGCGCTGGATTCCTCTGAGACTGATCTTAGATCCTTCCTCAGATGCGTAGGTCTTCTTGCCATGCTTGATAGTGATGAACACAGAACCCTCCACCATGCTTTCCATAGCGTTCATAAGGTCGCGAACTTCATCCTGCGTCTCAGCAAAGAATGTCACCTTAGACAACTCACTCTTATCTTCAACAGGAGCAGCGACAACCTTCTCTTCAACCACAGGAGCGACTACCTCTTCTTCTGCCGGTGCAACCCCTCTGCGCCTGTTTCGACGTGATGAGATGAGTGCTGCATACTCAGCCTCTTCGTCAGCCTTGCTCTTTTCAGAGACTGGCTCTACCGGTGCCTCTCCACGAGCCACACGGCGCTCAGCACGCTTCTTGTTCGTTACCGCACGAGCGAGGTCTTCCGGGTTAGCAGACGACACGAGCCTGTTTGTGCCACTGATGATGTCATCGATAGAGCTAGTAGATACGTTGGTAGCTCTAATCTCAATCTTCTCGTAGGGGTTACCGTCAGCATCCGAGAACTCTCGAACCTGATATGTACCACCAACAACGGCAAACTGACCGTTGTTCACAGCAGAATCAGTACCGCCGTACCAAACAACATCAATCGCTTCACCGCTATCGTTTTCAAGGATGAAGCTGTGCTGAGGACGACCGCCACCCTTGGACTGGCGAACCTTGTGAGCCGTAACTGTTCCATACAAGAACACCTGCTCACCCTCAGAGATTGGACGAATACCATCTTCGCGGTTCTTCTCCATCTCACTTTCAACCTTGCTAATAGCCCTGGTGAAAATGCCCATTTCGATAGCCCGAGAGTCAACCTTGCCGTCAGCCTGATACGAAGGGATAAGACCCTTAATTAGGGTGTACGGGTGGTCACCAGCAGCAAAGCCAAGTGCTTCAATCTCAGCCGAGATCTTGTCAGCGATTGAGTACTCATCACCTACGAGGTCAAAGCTAGAGAGAGGCTCTTCGGTCTCGAACGAATCAAAGAGATCGTACATTCCAACAGTCGCCTTAGCGGATTTTGCTGCCACTCTGCTCTCAGCAAGCATTTCCTCAAGGTTGCTGTGAAGTGACATTCTCGAACCAATGAGGTTGTCGAATGCTCCGGCAGCGGTGAGATGGAAGATAGCCTGCTTGTTGATACCACCGGCACCTGCCATACGAACCATGAAGTCACCAACGGAAGAGAAATCGCCATTACGGCTTCTCTCCGCCAGGATGTTGGTCAGCGTGCTACCACCACAGTTGCGCACACCTGAAAGACCAAGCCAAATAGCATCCTTGGTCGTGGTCGAATCACCATTGGACTGGTTGATGTTAGGAGGGAACACATTGACACGCATTTTACGAGCCGAAGCAACCTGAGCGGTTCGACGCTCTCTATCCTGGGTGTCAATACAGGCGGCAGCATACTGTGCCGTGTAGTTAGCCTTGAGCCAAGCAGTCCAGTAGGCGATGTATGCGTAAACAACCGAGTGTGCCTTGTTGAAGGCGTAAGCAGCGAACGGGGGAATCATTGCCCACAGGTCATTGGCGACCTTTTCGCCGTATCCGCGCTCGATAACACCAGCCTTGAAAGGAACCTCCTGAGCAGCAAGCTTCTCAGCATCCTTCTTACCCACAGCCTTACGGAAGTCGTCAGCCTGTGTAGCCGAGTATCCAGCATAGTGCTGCGAGAGCGCCATGACCTGCTCCTGGTAGCAAAGAACTCCATAAGTCTCTGCGAACATCTCACGCATGTGCTCGTGGGGTACCTCAACCTTAGCTCTGCCATTCTTTGCCTCAGCATAAGCAAGGTGAAGGTCGGTACCCATAGGTCCGGGTCGGTACAGAGCGATAACAGCCGAAAGGTCTTCGACGCTATCTGGGTCAACACGCCGCAAAAGGTCTCGCATACCGGGAGAGGTAAGCTGGAACACACCGTCAGTCTCACCAGTAGCGAGCATCTTGAATGTCTTCTTGTCATCGAGCGGAATCTTATCGATATCGATCTGCACACCGAGGTCACGCTTGATAGAGACAAGTGCTTTCTTGATGATTTCGAGGTTGATAAGACCCAGGAAGTCCATCTTTAGACCACCAGCAGCTTCCATGTCTACCGCGTCATACTCACAGACAGGAACCTTGTCATCTTCCTTCTTGGAGCGGTGCAGAGGGAAGAAGTTCGTGAGAACGTCAGGCGTGATAAGAACACCAGCAGCATGCGTACCGTGGTTATTGTGAGTGCGTTCCACGCCCATAGCGATACGGAACATCTCTTTGATTTCGTCATCTCGCTGCGAGAATTCACGGATAGCACGGCCTGCTCGCCAGTGGTGGTAGTACTTGTGCTTCTCATCGGGACTAGTGGGAGCCATGACAGCTTCGAGAGTAGCCTCGACACCATCAATGGAACCCGGCCAGAGACCGGATGCGATAGAGCCAACCTTGTTGCTGATACCCAAGATGAACGCAGCCTTTTGGAGGGCTGACTTAGGCTTGAACACCGAATAAGTTGCAATCTTAGCTACTCGGTCGTAGCCGTACTTTTCCTGTGCGTATTTCACCATGTGCACACGGCTGGAAGGCTCGAAGTCGATATCGATATCAGGCATCGACTTTCTACCAGGGTTCAGGAATCGCTCAAAGTACAGACCGTATCTGATGGGGTCCACCTTGGTGATACCCGTAGTGTAGGAGACAATTGAGCCAGGAGCGGAACCACGACCAGGACCAACGAGGTAGCCCATGTTCTCAGCAGCCTTGATGAGGTCAGCCGTCATCAAGAAGTAACCGTTGAAGCCCATGCTGTTGATAACACCAAGCTCGTAGTCGATCTTCTCAACGACGTTCTGGGGCAGCTTCTTGTCCTTACCCACTCCATAGCGCTCCTTGGCACCAAGGATAACCTCTTCCCTAAGCTGCTCGGATTCTGTCTTTCCGTCGTCAGTCGGGAAGGTAGGGATTAGGTATCCATCAGGGTCGTGTAGACCAATCTTGATGTCTCTTGCTCGCTCTTCGATGACAAGCGTGTTGGCGCATGCGTCAGGGAATTCTTCATGAGGGAAGAGCTTGTACATCTCTTCACTGGTGCGGAAGTAGTTCTCATCGGAAGAGAATCGGAATCGGTGCTCGTCAGCGAGCTTAGCACCGGCAGTCTGCATGGTGATGAGGGCATCGTGCATTTCTGCTTCATGCTTGTGGTTGTAGTGCGAGTCCTGGGTGGCAACCAAAGGCGCTCCGATAGCCTTTGCGAGTGCAAGCTGATCAGGGATGATCTGTAGCTGCTCGGGAATGTTGTGGTTCTGGACCTCGATGAAGTAGTTGTCCTTACCAAACATGTCTTGGTGACGACCAGCCAGGGCAACAGCCTTATTGAAATCACCCTCCATAAGTGCCTTGTTGACGATGGAACCAAGGCAGCCACTGGTTGCGACAATTCCTTCGTGGTTTTCTGCCAGAAGGGCATCGTCCACTAGGGGCTTGTAGTAGTAGTTCTCCAATGAAGATACCGACTGGATCTTCATGAGGTTCTTGTAGCCCGCTGTACTCGTGGCAAGAAGAATCATGTGGTATCTAGTCTTGCTGGGGGTAATACCCTTCTCACGCTGAGACTTGATCTCTTGAGCATCCTCTACATAGTAGGCTTCTAGACCAGGGATGGGCGTAAAGTCGTTGCCAGCCTTCTTCTGAGCGTCAGCAGCTTCCAGCAGCTTGATGATACCCGCCATTGTTCCGTGGTCAGTGATAGCAACACCAGGCTGGTTGTACTCCGCAGCAAGCCGCACGATATCCGGTACTGACGACTTACCGTCGAGTAGCGAATAATCAGAGTGGGTGTGCAAGTGCACAAACTTGTTATCAGTCAATTTCTAAACCTCATGCCTTATGTCCCGACAGATTACCATACGGTTTCTCGTCGGACAAGAGCAATCTTAGAGCTACATTGAATGAATTACGTTCGCCCAGAAGAGCAAGTGGAAGAACAAGAATACGCCGCATAGCGTTACAGAAACCCAAGGCATGACGACAAACCTACCGCGAACTTTTGCTCCGAACGCAGTTGCTGTAAAAGCAAGGATGAAACCAACCAAAGGGGCGATAACACCCGCCAGAATACCGAGAACGCTAAACCTCATAGACCAGTATGCAAGGAACTTCTTAGCTTCGGGTGTCTGTGCCAATGCATAAGCGGTGGTCGAATTAGGCATTGTTAGCCTTTGCTTGCGCAACGCTGTTTCTGATGTTCTCCTTGATGCTTTCTGATACGAATGCCGGAACAACACTTACACCGCGAGGCAGTGCACCATTCTGGACTCCCTTTGCGCCTACCTTGGTTGCTAGGTCAACGACATACTGATGAAGACCCATTGAGAAACCCTCATCTTGTGACAAGGTAGCAAACGACCAAGCGGAGACGTATGCATCGATAGAGAATCCTCGTTTCGTGACAATATCCATGAGACCTTGAATCATCTTGATCGATGCAGCATGGTCGATGAGTTCGTCATTAGCCATGACGTGAATAGTCTCTCTTACAGCCTTGACGTTTTTGTCGGAAGGAATGCTTGTCATGCTGATACCAAGGTCTCTGACCTTCTGGATAACGTCTTCCGGCGAGTATCTCCTAGACTCCTGCTCGGTAATCTTGGACATCTTGTCAGCCCATGTGTTCCCGAGCAGAGCACGAGTCGTTTCGATGATGTAGAACTTACGAACACCCGGCTTAGCACTCGCAAAAACGTTGTCGATGAGTTCGATCATCCTGCCTAGCTCGGTAACAGACCTTTCGGTGTGCTCCATACTGTCATACGGGACTAGCTCTTCAGGGAGCCAGTTCTTGCTTCTGAAGGCATCTTTACTTGATTGAACAAGAAGCTCGTTGATGTACCACTGAACACCGGGCGTGGGTGCCTCTTGCGGTCTATTGAACCCAGAACTCCATTCCTCTAGGAATAGCTCTACATCACCGTACCAGGCTACGTGACCGCCTCGGTTGATGACCTGCTCGCCAAGCTCGTTTACGGTAGAAACCGTACCCTCGGGGTTGGCTGCCATTGCAATGCTGATATAAGGCTGGATGTTTTTGTCGCCATAGTGTCCGTGGGTCATCAAGCCCAGCAAAGCGTGCTGCTGTGCTGGCAGACAGGTTGTCATCTCATCCATGAACAAGATGGTGAGACCGTGATGGTCGTCCCAATACTTGATAATCTGGTCTACCACGGAAGGTAGTGAGCGCTTCATTACGGTTTCGCCGCTATGCTCATCCAGCGAGGTAAACATCATGCCGTGAATGACCGTAGGATCTTCCGTGCTTGGCTGGATGGTGATTACTTGGTAAGGAACACCGTTCTCATCTTTCAAGTCGGCTAGCGACTGAATTGATCGAGTTTTACGCGCGCCAACCGGACCCCACAAAGTAATAGGAGTCTTGTTCGCCAGGAACAGCTTCAAGAGGTCCACAGCGACTCTTCTTGGGTTGTCTCTTAGCTCATCAACACTCTGAACCTCAGAAGCCCAAAGACCTTTGAAATCAGCGATGGGCATAAAGGAAGGCTGCTGTTGACCTACTGCTACCTCTGGTGCGGTAGTTTCACTGATTTCATGATCCACAGGGTAAAGACTCCAATTTGCTTAGCGGAATGACTCTCCCGTAGCATTCACACGGGCCAAGCTGCTGGAGATTCTATCCCATCCAGATTCGCCAATCCACGAAGATAGACCTAATCCCTGGCTATTTGATGTCTGAATTGCCATGTTGGTGGTGATGATGGTCAGCTTGTTGGTCTTGCTCCATCTGGACTCAATGAGGTTCCAAAGAGCCTTCTGCTGATGGGGTGTGAGCGCCTCATTCACAGCACCGAGGTCGTCGATAACAAGCAGCCCAAAACTAGCGAAGTGCTTTACAGGATCTTCATGCTCATTCCGGAACGAGAACTCATTGATGAGCGTAACTGAGTTGATGAACGCTGCTGAGATCTCAAGTTCATGAACAAGCTTACGACCGATTGTTGCAGCAAGCGTTGACTTACCTGTTCCTGATGGACCCTGGATGATTAGGAACTGAGTGGGTTCCTCGATGTAGTCGGCAAGCTTGTTGACATCGGCATCGGAAAGCGAGCCATCCCAACCAGCATCCACATTGATAGTCTCCGGACCATCGGGGTCGGGATTCTTGATAGATCCACCAAAAATCTCCTTGATGGAGTGTCCTCTGTACTGATCGTTGACAGTAGCAAGCCATTGAGAATCTAGCTTGTGGATGTAGTCTTCTTTACTTTGTTCTACCGCCTGACGCAGACGTTCGAGTGAGCGCTCCATGTTTACCTTTTGCCTTTTGTAATCGGTTCTCTTTGGCTTGGATGCCAATTGAACTCTTCTTCTAGAGAGGAGTATATTGCATCGGCGCTAGTTTTGCTAGCCCTAAGCAACTTTGTAACAGCTTCCCAGTAACCAGTCGGAGCCTGGTTGTGGAACTCCTGAATGATCTTGGGAGATACGTTTTTGTTGAAGGCGATATCGGCAGCCTTATCAGCGTAGAAGTCAATCTTGCCAGTCTTTTCCAACTCGACAACACCGGCAGCATAAGAGCTTCGACGATCATCCTTTTTGACCTTGAAGTTACCAGCAGTCACCTTTTTCGCGTAACGGAGGATCTCTGATGGGAATAGTGCTTGGTGACCAACCATCAGAGCAACCTTGTCAGCAATCTCAATCAGATCATCTGCTTCGTACTTCTCGGTGATGAGTACGGCTGACTCGATATCTTCTGAACCCCAGTCGGCTCTTGTGGTTTCGAGAACACTCTCTACCTCGACAAAAGACATTCTCTGTCGATGACCGGGGTGTGGTTCAATCGAAGCACCTTCGCTTAGTGCGTTCAGTGCGAACTTGCGAATCTTTGGGTTGGTGATAGCGGTGGTTAGTCTTCGGATGTCCTGAGGATCTCGTGTGCGGGGTTCAGTACGTGCCGCGCCCTCCACTACGTTTTCTAGTTCCTGTTCGCTCATACCTTCACTGAAGGCGCTACGGACTGCCTTAGCGAACTCTTTGTGGGTGGTCTTTGAATCTTCTCTTTCAGTGCGAAGGCACCACAACTTCCATAGTCTTGTAGTTGCCTTTGCCGCAGGATCTTTCGTGGATGAAGAGTGCGTGATGCTACCGCCACCATCCCAGTCATCAAACAAACTCAATGAGGACATATCCTTCACCACCAATCAATCTAGGTGGTGAAGATTAGCAGCGGTCAACTGGCTAGTCAACTTGAACGAACTCTTTTCTGCGATTTACCCATTCTGGTATCCATTTGTCTGCGTCTGTTTCACTACCGACATTCACAATGAGTAACTTGGCTGCTGACCGAGGTCGTACTTCCGCCCAAGGAAAGCAGCAGTCTGTAGAAGTGATAACGAGGTCTGGCTTGGGGTATTTCTTACCCTTGTGGACAAGCTTTCCTCGCATTAGCTTGTCTAGAATCTCTCCAAATCCTTGTGTTCCACCAAAACCAAATGACCAGGCTAGTCTCACGTCTTCATCCCATCGTGATGTCTTGCCAACATCTCTGATACTCATATCCGCTGAGAACCAAGTCACCTTGTCTCCGTAATTTGCCAGAACCTTCTTGCAGAGATCTGTAAACACCGTGGTGGACTTTGCCATCTTACCGGCATGCATAGACCCAGATACGTCTTGAAGTACATAGATAGTCGGTGAGTATGAGAGAAGACCTTGCAGGATTGGTCCTATGGCTGCTTGGTGTGGATTCCTCACCGAATAGGACAGGTCTGATTGACCTTTGATTTGGGTGCTACTCAACATAGCGTTTGCCAGCTTCATGAAGTGCCTATCCCAGTTGAGACCTTTCGCCTTTCGGTAGTTCTCGCGC